>SXGT01553376.1_pt1 | contig 30047 bp, 26 predicted proteins | sample 3176221 | NCBI WGS metagenome assembly SXGT01 (sample SAMN11356862, study PRJNA531348) | freshwater metagenome | isolation source: freshwater sample F1-120 | place: China: Fuxian Lake, Yuxi | collected 2017-12-25 | reverse complement strand
TCACCGTCGCGCACGGCCGCGGTCCGCACGGATGCCAGGTCAGATCCCGCTTCGGGCTCCGAGAAGCCCTGGCACCAACGGTCTTCGGCGGTCAGGATGCGCGGCAGGAAATGTCGCTTCTGTTCTTCTGTGCCCAGCGCGATCAGTGTGTTGCCGAGCAGTTCGATCCCCAGCAGATCATTCTCGGCCCGTTCGGGTGCACCCGAACGGGCGAATTCCTCGTCGAGCACCACCTGCTCGATCACAGAGAGACCGGCACCGCCGTATTCCTTGGGCCAGGACACCGCGACAAGACCGCCGTCCACCAGCGCCCGTCGCCATCGACGGGCCGCAGTGGCCCGCTCTTCGGGCGGCAACGACCCGCCGCCGGACCAGTCCGGCGGCAGGTGCTGCGCAAGAAACGCGCGGATGCGGCTCCGGAACACCTCGGCTTGCGGCGGGTAGTCGATGTCCATCTGCTGTTCCCTCCGGTCAGGGCCGGCTCTTGGCGGCGGGCAGTATCTCCGGAGCGGTGCGCCAGTCCTCGAGCCCATGTTCGACGGTTCCGATGCCCAGGGGGTTGCCGGTCGCTTCGGCCCAGTACGCGTGGTTGAGCTGATGAATGGTGAAGCATGCGTCCAGCGCCGTGGTGAACCCCATGGCATCGACGGTCTGGTTCACCGATTCCTTGATGAACAGCGCGGTAGCCGTCGGCAGTTTGGCGATGCGGGCGGCGAATTCGGATGCGCGTTCCGACAACTCCTCGTCGGGGAATACCTTGCTCACCATTCCGAGGGCATGGGCCTCGTCGGCGCTGAGCGCATCCCCGGTAAGTAACAACTCCTTGGCCTTTCGTGGCCCGAACTCCCACGGATGGCCGAAAAACTCCACACCGCACATGCCCAATCGGGTTCCGACGACGTCCGCGAACACGGTGTCTTCGGCCGCGACAATGAGATCGCAACACCAGGCCAGCATCAGACCGGCAGATAGCACCACTCCGTGCACTTCGGCGATGGTGATCTTGCGTAGATTGCGCCATCGCTTGGTGTTCTCGTAGAAGTAGTGCCATTCCTGCCGGTGGCGTGATTCCACGCCGCCCAAGGTCGCACCGTTGCACTGGTACGTCGGATGCTGGCCTGGGCCGGGTGCGCGCTCGCGGACGTCGTCGGACGAGCCGAGGTCGTGTCCGGCGGAGAACGACGGGCCCGCACCCCGCAGGATCACCACCCGGACGTTGTCGTCGGCTTCGGCGATTTCGAAGGCCGACCCCAACTCGACCAGCATTCCCCGATTCTGCGCATTGCGCTGCTTCGGACGGTCCAGCGTGATGACGGCAACCCGGCCATGGTCGCCGAGTTCGTAGCTGAGGTACGTGAACGGGCAGTCGACGTGCTGCACTCCAGCACTCCCTTCGGGGGATGGGCACTCATCCGAGATGACGTGGATGCGGTGTCCTCGGGCAGTCCGCGGGCCATGTGCACCCCGTGCTGCCCGTGGTGGATCTGACCTTGAGGAGGTTACGGGGCCCCACTACAGAATGTCCATAGCCGATACGGCAGATAGATTTCTTTGAAGAGGTAAATCACCAAGAAAAATCGCTATTGCATTCCACGATGTATCTTGTTAGTACTGTGGTGTACGTCGCAGTTGAACGGCCAGGGGGCGGAGACCCGCCGCCCGCAGGTTCGGCTCCACGTCGCTACCGAGGAAGGTTGAAGATGGAGATCGGAATATTTCTCATGCCGGCCCACCCGCCGGAGCGCAGCTTGTACGACGCGACCCAGTGGGACCTCGAAATCATCGAGCTCGCTGACCAATTGGGCTATGTCGAGGCCTGGGTGGGGGAGCACTTCACGGTTCCATGGGAGCCGATCTGCGCTCCGGACCTGTTGCTGGCGCAGGCGCTGCTTCGGACCACGTCGATCAAGCTCGCCCCGGGCGCCCATCTGCTGCCCTACCACCACCCGGTGGAACTGGCCCACCGAGTCGCCTACTTCGACCATCTCGCGCAGGGGCGGTTCATGCTGGGCGTCGGCGCCAGCGGGATCCCTGGCGACTGGGCCCTGTTCGACGTGGACGGGCAGAACGGCGAGCATCGCGAGATGACCCGTGAGGCGCTGGAGATCATGATCAAGGTCTGGACCGAGGACCAGCCGTGGGAGTTCCGCGGAAAATACTGGAACGCCAATGGAATTGCGCCGATGTTCGACGGACTGATGAAACGTCACATCAAGCCCTTCCAGGCGCCGCACCCACCGATCGGAGTCACCGGATTCAGCGCGGGATCCGAGACGCTCAAACTCGCCGGCGAGCGTGGCTACCTACCGATGAGCCTCGACCTCAACACCGAGTACGTCGCGAGCCACTGGGATGCCGTGTTGGAAGGCGCAGCCCGCAGTGGCCGCACGCCGGATCGCCGCGAGTGGCGACTCGTGCGCGAGGTCGTCGTGGCCGAAACCGACGAACAGGCGTTTCGGTATGCCGTCGACGGCATGATGGGCCGCAACATGCGCGAGTACGTGCTCCCGACCTTCCGCATGTTCGGTATGACCAAGTTCTACAAGCACAACCCGTCGGTGCCCGACGACGACGTGACCCCGGAGTACCTGGCCGAGAACACGTTCGTCGTCGGTTCGGTCGAGACCGTGGTGGACAAGCTCGAGGCCACCTACGACCAGGTTGGTGGCTTCGGGCACCTGCTGATCCTGGGCTTCGACTACCGCGATGACCCCGGCCCATGGAAGGAATCGATGCGACTACTGGCCGAAGAGGTGATGCCGCGACTCAACGCGCGTATCGCCAAGAAACCCGGCGTCGCGATCATCTAGTCACCGACAACCGACACGAAGGAGTTGAGCTGTGGTGGTTCGTCAGGTCGCCGTCGGATATCTGGACGGGACACGTAAGACGATGCCCGTGCATGCCGGGCAGACGATCCTGGAGGCGGCCGAGGACCACGGCGTCGCCATCGTCAATGAATGTCAGAGCGGGATCTGCGGCACCTGCGTGGCCACGTGCACGTCCGGTGAATACGAGATGGGCCGCACCGAGGGACTCTCCGACGTCGAGAGGGACGCCCGGAAAGTGCTGACCTGCCAGACGTTCCCGGGAACCGATTGCCAGATCGAATTGCAGTATCCCGCCGATGACAACGCTGCCATGCTGACCACCGGTCTCGGCACGGTGACCAGGATCGATCGGGTATCGTCATCGACCGCGCTGCTGGGCATCGATATCTCGGAGATGGGTGTGATCGACTACCGGCCTGGCCAATTCGCGCAGTTGCAGGTCCCGGGAACCGAGGTGTGGCGGAACTACTCCTACGCCCACCCCGCCGACGGTCGAGCCGAACTGGAGTTCATCATCCGACTGCTACCAGAGGGTGTGATGTCCGGGTATCTGCGGGACCGGGCCAAACCGGGCGACCGGATCGCGCTCCGGTGCAGCAAGGGCAGCTTTCATCTGCGCCCGCTCGCGCGACCGGTGGTCATGGTCGCCGGCGGTACCGGTATCTCGGCGATCCTGGCAATGGCGGAAAGCCTGGCCACCACCGCGGGGCAGCCTGTTCACCTGCTCTACGGGGTGACCGGAATGGAGGACCTTTGTAAGAGAGCCGAACTCGAAGACCTCGAGCGACGCATCGCGGGCCTTTCCGTTCATGTCACGGTCTCCAAGCCCGATCCGCGTTGGAACGGTGCTGTCGGACGTGTGACAGACCTGCTCCACGAGGACATGTTCGGCGGCGGTGACGCCGATGTGTATTTGTGTGGACCTGCCCCCATGGTCGCGAGCTGCCGAAACTGGCTGCACGACAGAGGCTTCCATGGCGCCGGCGTGTACTATGAGAAGTTCGTGCCCAGCGGTGGCGCCCGCCGACGCACCCCGCCACGGCTGGACCACGCAGGAATCGATGTGGGCGATGTCCGCCGACGGGGCCGCGGGACGGCGGTGGTCATCGGCGGCAGCATCGCGGGCATCGCCGCCGGGAAGGTTCTCAGTGAGACCTTCGAGCGGGTCATCGTCCTCGAGAAGGACGATCCGCACCGTCGCCGAGAGGGCAGACCCGGCGCCGCTCAGGGTTGGCACCTGCACCATCTGCTCACAGCCGGTCGTATCGAGCTGGAACGGCTGTTTCCGGGCATCATCGACGATATGGTGCGCGAGGGTGCCTTCGATGTCGATATGGCTGCCCAGTATCGGATCCGTCTCGGTGGCACCTGGAAGAAGGCAGGAACGGGCGACATCCAGATTGTCTGCGCCGGTCGGCCACTGCTCGAGTGGTGTGTGCGTCGCCGTCTGGACAACGAACCCCGTATCAGTTTCCGCTACGAGTCCGAGGTGGCCGATCTGATCTACGATCGCGACAGCAACTCGGTCATCGGTGTCGGTGTCGGCCGCGATGGTGGCGAACTCGAGGTGGTGCCGGCGGAGTTCGTGGTGGACGCGTCGGGCAAGAACACCCGCATCCCGGATTTCCTCGACCGCATCGGCATCGGGGCCCCCGAAGTCGAACAGGACATCATCAACTGCTTCTATTCCACGATGTATCACCGCGTGCCGCCGGAGCGGCAGTGGAGTGACAAGGTGATGATGATCTGCTATGCCTACCGACCCTATGAGGACACCTACGCGGCGCAGTACTACACGGACAGCTCGCGCACGATCCTGTCCACCACATTGGTTGCCTACAACTGCTATTCGCCACCGCGTACCCCGGAGGAGTTCAGACAGTTCGCCGACTCCATGCCCTCCCCGGTGATTGGTGAGAATATCGACGACCTGGAACCGGCATCACCCATATACAACTTCCGGTATCCGAACATGCTGCGGCTGCTCTATGAGAAGAAGCGCAATCTGCCAACGGGCTTGCTCGCGGTCGGCGATTCTTACACCAGCGCCGATCCCGTGTCCGGTCTGGGAATGACGCTGGCCCTCAAAGAGGTTCGGGAAATGCAGATACTGTTGACGAAGTACGGACCGGCGCACGCAGAGCTACCGAGACGCTACTACCGCAGGATCAGTCGACTGGCCGACACGGCATGGTTCGTGATCCGCGAGCAGAACCTGCGTTTCGACTGGGTCCAGGATGCGGACAAGAAGCGCCCCATCTACTTTCGTGGACTCACCTGGTACATGGACCGTGTCATGGAACTGGTGCACGACGACCCCGCGACCTACAGTCAGTTTCTGGCGGTTGTTCACCTCGTCAAACCTCCTGCGGCATTGATGACACCGAAGGTCGCCGCGAAGGTGCTGGGCAAATGGGCGCGCACCCGACTGTCAGGCCAGAAGACGCTCATCGCGCGCAACTATGCGAACCGCACCATTCCGCCCGTCGATCACCTGGTGCGAGCCGAGGAATTGCCGGTGGGTCTTGTCGGATCCCGTACCCACTAGCCGAGGGACTGAGATGTCACAGACACATCGGATGCTGAATTGTCGGGGCACCCGTATCCATGCCGTGGAGCAGGGCGAGGGGCCGCTTGTGATACTGGTCCACGGCGTCCCCGAGTCGTGGTATTCCTGGCGTCACCAGATTCCGGCACTCGCCGAGGCGGGATACCGCGTGGTGGCCATCGACCAGCGCGGCTACGGGCGCTCATCCAAATATCGTGTGCAAGAGGCCTATCGCATCGGGGAGTTGGTCGACGATATCGTCGGTGTGATCGATTCCTACGGCGCCCAGAGTGCGGTCGTGGTGGGCCACGACTGGGGTGCTCCGGTTGCCTGGACCTTCGCCTGGTTGCATCCAGCGAGATGTCGCGCGGTTGTCGGCATCAGCGTTCCCTTTGCGGGACGCGGCGTGATCGGATTGCCCGGCAGTCCATTTGGAGAACGCCGTCCCAACGACTACCACGTGGAGCTGGCCGGGCCCGGCCGGGTTTGGTACCAGGACTACTTCTCTGCACAGGACGGCATCGTCGCCGAGATCGAGGAGGATCTGCGCGGCTGGTTGTGGGGCCTGACCTACACGGTCTCGGGTGACGGGATGGTCGCGGCCACCACCGCCGCCGTCGCCGCTGGGGTCGACCTGGAATCGATGGATCCGATCGAGGTCATCCGAGCCGGCCCGTTGTGTATGGCAGATGGAGCCCGGCTCAAGGATGCGTTCGTCTACCCCGAGACGATGCCGGGCTGGTTCACCGATGCCGACCTCGACTTCTACACAGGTGAATTCGAGCGCTCGGGATTCGGCGGCCCGTTGAGCTTCTATCACAATATCGACAACGACTGGCATGACCTTGCCGACCAGGCCGGCACACCGCTGACGCCTCCGGCGCTGTTCATCGGTGGGCAGTACGATGTCGGCACCACCTGGGGGGCCGAGGCGCTCGAGCGCGCAGCCGAGGTGATGCCGAACTACTGCGGGACACATCTGGTGCCCGAGGTGGGGCATTGGATCCAGCAGGAGGCTCCCGAGGAGACCAACCGGCTGCTGTTGGACTTTTTGCGCGGGCTGGATTAGGGAATCGGCTGTGTCGATGAGACTTCGGGACTGCCCCGCCGACAGCGCAGAACTGCGACGGGCATTCGGGTGCTTTCCGTCCGGGGTCACCGCCGTCTGTGCGTTCGTCGACGGCGACCCGGTCGGAATGGCGGCGAGTTCGTTCACCCCGGTATCGATCGACCCGCCGCTGGTGTCGATCTGCGTGCAGAACAGCTCGGCGACGTGGCCGCGGCTGCGGAACCAGCCCCGCCTCGGTCTGAGCGTGCTGGCCGAAAGCCACACCGATGCCGCAATGAGCTTGTCGCGCAAGTGTGGCGACCGGTTCGACGGGGTGGCGTGGGCCGACCTGCCCAACGGGGGAGTGTTCGTCGACGGTGCCAGTGCATGGTGGGATTGCCGGGTTTACGCGGAGGTTCCGGCCGGCGATCACACCATCGTGTTGCTGGAGATCTGCGCGCTGGATGCCAACCCGGACATGCCGCCGCTGGTATTCCACGCCAGTCGGTTCCGTCGGCTGGCGGTGGTGGAAAAGGAGCGAACGTGAATACCACTGATGTGCGGGTGCGACGCGCGATCGCGGCGGTGCAGACGGGCCGTCCCGTCGTGCTGATCGACGATGGCGAGCCCGACGGCGAGGGCTATGTGGTGTTCGCCGCCGACGCCGCGACTCCGGAGTTGCTTGCTTTCACCGTACGGCACACCTCGGGCTATGTGCGAGTCGCATTGCCCCCCATGGAGTGTGCACGACTGAACCTGCCGCCGATGTGCCATGGCGATCCCGTGGGGTCGCGTGCCGCCGGCCATCGGGTGGCGGTCGACACCGGCGGCACCGGCACGGGAATCTCGGCGACCGACCGCGCCCGCACGATCGCGGCGCTGGCGTCCGCCGGCTCCCGGCCGGAGCACTTCCGGCGTCCGGGCCACGTCATCCCCGTGCAGGCCGAAGCAGATGGCGTACTGGCCCGTCAGGGGTCGGCCGAGGCGGCATTGGACCTCGCCCGCCTCGCGGGCCGGCGCTACGCCGCCGGACTGTGCGAGATCGTCTCCTGTGACCGTCCTCTCGCGATCGCCCGCGGGGCCGAATCGGTTCAGTTCGCACTCGAACACGGGCTGGCCTGTGTTTCAGTGACGGAGCTCGTCGAGTACCGGCGACGCAGCGAACGCCAGGTCATCCGGCTCGCTGAGACGATCCTGCCCACCCGCGGTGGCAGCCACCGGGTCATAGGGTTCCGTGATGCGCGTGGCGGTGGTGAACACCTCGTCGTGATCATCGGCGCGGTGGGCTCCGGACAGCCGGCCCCACTGCACGTGCATGTGGAGTGCCTCACCGGAGACGTATTCGGATCGGGGGCGTGCCGGTGTGGAGGGGAACTCCGCGACGCGATGAGCGCGATGACGGCCGCGGGTAGCGGCGTGATCGTCTACCTGCGTCCCACCGGTCCGATGCACGCCTGCGGATTGGCCGCGCCTGACGCTGAGCCCGCCCCGGGACTGCCGTCGAACACGCTGGCCTGGATCCTGCGCGATCTTGGTGTCTACTCCGTCAGACTTGCCGATGATGCGCCGGGATTCGGTCTCGTGATGTTCGGCGCTATCCGCGAGAAACCAGTGGCCGCGTGAGAAGGATTCGGATGCAATGTAATACGCGGGTGAGGCGATGACCTACCCGGATCTGGCCGGAAAGGCCGCGATCGTGACGGGGGCCGGTGCCGGGATCGGACGGTCGATCGCCCAGCGCCTCGCCGTCGAGGGATGCAAGGTGGTGTGCGCGGACATCGACAGCGCCGCGGCCGCGAGCGCGGCCGCGCAGATCGGAGGAGGCGCAATCGGATACGCCGTCGACGTGAGCAACGAACAACAGGTGGTGGGCATGGTCGAGGCCTGCGTCGGCGCCTTCGGTGGGGTCGACAAACTGGTGGCGAATGCCGGGGTGGTGCACTTCGCGCCGTTGACCGAGACGGCGGTGGAGGACTTTGACCGTGTCATCGCCGTCAACCTGCGCGGCGCGTGGCTGTGCACCAAGCACGCTGCTCCGCGGATGGCTGCGGGCGGCGGGGGCGCCATCGTGAACATGTCCTCGCTCGGCGGTCTCGTCGCGGCCGGCGGCACGGCTGCCTACGGGATGTCCAAGGCGGGGGTCATCCACCTCAGCCGGATTACCGCAGCTGAACTGCGTTCCGCCAACATCCGTTCCAATGCTGTGCTTCCGGCATTTGTCGACACCCCGATGCAGCAGACCGCGATATCGAAGTTCGACGCTGCGCTCGGCGAAGGAGGCGCCAACACCATGATCGGACGTCTTCAGGGCCGGATGGCGGGCCCCGAGGAGATGGCGGGCGTCGTTGCCTTCTTGTTGTCTGACGAGGCAGCGATGATCAATGGAACCGCTCAGCTCGCTGACGGCGGCACCGTCGCTGCACTGTGGTGAGTCCGGTCAGTGCCTGCTGGTGAGGATCGCCAGGGCGATCGCGGTGATTTCATCGGCCACCCCGTGGAAGCGGGTGAGGTGCCAGGTGCGCACGACATCGTCGATGAAGCTGTTCGCCGCAGCCACCAGGAGCCGCGCCTCGGCGGGGGTGGTGTGGGGAACGAGCTTGCCGATGAGATCGCTCCACACTGCTTCGCGGTCGGCTTGATTTCTCACGTACCGGTCACGGACCTCGTTGGAGGCGTACGAGAGCTCGGTAACCGAGACCGCCACCAGGTCCGGGTCGTCCAAGCTGACCCGGACACGGCCTGCGACCAGGGCGCGGAGACACTCTGTTGCATCGCTTTCCGCGCGCAACGTCCGAATACACTCCAGTGTCCACCAGTCGTCGAGGCGGCTGATGAGGGTATCGAGTATCGCCTGTTTCGAGGAGAATGACCGGTAAAGACCCGGGCCGGCGATACCGACACCCTTCCCGATCTCACTGGTGCTCACTGCCGGGTAACCCTGTGCGCGAAAGAGGTGTGCCCCCGCGGCGAGCAGTGTCTCGTGTCTGGAGAACAGCGCGCGACCACCAGTGCTCGGCGGTTCGTCATCGGTATCGAGGGCGCGAACGGGGCGAGTTGATGCAGCCGCCAGGCATGCCGAAAAGAGCAGCTGGTGGAGCTCGTCGTTGGGCAGCGTGAAATTGTGCCGACCAAGACTGGTGATGACACTCGACACCGCCCATGCCCGCAGTTCAGAGTGTCTCGAACTCAGGTCCGGCATTTCGAGGCGAATGCTCGCCTCTATGCCGGCCACGATGGCGTTGATGCGGTGGCGGACCTCCATGCGCTCTGTGACGTCGAGATAGCGCGCCTCGCGCTGCCAGAGCACCGTGAGCGATCGAGAGGCCACCGCGGCGGTGACGAGGTCCGGCAAGTCGGCACTCAAGGGTCTGTGCGTCGACACCGATTCCCCGTTGGCGAGGAGGCGGGCGCTCTGATACTGCTCTTGGCCGGCGCGGATGGCGGCGGCCAACAGTGCATGTTTGTTGTCGTAGTGGCGATACACCGCTCGTGCGGTGACCCCCGATGCCTCCGCTATGTCCTCCAGCTTCACGGAGTGAAATCCACGGTCGACGAACAGTCGAACGGCTTGCTCGAGGATCTGTTGCTTGCGGTCCTTGGGCCTGCGTTTGACGGCTGAGGGCACCGGCTCCACTGCGCTACGCTCCTTCTTCCTGGTCACCCACCGGAAATCCTGCCAGATGTCGTCGATGGTCGGCGCACGACTCTTCGACCGTCGCGCGCGAGTGCATCGAAACATCCTCCGCTGCTGATGAACTCGCCGCTTCCGTGCGTGACACGCCGGTGGCGACAACGGATTCCGGACCCGAGCTACGCCGCTGCGGCCCGAACCGGGACACCGGCGGGCCGGTGGTCGCTCGAGTGCCACGTGAAGCCATGTTCGGTTGCCCCCGTCAGCGGATAACGCATCGTATTGACTAGATACATTACTACTCTTAAGTGCTTGTCACGGAGACAATATCGCAACATAGATGTGAGAAACAGGCATACTGACTATAGACATAGTGGCGTGGTGGCGCGTAGCCTGGCTTGCGTCAACGACTCCGTCGACCCGTCCGGATGGCCCCCATGAGCAGTTCGTACCGATGCCTCGGTCCCGAGATCTGTCAACCGGTTTCGGCACTGATGGAGCCGGAAACGTTGCGGTTCGAGGTGGCCGGTACCGAATCATCGGCGCGAGCATGATGGTGAGCGCGCAGGTGGCGACCCGACCCTTCCGTGCTCTCGGCGGTTTCTTCGCGATGTCGCTGGACACATTCGTGTCGATGTTCCAACGGCCGTTCGCCTGGCGTGAGTACGTCATCCAGACCTGGTTTGTCGCGCGCGTTTCGGTCCTCCCTGCGCTGATGCTGACCATGCCTTACTCGGTACTCTTGGTCTTCACGTTCAACATCTTGCTCAATGAGTTTGGCGCATCGGACTTCTCGGGAACGGGAGCCGCGATCGGGACCGTGAATCAGATCGGGCCGATCGTGACTGTGCTCGTGGTCTCCGGTGCCGGCGCGACGGCGATGTGTGCAGACCTGGGAGCGCGGACCATCCGCGACGAGCTCGATGCGCTCCGGGTGATGGGGATCAATCCGATCCAGGCGTTGGTGGTACCGCGCGTGCTGGCGGCCACCACTGTTGCCCTCGCACTGTCGGCATCGGTGATCATCGTCGGACTCGCCGGCGCATTCCTCTTCTGCGTCCACATTCAGAATGTTTCTGCGGGAGCGTTCATCTCAGGTCTGACGCTGCTGACCGGCGCCGGAGACGTCCTCGTATCCCTGGTCAAGGCAACACTTTTCGGGCTGGCCGCGGGCCTGATCTCCTGCTACAAGGGAGTGTACGTCGGGGGCGGTCCCGCCGGAGTCGGCAACGCCGTCAACGAGACCGTGGTGTTCACCTTCATGGTGCTGTTCGCGATCAACGTGGTCGTGACCGCGGTCGGCATCCAGTTCACGGTGTCATGAGATGGCGCCGATGAGCACCAGCGTACCCAGCAGGCCGTTCGGGCGGCTGTTCAACGCTGTGGACGACTTCGCTGCGGGCTGGAACCGGATAGGCGGTCAGGTCCGCTTCTACGCCGAGACGCTGGCCGCGGTGCCCGACGCGGTCGTCCACTATCGCACCGAACTGCTGCGGTTGATCGCTCAGATGGGTCTGGGCAGCGGCGCCCTCGTCGTCGTCGGCGGCACCGTGGCGATCGTCGGATTTCTGACGATGACGACGGGCGCTTTGGTTGCCGTGCAGGGATACAACCAGCTGGCGTCGGTGGGATTCGAGGCACTCACCGGATTCGCTTCGGCGTTCTTCAACGTGCGGCTGATTGTGCCGGGGACGACGTCGGTGGCTTTGTCCGCGACGATCGGGGCGGCGGCGACTGCCCAACTCGGCGCGATGCGGATCAATGAGGAGATCGATGCGCTCGAGGTGATGGGCATCCGTAGCGTGACATTCCTTGCCTCGACTCGCGTTCTGGCCGGGGTGATCGTGGTGATCCCGCTGTATTGCGTTGCAGTGATGATGGCCTTTCTGGCTGCCCGCTTCGGGACGACGGTGATCTACGGACAAGGTTCCGGTGTCTATGACCACTACTTCGGTACGTTCCTGAGTCCCACCGACCTCATCTGGTCGTTCTTTCAGTGCGTGGCGATGACGATCGTCATCATGTTGGTCCACACCTACTACGGCTTCACCGCCTCGGGTGGGCCTGCGGGCGTTGGCGAGGCGGTGGGACGTGCCGTGCGTACCTCGATGGTCGTCGCGGCGGTCGAGATCGTGATGATCTCGCTGGCCGTCTACGGCCAGTCGGGCAACTTCGATCTGGCGGGTTAACATGCGATCGCGCTCGGGTGGCCCCCGCATCCACAATGCATGGTGGACGGCGATGCTCCTGGTGATGATCGCGGCGTTCTTCCTCGTTACCGCGGGCGTCTACAACGGTACGTTCCGTTCCTACGTGCCAGTCACTGTGACGTCCGAGCGTTCCGGGCTGGTGATGGAGACCGGCGCGAAAGTCACGTTGCGCGGCGTCGAGGTCGGACGGGTCAAGACCATCACCGGCGGCGAAGCCCAGGCCAGTCTGGAACTGGCCCTCTACCCCGACCAGATCCGGTTCATTCCCGCCAATGTGCAGGCGCAGATCCAGGCCACCACCGCGTTCGGCGCCAAGTTCGTCGACCTCGTGTATCCGAGGGACCCGAGCCCGGACCGGCTCGCCGCCGGCGCGGTGTTGCGGTCCACCAACGTCAGCACCGAGGTCAACACCATCTTCGCGAACCTGTCCGAACTGCTGCGGATGATCGACCCGGCGAAGCTCAATGCGGTGTTGACCGCCGTGGCAGACGGTGTTCGCGGCAAAGGCCAGCGGATGGGGCAGGCCACCACTGACCTGAACACCGTCCTCACCGCGCTCAACGAGCGCAACGAGACCATCCGGGGCGACTGGCGCTCCTTCAGGAGTTTCAACGACACCTACGCAGCCGCCGCGTCTGACATCCTCACGATCCTCGACGCAGCCAGCACGACCAGCGCCACCGTTGTCAGCCGCGCAGATGAACTGGATAGACTGCTACTCAACACAATTGGTCTATCGAGGTCAGGAACCGAGCTGCTCGGGTCCAGCAAGGACAGCTTCGTCGATCTGGTCGGCACGCTGGAACCGACGACCGGCCTGCTCCACAAGTACAGCCCGGTGTACACCTGCTGGCTACAAGGGGCGACCTGGTTCCTCGACAACGGGGGGTTCGACGTCTGGGGTGGGGGCAACGGACGCTCGATCCAGCTCGACGTCGGTCTGCTCTTCGGCAACGACTCCTACACGTATCCGGAGAATCTACCTGTCATCGCGGCAAAGGGCGGTCCGGACGGCAGGCCAGGGTGCGGGTCGCTGCCGGACGCCACCAAGAACTTCCCGGTGCGCCAGCTCATCGCGAACACCGGGTGGGGAACTGGCGTGGACGTCCGGCCCAATCCTGGTATCGGGCAGCCCTGTTGGGCGAACTATCTTCCGGTGACCCGCGCGAATCCACAGCCGCCGAGCATCAGGCAGTGCCTGCCCGGGCCTGCGCCGGGGCCGATTCCGTATCCGGGGGCGCCGCCCTACGGGGCGCCGTTGTACGGCCCGGGTGGCACACCGCTGTTTCCGGGAGTAGCTCCCGCCCAGCCCACGCCACCGGCTCCGTGACGCGACTATTCCGAGCACAGGAGATGACATCGTGAAGGACGACTTCAAGGGTGCGGCGTGGCGCCTGGTGGTGTTCCTGACGGTGTGTGGGTTCGCGACCTTCGCGCTGCTGACGGTGTTCGCGGAGTTCCGGTTCGGTGATGGCAAACACTATTTCGCCGAGTTCCGCAACGTCTCCGGGCTCAAGAGTGACGACTTGGTGCGGATAGCCGGGGTCGAAGTGGGCAGCATTCAGAGCATCTCGTTCAACGCCGACTCGACGGTCCGCGTGGAGTTCTCCACCGACGACACGGTCGTCCTCACCGATGGGACCCGTGCGGCGATCCGCTATGACAATGTGTTCGGCGGGCGATACCTCACGCTGGAGGAGGGGGCCGGGGGACTTCTGCCGCTGGCACCGGGCGGGACGATCCCGGCGACACGAACCGAGCCGGCGCTGGACCTGGATTCGGTGATCGGAGGCTTCAAGCCGCTATTCCGGGCCCTCGATACCGACCAGGTGAATGCGCTGAGTGGCCAGTTGATTTCGGTCCTTCAGGGCCAGGGCGCGACCATCGGGTCGTTCCTCGAGCAGGCGGCGGCAGTGACGCACACGCTGGCTGATCGGGACATGCTGGTCGGTCAGGTCGTCGACAACCTCAATGTGGTTCTCGGGTCGCTGGGCGGCCAGACCGATCGCCTCGACCTGGCGGTGACCTCGTTGTCGGAGTTGGTCGCGGGGCTCGCCGAGCGCCGTACCGACATCTCGAACAGCCTGGCCTACGTCGACGCCGCCGCCGGATCGGTCACCGACCTGTTGGCCCAGTCGCGCCAACCGTTCTCACGCATGGTGCGCGAGACCGACCGTAGTGCCGCGATTGCCGCGGCGGACCACGTCTACCTCGACAACCTGTTCAACACGTTGCCGGACAAGTACCGGGCGCTGGGACGTCAGGGCATGTACGGCGACTTCTTCAGCTTCTACCTCTGCGAGATCGTGCTCAAGCTCAATGGAAAGGGTGGTCAGCCGGTGTACGTGAAGATCGCCGGGCAGGACTCGGGCAGGTGCGCACCGAGATGAAGCCTTTCGCTGAGCGCAGCCCGTTGGTGATCGGGATCATCGGTGCCGTGGGTGTCGCGGTGGTTGTCACGGGAGCTTTGCAGTACCAGAACCTGCCGCTGGTCAATCAGGTCAATTCCTACTCTGCCGAGTTCGCCGACGCGGGCGGGCTGTTCACCGGGGCCACCGTCGAGGTTTCCGGCTATCCGGCGGGCAGGGTCTCCTCCATCGAACTCGATGGAGCGGTGGTGTTGGTGCGCTTCACGGTCGACAAGAACATCACGATGGGTGAGTCGACGGAGGCGGGGATCAAGACGAAGAGCCTGCTGGGAACCAAGATGCTCGCGGTGACCCCGATCGGCGGCGGCCGACTCGACGGTCCGATCCCGCTGAACCGGACGGTGTCGCCTTATCAACTGCCCGACGCGCTGGGCGATCTCGCCGACACGATCAGCGGGCTGGACACCGATCAACTGTCGGACTCGTTGGCCACGGTGTCGGAGGCGTTCGCCAACACTCCCGAGGAACTGCGAGACGCCGTGCACGGTGTGGCGCGATTCGCCAAGACCCTCAATGACCGTGATGCCGAGTTGCGCAACCTGCTGGACAACGCCGCCAAGGCAACCGGGGTTCTGGCCCACCGCAGCGATCAGGTCGCCCGTCTCATCTCCGACACCAACGCGCTGCTGGCAGCGCTGCGCACACAAAGCGATGCGGTCAGCCAGATCTGGGAGAACATTTCCGCTGCGGCCCAACAACTCACAGCATTCATCTCCGAGAATCGTCAGCAGCTGCGGCCGGCCCTGGACAAGCTCAACGAGGTGCTGGCCATCCTCGACAACCGCAAGGAACGCTTGCAGGAGGCGGTCAAACTGCTCAACAAGTACGCGATGTCGCTGGGGGAGTCGCTGTCGTCCGGGCCGTTCTTCAAGGCGTATGTGGTCAATCTGCTGCCCGGTCAGTTCGTGCAGCCGTTCGTCGACGCCGCGTTCTCCGATCTGGGGCTGGATCCGAATGTGCTGTTGCCATCGCAGCTGACCGACCCGCAGACCGGTCAGCCGGGCACACCGGCATTGCCGGTGCCCTACCCGCGTACCGGGCAGGGCGGCGAGCCCCATCTGAACCTGCCTGACGCCATCACCGGCAAGCCGGGCGACCCGCGCTACCCCTACCGCGAGCCGCTACCCGCGCCGTCGCCGGGCGGTGCTCCGCCGGGGCCACCCGCGCTCGGACCGGTGGTGCCATGACGAGCGGGCGACTGCGGCGGGGGCGAAGCGGTTTGGCTGCCGTCCTGGTGCTGACCATGGCCGCCGGATTCCTGGTCGCGGCGCGATCCGCGGACCATGTCGGGAGGACATGGTTGACAGCGTATTTCGAGAACAGCAACGGCATTTTCGCCGGCGACGACGTGCGCATCCTCGGCGTTCCGGTGGGCCGGGTCGACAGCATCACGCCAGAGCCCACGCGGGCCAGGATCACGTTCTGGGTGCATGGTGACTACCTCATTCCCGCCGAGGCCAAGGCGGTGATTCTGTCCCAACAGTTGGTGACGGGTCGGGCGATCCAGCTCACGCCGGCCTACACCGGGGGACCGGTGATGGCGACGGGCGCGGTCATCGGACAGGAGCGCACCGCGGTGCCGGTGGAATGGGATGATGTGCGAGTTCAATTGCAGCGCTTGACGAAACTGCTTCAGCCGACCGAACCGGGCGGTGTCAGCACCCTCGGATCGTTGATCAACACCGCCGCCGACAACCTGCGGGGGCAGGGGGCGAACATCCGCGAGACCGTCATCAGACTCTCCCAGGCGTTGGCGACACTGGGGGATCACAGCGATGACATCTTCGCCACGTTCCGCAATCTGTCGACACTGGTGTCTGCGCTCCACGACAGCGCCGATCTCCTCGAGCAGCTCAACCAGAACCTGGACGCGGTCACGTCGTTGGTGGCCGATGATCCGCAGAAGGTGGCGCGCACGGTGCAGGATCTGGGCAGGGTCATCGGCGATGTCAAGGACTTCGCCGACGACAACGCCGAAGCGATCGGCACCACGACCGACAGGCTGGCGTCCATCAGCACCGTGCTGGTCGACAGCCTCGACGATCTCAAGCAGACACTGCACATCGCCCCCGGCACGGTGGCGAACTTCCACAACATCTTCGAGCCGGCCAACGGGTCGCTGACGGGTGCGCTGGCCGTGAACAATTTCGCCAATCCCATCAGCTTCATCTGCGGTGCGGTTCAGGCGGCATCGCGGCACGGCGCCGAGCCGTCGGCGAAGCTGTGCGCTCAATACCTGGCGCCCATCGTGAAGAACCGGCAGTACAACTTCCCACCGATCGGGGAGAACCTCCTTGTCGGTGCGCAGGCCAGACCCAACGAGGTCACCTACAGCGAGGACTGGATGCGGCCCGACTTCGTCCCCGCCGCGTCTCCCGGTCAGCCGCAGGCGGTGGCGATCGACCCGGGTGCCGGACTTCCGGGAATGATGGTGCCCGCCAACGGAGGTGGGTCATGAACCGAAGGTGGTGGCGCCGCCCCACGGCGATGGTCGTGACAATCGCCATCGCGGTGGGGATGACCGGTTGCTCGGACTGGCAGGGCTTGAACTCGCTGCCGATGCCGGGTACCGAGGGCGGTGGCCCCGGCTCGTACGTGATCCAGGCGCAGCTTCCCGACGTCAACAACATCCAGCCGAATGCGCGGGTCCGCGTCGCAGATGTGAACGTCGGTACGGTGACGAAGATCGAGCGTCAGGGCTGGCACGCATTGTTGACGATGCGACTCAACGCCGACGTGATTCTGCCTGAGAACTCCATGGTCACCATCGGTCTGACCAGCCTGCTGGGGTCCTTGCACATCGAATTGTCGCCGCCCACCGGGGTTGCGCCGCAAGGGCGGCTGCGTGCCGGATCGCTCATCCCGCTGTCGAGCGGCGGAGCGTTCCCGAGCACAGAGCAGACGCTCGCGGCGTTGTCGATGGTGCTCAACGGGGGCGGGCTCGGCCAGGTGCATGACATCACCGAGGCGTTCTCCACGGCGTTCCATGGCCGGGAGCACGACATGCGAAGCTTGATCGGTCAGCTGGAGACCTTTGCCCGCAACGTCAACGGCCAGACCGGCGATATCATCGCCGCCACTGAGAGTCTGAACGACCTGGTCGGACGGTTCGCGGCCCAGCGGCCGACGCTCGACCGTGCCCTGGCGACCATCCCGGACGCGCTGGGGGTGCTCAACGACGAGCGAGAGAATCTCATCGATGCCGCCGAACAGTTCGGCACGTTCAGCGCGTTGACCGTCGACACGGTCAACAAGACGAAGGACAACCTGGTCAAGGAACTCAACGACGTGGGCCCGGTGTTGGCATCGTTGGCTGACGCCGGTCCGAGTATGACCAGGGCGCTGTCGCTCATCCCGACCTTCCCGTTCCCGAACGAGACCATCGAGAAATGGCAGCGCGGCGACTACGCCAACCTGACGGCGATCGCCGACCTCACGCTCAGTCGGATCGACGCAGGCATGTTCACCGGAACGCGCTGGGAGGGCGACCTGACGGAGCTGGAATTGCAGTGGGGCCGCACAATTGGCCAGTTTCCCAGCCCCTACACCCGCGCCAACCCCTTGACGGTGCCCTATCGCTGGGATCAGGGGTCCTAGGTGCGACTCGACAGGCGAATACGGATCCAGCTCGTGGTGTTCACGGTGATCGCTGCGGCGGCGATCAGTGTGATGGCCCTGCATTTCATGAAGCTGCCGGCCAAGCTCTTCGGCGTCGGCCGATATACGGTCATCGTCCAGTTGCCCCAGACCGGAGGACTCTACAGCGGTGGCAATGTCACCTACCGTGGCACCGAGGTGGGTCGGGTCGATGAGGTGCGGCTGACACCGGTGGGGGTGGAGGCGGTGCTCTCGCTGAAATCCGGTATCGACGTCCCCTCCGACCTGCGGGCGGAGGTGCACAGCCAGTCGGCGATCGGCGAGCAGTACGTGGCCTTACTGCCGCGCACCGGCGAGGCCCGGCGACTGCGGGACGGCGATGTCATTCCGCTCGCCGACACGTCGGTGCCGCCCAACGTCAACACCCTGCTTGCCGACGCAAACGCAGGACTGCGGGCGGTGCCGCGCGACAATCTCAAGACCGTCGTCGACGAGTCCTATGTTGCGGTGGGGGGACTCGGTCCGGAGCTTTCTCGGATCGTGGACGGTTCAACCGATCTCGCCATCGAGGCCCGCGAAAACCTCGACCCGATGATTGCGCTGATCGAGCAGTCGCAGCCCGTCCTGGATTCGCAGACTCGCACCTCGGCGGCGATCCAGGCATGGGCAGCGCAGCTGGCCACGGTGACCACTCAACTGCAGACCCACGATGAGAGCGTCGCCCACATCATCCAGGAGGGGGGCGCGACCGCCGATTCGGTGCGCCAACTTCTCGAGCGGGTGAAGCCGACGCTGCCTGTCGTGCTGGCCAACCTGGTCAGCGTGGGGCAGGTTGCGCTGACCTACCACGACAACATCGAACAACTTCTGGTGCTCTTCCCGGCCGTGGTGTCGGCAGAGCAGGCCGGACTGGTGGCCAACGTCGACACCAATCAGGACTACAAGGGCCAGTACCTGAGCTTCAACCTGAACATCAACCTGCCGCCGCCCTGCACCACGGGTTTCCTACCCGCGCAGCAGCAGCGCTCGGCGGTCTTCGAGGATGTGCCCGAGCGCCTACCCGGTGACCTGTACTGCCGCGTTCCGCAGGATTCGCCACTCAATGTCCGTGGTGCGCACAATATTCCGTGCGTGACCAGGCCGGGTAAGCGTGCTCCCACCGTCGCCATGTGTGAGAGCGACGAGACCTATGTACCGCTCAACGACGGATTCAACTGGAAGGGGGATCCGAACGCGACGACATCGGGTCAGCAGGTGCCGCAGTTACCGCCGGCAGCCGGGCCGCCGGCGCCACCACCCGCGCTGCCCGCCGCCGCATACGACCCGGCGACCGGTAGTTACGTCGGGCCCGACGGTCGCACCTACACCCAGACGGACCTGGTACCGGGAGCGCCGAAAGACCAGACCTGGCAGACGATGCTGCTGCCGCCGGGGAACTGAGCGATCAGTCCGCAACGATGCACGGCGCGCCCGACGGGCACATCCGCGCCGCGTTGCGGGCGGTCAGCACGCCGACCCCGGCGCCCTCAACGGGTGAACGCCTGCAGCGTGCGAGCCGAATTCATGAAATCCCGGAAGTACAGCCAGCGACCGGCGCGCAAGGTGATGATGTGCGCGAACTCCGATTCCCATTCGTAGCCCGTCGCCAGTAGGCGGAACCGCTGGCGGCCCCAAGCCGCCAGATCGTCACCCTGGGCGATGAACTTCCAGGCCTCCATCTCGGTGATGGCGATCGTCTGCCCCACCGTGGTGAAGAAGGCCACGGCTTCGTCGATGCCGTGGTAGTCGCCCGCATACGGGATCGCGTCGACGCCGTAGTAGGTGATGCGCACCTCCGGATCCAGCAGATCCAGTGCGGTCTGCAGATCGCCCGCCGGTATCGCGGCGTAAATGGCCTTCGTCGCAACGATATTGCGCGACTCACTGACCGCGGTGGTCATGACAGGTGCAGGGGGAGACGGACGTAGGCATGGGTCAGCAGGCTCGCCGTCTGCTTGGTGCCCGGGTCGTCGGTGAGCGCAATCGTCGGGTACCTGTCGAGCACCGCGTTGATCACGGCCGCCACTTCCAGGCGCGCCAGTGCCGCGCCGAGGCAGAAATGCAGACCGTGCCCCATCGACAGCTGTTGGCGGATGTTCGGCCGATCGATGTCCAATACGTCGGGTTCGGCGAACACGGCCGGGTCGCGGTTGGCCGAACCGAAGAACAGCGCGACCCACTCACCCTTGCGGATCAGCTTCCCGCCGACTTCGACGTCGCGGGTGGCGATCCGGAAGAGCCGCTGCGGCGGCCCGTCCAGTCGCATCGATTCCTCGACGAAGACGTTCACCAAGGAGCGGTCGGCGCGCATCCTCGCGGTGATCTCGGGTTCGCGCGCCATCGCGTGAAGGAGGTTGCCGATCAGGAATGTGGTCGTCTCACTGCCGGCGACCACCAGCGTGACACAGAACCGGACGATCTCCTCGGGGGTGAGACGCTGCCCGCCGACCTCGGCGCGCAGCAGCGCCGAAATGAGGTCCTCGGCATCCTCGACATCGCCCGTGGGTGGGCTTTCGGCCAACCGGCCGGTGTGCTCGGCGAGCCGGGTGGCGAACGTCGTCACCATCTCCTCATTGCTGGCGATGCGTTCCTCGGCGGTCAGAGACGACGACAGCATGAACGCGTTTGCCCATTGCCGGAATCGGACGTGGTCCCCGTCGGGCAATCCGAGCAGACGCACCATCGCGCGGGTGGGAATCTCGGCGGCGAACTCCATCACCTCGACATCACCCTTGCCGAGCTCGTCGAGCAGGCGCGGGATCAGTTCGCCGAGCCATCCCTCGAGCCGCTTGACCCGGCGGGGCGAGAATGCCTGGCTCACCAACTTCCGCTCTACCTCGTGTTTCGGAGGGTCGGTGTTGACGAGCATCAGGCTCGGTGCCGACGACGCCTCCTGGAGCGGATCACGCGACGAGAACGTCGTGCTGTCCCGGGCGGCGTCGAAGATCTGGTCGTAGCGAAACAATGCCCACGCCGTGACGGGCTCGTCGGCTCCGGGAATCGTCCCCGGCGGCCAGTCCCGGTAGCCCGCCACCGGTGACAACGACCGCAATTGGTCATACAGCGGATACGGGTTGGCGATGCCCTGCGCGGTGGTCAGCAGATCCAGAGCCGAGACGGTGGTGGATGACATGGTCTTCAGCCTCTGACAGCGCGCGCGCCGAAACGATCCCCCGTAGGGGAGGACTCGTGCCCCCAAGGGAGGCCAATTCCGACCTTGTCGGGAAAACCACCGCACCTGCACGCCGTATCGGAGGACAGTCGAACCGTGACCGACATCTCCGAGACGCCCTCCATCGGTGATCTTGCCGACGGTGACCACCCGGGCTGGGCGTCGCGGCAGCCGGAGGAATCCGCCGCTGCCCGGCGCTACCGGGAGACGTTCGAGTGTTGTGACATCGACCCGACCGACGACCCGATGACCGTGGTGGCGGAGGCGGTCGACGCGAAGGTGACAGTGGTGCGCGGCGCGTTGGAAGCACTCGGCGACGAGGCGGCACTCAACGCGCTCGAGGCGGTGCTGGACCTCGCGTCGATGGAGCGTGAGCTGATCGAGGACGGTGCGCGGCGGCGCACCTTCGCGCTGCTGCAGGTGCAGGAAGCGCTCAGCAAGCTGCGCGTCGTCGACGATGTCGCCACCATCGTCGACCGGGCGCCCCGCGAGCTGGTCGAGTCCTGCGGGTTCGACCGTGCCGTGCTCTTCCGCGTGCACGAAAGCCGGATGGTCATGGAGTCGGCGTATTTCGGAGACGACCGTGACGGGGCGGAGAAGATGGTCGCCTTCGCCCAGTCGGTGGCTCCGCCGCTCAACCACATGCTGCTGGAGACCGAGATGATCCGCAGGCATGCACCCGCGATCGTTCGTGACGCCCGCAATGATCCGCGCGTCAACCGGCCCATCGTCGACTTCTCGATGACCCACTCCTATGTGGCGGCACCGGTGATGCCGACGGGCAAGGTGATCGGCTTCCTGCACGCCGACCGGCTCTATTCGGGCCGTCTGGTGGACGACATCGACCGCGACACGGTGTGGGCCTTCGCCGAGGGTTTCGGTTACGCCTACGAACGCACGGTGCTGTTGGAGAGAACGCGTCGCCAGCATGCCGAGGTGCGGCGCGCATTGAACGCGGCCGACGAGGCCGTGCGTGCGTTGCAGGACGCTGATCTGGACCTGCGCAAGATCGAACCGGTGGAGCGCAGCCCGGCCGCGCAGTCGCTGGCCGAGATTCACACCCGGGTGCTGTCGATGCTGACACGTCGCGAGGTCGAGGTGCTCCGCCTGATGGCCGCCGGCCGGACGAATCAGCAGATCGCCGACGAACTCGTGATCTCGACGGGAACGGTGAAGTCTCACGTCAAGCGGGTTCTGCGAAAACTGCGGGCCACCAACCGGGCCGAGGCGGCGTCTGCGTACGTGCGGTTGGCAAGCGTCCCGGCACAGGGTGGCCAGCTGCACTGACCGACCCCGGCGTCGGGTGGCGCGTGTGGGGGGAGAACCGATCCGGGTGCTGCGGAAAAGTCGCCGTGGGTGACATCTGTTTGCCGATATTTACGCAGAAGTTAATTTTGACGACCGTCCCCGGTGGCGTCGATCGTTGCCGGCCGCTCGCCGGATGTCGCCGTTCCTCAGCAAACGTTGCGCGCGAACGTGCGGCGCCCCCACGCCTCGGGTAGCCGTGAACTGGGAATATTGCGATAACAAATACGTGCACCGGCGAGCAGCTTCCTGGGACGCGGGTGCCGAAACCGGCGCCGGTCACCGTGCCTGTCGTGGTTGCCCGCGCGAACAGTGTTGCGCAGCAGTCGGATCACGTCGCGAACGGCCGGTGTGCACCGGTCGTTTGCCGGTCCGCGCGGCGTCGACGGCGCCGGGCTTCTTCTTGACGTAAAGCACCCACTTGTCAACTTACTTCTGAGTAAATTACTCACCGTTCACAAATGTGTGCACACCAGAGGAGGATCCATGCACGCTGCAATCAGGCCGTATCTGGCAACCGGAGTCGCAGTGGTGGGGGCCGCATCCATCGCGGTCATGCCCATTCAACCGACGAACCCGTTGCTCTCCGTTCCGGCGGTTCCGGCCATCTCGTCGCAGGCCTTCACGCTCACCGCGCAGACCAACCCCATCGCACTGTGGGCGAGTGTCTTCAACGACGCGATCACCAACGTCGGCGCGCTGGGCGGGGATGTGCTCTCCGACCCAGCGCCGGCCGTGCGCCAGCTCCTCAGGAACCAGCTCGGATACCTGGGCACCGCGGTCGGTGCCGGCAAGTCGATGGTCGACGGGGCCGTTCAGTACCTGACCCCGAGCAACCCCTATAGCCTTCCCGCCGGCATCAATACGGCCGTCGGGCAGCTGAGGTCGGGTCAGATCGCGGAAGCCTTCATCACCCTTTCGCAGACGCTGATCTCCACGCCCGTCGGGATGATCATCGGACTGCCGCTGGCCGCCTCGGGTCTTCTGGACGTTCCGGTGAAGATCGCCCAGAACCTGACCGACGCGTTGTCCGCGGTGCTCTCGCTCAACGTCGCGCTGCCGCTGCTGTCAGCTGCAATGGGTCCGGCCCTCGGCGCCATCAATTCGCTCGGTGAGTCGGTGCAGGACGCTGTCCAGGCCTTGGGTAGTGGTCGCATCGTGGAGGCGCTCACGGCGGTGCTCAACATCCCCGCGCAGCTGACCGCGGCAATCCTCAACGGCTATACCGATGTCAACAACACCACCACTGCGGGCTTGCTGACCTTCAGTGACGACCCCTTCGGCGGCGGGCTGATCCAGACACTCCTTGTCACGATTCCGCGCGCCATCGCGACGGCTCTGGGCGCTACCCCGGCCGTCGAGCCGGCGGGCGCCGCTGCCACCGACGCGGTGTCCGCACCGCTCGCCGCGGCCGCGAATGTCGTCACGCTGAGCGTGTCCGCAGCCGAAAGCCCCGCGGCGGCAGGTGACGTCGAGGAATCGGCGATCACCGCGGAGCCGGCTTCCGCCGGTCCGGACGCAGTCGAGGGGCAGGCGCCCGTCGCGGCCCCGGACCCCGAGCCTGCCGCCGAGGTCCCCGCCACCGGCACCGCCGAGGACGTCAGCGCGGCCGAGCCCACGGACGGGGAGGCGCAGCCGGCTGACGGTGCGGCCACCGAGCCCACCGACGGTGTGTCCGAGGACAGCGAACCGAAGGCCGAGGAGACCGAATCCGCGGATTCGGGTGCCCTCGACGCCGAGGCTGACGACTCCGAGGTCGCCGACGCGAAGGTCACCGGGACGCTCCGCGGCGCCAAGAGCGCCAAGGACGGCGCACGCAGCGCCGCCGGTGCCCGGACGGCAAAGCGCATTTCCGCACGGGGGTAACACCTCTCGGGCCGCGTCGCGGTTGACGGCGCAGGCCCCCGGTTCCACTCGGGGGCCTGCGTCCGTCGCAGCTACCTCGGCTCGAGGCCGGCCGCCCGGTAGGCCGCGTCCACCAAGGCCATATTGGCCACCGCGTCATCGACCCCGAACGGCAGCGGCGCACCGCTCTGCACGTGCGCGGCGAAAGCGTCCAGCTGATGGCTGTAGGACGGCCGGGTGCCGTGTCGCTCGACGGTGGTGCCACCGGCAGTGGTCAGGGTCAGCCGGTCGTCGGCGGCGGGGTGGATGAAATCGTGCACGAAGGCCTCGCCGGTGCTGCCGGTGATCTTCAACGTGAACGAATAGCCGGGCGCCACCATCGAATTGGCGGACAGTCCGGTTGCTCCATTGGGGAATTCGAGCTCGACATCGCAGCGTGCGTCGACACCGGGGGAGCGCAGTTCGGCGCGCGAGCGGGTGACGGACGGATCGCCCAGCCCGAGCCTGCCCAGGCTCCGCATGATGTGCAGGCCATAGCAGCCGAGGTCCATCAGCGCACCGCCGGCCAGATCCAGTGACCAGCGCGGATCGTCGTCGCCGGGTGCGGGCATCGCCATCCGGACCTCGACCCGGCGGATCTCACCCAGCTCACCGTCACCCGCCAACCGGAACGCCCGGCGGGTCACCGGGTGGAAAAAGTAATGGAACCCCTCCAGCACCGGCACCCCGGCCGCCTCGGCGGCGCGGGCCACCCGAACTGCCTCCGAATGATCGCGGGCAAAGGGCTTTTCGCTCAGCACCGGCTTGCCCGCCGCGATGGCGGCAAGATTCCACGGCGCGTGCAGTGCATTGGCCAGCGGGTTGTAGATCACGTCGACCTGCGGGTCGTCGATCACGTCCTGGTAGGAATCCAGCACGCGCTCGACGCCGTACTTGTCGGCGAAGGTCTCGGCGCGACCGCGGTCCCGGGCCGCCACGGCCACCAGACGGTGACCGAGTTCGGCCGCGGGGCCGACGATCGCCACCTCCGCGATCCGGGACGCGCCGAGCACCCCGATGCGGAGTGGGCTCATCCAGTCACGCTGTTCAGATACGTGACGCTGGCGCGCACATCGGCCAGCGGTCCGTCACCGTCGGGCGCACCCTCGAGAATGGTGTCCTGTTCCATCACGAACCAGCCGTCGAAGCCGTTGTCGCGCAAGATGCGGACGATAGCTGCTATATCAATGTCGCCGGTTCCCAGCGGCGTGTACATCCCGGCCTTCACGGCGTCGGTGTAACTCAGCTCCCCGGACTGCACCTTGGCGGCCAGCGCGGCGTCCACATCCTTGAGGTGGGTGTGGGCGATGCGCTGCGGTACCGCCTTGGCCAGCTCCAGCGGATCGGTGCCGCCGATGAGCAGGTGCCCGGTGTCCAGGCACAGCGGAATCGTCGATCCGGCTAGCACCCGGTCCACCTCGGCGCGGGTTTCGACCACGGTGCCCACATGCGGGTGCAGGACCGCGAGCAGACCCCGGTCGGCGACGATCCCGGCCAGCCTGTCCAGATTGGTGAGCAGCGTGGCCCATTGCGATTCGTCGAGCACCGGACGCGAATCGTAGCCGTCGGAACCGGTGGCGGCGGCCAGCACCACCACGCCGGCCCCCGCGGCCACCAATGAATCGAGTGGCCCGGCAAGGTCATCGGCCGGATCGTGGTCGGCCTCGTGGAGCACCACCGGGACGAAGCCGCCCACGCAGGCCAGTTGATGCTGCGCCAGCACGGATTTCAGCTCGTCGGTGTCGGTGGGCAGGAAGCCCTCGGGTCCGAGCTCGGTGGCGGTCAGCCCGACACCGCGCATCTCGGTCAGCACACGGTCGGGTGCGAGTTGGAAGCCCCAGCCGGGGACCTCGCACACTCCCCAGGAAATGGGTGCACCGGCGATCTTGATGGCGGCGGTCATGCGTTGCTTATCTCCTTTTTAACCGACTCAAGTGCTACCGGGGCACCCCGGCGCAGGGATTCGGTGGCGGCTTCGGCCAGCCAAGCCACCTCGACGGCGTCGGCGACGGTCGCGCCGCGGACCGGTCCGCCCTCGGCGACCTCGACGAAACCGGCCAACTCGGTGCGGAACGCCTCGGTGAAGCGGTCCATGAAGAAATTGTGTGCCGGACCCGACGGGAAATCGTTGCGCGGGTCCGTGTTCAGCAGCGGCACACCCTGATCCCAGCCGGCGGCGACGCTGTCCTCGAAACCGTGCACCTCGAGGCGGCAGTCGTACCCGCGGGCGTTGTAGCGGGCGTTGGAGACGACGCCGAGCGCGCCACCGTCGAAACGCACCACCACGGCAGCCGAATCGACATCGCCGTACTCGGCGAACAGCGGGTCACCCTGGACCGTGCCGGTGGCATACACCTCGACGGCGTTCTGTCCGGTGATCCAGCGGATGATGTCGAAATCATGGACCGCACAGTCCCGGAAGATGCCGCCGGAGCCCTTGATGTAGTCCATCGGCGGGGGAGCGGGATCCATCGTGGTGCTCCGCACGGTGTGCAGGATGCCCAACGTGCCCGCGTCGACGGCGTTCTTGGCCGCGGCGAAGGCGGCGTCGAAGCGGCGTTGGTAACCGACCTGCACCGGAACGCCTGAGCGGCTGATGATCTCGGCGACCCGGGCGCTCTCGGCGGCGGTGGAGGCGATCGGCTTCTCGCAGAACGTCGGGATGCCGCGCTCCACGGAGGCCAGGGTGAGTTCCGCGTGCGCCGGGGTGGCCGCGGCCACCACCACGCCGTCGACGCCCGAGGCCAGCAGCTCCTCGACGGAGCCGACGGCCCTGGCGCCGTGCTTGGCGGCCACCGACGCTGTCACGTCGGCGCGTTCATCGGTGATCACCAACCCGTCGACTCCGGGCAGCGCGGAAAGGGTTTCGGTGTGGAATGCGCCGATGCGGCCCAGTCCGATCACGCCGATGGTGGTCATGGGGTTCTCCGTTCGTCTTGTGCGTCCAGTACTGCAATGAGTCCGTCGAGTTCGAGTCCGTCGGCCAGGGCGGCCAGCACGGTGTCGACCTGGCTGGGTGGGGCGAGGCTGCCGATGGGTTGATCGCTGTCCAGGTTGGTCGGGAAGGCGTAGCCCTCGGCGGTGGCATTGACGATGTTGACCAGGTCGGCGAGCGGTCGGCCGGCCCGCTGCATCCGCAGCAGCGCCGGGTACACCGCCTTGACCATGGCGGTGCGATCCAGTGATTCCATCGCGCGACCGAAGGGCGAGGAGATCTGCAGCAGGTTGGCCATCCGGCTGATATCGGCCGACGTGTTTTCTCCTGCACCGTGATACAGCGCCGGATTGAAGAACACCGCGTCACCCTTGCGCAGCGGCACCTGGACGTGATGCTCGGCGAAGAACTCGATGAACTCGGGCCGGTAGAAGGCGATATAGCCGGCTTCGAACCGCTGCGAATACGGCAGCAGCATGGTCGGCCCGCTCGCCAGCGGCATATCGCAATGCGCGACCGCACCCTGCAGCGTCAGTGCCGCGGACATCCGGTGCAGGTGTGCCGGATACTGCGCCAGTTGACCGGCATCGACGAATCCGAGATGGTAGTCCCGGTGCGGAACCTGCGCGGCGCCTCCGGGATTGACGACGTTCACCTGTGAGGTCACCTGATAGCGCGGTCCGAGCCAGGCCTGCGACACCAGCGCCAGGGTGTCGGCGGCGTAGTACTCGGCGTACGCCTCGGGAGCGTGCAGGGCGAGTTTCTGTGCGGCGTTCCAGACCCGGTCGTTGGCCCCGGCCGCACCGAAGTGGTCTCCGGCCGCGCCGCCCCGAGCACGCTGGGCGGCGCTGATGTCGTCGAACGCCGCGGAGACACGGTCGGTGACCGCACCATCGAAAGCGTTCTCGAAGACCACCACGCCGGGCCCCTCGCTGAGCGCACGGATCACCTCGGACTGCAGCGCCCGGCGATCGGCCGCGGCGATGCCGGCGGCCGAGTACACCAGGACGTTGCGCCGGACGTCGACGGCGTGCGGGTAAGCGGCCAGATCGGTGTCGCGCAGCACCTGACGACGGAACTCATCGAGGTCGCAGGCGGACTCGGTGATCCACTCGGAGGCGGTGAGCGAAGCGGGCATGGCGGTTAGTCTTGCTGTGATACCCACCGCAATCAACAGCAAAAAGCCATCAAAAAACCATCACAAAGCGTCACCATCCGATCGCACTCGCGGGAGAGAGGGGGCCGCACGATGCACCGCTACAAGGTTCGCGAGATCGCTCAGCAATCCGGGCTGAGCGAGGCGACCGTCGACCGGGTCCTCCACGACCGGCCCGGCGTCCGGGAGAACACCCGCGCCGAGGTCATGCAGGCCATCGCCGACCTGGACAAGCAGCGAGCCCAGCTGCGGCTCAACGGTCGCCGCTACCTGATCGACGTGGTGATGCAAACCCCGCAGCGGTTCTCCGACGCGTTCCGGTCGGCGATCGAGGCCGAACTGCCCGCCTTCGCCCCGGCCGTACCCCGGGCCCGGTTTCATCTGTGGGAGTCGGGCTCGGCCGCGCAGACCGCCGAGGTGCTGGCCCGCATCAGGGGCAGTCACGGTGTCATCCTCAAGGCCCAGGACGAACCCGAGGTCGCCGAGGCCGTGGACCGGCTCGTCGCCGCGGGCGTGCCGGTGGTCACCTACAGCACCGACGTGGCCAACAGCGACCGCTGCGCCTACGTGGGCATCGACAACCACGGTGCCGGCCTGACCGCGGCGTTCCTGGTGGACCAGTGGCTGGGCGAGGCACCGTCGGGCGTGCTGATCACGGTCAGCCGCACGGTGTTTCGCGGGGAAGGTGAACGTGAGGTCGGATTCCGGTCCGGGCTGCGCGGCACCGGACGTGACATCGTCGAGGTGAGCGACAGCGACGGTATCGATGCCACCAACGAACGGCTGGTGCTCGATGCACTGCAACGCCATCCCGGGATCGAGGCCGTCTACTCGCCGGGCGGCGGCAACGACGCGACGGTGCGGGCATTCGAGCGTATGGGGCGGGTGTGCCGGGTGTTCGTTGGCCACGACCTCGATGCCGACAACCGCAGGCTGCTCCGCGAGGGCAAGCTCTCGGTGGTGCTGCACAACGATCTGCGGGCCGATGCCCGGCTCGCCATCCGGGTCATCTTCGCCCAACACCGGGCCCTTCCCGAGGAGCCGGTCCGGCCCGCCCCGATCCAGGTCATCACCCCTTACAACCTGCCCGCGCCATAGTGCGCACGCGTCGTGGACCGCGGGCTCCGAAGCTGCGGAATCGCTGAAAGCGCGCGACGCGGACTACCATTTCCGCGCACGGCCACGTCACCATGTGCCGACGACAGGACAAACCGCAAGCAGGGGAATCGATTGATGGCGCCAGAGCTCGTCCCGGGCGTGAC
>SXGT01017391.1_pt1 | contig 30047 bp, 34 predicted proteins | sample 3176221 | NCBI WGS metagenome assembly SXGT01 (sample SAMN11356862, study PRJNA531348) | freshwater metagenome | isolation source: freshwater sample F1-120 | place: China: Fuxian Lake, Yuxi | collected 2017-12-25 | reverse complement strand
GCGGGGAGCGGCCGATCGGCTTCTGGTCGATCACGACGATGCGTCGTGGACCCTTCGCTCCCGATGCAGCCGCTGTGGCCTCGAGCTGCTCGACCATGGCCGTGAGGAGCGACGACTTCCCCGACCCCGACACCCCGGTCACTGCGGTCAGCACCCCCGTCGGCAGCCGGACCTCGACGTCGCGCAGGTTGTGCAGCGAGATGGGCTCGAAGTCGATCCAGGCGGAGGGTGTCCGCGTCGCCAGGGTCGGCCGCGCGATCCGGTCGAACATGAAGTCGGCCGTCTCCGACCCCTCCGCGTCGGCCAAGGCCGTCGGTGGTCCGCTGTGCACCACGTGCCCGCCGAGCACACCAGCGCTCGGGCCGACATCGACGACCCAGTCCGCCTGGCGCGCGATGGACAGGTCGTGCTCGACCACGAACAGCGAGGTCCCCGCCGCGACCAGGTTACGCAGTGCGGCGTAGAGGGCTGCGGAGTCGGCCGGATGCAGACCTGCGGACGGCTCGTCGAGAACGTAGAGCACGCCGAACAGCCCGGCGCGAAGCTGCCCGGCCAGCCGCACCCGCTGCAGCTCACCGGGCGACAGCGCCGTGCTCGAGCGGTCCATCGACAGATAGCCCAGACCGAGGGAGATGATCGACTCCACGCGGGCGCCGAAGTCGTTCACGAGCGAGCGCGCCGCCGACGCTGCGGCCGCACCGTGCCGGTCGGTGCCGCGAGCCTGGTCGGCCAGGCCACTGTCGAGAAGGGCGCACACCTGCGACAGCGGCAGCGCGGCCATGGCGGCGATGTCCAGACCGGCGAAGGTCACGGCCAGTGCCGCCGGCCGCAACCGCTTCCCGTCACACGTGCGGCACGGGCCGTCGGCGACGAACGCCTCTAGCTTCTCGCGCTGCGCCGGCGACTGGGTTCTCGCGAGGTTGCGCATGAGGTACTTCTCGGCCGACGACCAGTGCCCGTGGTAGGCGCTGGCCTCGCCGTGCTTGTTGCCCTGCAGGAGCATGCGCGGCTCCTCGTCGGTGAACAGCAACCAGTCGCGGTCACGCTGGGCGAGCGTGTGCCACGGGGCGTGGATGTCGATGCCAAGCTTGGTCACCATGCGGCGCACGTTCTGGCCGACCCACGCTCGGCTGGCCCACACGCCGATCGCTCCGTCGTCGATGGACAACGATGGATCCGGCACCAGGAGCGCCTCGGTGGTGCGTCGGGTGATGCCGCTGCCCTGACAGTCGGGGCACGCCCCGACTGCGGTGTTGGGCGAGAACGCCGCCGCCGGGAGGTGCTCGGCGTCGGCGGGGTAGGTGCCGGCGCGGCTGTACAAGAGACGCAGCACGTCCGACAGTGAGCTCAGCGTCCCCAGCGTCGACCGCGTGCTGGTGCCACCGCGGGCCTGCTGCAGCGCCACGGCAGGCGGGAGGCCCTCGATGGTGTCGATCTCCGGCGCGCCCACCTGTGACATCAGTCGTCTCGCGTAGGGCGCCACGGACTCGAAGTACCGGCGCTGGGACTCTGCGAAGACGGTCCCGAACGCCAGCGACGACTTGCCCGACCCCGAGACGCCGGTGAAGGCGACGAAGCAGTCGCGCGGCAGGTCCACCGCGACGTCACGCAGGTTGTGCTCGCGGGCGCCGCGGATCTTGATCCATCCCGACGAGCCCTGCGGGAGAGGTGTGCCGTTCAGGTCAGGGTCGCTGCTGTCGGGCATCTCGCCAACGTACTGGTGAGCGGGCGGACGCGCGCGTCGCGGCACCGGACCGCACCACGACACGGATGACGGCCGACCGCACGCACGACCCCGGAGAGGGTCACGACGGTCGAGTCGGTGTCCCGACGGCGTGCTCCGATGCTCGCCGTCAGCCCCTCGTCCGGCGCAGGGCGTCCTTGCCGTTGCGTCGCACCATCGCCGCGAGGGTCGCGGCACGACCACGCTCGGGGTCGGGGTCGCGGCCGTCGGCGAGGCGGTGCAGCTGGTCGGCGTGCCACCCGAGGTCGAGCAGGCCGTCGAGCTGCTTGAGGTTCGTCACCTTGCCGACGAGGCCCCGCGCACCCATCGTGATCCGGTGCGAGGGAAGGTCTGACGTGCCGGCGAGCACCACGTCGGCAGCGTCGGGGACCACCGCCGTGGGTCGGCCGAGGCCGACGACGTCGCATTCGCCGGACTCCACCGCGTCGGCCATGCCGGCCCGCGTGCGGAACCCGCCGGTCACCGCCAGCGGGACGTCACCCACGACGGCTCGCGCGGTGCGCGCGTACTCCAGGAAGTAGGCCTCGCGCTCGCGGGTCGACGCCGCCGCCGTACCCATCATCGCGGGGGACTCGTAGCTGCCGCCGCTGATCTCGATCAGGTCGACGCCCTCGGTCGCCAGGGCCGCGAGCACGGATCGGGACTCGTCCTCGCTGAACCCGCCCCGCTGGAAGTCCGCGGAGGGCAGCTTGATGCCCACGGCGAAGCCGGGGGAGACCCGCGCCCGGATGCGACGCACGACCTCGAGCGGGAACCGCATGCGACGCTCGGCGTCGCCGCCCCACTCGTCGGTCCGCAGGTTGGTGCGCGGGGAGAGGAACTGGTTGACGAGGTAGCCGTGCGCGCCGTGCACCTGCACGCCGTCGAACCCGGCGGCCTCGCACACCGCCGCCGTCGCGGCGAACCGCTCGACGACGTCCACGACCTCCTCGGCGGTGAGGGCACGCGGCGTGGAGGCTCCCGGCAGCTTCAGCGCGACGGCGCTCGGCGCGACGGGGGTGTGGCGCAGGGCCATCGGGTTGGACTGACGGCCCGGGTGGTTGATCTGCGCCCACATCGGCACACCGGCGTCCCGCGCGGGCGCCGTCCAGCGCCGCAGGGCGTCGAGGTGGCGCTCGTCCTCCACGACGACGTTGCCCGGCTCACCGAGCTGGGTGCGGTCGACCATGACGTTCCCGGTCACGATGAGCCCGTAGCCGCCGGTGCTCCACCGACGGTAGAGCTCGACGAGCCGGTGGTCCGGCGCGTGGTCCTCGGTGGCGAGCGCCTCGCTGAGCGCGGCCTTCATGAGCCGGTTCGGCAGGACCCGTCCGTTGGGCAGGGTCAACGGGTCGTTCAGTGCGGGCACGGGGGCTCCTGGGTGCGGGTCGGGGGCGGCGGGCCGCCACCACTGTGACAGGCACGCATCCGTACCGCCACGAGCCGAGTCTGCCGGGGCATCAGGCGAGGAGCGGACCGAGGGCCCGCTCGAAGGCCGCCATCGCGGCACCCTCGGTAGCGGCGAGGTCCTCGAGACCGTCGAGCTCGAAGCTCGTCGTGACCTCCACGAGACCGGTGGGACGCTCCCAGACCAGCCAGACCTCGTGGCTGAGGCCGTCGCCGTCCCCGAACCACGACGGTGCGGCGTCGATCGCCCCCTCGAAGAGCACCGTGAACTCCCCGACCGGGAGCACCGCGGCCCCCTCGTTGAGGTGGAGGCCGTGCCGGGCGAGCCGACTGCCGAAGCGCTCGACCACCCGCGACTCGAAGGCGTCGCGCTCCTGCTGCCAAGCCTCGAGCTCACGCCGCTGCTCACGTCGCCGCTCTCGCCGCCGCCGGAACATCCCTCGAGGGTAGATGGCAACGTGCTTCGCCGCCCGAGCCGACCCTGACGCCTTGACCTCAAGCGTGCTTGAGGTTCTACGGTCGAGCGTGAGACAGGAAGGGGACCCATGAACATCGTCGAGCATCTCCAGACCGGGACGAGCGGTCCACCCGACGCCGAGGTCTTCAAGGCGGCGTTCCGGCGGTGGCCGACCGGTGTCGGCGTGGTGACGGCCGTCGACGCAGGCGGCCCCTTCGGACTGACCGTCTCGAGCCTCGCGTCCGTCTCGGCCGAGCCGCCGGTGGTCTCCCTGTCGGTCTCGGGGCGCTCGACGTCGGCCACGCGACTGCTGGCGGCGCACCGGTTCTCGGTGCACGTCCTCCCGGCCTCGAGAGCCGACGTCGCGATCGCCTTCGCCACCGCCGACGGGCGCCGGTTCGCCTCGGACCACGGCTGGCGAGCCGACGAGTCGGGCGAGCCGGTGCTGGAGTCCGCTCTCGTCCGTCTGGCGTGCGCCCTGCGGACCCTCGTCCCGGTGGGCGAGTCGCGCCTGCTCGTGGCCGACGTCCAGGACATCCGGCTCGGTCCCGACGCCACTCCGCTCGTCCACGTCGACCGGACCTACCGGCGGCCGGGCGCTGCCGTCCCCACCGACCTGTCGCGAGCAGTCTGAGCCGTCAGGAGCCGGCGGCGGCCCGCAGGGTCGCCGCGACCAGGACCGGCGTCTCGGCCGGGTCGACGACGTCGTCGATCTCGAAGACCCGCGCGGCGTTGAGCGCCTTCGCGTGCTCGCGCAGCCGAGCGGTGTGCTCGGCCACCGCTGCCTCCCGCTCCTGCTCGTCCATGGCCTCCAGCTCGCGTGCCATCGAGAGCCGCACCGCACCCTCAAGGCCCATCGGACCCAGGTGGGCACCCGGCCACGCGAGCGTCAGCAGCGGCCGGTGGGTGCTGCCGCCGAGCATCGCCTGGGCGCCGAGGCCATAACCACGACGCAGGACCACGCCGACGAGCGGCACGCTCAGGCGCGCTCCGGCGTTCACCATCCTGGCGGACTCGCGCACCAGGCCGGTCCGCTCGGCCTCGGGCCCGACCATGCACCCCGGGGTGTCGACGAGCGAGACGACCGGCAGCCCCCATCGCTCGCACAGGGCCAGGAAGTCCGCCGCCTTGGTCGACGCGTCGGCGGTGATCGCCCCGCCGACGTGGCGCGAGTCGTTGCCGACGACCCCCACGGCACGCCCGCCGATCCGGGCGAAGGCCGTGACGAGCTCCGGGGCGTAGGCCTCGCGCAGGAACAGCACGGTGTCGTCGTCGGCGAGGTCCTCGACGACCGGGCGGACGTCGAAGGCCTCGCGGTCGTTGTCGGGCAGGGCGTCGCGCAGAGCCGGTCGCAGCCGGGCCGCGGAGTCCGGCAGCACGGGCACCTGGAGGAGCTCCAGCACGTGCCGCGCCACCGCGACGGCCTGCTCCTCGTCCTCGACGACGACGTCGAGGACACCGTTGGCGCTCTGGTCGTCGACGGGTCCGATCTCCTCGGCCGCGACGTGCCCCAGGCCGCCGCCGGCGATCATCGCCGGACCCGCCATGCCGAGGTTCGCGTCCGGGGTGGCGATGCGCAGGTCGGCGCACCCCGCGATGACGGCGTTGCCGGCGAAGCACCGACCCGAGACGATCGCGATCCGCGGGACGACGCCCTCCAGCTCGCCCCACAGGGCGAACGAGCCGACGTCGAGCGCCGAGACGAGCGGGAGGTCGACGTCACCCGGACGCCCGCCACCGCCCTCGGTGAAGAACACCGTCGGGAGCCGGAGCCGTCCGGCGAGCTCGATCAGCCGGTCGGACTTGCGGTGCCCGCGCATGCCCTGGGTGCCGGCCATCACGAGGTAGTCGTAGGAGAGCACGGCGCACGGCCGCCCGTCGACCGTCGCCGTGCCCCCGATGATCCCGTCCGCAGGAGCCTCGACGACCAGCTCGGCCAGCTCGCGGCGCGTCTCCTGCGCCGCCGTCACGAACCGTCCGTACTCGACGAAGGAGCCCTCGTCGACGAGGTCGGCGACGTTCTCGCGCGCCGTGCGTCGCGCCTTCGCGTGCCATCGTGCGACCTTCTCCGGCCGTGCGGCGTCGGTGGTCAGGTGGCGGCGGGCCAGCACCTCGCGCAGGCCCTGGGCGGGGGCGTCGTCGGTCATGGCGCCATCATGACCGACCCGTCACCGACTCGTAGGCGAGCCCCGTCAGCTCCTCGGAGACCTCCCACAGGCGCCGCGCTGCCTCCTCGTCGCGCAGCGGTGCCCACAGGGACAGCTCGCCGGGTCGGCCGCCGGTTCCGCCGGGGCCCTGGGGTCCGTAGAAGGTGCCGTTCTTCTCCTGCGGAGCGGTGGCGGCCATGAGGGCGGGCAGCGCCGCGCTCTCGGGCGTCCCGACGAGCAGCCCCATCGACGACATGCGCCGGATGACGCGGACGCTGAACGTGTCGGACGTCCGCCCCATCTCCGGACGGGCGGCGAGCAGGCTGGTCGGGGCGACCCCGGGGTGGGAGATCGTGCTGGTGACGCCCCACCCCCGGTCAGCGCTGCGGCGAGCCAGCTCCAGTCCGAACAGACCCACGGCGATCTTCGACTGGCGGTAGGCGGCCATGGCGTCGTAGCGCTGCTGCCAGTCGAGGTCGTCCCAGTTGATCGGGCCGCGCCTGGCGGCGACGCTCGTCTGCGAGACGACGCGACCGCGGCCGTCGCGCAGCAGCGGGAGGAGACCTCCGACGAGGGCGAAGTGTCCGAGGTGGTTCGTCGCGAGCTGCAGCTCGTGCCCCTCGGCGGAGACGCTCCGCTGCGGTGGCGTCATGACGCCGGCGTTGTTCACGAGCAGGTGGAGGGGCCGGCCCTCGGCGACGAGGCTCTCGGCGAGTGAGTGCACCGACGCGAGCGACGACAGGTCGAGGTCCAGCACGGTGAGGCGAGCCCCAGGTGCCTCGGTGCGCAGGCGGTCGGCGACGGCCTCGCCCTTGGCACGGTCGCGGACCGGCATCAGCACCTCGGCGCCGGCCGCGGCGAGGCGGGCGACGAGGTGGACGCCCATGCCGTCGCTGCCCCCAGTGACGAGGGCGCGGCGGCCGGCGAGGTCGGGAAGGGTGAGGTCGGGGGTGGTGCGTGGCATGGGATCCTCCTCGGATCGAGTGGTGTCCCTCGAGCCTGACCTCTCGGCGTCGTCCCATCCACGGCCTGACGATCCGTGGATAACGCGGCCGACCTCGGCGACGATGGCTGCATGATCGATCGACCCGCCCTCGCCGAGTTCCTCCGGACCCGCCGGGAGGCACTCCAGCCGGAGGACGTCGGCATGCCGCGCGGGCAGCGACGTCGCACCGCGGGCCTGCGCCGGGAGGAGGTCGCGACCCTGTGCCACATGTCCGTGGACTACTACTCCCGCCTCGAGCGGGAGCGTGGGCCCCAGCCGTCGGAGCAGATGGTGGCGGCGATCGCGCAGGGCCTGCACCTCACGCTGGACGAGCGCGACCACCTGTTCCGCCTCGCCGGGCACCAACCGCCCCCGCGGGGCGCGAGCAGCGACCACGTCGGACCGGGCATGTTGCGGATCTTCGACCGGCTCGTCGACACCCCGGCCGAGATCGTCACCGAGCTGGGGGAGACGCTGCGCCAGACGCCACCGGCGGCCGCACTGCTCGGCGACGCGAGCCGCCGCGACGGTCTCGCCCGCAGCGTCGGGTACCGGTGGTTCACGGATCCGGGCACCCGCGCCCTCCACCTGCCGGAGGACCACGAGTTCTACTCCCGGCTCTATGCCTCCGGGCTGCGTGGCGTCGTGGCACGCCGGGGCCCGCGCTCCACCGCGGCAGCGATCGCCGCCGACCTGTACGACCGCAGCGAGGAGTTCCAGGCGGTCTGGGACCGTCACGAGGTGGGCATCGCGCCGCGCGACGTCAAGCGGTACCAGCACCCGCAGGTCGGTCTCCTCGAGCTGCACTGCCAGCGCCTCATGGACCCCGAGCAGTCCCATGCCATGCTCGTCTACACCGCCGCGCCAGGCAGCCCGTCCTACGACCGGCTGCAGCTGCTCTCGGTGGTCGGGAGTGCCACCTGATCAGGACGGGAGAAGGTCCATGAGCGAGTGCACCGGCACGGCCGGCCTCCTCCTCGCCGCAGGCCGAGGGACGCGGATGGGGCGACCGAAGGCGCTCGTGACGACCGACGGGGTCTCGTGGCTGGATCGCTCCGCCCGCGTGCTCATGGACGCAGGGTGCGCCCCGGTGGTGGTCGTGCTCGGCGCCGGCGCGGAGGAGGCCGGTGGTCTCGCGCCCCCGGGGGTGGCGACCGTGGTGGCTCCGGACTTCGCCGAGGGGATCTCGGCGTCCCTTCGTGCGGGACTGTCCGCGCTGGCCGGGTCGACGGCGTCGGGAGCGCTCGTCCACCTCGTCGACCTGCCCGACGTGACGGCCGCCGTCGCCCGCCGGGTGCTGGCGTCAGCCACTGGTCCCACCTCCCTCGCGAGGGCGGTGCACGACGGGGTGCCGGGTCATCCGGTGCTGATCGGCCGGGCCCACTGGGAGCCGCTGCTCGAGCGGTTGGACGGTGACACCGGCGCGCGGAGCTACCTCGCTGACGCGGGTGCCGACCCGGTCGAGTGCGCCGACCTGGCGACCGGCCGCGACGTCGACAGCATGTGAGACGTCGCCGTCCGCTCCATTGACATTGCGTCAACAGCGGTGATACACATCACACCTACGGACGTCCCCCCGCTTCGGTCCGGTCTTTCCTGCACATCCCACCGGAAGAGACCCCTGTGTCACCACGCGACGACGACCCCATTCCGCACGCCCCGATGTCGAATGCGGAGCACGAGCCTGCGCCGAACGACGACGGCCTCAGCCGACGACGATTCGTCGGCTACGTCGTGGGCGGCGCCACCCTCATGGTCGCCGCCGACCTGGGCCTCGGAGCCAGGCGAGCCGAGGCCGTGGTGCCGCTGCCGTCGGTCCCCCAGATCGCGGAGGCCTACGACCTCAACGACTTCCTCACCCAGTGCGCCCTGCCCACCTCGGGCCTCATCGCCATCACCATCGGCGAGGACGGCGACGCCTACTTCGCCCTGCCGCGCGCGGAGGTCGGCCAGGGAATCGTGACCTCCACGGCGATGATCATCGCCGAGGAGCTCGACCTTCCGCTGGAGCGCGTCCACGTGACCCTCGCGGAGGCGCGGCCGGAGCTCCTCTTCAACCAGCTCACGGGCGCGTCGAACACCACCATCTCCACCTACACCCCGATCCGGACCGCGGCCGCACTCGCCCGCCAGTCGCTGCTGGAGGCCGCGGCCATCACGTTGGGCGCGCAGGTGGACAGCCTCGTCATCAGGGCCGGCAACATCATCGACTCCCTGGGCTCGTCCCTGAGCTTCGGCCAGGCCTCGCAGCTCGCGGCCTCCTCGGAGACCAAGGAGGTCGAGGTCGACCTTCCCCCGCCGCCCACGGGCAAGGTCGTCGGCACCCGCCGGCGCCGCACCGACGCCCGGGAGGCCGTGACCGGTGCCAAGAAGTTCACCCTCGACCTCGACGTCGAGGGTGCCCTGCCGACGATGGTCTGCCGCGCCCCGGACCTCAACGGCACGCCCCGCTCACTGCGCAACCGCGCCGCGATCCTCGCGATGCCGGGGGTCACGCACGTCGAGGTGATCCCCACCGGCGTCGCGGTGCGGGCCGCCACCTTCGGCCAGTGCATCGACGCCGTCCGCGCGATGGACGTCGAGTGGAACCCCGGCACCGTCGCCGGCAAGGACGCCGACGACATCCTGCGCGAGCTCCGCCAGGCCGAGCTGCCCCTCGCCGCCCCGGCGCTCGGGGCGCTCAGCGTCGAGGGCAACTTCGTCTTCCACTTCCGCAGCGGCTCCCCCCTCGAGCCGAACTGTGCGGTCGCGGACGTCCGCGCCGACTCCGCCGAGATCTGGTCCGGCCTGAAGTCCCCGATCGACGCGCAGTCCAAGGTCGCCAAGGCGGTCGGGCTGCCGCAGAGCGCCGTCAAGGTCAACGTCGTCACCGCGGGTGGCTCGTTCGGACGCAAGCTCTTCAGCGACGGCGCGATCGAGGCGGCCACGGCCTCCAAGGCGTTCGGCGCCCCGGTCAAGCTCATGTGGCACCGCGCCGACGAGCCCCGCCAGGGCAGGGTCCACCCGATGACGACGTCGCGCATCCGCGCCACCGTCGCCCTCGGCACCGTCGCCACGTTCGAGCAGCGGCACACGTCGGTCACGACGGACTACACGCACGGGCTCGGCGAGCGGCTCACCGCTGAGGTCTCCGCGCTGCCGACGGGTCTGGGCAACCAGGGGTTCGCGCAGACGATCTTCCTGCTGACCCAGGAGCTGCCCTACAACTTCGGCGTCGTCACGCAGCTGCTGAACGAGTCGAACTTCGACTTCCAGCGGTTCAACACCAGCAGCGTGCGCAACATCTACTCCCCGGAGGTGCGCATCGCCAACGAGCTCATCGTCGACCAGCTCGCCGGGCGCATGAATCGCGACCCCTACGAGTTCCGGATGTCCTTCCTCAAGAGCAGCCTCGTCAAGCGCGTCCTGAAGCGGGCCGCCGAGCTCGGTGAGTGGGGCAAGTCCATGCCGGCCGGCACCGCGCAGGGCATCGCGATCCACAAGGAGTACAAGGGCGCGACCGCGGTGGTCGTCGAGCTCGACTGCCGACCCGAGACGGTGAACCGACGGGTCCGCGAGGCCGTCACCGGTCCGCGGGTCACCAAGGCCACCGTCGTGATCGACTGCGGCCTGGCGATCAACCCGCTCGGCGTGGAGGCGCAGATGATGGGCGGATTCAGCGACGGCATGTGCCAGGTGCTGTCGTACTCCAACCACCTCGTCGACGGCCGCTTCCTCGAGGCCAGCTGGGACAACTCGGCCTACACCCGTCAGTGGAACACCCCGCTGGAGTTCCGGTGCGAGGTGATGGAGTCCGACCGCAAGGAACCCGGCGGGGTCGGGGAGGCCGGCGTCGCCGCCTCCGCCGCTGCCGTCGCCTGCGCCTACACCCGGGCCACCGGCACGATGCCCACCGAGTTCCCGATCAACTTCCGGGACCCGCTGTTCTTCGAGCCCAAGTCCTTCGTCCCGTCCGTCCCCGAGTCGCCGACCAACGGCCTCGACTTCGTCTCCTGAGGTGCCTGATGCCCCGATACAGCTTCCAGCTCAACGGTGAGAACGTGACGGTCGACGTCGAGGAGGGCGTGCGCCTGCTGTGGGTGCTGCGCGACGTCCTCGGTGTCACCGGCCCCAAGTACGGCTGCGGGATCAACGTCTGCAAGGCGTGCACGTCGCACATCAACGGCAAGGCGTTCAACCCGTGCGCGGTCCCCGTCGACCAGATCTCCGAGGACGACGAGGTGACCACGATCGAGGGTCTCGCCGACACCGTCCCCGGCGACGGCCTGCACCCCATGCAGGACGCGTGGATCGAGAACGACGTCGCCCAGTGCGGCTACTGCCAGCCCGGGCAGATCATGGCGGCCGTCGACCTCGTGCGCCGGGTCCGGGCCGAGGGCCGTGCGGTCACCGACGACGACCTCGACACCATCCGCAACGTCTGCCGCTGCGGGACGTACACACGGATCCGCGAGGCCATCCGTGACGGCGAGCGGGCGATGCAGTAGCGATGGCGGTCGTGGACGACGTCCTCGCCGGCGCGGCGGGCTGGGTCGCCGACGGTCCGGTGGCCCTGGCCACCGTCGTCGGGGTCTCCGGTTCGGCTCCGCGGACGCCCGGGGCGTCGATGGTCGTGGCAGCCGACGGCCGGGTGGTCGGCTCGGTCTCCGGTGGCTGCGTGGAGTCGGCGGTGTTCGAGGCGGCGCAGGAGGTGCTCGCCTCGGGTCGGCCGAGCCGTCACACCTTCGGCGTCTCCTCCGACGACGCCTTCGAGATCGGCCTGACGTGCGGGGGGACCATCGAGATCCTCGTGCAGCGCCTCGACGCCGGTGACGGCCTCGACCGGCTCGCCCGGCGGACGGCGTCCGGTGCTCCGACAGCGATCGTGACCGTGGTCGAGCATCCACAGGCCGCAGCCGTCGGGACACGCCTCCTGCTCGACGAGCCGACGCCGGCGTCGCTGGGCGCGGTGTCCCCGTCGCTGCGCCGTGCCCTCCTGGACCGGGCTCAGGCGATGTTGTCGGCCGGCACCGGCGGCCAGGTCACGTGCGGTCCGGACGGTTCCCCGCTGGGTGAGGGAGTGCGTGCGTTCGTGCAGACGTGGAGCCCGCCACCGCGACTCATCGTCGTCGGAGCCGTCGACTTCGCTGCAGCGCTCGCCGGCGCCGCGCGATTCCTCGGGTACCACGTCACGGTCTGTGACGCCCGCGCCACCTTCACGACCGCGGGGAGGTTCCCGCACGCGGACGAGGTCGTCGTCGACCGGCCGCACCGCTACCTCGCCGCGGAGCAGGAGGCGGGCCGGATCGACGGCCGGACCGCCCTGTGCGTCCTGACCCACGACAGCCGCTTCGACGTCCCGGTGCTCGAGCGCGCCCTACGGCTGCCCGACATCGGCTACGTCGGCGTCATGGGGTCGCGGCGCACCCACGACGACCGCGTGGCCCGGCTGCGTTCGGCCGGCGTGAGCGACTTCCAGCTCGCCCGGCTGCGGTCCCCACTGGGGCTCGACCTCGGGGGCAGGACGCCGGAGGAGACGGCGCTCAGCATCGTCGCCGAGCTCGTCGCCGACCGGCGCGGCGGGACGGGTCGGCGTCTCGGGGAGCTGCGCGGCGCGATCCACCACGACGACGGTGGCAGGTCGGGCCGCGCCGACGCCGCCACCGCCTGAGGGACCCCGGTCCGCGGACCCGGGCGCATGAGGTCCCGGGCACGGGGTACTCCCGCGTCGTCGAGCAGTGCCGCCTCGACGTCGTCGAGCACGGGAGAGTCCCATGGTCCGCCGCGACCCCCTGGTCCACAGGCTGCCCAGCGCCACCCAGGACGACTGGGAGTGGCAGTACGAGGGGCTGTGCGTCACCCTCGACACCGACCTGTTCTTCGCGCCGTTCAACGAGCGGGGCGAGGCCAAGCGCGTCCGCGAGCAGGAGGCGGTGCAGGTGTGCGCACGCTGCCCGGTCCTCGTCCGCTGCCGCGAGCACGCCCTCACGGTCCGCGAGCCCTACGGCGTCTGGGGCGGCCTCACCGAGGAGGACCGCGCCCAGCTGCCGGCGCTCGACGCGGCGGCACCCGGCGGCGACGTGGAGAGCGACGGCGTCGGATCGGTGACCCCCAGCGGGTGATCCCCACGTGACGAACCGGTGACGAGACCCCGGTGACCGTCACCTATGATCTGGCATCGAACCGCTGATGCCACCGGCGGCGCCGCTCTCCCCTGCAAGGGTTCGACGTCGAGTGAACGAGCTGATCAGAGACTGTCCGTCGTGCGAGGAACGGGTGGCGGTGGAGCTCGGTGCCCTCGGTGGCGCACGGATCTTCTACTGCGGCGTGTGCGAGCACGAGTTCGAGGTGCCGGAGGACGTGACGTGAGGTCGTCCGGAGCCGGGGGTCACGCGCCCCATGAGCGCCTGGCGCGCGAGATCGCCGGAGCGCGGACGGTCGAGGACTCCGTCCGGACCCTCGTCGCGTTCGTCGGCGAGACGCTGAGCAGCGAGCACGTCAGCCTCAGCCGGACGGAGCGCTCACGCGTGGTGCCGGTGGCGACGACGTCGGCGACGGTGCGCCGCGCCGAGGAGCTGCAGGTCGAGACCCGCGAGGGCCCCTGCGCGGACGACGGTGCGGGGGCACTGGCGTCGGTGTCCTCCGACCTCGCGCGCGACGCCCGGTGGCCCGTGTGGGGGCCGAAGGTCGCCGAGCTCGGGTTCACCAGCGCGGTGTGGACGCCACTGCTGGCCGGTGGTCGACGACTGGGGACCATGACGGTGTACGCCGAGGCGCCGGAGGTCCTCGGTGCCGCGGAGCGCGAGGTCGTGCAGGCGCTCTCCCACCAGGCCTCCACCACGCTCCGCGTCGCCCGCGAGATCGAGGGTCTGACGCTCGCCCTGGACTCGCGCACCGTGGTCGGTCAGGCCCAGGGGATCCTGATGGAACGCTTCGGCCTCGACGACGGACGAGCCTTTGCGTTCCTGCGGCGCTACTCCCAGGACCACAACGTCAAGCTGACGGAGGTGGCCCGCGGGATCGTCGACGCCTCCGTGCTGCCCGACGGTCGACACATCGCCGGACGGCTCGATGAGAGGTTCGGCGAGGACCCCGGTCGCTGACCCGCGGGACGGACGCGCGGCTGGCACCCTGGACGGGTGTCCGTGCTCCCGTCGCTTCCCCCGGTCCAGGACTCCGAGGGCATGGTGGCGTGGGTGCGCGAGCACCTCGGTCACCTGACCCTGGAGACCCCGGAGCGCATCGCGCCCGGTGGTCACCGCGGAGGTCAGACCGCCGCCGACGTCGCGCTGGCGGGCCTCGACGTGGCGGGCTACGCCCGGACGCGCTCGACCGTGCTGCCGGTGGAGGCCCGCGGTGCCAGCCGTCTGTCCCCGTACATCACCCACGGCCTGCTCGACCTGCCGACCGTCTGGGCTGCTGTCGCCGACGCACCCGCCAAGGACCGCCGGAAGTACCGCGACGAGCTGCTGTGGCAGGAGTACGCGCGCCACGTGTACGCCCGCCTCGGCGACGCGACCGCCGAGCCTCTGCGCTTCGAGCCGCCGCGTCCCGCCGCCCACCCCGACTGGGACGACCGGATGGCCTGCATGGACGCGGTGCAGGCCGAGCTCGAGACGGACGGGTGGCTGGTCAACCAGACCCGCATGTGGTGGGCCTCCCACTGGACGGTCCGCCACGGCCGCGACTGGCGCGAGGGGGAGGACCTGTTCTTCCGCCACCTGCTCGACGGCTCTCGCGCCGCCAACCGCATCGGTTGGCAGTGGACGATCGGTGCCGCCACCGGCAAGCCCTACGGCTTCAGCCGGTGGCAGGTGGAGAAGCGGGCACCGCAGCTGTGCGCCTCGTGCGTGCTGAACGACGCCTGCCCGGTGCAGGAGTGGCCCGACGCCCAGGCGGGGCCGCGCGTCGAGGACGCGCCCGTGCGGGTCGGGAGCGCTCCCGGCGCCCCCGGCGTGGGGCCGGACGAGCCGGTCGGCGACGGTGAGCCGGAAGCGGTGTGGCTGACCGCCGAGTCGCTCGGTGACGCCGACCCGGCGCTGGTCGCGCACCCGGACCTGCCGGTGGTCGTCGTGCTCGACGAGCCCGCCCTCGCCCGGCTGCGGTTGTCCGGCAAGCGGCTCGTCTTCCTCGCCGAGTGCGTGGCCGACCTCGCCGAGCGCCGCGACGTCGAGGTCCGGCTCGGGGAGACCGCCGCGGAGCTGGCCGGCAGGTCGCTGGCCGTCACGTTCGCGCCGGTGCCGGTCTTCGCTCGCAGGGCGGCGACCGTCGACGTCGCCGTGACTCACCCGTGGCCGTGGTTGGCCAGACCGGCCTCGCAACGGCTCACGTCGTTCAGCGCGTGGCGCAAGGGCATCGCGCTCTGATCGAGCATCGGCGCGCCGTCAGCGGTCGGGGCGTCAGGCGGTGGGGGGCGTGAGCCTCAGCAGTCGACCCGCACCGGCGTCCTCGAGCAGCCAGATGGCGCCGTCGGGTCCCTCGACGACCTCGCGGATGCGTTCGCCCATCTCGAAGATCTCGTCGTCTCCGGCGGTGGTCCCGTCGAGGTCGACGCGCACGAGCGCCTCGCCGGAGAGCGCACCCAGGAAGGCGTCGCCGGTCCACTCGGGGAAGAGGTCGCCGGAGTAGACCATCAGGCTGCCGGGCGAGATCGCCGGGTTCCACCACGCCTTGGGCGCCTCGAACCCGTCGCCGTCCGTGTGGTCGGGGATCTCGCCGCCGCCGTACTGGCTGCCGTTGGACGCCTCGGGCCAGCCGTAGTTGGCGCCCTCGGTGATGAGGTTCAGCTCGTCGCCACCCTCGGGGCCCATCTCGCTCGACCACAGCTCGCCGTCGGGCGCGAACTGCAGGCCCAGCGGGTTGCGGTGGCCCCAGCTCCAGATCTCCGCGGCGACGCCGCCCTGGTCGGCCAAGGGGTTGCCCGGCGCGGGCTCGCCGTCGAGCGTGAGGCGGACGATCGTGCCGATCGTGTTGGAGGTGTCCTGCGCCGGCGTCTGCGCCTGGCGGTCGCTGGACGTGACGAACAGGTGCTCGCCCTCGGGGTCGACGGCGATGCGATGGCCGAAGTGCCCGTCGCCGGAGACCTTGGGCGTCTGGCGCCAGATGACCTCCAGACCCTGCAGCGACGCCGATCCGTCGCCGGTGCGCAGCTGCGCACGTCCCACGGCGGCACCGGACCCGCCCGAGCCGGCCTCGGCCCAGCGGAGGTAGACCGTGCCGTCCTCGGCGAACGTCGGACCGACCGTGACGTCGCCGAGCCCACCCTGGCCGGCCACGACGACGTCGGGGACGCCCTCGACCTCGACCCGTTCACCGGTCTCGCCGTCGCGCAGGTGGAGCGTCCCGCTGCGCTCGGTGACGAGGAGGTCGTCGGTTCCCGGCAGGAACTCCATCGCCCACGGGTCGTCGAAGGAGTCGACCTCCTCGATGTCGAAGGGACGGTCCGACTCCGCGACGGTCTGGGACGCGGCGGCGCCACCACCGCGGGCCGGTTCGGGGTCACTGCCGCAGCCTGCAGCCACGAGGGCGGTGGACAGTGCGAGTCCGAGTCCGATGCGCTTCATCGTCCCACTGTGCCGCACGGTCGCAAGGCCCGCAGGTCTCCCGGCGGCGACCACGACGACGCTCGTCTCGAGTGGCGACGCCCGGCCGATCACGGACAGTGGAGTCATGACCAACGTCTCCAGGACCTTCGTCGTCGAGGCAGCGCCCGACGTCGTGATCGACTACCTCAAGGACTTCTCCCACGCCGAGGCGTGGGACCCCGGCACCGAGTCCTGCACCCGCATCGACGACGGCGAGGTCGGGGTCGGCAGCCAGTGGCACAACACCTCCAAGATCGCGGGTGTCTCCACCGAGCTCGTCTACGAGCTCACCGAGCTGCGCGCGGACTCGGTCACGTTCGTCGGCGAGAACGACACCGCCAAGACGACCGACGTCATCACGGCCAAGCCGCACGGCACCGGCACCGAGCTGACCTACGACGCGACGATCGACATGAAGGGTGCGGCCAAGCTCGGCACCCCGGCGGTCAAGGTCATCTTCGAGAAGGTCGGCAACGACACCGAGGACGACCTCACGCGCGTGCTGAACCAGCTGGCCTGAGGTCGCCGGCCCGTCTCCGCCGGCCGTTCGCGCATGCACGAACGGTCGGCGGGTACGGCGGGCGCATGCGTTCACGACAGCGAGACATCGTCACCGAGATGTCGGTGGCCCCGACGATCGACCCCCGCGAGGAGGTCGAACGGCGGGTGGGCTTCCTCGTCGACTACCTCGCGGCGACCGGAGCCTCCGGGTACGTGCTCGGCATCTCCGGCGGACTCGACTCGACGCTCGCCGGCCGCCTGGCCCAGCTCGCGGTGGAACGTCGCCGCGAGGCCGGTGCGGACGCGACGTTTGTCGCCGTGCGGCTCCCGCACCACGTGCAGCACGACGAGGACGACGCCCGAGACGCGCTCGACTTCATCGCGCCCGACGAGGTCGTGACGTTCGACATCGGCGCGACGACCGACGCCTTCGCGGCGCAGGTCGAGACCGCCACGGGTCGTGCGATGAGCGACTTCACCAAGGGCAACACCAAGGCGCGCGTCCGGATGGTCGCGCAGTACGCTCTCGCCGGCGACCGCGGTCTGCTCGTCCTCGGGACGGACCACGGGGCCGAGGCCGTCACGGGCTTCTTCACGAAGTTCGGCGACGGCGCGGCCGACGTGCTGCCCCTGCACGGGCTCGACAAGGGGCAGAACCGGGAGGTCCTGCGCACGCTCGGCAGTCCCGAGCACCTGTGGCGCAAGGTGCCGACGGCCGACCTGCTCGACGACAGTCCTGGCCGGAGCGACGAGGACGAGCTCGGTCTCTCCTACGACGACATCGACGCCTTCCTCGAGGGGCAGGACGTGGGCGACGACGCCGCGGAGCGCATCGAGGCCGCCTGGTGGCGGTCGAGGCACAAGAGAGCGCTCCCCGTCACGCCGCAGGACGAGTGGTGGACGTCGTGAGCGCGGGCGAGGAGCACGAGCCGGTGCGGGCGCTGCTGCTGATCGACCTGCAGAACGCGTACTTCGAGTTCCCCGAGCTCGCCGCCGAGCGCGACCGGCTGGTCGAGCGCTCGAACCAGCTGATCGCCGCCGCCCGGAGCGCGGGCGTGCCGATCGTGCTGGTGCGTACCGAGCACGAGCCCGACGGGTCCACGTGGACGATCAGCATGCTCGACGACGGCCAGGGGTTCGCCTTCCCCGGCACGGAGCAGGCGGCCTACCTCGACGACCTCGACTGCGACGGGTGCAGCGACGTCACGAAGACGCGCGACGACGCCTTCTTCGGCACCCGGCTGCAGGAGCACCTCGAGTCGATGGACGTGACGCACGTGCTGATCGGCGGCGTCTCGACGCACAGCTGCGTCGCGCAGACCGCGACGTCGGCCTTCGCCCGCGACCTGCGGCTCAGCGTCGCCGGAGACGCCATCGCCTCGGACAACACGGAGCTGTCCGAGGCGATGCTCGACTTCCTCAGCGACTCGTTGCGCCAGCCAGTGCTCGACCAGGAGCAGAGCCTCGCGTGGTTGCGCGAGGGCCCGTCGCGCTGAGCGGTGGTGTCAGCCCTGTCGGGCCTTGAGGCGCGGGTTGTTCTTGTTGATGACGTAGGTGCGGCCGCGGCGGCGCACGACCTGTGAGCCGGGCTGGTTCTTCAGCGAGCGGAGCGAGTTGCGGACCTTCATGGGTTCCTCCTTGCGGTGGGCGAGCCGGCCGCGGGTGCGGTCGGCAGGGAGTCGACGTCGACGAGTCCGCGGTGCACGGCCGCGACGAGCCGCCGGGGCACCCTCACGTCGCGACCGTCGACGCGGACGGTCACGAGCTGCGGGGCCGTGGCCTTCCACGCCGATCGGCGGTGCCGGGTGTTGGAGCGCGAGAGCTTGCGCTTGGGGACGGCCATGGTGGTCTCCTGTGACGAGTCGGGGTGGGGTGCGGGTGTCAGGCGGCGCGGCGGATCGGGCCGAGCCAGGGCTCGAGGCCGTCCTCGCCCACCTCCCAGAAGGTGCCGCGGTGGGAGATCTCGGTGTCGCTGAGCAGACAGGCCTCGAAGGCGGTCCGGATGTCGTCGGCGCCGTCGTCGAGACCGGTGACGACGATGCGGGTGAGCGGGTCCTTCAACCCCCAGCTGGACGAGTGGCCGATGCTGACCTGGCCCCCGGCGCCGTCCCAGACGCAGACGTCGCCCGGGCGGCTCGGCAGCCAGAAGCATCCGCGGGAGCGGCGTGGTCCGCCGCCGATCGCCTCGATCTCGGCGAGCAGCCGTCCCGGGTGCAGGGGTCGGTCCGAGCGCAGGTCGAGACGCCAGACGTCACGGCCGACGAGGTCGGGCAGCCGGCCGCGCCGCACGACGTCGACCCACTGCTCGGTGCGGCGGTGGTCGTGCAGCGACCCGTCGACCAGCGCCGCACCGTCGAGCGCGCACGGGTCGCCGACGACCTCCACGCCGGGGCGGGCGAGCGCGCCGACCACCTCGAGGGCCTGCTCGTCGGCCGGGCCGGAGACGACGACCGCGTCGGCGTACTCGACCATCGCGGCGAACGTCTCGGCCGCTCCGCGGTCGTCCTCCTCGCTGGTGTGCAGACCCCGATCGCGCAGGAGGTCGTCGCCCAGGAGGTCGTCGCACGCGTGCTCGCCCTCGACGGCGGCGACCACCGCGGCGATCCGCACGTGCGGAGCGGGGGAGGGCTGCAGGGAGACGACGCGGCAGACCTGGAGCGCCTCCGCGGCCACGGGCAGGTGGACCACGATGGCGCCCCAGCGCCGCGATCGCGCCAGGCGCTCGAGCGTGGGCACGACGTCCTCGCGCAGCGCGCAGCTGACGCACGCGTGCTCGAGGTCGTGGTGGACGTGCTCGATGACCCCGGTGACGTCGCTCACGATGCGGGTGAGGCGCTGCGTGCGGACGTCGAGCGTGTGCTGCACGACGACCGCTGACGGCAGGTCGAACTGCAGTCCGACGGTCGTGGCGGCCATGGCGTCGGGGGAGACGCCGGTGACGAGGACCGTTGGCGTGGTCAGGCTCATCGCTCGCCTCCGTAGCGCCGACGGAACGCCTCGACGCGACCCTCGGTGTCGACGACGCGGCCGCGGCCGGTCCAGAACGGGTGGCTGGCGCTGGAGATCTCGACGTCCACGACGGGGACGGTCGTCCCGTCGACCTCGACGGTCTCGGCGTCCGCGGGAAGTGTGGAGGCGAGGGTCGATCGGGTGGTCAGCAGCAGGTCGCCCGAGCGGTCGCGGAAGGCGACGGGTCCGTAGGCGGGGTGCGAGTCTCGGCGCATGGGATCTCCGGTAGAGTTGTTGATAACGATTCCCAATATACAGAAGGGTCGACCATGTCGCGAACCTGCCAGGTCACCGGCGCCACGCCGGGCTTCGGGCACCACGTCTCCCACTCCCACCGCCGCACCAAGCGCCGCTTCGACGTCAACGTCCAGTCCAAGCGCTACTGGGTGCCGTCGCTGAACCGCCACGTCACCCTCACGCTGAGCGCGCGCGGCATCAAGACCGTCGACGTGCGCGGCATCGACGCCGTCGTGGCCGAGATCCTCGCGCGCGGGGAGAAGCTCTGATGGCCAGGAGGGGCAACGACGTCCGCCCGATCATCAAGCTGCGCTCCACCGCCGGGACGGGCTACACCTACGTCACGCGCAAGAACCGTCGCAACGACCCCGATCGCATGACCGTCCGCAAGTACGACCCCGTGGTGCGGCGCCACGTCGACTTCCGCGAGGAGCGCTGACGCTCCTCCGGAGCGGCGTCAGCGCCCGAGCAGTCCGCCGACGAGGCCCTCGAGCAGACCGCGTTCGCGCTCGGCGTCGGGCGACGGAGACGGACTCGGCGCGGGCGACGGGCTCGGCGACCGCGTCGGCGTGGGCTCGCGTGGGGCGGAGGTGCTGCCTCCGGAACCCGAGGACGAGCCCGACGTGGTCGAGCCGGAGGACGGCGAGCCGGAGGACCCGGTGCCGGTCGTGGAGGACCCGCTCGACCCGGCGGGCGCCGCGTCGTCGAGCGGTGCCTCGTCGGCCGGTGGGTCGGTGCTCTCCTGCGGCTCGGGACTCGGCGACGGCGACGCGGACGGCGTGACACCGACGCCGTCGGTGCGTGCCTCGGGTGCCGCGGCCGCGGGCGGGGCGGGCTCGTCGCCCTCGACGGCGATCGCGACGGTGCCGGCGGCGAGCATGACCATGACCGCGCCGACGGCGGCGCGCTTGGCGGACGAGACCTTCACCGCGACCTCCTGGCTCGACTCGGCGAAGCGACCAGGCTAGCGACCCGACTCACGAAGGAGAAGGAGCCAGGTCACAGTCCGGCGGCGGCAGGCGACGGGTGAGGACCGTCTCGGGACCCAGGGCGACGCGCCCGTCGTCGCCGCGCCGCACGGCCGTCCGCTGCGAGTGGACCGACGCGACGCCGCTCCCGACGATGTCGAACGCGGCCTCGACCTGCAGCGCCATGCGGCTGAGCGCGTCGAGGTCCTGGTGGCGGTGCAGCCGACGACCGAGGTCGGCCTGGGCGACGGCTTCCAGTCCGTGCTCGCGCACGACCTGCCACAGGAGCGCGATGTCGACTCCGTACCCGGAGGCGAACGGCTGACCCGCCACCGCGGTCCGCACGAAGGCGCACTCGCCGGACAGCGGCTGCACGAAGCCGGCGAGCTCGGGCGCCCGACGAGCGATGAGGGGGCGCGCGACCAGCTCGGTCACCCGTCCGCCACCTGAGCTGCCGCTCGGCACCTCGCCCGGCAGGTTCCAGGGCCGGTCGTAGAAGGCCTTCACCAGGCGGACGCGATCGTCGCGCAGCAGGGGAGTGAGCAGGCCCCGCACGAAGTCGGTGCCGAACTCGCGGACGTCGGCGTCGAGGAACACGCCCACGTCGCCGGTCATCTCGGCGACACCCGTCCGCAGGGCGCCACCCTTGCCGTCGTCGACCCCGGGGGTGCAGTCGCGAGCAGGGACGACGACCGCGCCGGCCGCTCGAGCGACCTCGGCGGTGGCGTCGTGGCTGTGGGAGTCGACGACGAGGATCTCGTCGACCAGTCCGGTCAGCACCAGCTCCTCGGTCAGGGAGGCGACGATCGCTCCCACCGTGGCGGCCTCGTCGCGGGCCGGGAGGACGACGCTCACCCGGCGGTCGCGCTTGAGCCGGACGAGCTCGACGAGCTCGGCCGGAGGGCCGTGGTGGGTCGCGGTGGCGAACCAGTCGCGGACTCGCTGGTCGACGTCGGTCTCAGGCAAGGCCGCGCACCGCCCTGGCTGGGGGCCGCTCGCCCCTGATGGAGGCGGTCATCTCGACCACCCTGCGGGTGGCGGCGACGTCGTGGGTGCGGAACATCGCGCACCCGGCCATCGCCGCGACGGTGGTGGCGGCGAGCGTCCCCTCGAGCCGGTCGGCCGGGGGGAGGTCCAGCGTCTCGCCCACGAAGTCCTTGCGGGACAGGGCCATGAGCACGGGCCTGCCGGTGGCCACCAGCTCGTCGACGCGGCGCAACAGCTCCAGGCCGTGGTGGGTGTTCTTGCCGAAGTCGTGGGTCGGGTCGATCAGCAGTCCTGCACGCGGGACGCCGGCGAGCTCCGCGGCGTCGGCGGCTCGCGTGGTGGTGCGGACGACGTCGGCGACGACGTCGTCGTAGGCGACGCGGTGAGGCCGGGTGCGGGGCACCGCCCCGCCGGTGTGGGAGCAGACGAAGCCGGTGCCGTGGCGTGCCGCGACCGACACGACGTCGGGGTCGTGGCCGGCCCAGGTGTCGTTGACGATGTCGGCGCCGGCCAGCACGGCCCGCTCGGCGACCTCCGCGCGCCAGGTGTCGATGCTGATGATCGCCTCGGGGAAGCGGTCGCGGACGACCTCGACGAACGGCACCGTGCGCTCGATCTCGGCCTCGGCCGTCACGTCGTCGCCGGGACCGGCCTTGACCCCGCCGATGTCCACGACGTCGGCACCGTCGTCGACCGCGCGGTGCACGGCGGCCAGCGCGTCCGACGGGTCGAACGTGGCGCCGGCGTCGTAGAAGGAGTCCGGGGTGCGGTTGATGATCGCCATGACGGCGCTGTGGTCCGAGCGCACGGCGCGGCCGCGGAAGGTCAGGGTGGTCACCGGTGGTGCTCAGTCCTGGCCAGTCGCGTCGCGGACGGCCTGCAGCGCCTCGTCGATCGAGCCGCAACGCCGGGCCGTGCCGACGTCCATGTGCTCCCAGCCGGGGCCGCCGAGCAGCACGACCGTGCGCTCCGCGGCCGAGGCGATGACGCGGGACAGGGTGTCACCCTCGGATCGTGGCAGGGAGGCCCACAGGAAGACCGCGGCGGGCTGCAGACGCAACGTGACGCCGGCGACGCTGGAGGCCGGGGTGCGCGACCCGAGCAGGTGGCAGTAGATGCCCTCGTCGACCAGGGCGGCCTGGACGGCCAGGAGCGGAAGGGCGTGCTCGTCGTCCTCGGCGCTCGCCAGGAGCACGGAACGGTGGTGGGAGGGTCCGGACATCCGGTCGTGGGCGTGGGCCCGCAGCACGGTGATGAGGTTGTCGCTCACGAGGTGCTCCCCGCCGACGCTGAGGCCGCCGGTGCTCCACTCGTCGCCGACGCGACGCAGCGACGGGGCGAAGAACCGGTGCCAGGCGACCGGCACCGGGTGCTCCAGCAGGCATCCCATGAACAGGCGGCGGATGGCGTCGCTGTCGTAGGAGCGCGCAGCGGCGACGATCGCGTCGGCGAACTCCCCGGTCTCCTGGGGGTCGCGCACGATCTCCTCGTGCGCTGCGCTGGCGGCGCGGTGCACCGCGCGGGCGGCCTCCGCGGCGGGGACGCCCTGGGACACGAGCGTGGCCATGTGCTCCAGCTGGACGGCGTCGTCGGCGACGTAGCGACGATGGCCGCCGGCACTGCGGGCGCTGGGTCCGATGCCGTATCGACGCTCCCACGTGCGCAGCGTCGAGGCGGGCAGGCCGAGCCGGCGGGCGACCTCGCCCACCGACCACATCGCCTGGGTCTCCCAGGAATCCACGCTCGACATGCCTCTCAGGATACTTTCTTGTTCAGGACCTTGCTTGCATGAACAAGTTGGGGGTACCTTGTGGTACCGAGACCTCTGCAGAACGTATGCACGACCACCGCAGAAAGGTGGACAGCATGGCTAACCTCACCCATCTCCCGATGCCCCTGCAGGAGTCCTACGACTGGCAGTACGAGGGGGCGTGCCGTGGCACGGACTCCGCCCAGTTCTTCTCCCCGGACGCCGAGCGCGGGTCGCGACGCCGGTCCCGGGAGGACCAGGCCAAGCTCGTGTGCGCCACGTGCCCGGTCCTGGACCGGTGCCGCGACCACGCCCTGTCCGCGCGTGAGCCCTACGGCGTGTGGGGTGGCATGACCGAGCAGGAACGGGCCGTGGTCCTCTCCCGACCCACGTTGGCGGGCTGACCGGACCGCGCGTCACTGATGGTGCTCGCGCAGGATCTGCGCGGCGTGGGAGTCCTCCGGCGGCGCCTCGGGATCGACCCCCGCGTCGATCTGCTCGTTCATGTAGCGCAGGACCTCGGCGACGACGGCGGCCACCGGGACGGCGAGGAACGCGCCGGTCACGCCGAACAGGGTGCTGCCGGCGGTCACCGACATCAGCACGACACCGGCGTGCAGGTTCATGCTCTTGCCCTGCAGCCACGGTGAGAGGACGTTGCCCTCGAGCTGCTGGACCGCGAGGACGATGATCGCCGCGATGACCGCGGCGCGGACGTCGACGGTCACGAGCGTCACCAGCACGGCGAGGAACCCGCTCACGACGGCGCCGACGATCGGGATGTAGCCGGCGAAGAAGATGATCACGGCCAGCGGGACCCACAGTGGCACGCCCAGGATGGCCAGGCCGATGCCGATGATGACGGCGTCGATGAAGGAGACGAGCGTCTGGGTGCGGATGAAGCCGCCCAGCGTCCGCCACGAGCGCGCCAGCACCTCGGCCGCGCGGTCCCCTGCGCGTCGCCCTCCGAGGGTGCGCAGCCACGGCAGGAACCGGTGGCCGTCCTTGATGAAGAAGAACGTCAGCATCAGGGTGAGGACCAGGTTGATGATCGCGTTCGTCGCCGCGCTGAGTCCGGTGAAGACGCCCGCGCTGATGGCGCTGGCACTCTCCTGGAGGCGGTCCTCGACGGCCTCGATCGCGGCCGTGATCTGCCCCTCGGTGACCTCGAGCGGACCCTCGACGAGCCACACCTGGATCCGCCGCAGGCCGTCGGCGGCCTGCTCGGCGATGGTCGGGACCTGGCCGGCGACCTGCGGCGCGAGGAGCGTGACCACGCCGATGATGAACCCGATGAAGGACAGCATCACGAGCGCTGCCGCGAGCGCGTCGGGCACCCGGCGGGTGCGCATGAACCGACTGACCGGCTCGAGCACGGTGGCGAGCACGAGGGCGAGCGAGATCGGGAACAGGACCATCCAGAACTGGCCGGCGAGCCACCCCAGGACGTACAGGGCCGCGGCGACCACCACGAGCCGCAGCCCCCAGGTCTGGGCGGTGGCCGTCCACGCGCCGATGACGTCCCCGCGGTCGCGATAGGGGCGGCTCCTCGGTCGGTCGCCGGGGTGGCCGCCGAGGGAACCGCTCGTGGCGTCGGTCCGTCCGGCGCGAACGTCGGGGTTCGCGTCCGTCCCCTCGACGGCGTCGTCGTCGGTACCGGACCCCCTGCGTTCGTCGCTCACGCCTCCAGACTAGGCGGTCACGGTCCAGTCGATGCTCGCCGCGCCCTGTGCGGCCAGCAGCTCGTCGACCTGGCTGAACGGGCGCGACCCGAAGAAGCCGCGGGAGGCCGACAGCGGGCTCGGGTGGGCGCCGGTCACCACGGGCGTGTCGCCGAGCACCGGGGCAAGGGCCTGGGCGTGGCGTCCCCACAGCACCGCGACGAGCGGACCTCCGCGCTCGACGAGCGCCTCGATGGCCCGCGCGGTGACCCTCTCCCACCCGCGGCCCCGATGGCTGCCGGCATCGCCTGCACGCACGGTGAGCGTCCGGTTCAGCAGCAGGACGCCCTGGTCGGCCCACGCGCCGAGGTCGCCGTGCGGGGCGGGGGCGATGCCGAGGTCGTCGTGCAGCTCCCGGTAGATGTTCACGAGGCTGCGGGGGAGGGGGCGGACGTCGCGGCGGACCGAGAAGGCCAGACCCGTCGCGTGGCCCGGGGTCGGGTAAGGGTCCTGCCCGACGACCAGGACCCGGACGTCGGCCATCGGGGTCGTGAAGGCGCGGAGGATCGCGTCCGGCTCGGGGAGGTAGCGGTGGCCCGCGGCCACTTCCTCGCGCAGCATCGTCCCGAGCTCGGCGAGGTCGTCGGCCACCGGTGCGAGGGCCTGCGCCCAGTCCGGCGCGACGAGCTCGGGCAGGGGCTGGCGGTCCACGTCGGCAGCGTAGACTGCGCGCGCCGTGTCAGCCATCGCCGCCTATCGCACCCTCCTCGCGACCGTCGGGCCCGCCTACGTCCTCGTAGCCTTCCTCGGGCGGGTCCCGCTCGCCATGAGCCAGATGGGGACCCTGCTCCTGGTGAGCGACTCGACCGGGCGGTACGCCCTCGGTGGGGCGGCCGCCGGAGCGCTGGCCGTGGCGAACGCGCTCGGGGCGCCCGTGTTCGGCTCGCTCGCGGACCGCATCGGCCAGCGGCCCGTCGTGCTGGTGCAGTCCGTCGCCGGCGCGGTGGGTCTGGTCGGCGTCGTCGCCGTCACCCAGTCCGGCGCCCCGGCGGGGGCCGTCATCGCGACGGCGGCACTCGCGGGGCTCGCCACGCCGCAGATCGGTCCGCTCGCCCGCGTCCGCTGGGCGCCGCTCCTTCGGGGCCGCGGTGACAAGGACCGTCTCGTCGACGCGGCGTTCTCCTACGAGGGCGCTGCCGACGAGGTCTCCTTCGTCCTCGGCCCGGCGACGGTCGGCCTCGTCGCGGTGATCCTCGACCCCGGCGGTGCCCTCCTGGTGGCCGCAGGCGTCCTCGGCTTGTTCGGCTCCGCGTTCGCCCTGCACTCCAGTGCAGCGCTCACCGTCCCGCAGCCCGGTGAGACCCGCTCCACGACGCGCGTTCTCGGTCTCCTGCTCGTGGCGCTCGCGATCGCCCAGCTGCTGATCGGGGTGCTGTTCGGCGCCACCCAGACCGGTTCGGCGGTGCTCGCGACCCAGGAGGGGCAGCCGGGACTCGCCGGACTGATCCACGCCACGCTCGGCATCGGCAGCGCGATCGCCGGGCTCGCGGTGGCGGCCCTGCCCGAACGCATCGGCTACCCGACGCGGATGGTCGTCTCCGCGACCGGACTGCTGGTGCTGTCCGCGCCGCTCCTGCTCGTGCAGTCGGTCGCGCAGCTCGTCGTCGTGATCGCGTTCCTCGGCTTCGCCGTCGCCCCCTACATGATCAGCAACTTCGCGATGGCCGGCCAGGTGGTCGAGCCGGACCGCGTGGGACTGGCCATGACGCTGCTCGCCGGGGCGACCGGCATCGGCTACGCCGTCGGCTCCTCGGTGGCCGGACGGCTGGCCGACATCGGCGGGCACACCCCCGCGTTCGCGGTCACGGTCACGGCGACGGCCTGCGCGGTGGTGCTGTCGGTCCTGGTGGCGTGGCGGGCGCGGGCCCGCCGGCCCGCGCTCGAGGGGTGAGCCGCGTCGGCTCGCGGTCGAGCCGGGACTGCACCCTGCGCCGCGCAGAGGGCCAGTCGTCGTCGAGCATCGAGAACTGCACGGTGTCGCGCCACGTCCCGTCGCGTCGGACCTTGTGCTTGCGGAGCACGCCCTCACGCTGCGCTCCGAGGCGCGCGATGGCCTCCTGCGAGCGGACGTTGCGCACGTCGGTGTGCCACACGATGCGGACGCACCGCATGACGTCGAACGCGTGGCTCAGGAGGAGCAGCTTGGCCTCGGTGTTGAGGGCCGTCCGCCAATGGCGCCGGGCGAGCCAGGTGTGGCCGATGGCGAGGGTCCGCAACGACTCGTCCATGTCGTAGAACGTCGTGAGCCCGGCGACCTCGCCGCTCGCCACGTCGACCTGCACCCAGGCCCACAGCGGCATCCGCAGGTAGCGCGCGACGAGCGCGGCCGCGTCGTCGAGATCGAGCGGGCGGGCCACGCTGAGGTGCTCGAACACGGCGTCGTCGTCGGCGGCGGCGAGGAGCCCCGGTGCGTGGGCCGGGGCGAGCGGCTCGAGCCGGACGTGGCGACCGGTCAGGGCGACCGGCGCGGCCCAGTCGCCGACCTCACTCACGCGAGCCCCCCCCTCCGTCATCACTCGCCGCAGGGGAATCGCCGGGTGCATGCGCTCAGGATAGGCGTGACGACGTCCGCGTCGGCGTCACGCCCAGGACGTCACCTCGGCCACGACCTGCTCGTGCAGCGCCGTGGCCGGGACGATGTCCGGGTAGCTGATGCCGTGGACGGCCCACCCGTCGATCAGCACGTGGAGCCGGGCCGCTCGGGCCTCGAGTGCCGGGTCGGGGAGCTCGTCCTCCAGGCCGAGGGGTCGCTGCACCCGCGCGGCCTCCGCGACCGCCAGCCTCGCGATGTGCCGGGTGCCGAGCCACCCCTGGCGGCGGACGTCGCCGAGCACGGCGTCGAGCCGTGCTCGGTCGGCGAACGCGTACCAGACGAGGCACTCGCCGCGACGCTCGTCGTCGAGGGGGAGCAGCTCCTCCACGAGGGCGACGGCCCGCGCGGCGGGATCGGTCTCGTCGGACGCCAGTCGGCGCCGGACCCGCACGACGGACTGCTCGAGCATGGAGCTCAGGGCGAACGCGTGCAGGTCCTCCTGCGTGGCGAAGTAGTGGCGCAGCGCTCCGGCGGACCAGCCCGCCTCGGCGGCGACGGTGCGCACGGACGTCCGCTCGACCCCCTCGGAGCGCACGACGCGCCACAGGGCCGCGGCGATCTCGCGGCGCCGGGCCTCGTGGTCGACGATGCGGGGCACGTCGACATTCCAGCACGGATGTGCTGGAATGTTCGTGATACGACTGTATGAAAAAGGGAGTGGGCGATGACGGCCGCAGAGATCGGCGGGCTCGTCGTGCTGGCGCTCGTCGACAGCACGAGCTTCGGCACCCTGCTGATCCCCGTCTGGATGATGCTCGCGCCGCGGCTGCGGGCCGGCCGGGTCCTCCTGTACCTCGCGGTGGTCGCCGTCTTCTACCTCGGGGTCGGCCTGCTCCTGCTCGCCGGCCTCGACGTCATCGGCGGCCTGCTCGACGGTCTCGAGCGGACGCGGCCGGTCCTCGTCGTCCAGCTGGTGGCCGGGATCGTGCTGCTGGGTCTCAGCTACGTCGTCGACCCCGCCTACGACGTGCGCGGTCGCAAGAAGGCGAAGGGGGAGCGCGGCCCCGGTCCTCGCGCCCTGCGGTGGCAGGGCCGGTTGACGGGCTCGGACGTGTCGGTCCGAGCGGTCGTCGCCATCGCCCTGACGGCGACCCTGCTCGAGGTGGCGACGATGCTGCCGTACCTCGCGGCCATCGGCCTGATCGCCTCGTCGGGCGAAGCGGCAGCGACCCAGTCCGCACTGCTGGCCGCGTACGTCGTCGTCATGGTCCTCCCGGCGCTGCTGGTGCTCGGCGTCCGACTCGCGGCCCGACGCCTCGTCGAACCCGCGCTCGAGCGGGTCAGCGACTGGATGACCCGCCGGGCCGGCAGCGCCGTGGCCTGGGTGATCGGGATCGTGGGGGTGCTCGTGGCGCTCGACGCCGCGAACCGGCTGTTCTGACGCCCCAGCCCCAGCCGTCCTGCCGGCCCGACTCAGCGGCCGCGGGAGGGCCGCATCTTCTTGTCGTGCGTCCCGCTGACCGCGTCGAGCTCCTCCAGGAACCGCGTCGCCCACGCCTCGATGTCGTTCTCCACGACCTGCTTGCGCAGCGCCTTCATGCGGCGGCGGCTCTCCCGCGGCGTCGCGGTGATCGCCTCCATGATGCGCGCCTTGAGGCCGTTGATGTCGTACGGGTTGACCCGGTACGCCTGCTTGAGCTCGGCGGCGGCGCCGGCGAACTCGCTCAGCACGAGCGCGCCGTCGTCGTCGAAGCGGCAGGCGACGTACTCCTTGGCCACGTGGTTAATGCCGTGGCGCAGCGGCGTCACGACCATGACGTCGGCGGCCCGGTAGAGCGCCGCCATCTCCTCACGCGGGTAGGACGCGTGCAGGTACGTGACCGGCTGCTGCCCGATGCGGCCGACGTCGCCGTTGATCCGACCCACGAGCCGGTCGATGTCGTCGCGCAGGATCCGGTACTGGTCGACGCGCTCTCGCGAGGGCGTCGCGACCTGGACGAAGACGGCGTCGTTGACCTCGAGGGCGCCCTCGGTGATGCGCTCGCCGAAGGCGCGCAGG
>SXGT01469764.1_pt1 | contig 30061 bp, 32 predicted proteins | sample 3176221 | NCBI WGS metagenome assembly SXGT01 (sample SAMN11356862, study PRJNA531348) | freshwater metagenome | isolation source: freshwater sample F1-120 | place: China: Fuxian Lake, Yuxi | collected 2017-12-25 | reverse complement strand
GCCGATGGTCGAAATCGGCGGCATGCCCATCCTGTGGCATATCATGAAACACTATACTCACCACGGGTATAACGACTTTTACCTCGCCCTCGGCTATATGGGCGAATACATCAAACGCTATTTTCTCGACTGGTATTCTCTGTCGGGCCACCTGTCGATCGACTTCACATCGGGTGAAATTCACCGCGATCAACGTCCTTATGAAGCCTGGAAAGTCAATGCGATCGATACGGGGAAAGACACGCTGACCGGGGGGCGGATCCGTCGTCTCAAGCAGTGGCTGGGCAACGACACATTCATGGTCACGTACGGCGATGGGGTCAGCGATGTTGACGTCAAGAAGCTGTATGAATTTCACAAGTCACATGGCCTTCTCGCCACCGTTACGGCTGTCCGTCCGCCCGCACGTTTCGGTGGCTTGATCTTCGAAGGAGACCGCATCAGTCGATTTACTGAGAAGCCACAGGCTGGTGAAGGCTGGATCAACGGCGGGTTTCTCGTCTTTGAACCTGGTGTCTTCGATTACCTCCACGCGGATCAGCAGTCTCTCGAAGCAACTGCTCTCGAAAAACTCGCTGCGGATGGCCAACTCGCTGCTTACAAGCACGATGGCTTCTGGCAGTGCATGGACACAATGCGAGACAAGACTTACCTCGAAACACTCTGGCAACAAGGCAAAGCCCCCTGGAAGACCTGGGAGTGATCCCGGAAGGTTCACCACAGAGGACACAGAGAAACACTGAGTTTCACAGAGAAGAGTTCGAGACGTAACTAAAACTTATTCTAATAACTTTGAAGTAGGAATCAGCCACTGAATCATATCGAACATCACGCTCTGTGAGCCTCTGTGTTCCTCTGTGTCCTCTGTGGTGAAAAGTTCTTATGAGCAATAAATTCTGGCAGGATCGCAATGTACTCGTCACTGGCGCGACTGGACTGGTCGGAAGCTGGCTGGTGAAGCGTCTGGTCGAAGCAGGCGCATCGGTTGTCTGTCTGGTGCGTGACTGGGTCCCTCACTCGGAATTCTATCGTTCCGGGCTCGATAAGCACTGCCGAATCGTCAACGGCGATTTGTGCGATCAGCTGCTGCTTGAGCGGACAATGGGTGAGTACGAGATCAAGACGGTGATGCACCTGGCGGCTCAGACGATCGTCGGGATCGCCAACCGCAACCCGGTTTCGACGTTTCAATCGAACATCGCGGGGACCTGGAGCCTACTGGAAGCCTGTCGTCGCACGCCGACGATTGGAGAAGTCGTCGTTGCGTCGTCTGATAAAGCCTATGGCGACTGCGACGTTCTCCCTTATACCGAAGAGACGCCTCTGGTCGGGATGCACCCATACGATGTCAGCAAGTCGTGTGCAGACCTGATCTCTCAGGCATACGCCAAGACCTATTCGCTGCCCGTCGTTGTCACTCGCTGTGGCAACTTCTATGGCGGTGGTGATCTGAATTTCAACCGCATTATTCCCGGGACGATGCGATCGCTACTAAATGGTGAAGCGCCGGTCATCCGCTCGAATGGCAAATTCATTCGTGATTACTTCTATGTCGAAGACGGAGCCGCGGCTTACATGCTGCTGGCGGAGAAGCTAGCTGAGAAGCCTGAACTCAAAGGCCACGCCTTCAACTTTTCAAACGAGATTCAGCTCGATGTTCTGCAACTGGTCGAAAAGATCCAGGCTGCTCTCGGGACTGATATCACGCCGGTCGTTCTTGGTCAGGCCAGCAACGAAATTATTCACCAGTACCTGAGCGCCGCCAAAGCCCGTGAGGTCTTAGGTTGGTCCCCCCTGTTCGACTTGTCCGAAGGATTATCAAGGACGATTGCATGGTACCGCCACTTTTTGAAGCCTTCACTGGCACATGTCCCTACGGCCACACACACAACGATTCCGTTTCCGATCAGCCCAGCTGCCGGTCATGTGGCCAAGTCGGCCTGACGCAAATCCTCTCATTGGGGAAGACGCCTCTGGCCAACGCGCTGCTGACCGATGCACAACTTGGTCAGCCCGAGCCGACGTTCCCTCTCGAGCTGGCGCTGTGTGAATCGTGCTCTCTGGTGCAGATCACGGAGTCTGTTCCTCCCGAGCAGATGTTCCGCGACTATGCCTACTTCTCATCGTTCTCTGAAACGATGCTCGAACACGCACGCACACTGACGGGCAAGCTGATTGCCTCACGTAAGTTGAACGCCGATTCTCTCGTCGTCGAGGTCGCGAGCAATGATGGTTACCTGCTGCAGAACTACCACAAGGCCGGCATTCCGGTCCTGGGTGTCGAGCCGGCGGAGAACATCGCCCGCGTCGCTCGTGGCAAAGGGATCGAGACGGTCAGCGAATTCTTCGGCATCGAACTCGCGAGCATTCTGGCTGATGAAGGTCGGAAAGCGGACGTCATTCATGCTCATAATGTGCTCGCTCACGTGCCGGATCTGAATGGCGTTGTCGCTGGCTTTCATGAGTTACTCAAGGATGACGGCGTTGTCGTCGTCGAAGCTCCGTACGTCAAAGATCTGATCGATCATGTCGAGTTTGACACGATTTATCACGAACACCTGTGTTACTTCTCGTTGACTGCTCTCGATGAACTCTTCCTGCGAAACGGGCTGATTATCGTTGATGCAGAGCGGGTCGCGATCCATGGCGGGACGCTGCGAATCACTGCACAGATTGCTCATCCAAATTCGCATATGGAACGAACTGCTCCAGTCCAGAAACTGATCGATGAAGAAGCCCTCTGGCGTGTCTCGACGTTCCAGGCTTATCACCCGTTTGTCTCCAAGGTCGCTGAACTCAAGCAGCAACTAACGACCTTTGTTCGTCAGCTCAAGTCGGAAAACAAGCGGGTCGCCGTCTACGGTGCCAGCGCCAAGGGTAGTACGCTCCTGAACTACTTCGGACTCGGAGCCGACGAACTCGACTATGTCGTTGACCGCAGCACGGTCAAACAAGGCCGCTACACGCCGGGCACGAAGCTCAAGATCTTCGCTCCCGAGAAACTCGTCGAAGACAAACCGGATTATGTTCTGCTGCTGACCTGGAACTTTGCCGATGAAATCCTGCGTCAACAACAGTCGTATCGAGAACTGGGAGGGAAGTTCATCATCCCGCTGCCGGAGGTGAAAGTCGCGTAACTCGATCTTGCCTTTACCTGTCTCCTCCGCGCCCTTGGTGGTGAAACCTCTTGAACATCCAACCAACAAAAATCGATTCTCTCTTCGTCATCGAGCCGACCCGGCTGGCTGATGAGCGAGGTTTTTTTGCCCGGACGTTCTGTGAAGCGGCCTTTCGGGAGCACGGCATCGATCCGACGATTCGCCAATGCAACGTCTCGTTCAATCACAAGCGAGGCACGCTGCGTGGTATGCACTTGCAGCGGGAGCCTCATGCGGAAGCGAAGCTCGTCCGTTGCACGAAGGGGGCGATCTATGACGTCATTGTTGATGTTCGACCGGAGTCACCAACTTACTGTCAGTGGGTCGCATTCGAACTCTCCGCTGACAACGGCAGGCAGCTCGCAATTGGCAAAGGACTCGCCCATGGGTTTCAGACTCTGACAAATGACGCAGAAGTCTTTTACCAGATGAGCGAATCGTTTCATCCAACATCGTCCACTGGCTACCACTACAACGACCCCGTCTTCCAGATCGAATGGCCACTTCCCGTTGTCTGTCTGTCCGACAAAGACAACGCCTGGCCGTTGATCCAACTTCAAACCACATGATTCACCACCAAGTCGCATAGAAAAGTCATCTACATCCCATTCACTTAACCCCGCATCCTCTTTGTGCTCCATTGAGCCCTTCGAGCCTTCGTGGTGAACTCTTCTCAGGACCGATCGCATGCAGCCGCATATCCAAACTCAGTCAGCCAAGCGGACGCTCACCCAGGAGCAAATCGACTTCTTTCATGAAGAGGGGTATCTCTACCTCGAAGGTTTTTACAACCTCGATAAAGAGATCAAGCCAATTCAATATGGTATCTATCAGCTCATTAAACTGCTCATCGCCAAATACGACCTGCCGATTGAACAGCTTCCGTTTGCTCCAGAGACCTTCGACGATGGCTATCAGGCGTTGATCAAAGCCAGACGATCGTTCGGCGGGGAGATCTATGACGCTGTCAAGCAGATCCCGGCGTTCATGCGACTGGTCGCCAGTGAAGTCCACGAAGACCTGCTTAAGCAGATTCGTGGAACGGACATGCCCGCTGTGGCAGCAGGTGGTTATGGCATTCGCATTGATAATCCAAATGAAGCCAAGTTCCGTGCTCCGTGGCATCAGGAATATCCTGCTCAGTTCCGCAGCATGGATGGCATCGTGTACTGGGCACCTTTGGCTGAGATGACCGAAGACATGGGTCCGGTTGTCATGTGCCCGAAGTCACACAAAGGCGGTCTGGTTCGCGTCCACACGAAGGATCCAAAGAACCCAGAAAAGACGGGCGCTTATGCTCTGATCCTTGAGAACGAAGAACAACTGGTCAACAGCTATGAGCAGATCGCTCCGCTGTCGAAGCCGGGTGATCTGTTCCTGATGGATTTCCTGACACTGCACCAGTCAGGCCTCAACAGTTCGAAGAGGTCGCGCTGGTCAATGCAATCACGCTTGTTCAATTTCCGCGATCCGACGGGTATGAAAATCAAATGGGCCGGCGGTTTCGCTGCGGGCACCGATCTGAAAGCCATCCATCCTGATCTTTACATCGATTGAAAGACATTCACCACCAAGTCACTAAGGGCACGAAGGCTCACAAAGCCTGAATCCTGTCCTGTTTTTCTTCGTGAAACTTAGTGTCCTTTGAGCCTTCGTGGTTAAGGATTTCTTCTCGCCATGTCTCAGTGTAACGTCTGTCAAAACGAACTCACCAAGCCGATTTATTCGTCGGGGATGCCGCATTCGCTGACCAGCTTATGCGACATTATCCCCGGCTATACGATGGTCTATTTCTGTACCTGCTGCGGTCACGTCCAGACCAATCAGCTGGAAAATACCGATCAGTTTTACGACACCGACTACAAGATCCTTATCGACAGTGAAGACGAAGATCAGCTCTACGCGATCAAAGATGGCGTGAAGATTTATCGCGGCGAGCATCAGGCCAACACCGTTCTCTCGAAGGTCGATATCCCTCGCGGTGCGAAGATCCTCGATTACGGGGCCGCCAAAGGGCACACGATTCGTAAGCTACTCGAGAAGCGATCGGATCTCATTCCACACGTCTTCGACGTCAGCGATATGTACAAATCCTTCTGGGACAAGTTCGTGCCTTCCTCGAATCAGGCCTGCTATGAAACGCCTGCCAGCTGGAACGGCCGGTTTGACTTGATCACGTCGTTTTACGTTGCCGAACACGTCGTCGATCTCGAGAGCTATTTCCTTGCGATCACGAACCTTCTCGCGCCAGGTGGAACGCTGTTTTTCACGGTTCCGAACATTCTTGCTAACGTCGCGGACTTCCTGGTTGTTGATCACGTCAACCACTTCACATGGGCTTCGCTGCGAAATCTTCTCGCGGGGCTGGAGCTTGAAAACATCACGATTGATGACAAGTCCCACGACTCGGCGTTCGTCGTCACGGCTCGCAAACCACAAGAAGAATTTTATCGACTCAAAGTCTTTGCTCCAGAGAATCAGCAGAACCTGTGGACCGCGTCGGACGAAGCGGGCAATCCTCACCTGCAACTGAAGCATACCATCGACCGCATGGCGAACTACTGGCGTCGCGCTCAGCAGGAAATCGTCAACTTCGAACGTTCACGTTCCAAAGCAGAGCCAGCCGCCGTTTATGGGTCTGGTTTTTATGGTGCCTACATCACTTCGTGTCTGGAGCAGCCTGAGAGCGTTTCTCACTATCTGGATGCGAACCCCTACCGTCAGGGGAAGCAGTTGTTCGGAAAGCAGGTCATCGCACCGGGGATGCTCCCCGATTCGACCCGGCTTATCTACGTCGGCCTGAATCCACGCATCGCGAAAGAAGCGATGGCGCGCGTCCCTGGCTGGGAACATCGATCTCCTGATTTCTTCTTTCTCCCGGAGCTGACCATCGCATGATTGATGGCAATATTGTGACTTTGCGCCCGCCGATCGATGACGACCTGCCAGTTCTGATGGAGATGCGCAATGACATCGACCTTCAGAAATTGCTTCTCGCCAAGCCTCGTCCCAACACCATGCAGCGGGTGAAGGATTGGCTGGGACGACGCATGTCCGACAGCACGGTCTTGTTCTTCATCATCGCAGATAAGAACGACAACAGCTGTTTGGGCTTCATCCAGTTGATGATGATCAGCACTCACCACGGCACGGCTCAACTCGGCATTGCCCTGCGTCCTGGCGCGACCAACAAAGGAGCGGGCCGGGAAGCGCTCACGTTGTGCGAAGAGTTCGCCTGGAACCGTCACCACCTGCGTAAGATTACCCTCGAAGTTCTCGGCTCCAACGCCCGAGCCCTGCACGTCTACGAAGCCCTCGGCTACCGACACGTCGGCGTCTTTACTGAACACTACTTCGCCGAAGGCCAGTACCACGACGTCATCCTGATGGAGAAGCTTCTCAATCGTAACGCGCAGGTGCAGAACCGGGCTGCTTGAGAAGAGTTCACCACCAAGTCACGAAGAACACAAAGGCTCACAAAGATGTGTTCCTCATGGCTGTCGATCCCCTTTGTGAAACTTTGTGTCCTTTGAGCCTTAGTGGTGAATGCAGGCCAGCATGACCAAGTCGATCGTCATCTCTCAACCGATGTTCTTCCCCTGGATCGGGCTCATGGAGCAGGTTCGGTTGGCGGATGTGTTCGTCCATTATGATGACGTTCAATTCTCCAAGGGGAGCTTTTTCAATCGCGTTCAGATTAAGACCGCGACGGGCGTGAAATGGATGACGGTCCCCGTCCAGCACAACGGCCTCTCGACCGACATCAACCAGACGTCTCTCGATGATGCGACGAACTGGCGAGCCAGTCATCTCGGTCAGCTCAAAGGGGCGTACCAGAAGGCTCCGTATCTGAAAGATGTTCTTGAACTCGTTGAGATGGTCTATGCAGCGCCCTCCAGGAACCTCGCAGAACTCTCGATCCGCTCGATTGAAGCTTTGGCGAATTACCTCGATCTGTCGAAAGACACCTCATTTATTCGTTCGTCTACTTTGAACATTGGCGGACAGAGTACGCAGCGAGTGCTCGACATCGTCAAGCAGCTCAACGGCGATGTCTACGTCACCGGCCATGGTGCCCGTCATTACTTCAATCACGACCTTCTGGAGCGTGACGGGATTCGCACGGAATACGTCGATTACAAACTGACTTCCTACCCACAACTCCATGGCGATTTTACGCCCTACGTCAGTACGCTCGATGCGATCGCCAGTCTGGGGCGCGAAGCCAAATCACTTCTCGTTTCGCCCGGCCTCTATTGGAAAGACTTTCTCATCAGAGCGGGGTTGCCCATTTTGCCATTTGATGATAAGAGTTTCCTCGAACAACGAACCGCCGCGTGACATTCTGTTCCTTCTCCCTCGGGGAGAAGGTGGTCGAGTCTTCGAGACCGGATGAGGGAAGTCTGCAGATAACATGTAGACTTCACAAGTCGTCTTGACCACAGGCATTCGTTTCCCACAACTCCCTCGAAAGCCCCCCAGTCCCATGTCGACTTCCCCCCAAGATGCCTTTCAGGAAGAAGTCCGCCAGAATATTCGCGGGCTGATGGCTGATAAAGATGTTCAGGCTCTCTCGCGCGTCTGGATGCGTGAGATTACGCCGTACAAATACGCTTACAACTTCACCTGGATGGGTCGACCGATCATCCAGTTTCCTCAGGACATGCTCGCCCTGCAGGAGATCGTCTGGAAGGTTCAGCCAGACCTGATCATCGAGACCGGCATCGCCCACGGCGGCTCATTGATCTACAGTGCATCTCTGCTGCAACTGCTCAATGGAAATGGCAAGGTCCTGGGGATCGATATCGATATTCGTCCTCACAACAAAGAAGCGATCCTCGCTCACCCGCTGGCTCACCGCATCGAGATGCTCGAAGGGTCCTCAATCTCTGATGAGATGGCTGAGACTGTCCGTAAGCGAGCCGAGGGATGCAAGTCCGTTCTGATCATTCTCGACTCGAACCACACGCACGAACACGTTCTTAAAGAACTGCAGATTTACGCCCCGCTGTGTACGACGGGCAGCTACGTTATCGTTTACGATACCCTCGTCGAAGACATGCCCGCCCATCTCCAGCCAACCGACCGCCCCTGGGGCCTGGGCAATAATCCCAAGACGGCTGTCCACGAATACCTCAAGTCGACCGAACGGTTCGTCATCGACAAAGAACTCCAAGCCAAACTCCTGCTGACCGTCGCCCCTGACGGCTGGCTGAAATGTATTCAGTAATTCCATCACACCGCAAAGACCGTCCTTGAACAACGGATGTTCCAGCCGTGCTTTGTGACCCTTAGTGCTCTTCGAGCCTTCGTGGTAAAACCTCCCCCCGAAAGCGATCCCACCTCATGGAACGGATTCCAGTTGCAGGGCCCTCGATTACTCAGCGCGAAATTGACTACGTCACCGACGCCGTCACTCGCTGCTGGTACTCCGAACACAACCACTATCATGCGAAGTTCGAAGCGGAAGCAAAGTCCTACTTCGGACGCAAGTACGCCGTTGCTCTGCCCTCTTGTACGTCGGCCCTTCACCTGTCACTGGCTGCCCTGGGGATTGGACCGGGCGATGAAGTCATCGTTCCTGATCTGACGTGGATCGCGTCTGCTGCTCCGGTCAGTTATGTCGGTGCACGACCAGTCTTTGCTGATGTCGATCCACACAACTGGTGCATTTCTGCTGAGACGCTTCAGGCCTGTATGACCAAAGCAACTCGCGCCGTCATCGTCGTCGACCTGTATGGCAATATGCCGGACATGCAGCCGATTCTCGAAGTCGCCAGACAGCACGAGATTGCCGTCATTGAAGACGCCGCGGAAGCGATCGGCTCCGAGTACAATGGTCACATGGCGGGCAGCTTCGGCATCAGCAGCTGCATCAGCTTCCATGGTTCAAAGACATTGACCACTGGCGAAGGGGGAATGCTTCTCACTGATAACGATGCCTTCCACGCTAAAGTTCAGCACCTCCGCGATCATGGACGTGAGCCGGGAGATACGAACTTCTTCAACACAGCCGTCGGCTTCAAGTACAAGATGTCGAGCATGCAAGCCGCCCTTGGTCTGGCTCAGATGGAACGCGCTCCCGAACTCATTGAAATGAAACGCCAGATCTTCCGCTGGTATCAGGAGCGCCTCTCAGGCATTCCGGGGCTGACGCTGAACCCGGAACCCGCCGGCGTTCGTAACTCGTACTGGATGGTGACCGCGATCTTTGACGAGCAGTATCGCCTGCGTAAACACAAGATCAAAGAAGCCCTCACAGCCCGAGGCATCGATACTCGTCCGTTCTTCCATCCACTGAGCAGCCTGCCTGCCTACCGGGATACTTTCCCCGGTCGACGGGGACAGCTTCATAACGAACACGCCTACAACATCAGCCCCAACGGCATCAACCTGCCATCGGGCTACAACTTGACCGAGTCCCATGTCGACCACGTTTGTCACGAACTCAAGTCGCTGTTGGGGTTGAACCGTCAACGCATGGCAGCGTGAGAGAGGAGATTCACCACAAAGGCTTGAAGTACACGAAGCCTCACAAAGTGGTGAACTCTCGGTCGTTTTAACTTTGTGAAACTTAGTGCCCTTTGTGTCTTTGTGGTGAAGTGTTTTCGATGTCAGATAAAGTCACCATCGGCGTCCCTGTCTACAACGGCGAGCAGTTCCTCCGCGGGGCGCTCGATGCGTTGATCGCGCAAGATCATCCGCATATCGAGATCATCATTTCGGACAACGCCTCGACGGATGGCACACAGGCGATCTGTCGCGAATACGAGAACCGCTACTCGAATGTTCGCTACCACCGCAACAAGGAGAACATTGGACCCTCTGGCAACTTTCAGAAGGTTCTCTCGTTAGCCACGGGCGACTACTTCATGTGGGCCGCTCACGATGACAGCTGGTCGACAAACTATGTCTCATCACTACTGGCTCAACTTCAGGCGAAACCAACGGCAGTCCTCGCGACGCCGCTGACCAAACACGTTCACGACGACCTGTCCGACAGCAAACACTCCGACGACCGCCCTGCACCCGGCAAGTCGCGACTTTCAAATCTGAGACGCTTCTACAAAGACCACGCCTGCACCTGGATCTACGGACTTTACCGCACCGAATGGGTTAAATCGCACGTCGCGGAACTCGATCATTACGTTTTCTACGGCGGCGACATGCTGTGGATGGTCGATATCATGCTCCGCTTCGACGTCGTCGGATCGGAAGAGGCGATCATTTCCAAACGCGTCCGTAAAAGCAGCTTCACTCCCAAAGATCCCGTCGCGGATCGGGCTGCCTGGAAAAAGATCTTCCGCCAACTCACCCACCTGTCCTGGCACCGACCCCCATCGATGCCAGAACGTCTCGGCGCCCTGTTCGCGAGCTGGCGCTACGTCTTCCGTAAACACATCCGCAAAGGCGGTCCGCTCACCGTCACTCGAAAGATTGCTGACCTGATTCCGTTTTCACAGCCGGTCACACAACGCAAAGCGGCTTGAATTGACGTCCACGTCACACGCCGGCGTTATCCCAGAAACAACTCTGTCGGGACGCCCACGTCCCAGCTTGCCGTTGGTTCGTATCGAATCGTCTTCATCGCGTTGGACAGGATCTCGTCATGAGGGCGGTGCTTCATTGGTCCATCGACGGCGTAGATCTTCGCAGAGGAATCGACTACCTCTCCTTCACTGTCCATACGAATCATCTCGTCGAGGACAATCGGATGCCACAGTCGAGGGCGTTTCTCAATAGCGACGTAATGTGTTCTGGCCCACTGTCGTAAGCGAAGTTCTTTGACAACGTCAACGGCGGCAGATTTGGGTAAGGCGTGGAGCGTTGGACGTTCCATGATGAAGTCTCCAGACGAAAGCATTGCCGGCAGGACAAAGTCGTCGACATTCGCGTCACGCTGTTGCCGGGCCATCTCCCCTCACATCGAGCGTCTGGACGCTTTCAATCAAGCCTATCCCTGCTTCAACATCAAACTCTCCTCAAAAGTTGAGCAGACCACCTCAGTCCGCTCAAACCCCTCGTAACCGTTACTCGCCGAACAACCAGACTTGGGGTATTCGCCCTACCGACGGTTCATCCGATCCGCAAGCGCGAGAACAATGACTGCTCCAAAGGTTGCCATCAAAAGCGATCCCAGGAACCCGGTATCGGCCAGCCCAACCAGACGGAAGATGAATCCACCAACCGCAGCGCCGATAACTCCCAGGACGATGCTTCCCAGCGTGCTGAAGTCTCTGCGGTTTCTAAACCACGCAGCCATCCACCCCGCCAGGCAGCCGACGATGATCCAGTAGATGATTTCGAACATGTAAACTTTCCTGGATGCGAAACGATTGAAAGAAACCCGCGAAAAACCCGCAAGACAGTCTATTCGCTGCCTGACACATTTTCTTGACGCGAGTGTAATGAATCACCAGAAAAATCAACAACGGCAAGGCGAGGTTGTCAAAACGCGGGCAAAGAGCCACGCGATCGACTTTTGCCAGCACACGTCTTCCCCCCTTAGATCTCATACAACTCAATCGGTAGCCCGTCAGGATCTTTGAAGAAGGTGAATTTCTTGTTCGTGAATTCATCAATTCGAATCGGCTCGACGTCGATCGATTTGGTTTTCAAATACGCGACTGATTCCTCAATCGAAACGACGTTAAACGCCAGGTGACGCAACCCCGCGGCTTCCGGGTTGTTGACCCGTTTGGGAGGATTCGGAAACGAGAAGAGTTCAATCTGATTGCCGTTAGGAAGGGCAAGGTCCAGCTTGTAGGAATCACGCTCTTTGCGGTAGTTCTCTTCGAGGATCTTGAACCCGAGGAGGTCGACGTAAAACTCTTTAGACTTCTCATAGTCCGAACAAATGATGGCGACATGATGAATGCGAGTCAGCACAGCGTTCTCCTAATAAAGTCAATGTTGTCCGAGAATAGCCCAGCAGCAGTCGGATCGCCAACGGAACGGAGAGAAAGCCGACTTGAGATCCCGTTTGAGCCTCGTCTCTGCACACAGTACGATTGAATGTGTAGTCAGTACATCCACTCCTTGCGCTCGGAGGCGACAGTCATTATGCGATTCCTTCTCACAGCTGCTTTTGTTCTTATGGGTTCGATGGTATTCGCTCAGGAGCCAGCCTGGATCAAAACCGGCGAATTTCAATGGACCTGCTCTCCTCCCTACATCTCCGCGCGGACGGACGGTCATGATCCCGATGTCGCCCTCAAAGATCCGACGATCGTCTTTCATGATGGTTACTGGCATTTCTTCGGCACCCATCGGATGCAGTCCGGGAAGGTCGCCATGCAGTACCTGAAGTTCAAAGACTGGTCCGAAGCTGACAAAGTCGAGCGACACACCCTCAGCTTCATGGAACATTATCACTGTGCTCCGCAGGTCTTCTACCACACCCCTCATCAGAAGTGGTACCTGATCTATCAGGCCGCCAAGGACTGGCACAAAGCGGGGGCGACTCTCCCCGAAGACTTCGACCTCGTTCCCGTCTATTCCACCACGACCGACATCGCGGACCCCCAATCCTGGACCGCTCCGCAAGAGATGTTTCCGGAAGGCCGTACCCCCAAGACCCACTGGATCGACTTCTGGGTCATTTGCGACGACGACAAAGCTCACCTCTTCTACACCAGCGATGATGGCCACTTCTGGCGACGCGAAACCGCCAAGGAAAACTTCCCCGTCCGATGGGGTCCGGAAGAACTGGTATTGAAAGACACCAAAGAAGAACTCTTCGAGGCGTCTCACACCTACAAGCTCAAGGGGCGCGATGAGTATCTGACCATCATCGAAGCCATGGGTCCCGGCTTCCGCTACTACAAGGCTTGGCTGGCCGACAAACTCGAAGGCCCCTGGCGTCCCCTCGCTGCGACTCGTGACAAGCCGTTCGCTGACACGCACATCAACGTCACTCAGCCTGACCCCGCCTGGACCACCAGCATCAGCCACGGCGAACTCATCCGTAGCAGGAACGACGAGACCCTCGAAATCGACCCCGCCGCCCTCAAGTTCGTCATCCAGGGAGCGACGACCGAAGGTTACCGAAAAAAGTACAGCCACATCCCATGGAAAATTGGGGTTCTGGAACTTGCTAAGTAATCCTCAATTGGGTGGCACTGCTGGCTTGCCCAGCAGTGTGAGGTTCAGAGTCGAGAATCAAATGCTCCACTCTTTGACTCATAACTGTCAGGCGATCATGAAGACACTGCTGGGCAAGCCAGCAGTGCCACCCGACGCGTTGGCTATGTTGCTGCCAACTCGACGTTGGTCATCTTCTTTACTTTTCTCTCAGGCCTGAAGGGCCGTTATCAGTCAGCCCAGGATGAAATCCTGGGTTAGCGAGACGATTGATGGATCACCACCCTGAAGGGGTGGGTTCATCGTGGGATTCGTGGTGAGCCGTCCCTACAGGACGGGAAAGATTTCTTGACCGTCGCTAACCCAGGATTTCATCCTGGGCTGGTAGAATCGTCCCTTCAGGACGAAGAATGAGACCACGAGGCCATGGAATTCAAACTTGCAGTTCAAGTTCTGCAATGCAAAGTAGCGACTCGAATGGAGTCTGTCGTCCGGTCGCGATCTTTGCAGACCGGTGACAATCGAACGCGGACAAATCCTGCTAAAACCACGTTGCGGGGTGATTTCTCGTTCACCTTAACGCAGGATTCATGAACTCGTCTGGTCAGACAATTCAAAAATCGGCATAATCGCCGGTTTACGCACGGCTGGGAGTCGGGCGAGAATCATCAAGGAAGATGCGATGCCACGGTCGCTGGATATCGATGTTGTTATTTTTGGTGGCGGTGCAGCGGGACTTTGGACGCTCGATGTCCTCTCTCGCCAAGGCTATCGCTGCGTGCTGATCGAAAAAACGGCTCTTGGGACTGGTCAGACCGTCGGCTCTCAAGGCATCATTCACGGTGGCCTCAAGTACTCGCTGGATGGCCTGCTGACCCAGTCCGCTTATCAGATCCGCCAAATGCCCGGCATCTGGCGTGACTGCCTCAACGGGTCCTCTGAGCCGAATCTCTCTGATGTGGCGCTCCGCTCTGATGGCTGCTATCTGTGGCGGACTGATTCCCTTTCCTCGCGTCTCGGCATGCTCGGGGCCCAGATCGGCCTGCAGGTCACTCCGCAGTCGATCTCAAAAGAGGCCCGTCCGTCGATTCTCAAAGACGTTCCCGGCCACGTCGCGATCATGCCCGAACAGGTCATCTCGCCGACCAGTTTCATCCACTCCCTGGGGATGCGCTGGGCTGATCGCCTGATGCACGTCCCCAATGATGACGTGATCAAATTCGACAAAGATTCGACGGGACGCGTCACATCAATCCGAATTACACAATCGACCGGCGAGTACGAACTGCGTTGCCATCAAGTCATCTTCTCGGCAGGGCAGGGCAATGCGACTCTGCGTGAAGCTGTCGGACTCAGTGCCGACCGCATGCAGCGACGTCCTCTGCACATGACGATCGCCAAGGGGAACCTGCCTGTCTTCAACGGCCACTGCGTGGATGGCTCGAAGACCCGGGTCACCATCACGTCTGAAGTCACAAGCGATGGAGACGTCGCCTGGCAAATTGGTGGACAGGTCGCAGAACTCGGCGTGTCTATGATGCCTGAGCAGCTGATCCAGCTGACGACCTCCGAACTCAAAGCCGTCATCCCAGGGTTCGATCCCTCTTGCGCCCAGTGGTCGACCTACCGCGTCGACCGTGCGGAAGGACTCACCCCTCAGGGAAAACGGCCTGATCAACCCGTGATGCATTTGGATCACAATGTCATCACCGTCTGGCCGACGAAGCTCGCCTTCGCTCCCAGTGTCGCATCTCAGCTGCAAAGCCACCTGTCGGCTCATGTTCCAATTCGTCCTGGATTCACTTTATCGGATCTAGAGTTGATGAAGTCTTTCGATAAGCCCAAGGTCGCCCCAGCCGTCTGGGAATCCGCGACGCAATGGTGGTCTATTCAACCCAATCAACAACCCGTTTCCGTTCGTCGCGTCGCCTGAGTTCCAAGGAAGAACACTCATGGCCTACTTACCTCTTGGCAACACAGGTCGCATGGTCAGCGCGATCGGCTATGGCGCGTTCAAAATCGGACGCAATGAGCAGATCAAGTACGCTCAAGGATACGACCTCCCCAGCGTCCAGGAAACCAGTACGCTTCTCAACTTGATTCTCGACGCTGGCATCAATGTCATCGACACGGCTCCCGCATATGGACTCAGCGAAGAACGCATCGGCGCCGCGATCAGTCACAGGCGCAACGAGTTCCTGTTGTCGACAAAAACCGGCGAACACTTCGAGATGGGGCAGTCGCATTACGACTTCACCGAAAAAGGGACCCGCGCCAGCATCGCCCGCAGTCTCAAACGACTCAAGACCGATCACCTCGATCTGGTCTATGTTCATTCCAACGGGCGAGATGAATTCATTCAGGAAAAAACGGACGTCGTCGCGACTTTGCAGAACCTGAAAGCAACGGGAGCCATCAGCCTCCTCGGCTTCTCCGGCAAGACGGCTCGTGGCTTCCAGATGGCTCTCGAATGGGCCAACGTCATCATGGTGGAATACCACCTCAGCGATCCCTCGCTGGCCGACGTCATGGCGGAAGCAAGTCGCAGAGGCATCGGCGTCATCGTCAAAAAGGGCCTTGCCTCAGGTTGCCTGCCCCCTTCAGAAGCCATCCGCTTCGTCCTCGGCAACCCCGACGTCAACAGCCTCGTCATCGGGGGCTTGAACATGGACCACCTGCGCGCCAATATGGCCATCGCCGACAGCATGCTCGACAAGAAGGCGGCGTAACCCGCAGGTCAGCTGCCGCAGCCGACATCTCCGAGGAGCCTGGACATACCTGTCCATATTCTGTTTTAACGTGATCCAAGACAACGGTCGCAACAACCACGCCACACGACTGCCAGCTGATCTTGCAGACTCACGGGCACAGCCAGTGGCACCCGGAACGTGCTATCAAAATCGCTAGAACGATCGCCTTCCAGAGTTTCGTCTTTCTAGCGCCCAGCGCCTAATGTCTAGCGCCTCCCCACCAATCCCTACATTCGGACTGCTTGGAAAAACGTGCCTGACTGGTGCGTCGGGCGTGATGCATTCAAGTGGTCCGTCGCGTTTGGATTGTGACGGAAAACAGGCGTTCGATTAAGACGCAGGAATCGCGGCTGCCGATTGTTTGTGTTGCAGCCAATGTTTGTCTTCGCTTGATCATGCCAGAGGCAGTGATCGGAAGCGAAAGACGGGTTGCAAGCGGCGACATGACGAAGCCGATGAAAGGGATTATCGCAGGGACGCCGGGGAAGGATCACAGCGAACTCGTGCGCCTGGTAAGGGTGCATCGTTCGGGAAGGTGTCGCATGAAGCGTCCATATAACGTCGATGTTGCAACGAACGCGGGGTGGTCGCGATTTGTGTTGAGCGGCCTGATCGGAACAAGTCTCGTCGGGATTCCGGCGCTGACCTCCGGCTGCAAAACTGGTGCAAAGAACCAGGAAACCATGAGTAGCGGTCCTGTTGGGACGTTCCCGCAATCGGCTTATGAAGAACCTCAGCTTCGTAATAAGCCAGTGATGCCCGAAGGCGAGCCGCAGTTCCTCGAACCACTCCCGCCATCCGGCGGTCACAGCACTCCATGGGCCACGGAACAGCCTGCTGTCCCCGCCGTGCCGATGCTGCCACCACCTCCTGCCTTCGATACCAGCGTCCCCGAAGAAGCAAAAGCAGACGTCGAGAATGACCTGATCGCCCAGCGTCGCTCGATCCCCCTGCGAGAGGTCATTCCTTCGAAGTCACTCGTTACTCTCGGGGCCATCGAGCCAATGACCGACGCTCTTAACGTCGCCCAGAAGGACGAGTCACTGCCGACTTGGGGAATGGTCGCACCCAACCTGGAACAGCCGAAGCTTCTGAAGGTTTCCGCCTCAGAGCCCAAATTGATTACACCCTGATGTTGCTGATGAGCTTGATTGCGGATCGGTCCCCCAACCGGAACGCGATCGAGTTCAATCCAGTAACTCAGTTCATCATAGAAAAGCCCGGACTGCGAGAAATCGTTGTCTGGGCTTTTTGTTTGTCACCATCAGAGCCGCGACCGAAAGGGAGCGCATCTTCTTTTAATTTCTCGCTACTTCTAGCGCCAATCGTCCCATCGTCCATCGAGCATTGATGTCCTGCAGTGGCCGAAATGCCATCGTGCCATCACGCTTCCGATAGCGCATGACATCGATTCCCAAAGGCCCAACATAGCCTGTCCGTGACGCGTCCCGGGCAGCGTGATCCGTATGAGACAGGACGCTTTCCCATTCAGCATATCGTACCTGCTGGTCTTCCAGCGTTCCGACAATGGCCTGCGCAAACTGCCCCCGCGCATCACTCGTTAACGCCACGATTCCGACTCGATGAGTGACACCATCAGGCTCCACATCGTAATGCACACTGACTTCATCGAGGCAATCCAGCATCGGTTCGATGACAACCGCTCTTCCTGCTGAAAACTCGCGTTTCAACCAGCCAAGTTGAGAGGCATTCAACAGCGACCCCTCGACACGAATCCGCTCGCGCCCCGACATGCCGAATTCGCCTTTGATCAACCATTCTGAAGCAGCCGATTGATTAAGGAATGACGTCACGTCATCAGTCGATCCTGCTAACAAACTCGGCTCAGGCTGCAATGTTGTGCTCGATTCCAACTCGAATGCGTATCGTCTCGAGTTGACCCGCTTCACGACATTGATCGAGGGAGCATTCATCGTCCATCGATTTTTCTTCGACAACTCAATCATCGACGTCGTCCATCCCCACGGCGTCGCAAGCCACTCAGCCCCCTGCGGGAGTCGATCACCGCTCACGACGTCCACACCCTTCGCCGCCTCGCGTACGTTAGCAACAATATCGTCTGCAGCAGCGACATCAGGCAGGACAATGACATCGCCTTCCTGAGCCATCTTCGCCCATGACAACGCATTGCGGGCGTTGATCTCAAGCAGCTTACGCGTCGGCACAAAACGCGAGTCGGCGAGTTCGTGCTCGAAGTGAAAGTTCGATAGAAAGATGCGTGGCATAAAACGACGCCATCACCACGCTTAAAACTCGATATCGAGATCCTGCTCTTCATTGAGAAGCTTGGATCTGATTTTGATAGTGTCTTTGACTAGGCGGTCCGCACCTGGGACCTTGACGATCAGCTGAGCCACGCCATCTTCAACCGGAAGATAGTTGGTACCACGCAGGTACTCCGGGCCAGGAATTGACTGACGATAGCGATCTGAGCCAATGACCATTCCAGTCAGGTCGGAGGCACGATATTTACTGATGCGATCCGGCAGCTTCACCAGAATGATAATCTTGTAATCTTCTCCCGGTGATGGATCTTCAGGATCTGTCCAGGCAGCGAAACTCCCCTTCGTAACAGCTCGCCCGGAACTCGGCATCCCGAACCCGCCGAAGCCTCGGAGCTTTCCCTCCTTCCCTTCCCCTTCGCCTTGCCCCACACCTTCCTTAAACATGGAAGCCATCTCGGACGTGAGTTCGCGAGCAAGAGCTTTGTCGCTGGTCATGACCTGCTCGGTCACGATGTCGGGCATACTTTCCAAGGAAGAAGCGGCAGAGCCCAATGAGAGGTCGAACATCGCTTCGCCCGAGACATCGATCGACTGCGTATCACCATCACCAGCAATCAGAACATTCTTCAGCATGTCATCGACCATGGGACTGCTAATCGCAATCATAGACAAGATGACCAAGATACTCCCATGGATCAGAATCGAGAAAAGAGTCGTTCTCGTCTCCGGGTGGTTGATCAGTTTCTCGTACCACGAAACCTGGACCGTTGTCAGGGACTTCGGCTTACGCGTATCGGATTTCTCACGAGCTTTCGCGAGAATCGCAGTCGTCGGCTTCGATTTGGCAAATAATGCAGACATGAAAACTCGCCGGCCCAGCAGGGATTTGAGAGAACCTCAGGCCTTTCATCGACCAGACGAAGCATGTCTGATCGTTACTTCCAGCCTCACTCATGATATTCAGGCGCTTGAACGCAAGGTCGAATAATTTCCTGCAAAACCGCAAAATTGAATCAAGTTTGCAGCTGCAGTGTACGTGCAGACAAAAGCTGACCATCTAGACAGGAATTCGCGATCTTCAGCCCTTGGCGAAGATCGAAACAGGCGTATAATACGGATTGCCACTCATGTCGAACCCGCCGCAGATCGATGTCCGTCACGGATATCAACCACCTGCGACAGGTCTGGCAACGGCTGGTCAGGACGGTTTCGTCCTGTTCTTGTTGACCATGTCTTTTAGAGACAGTGTTCTTTGACAATCGGTGTTTTGAGAATTGCTGCTGAGCAGGCAACGCGATAAAAATCGCGTCGCACGTTTCAGTGGTCATTCCACACCAAACGGGGGCGATCGGATTCGACTGGTCTACCGCGGGTTGAGGTGGCGTGTCGTTGTTGATCGGTAAGCAACGTTAAAAGCTGATCAAAAAATTATCTGCCAACACGCAGTATTCCCTGGCTGCCTAATATAGGCAACCCGAACTGAGGAGCTTCGCTTGAGAGGTCCAAAAGTTCGCTGACAATTCGAGCTGGCTGCCCGTCACCGCCGACTATCCGGGCAGCAAGACACAGTCGCCGGCTGGCTGAGGAGGGCCTTGTTTATTGAGCCCAAATCAGCGAGATTAATCAATAATCTACACACGTAGAGGCCAAGACTTAGGATTCACAGGACGGGGGTTCAAGTCCCCCCGCCTCCACTTTAAGGCACTCTCGGCAGAGAGTGCCTTTTTTTGTCTAGGTGCGTCATAAAGTGAAATTGTTGTAGGATTTGCGTCCGGCTCAATTATCTCATTCGAGAGACAAGTGATGTCAGAATGTGCGTCTTGCTGTCCTGATGAGTCGCCGGAGTTGCTGACAATACGCTGACAAGTAGTATTTTTCCCTATCGTAGATGGTGGCTGGAGTTTTGCTAGTGCCTTCGCCTGTTCTTCATGACCGATGTGCGTGTAATTCATCGTCATTCGAATTTCCGCATGACGAGCAAGCTTCCTTGCTTCAGGCAAGCTCGCGCCTTTCTTCAAAATTGTTGTAATGAATGTGTGACGCCCAGCAGCATGGAAGTCGGCATATCCTTCGTGATTCACGTACTCAATGCCTGCGATATTCAGATCTGTTTTGACCATCAGCCAGGTTTTTCGGGATGCTAATTTCGGAAACAAGGGTTGATCAGGTGGAATATACTGGGCCATTTCACGAACTTTTCCGGCCAAGTAAGGGTGCAATGGAACCACATCTTTTCGACGATGTTTGGAGATGCTGGCTTCGATTGTTACTGTTTCGCATTCGATGCCCAGTTGAAAACTTCTGGGTGTCAGGCTTGCGAGCTCATTCTTTCGGAATCCTGTTAAAAACGCGAATTCATAAATGTCTCTTCGTTGGCTTCCACTATAACCCTGAACTACTTTCTCACTGAGCAATGCAGCGCTGCACAATTGTGAAAATTCTTCTTCGGTTAAGGCGCGTCGCTTTCGTCGGATGTCAATTTGATTGTTTTTGCGTGTGACGCCCTTGAGTGAGTGGGTAGCCTTTCGACCAGTATTAACCAACCAGGTTTCCCACTGCTCGATCGATTGGATGTAATGGTTTAATGTTCGATTCGCAAGATTGTTGTTGGACTGAAGCCTTGCCAGTGCCTGCTCTACTTTCTCACGAGAGAGCTCCTTTAGTTTTCTGCATTTCGTCTCTTTCAGAATTTCTCGAATCCGAAATAAGATCTTTGCAACGTATTTTGCGGTGCCTCCCTTTCGCTTCAGGTGTTCTTCAAATCTGTCAACTAGCTCATTCACTTCGGCATTTCTGGCTTCGGCCAAAGTTTCTAAGTCTGGGTCAATTAGACCAGCCACGCGTAAGCGTACTTCTTCTTCTTTTTTGTTTGCCAGTAAACGCGTTTTTTCCTTGTCGGTGAAACCTTTAATCGTACGCCGTTTGCCTTGTTGATCCACATAGTCAATGTAATAGGGGCAACACTTTTTGCGTTTGTCGCGCCCTTTTTTGTAGATCGAAGCCATTTTGATCCTTTACTTAGATGGATTGATTTTTGAATTGAGCCACACCAACACTGTTTCTCTGGCCCAGCGTACGGAGCCACCGATTCGGATCGGTTCAGGGAATTCATGTGTGCTGACCAGGCGCCATATTGTTCTGACCGAGATGCTCGAAAGTACCGCTACCTCCTTAATGTTAATGAGTATTGGCAGATCACCGTTGTTGGAACTATTCGATCGCACAACAGGTTGACTAGACATACGCGCCCCTGGAATTCAGTTTCGAATATTGACAAAACCACAATAATTACGACAATGTTGCCGTCGACAACACTATCGTAGCCGCTCAATCAATGTTGTCAAGGACAACATTTGCGAATTGAAAGAAGTTTGTGCTCAGATTTCGACTCAACGAATTGATTAGTCAGAGCAACCAAGAAAACGGCGAGCAAATCCACATGCAGACTGTGGCGGATGCCGTGGGAGTAGCGAGGTCGACTCTTGCAAATTTAACAACGGCTAATCGTGAGCCCGTGACGAATACAGCTATTGTTGAATGCCTTTGTCGCTTCTTTGCATCGAAAATAACGGGATTCGAAGCTTCGATGCTGTTTGACTTTATCCCGCGGCTTGACCAGCCATCGTCGACTCACATTGATGAGCTTTATCCTCGCCGAGCATCAAGAAGCGGCCGAGGAGGCTGACTTTTTTTACGACCTATAAGCAAAGGTCGGCTCACATTTTATTGAATAACTCTGAGATTGTTATTCCGAGAGATCGAGCGATTAGTTCTATATTCTTGAGGGATGGATTTCGCTCTCCGCGTTCGATACCCCCAACATACGTACGGTCCAAGCCAACAAACGCTGCGAATGACTCCTGTGAATAGCCCTGAGCACGACGCAGCTCTCGGACCCTCTGGCCGAAACGCGTCTGGATGTTGGGCATTTTCTGAATCATGAGATTCAGAATGGATGATTATCAGTAGCATCTCCACGGACTATAAGTATCATGAGGTTTTGACCACCAAAGCTCATGTGGAGAAGTCGATGTCAGATACGGTCTTTCGGCAACTGCTCGAACAACTCCGTGGAAATCGTGGTGATGCCGCACACTGGACAGTAATTCTTCAGTCGCTTTTCGAGCATCATCTTCAACAGGAAAGAAAGATCGATCGAGTCTACGAAGGCCAGTCGATTTTGATCGATCGGCGTGAACATGGTGAATCCGCCGTAAGCCCAGAGAATAAGCTTGTTTACGGGTTGTTCCGCAATCTCTGGAAAGACGAGACAGGACCTCAACTGATCACCATCGGGCAAGATGTTTACTTCCCGCTTTCGTGCCAGGTTCCCAATCAAGGTTCTCATCGAGGCCGACGTATTGATCTTCTGGCGATGACTCAAGCGGGCAGCCTTGCAGTCTTTGAGTTCAAAGTCGCTGAAAATCAAAGTGACACTGTACTTGCTGCGGTTCTCGAAGCTCTTGATTACCTTGCGTGTTTGCTGGGGGCAGGCAATATGCAGCGGATCAGTGACGAATTTGGAAAGTTGAAGCACTATCGGCTAGGGCCTGATCATTCTTTTTGCAGTGTTCATCCCAATGAAGCCGCTGTCCCTGAGGTCATCGTAGTTGCTCCGAAATTATACTACGAAGCGGCTTCACGTTCTCCCCGCGGTACATCAGGGGAATGGTTGAGAAATTCAACTGCCGCAAATGAAAGCGATGTGGTCCGGATACGGTTCGCCGTTACTGAGGTCGAGAATGATCGCTTTACACAAAAGATGACATGGGTAACTGAAAACTCCTGGCCGGGTTTAGCCGTTGGCCGATGGCCTGTTTAGATCGATTTTACAGAACATGCCGGCATGCGAGTGCTGCGAAAGGTGAATCTTCTATTCAGAGCCCCAAGAGCTTTCGAATCCTACTGACATACTCAAGCATTGAGTGATCATCGACCGGACCTGCAGTGGGGTACTCCTCCATCTGAGTTGGGGTTCCGTCTGGTAGTCTTTCAGCAAGCTCATTCTCTTGCTTAAGCTTTGTTTGCAGTTGCCGAAATTCCCGTTCCGACAATGGTTGGATTTCTGTTTCAAGGTTCGAACCAACCGCTGCAGAAACTGGAACACCATCCGGCGAGGAAGCGTAGCTGATCGCTTTGTTCTTAGATCTCTTCAGTCCGCTATCGGTAAACCAGACCAATGAGCCACACGAATCATGATTGGGTGGTACCTTTGGGACAATGTCGTCGCGATTCACGAATCGTGCGTACTTGCCAACGAGGACATTATCCAGGTACTGGGCAAGATCTTTCCTGGCAATCATAGGTTGACCGAAGGTGATCACGCCATCGAAGGGACGAGATTCGTTATCCGCAAAATCGTAAGCACATACGAGTGCCAATGCACCCCCGAGGCTGTGTCCGGTAATCCAGAGGTGTTTTGTATTGCATTCCTTGAGTATGTCTTCGATCTGCCATTTCATTGCTTTGTAGGAGGAATAAAAGCCTTTGTGGATTTTTCCGTGGGGAGTTTGCAATGCCGATGTACTCAGGTTCGCCAGCCAATCGGACATCTCATTAAAATTCGTCCCGCGAAAGATGATTACCGTGACGTCCTCGCCGCTCACTATGTAACCAATCATAGAACCTTCGACAAATGGAAATACTTTGGTAAAACCAAGGCTCTCGAATTCCTTCATTGCCATATAAGGTGGAAGATAGGCCTTTTCACTCAGGTCAGCTAAAGTCTCCGCCGCCGGCCAGGTTACCGACTCTTCGGAGTTCCAGTAGGACTGAAGCCTCATGAGTGCCGTCTGTGTTGGCCGGATCGGCGTGATATCAAGCGTGGACTCATCAACTATCTCTTTGTTCTTTTCTGGAGGGTTTCTGAGTAATTGAACTCCCCCAAGCCCAGTCAAGCAAAGGAAGACAACGGCGAGAATGAGTAGTGCTCGATTTGGCCTAACAAACCGCACACGAAGGAAACTGCCAATCAAAAGGACTAGGGTAATAACAACAAACACTGCAATTTGAGATGAAAGCCACACCACGTGATGCCTTTATGATTTGGAACATTCGATTCGAGGCATCTCCTATAACATCTTCGCATTCAGGTTGCTATGTTCAGGTAAGTAAAGTTTGACCATCCTTGACACAGAGAACATTGTCGACACAGTTGGAGAAAACTTCTCCACCAAACGTGTGGATCGGCAGAACAGCCTTCGCATTGATGCTGCCCAACAAGCTGATCAGATCTTTTCGGACAATGTGTCCTGACGTGTGGAGCGTCAGCAGCTTGCCGACCTTCTCTGGTTCGTCATCGAACATATCGATGTATCGGTGTCGGAATTCAGCCCAGTCATTTTCATCAAGATAACCAGCCCAGCGGGAATGAAGGCAGACGACTCGGTCCAGTATGTGCTTGCCCCACTCATTGCTCATCATCGATGGCCGGAACATCATCACATATTTCTGAGGCTCAGTGAAGATCTCGTCCAGGTCGATTCGTGCGTGCAGGAATTCCTTGGCTAACGTTTCTTTGAGCTTATTCGGTCGTGACGTCAGGAAGTTATCCGGATAGTAGACCCGGATGCCGGATGACGGCTCCACTGACGGTAAATGAGCATCGCGTTGCAGCAGGTAGAACACGAATGCCGTGTAGACATCGGCAACAAAGACGCGACCGTTTCTCCGTGCGGCTTTGTAAAAGCTGACCAGACGATCGACGTGCAACGGAGAGAAGCACGCAAAGACGAGAGTGGCAGCATCCGCGATCTGCTTCGTGATTTGCTCTTCCAGTTCATATTCCGTGACATTGGAATCGTCATCGGCTTCGATATTTGTCCCTTCGACGATGATGAGGTCCAATTGCTTTTCACGGCAAGCTTCAATCAGCTTGTTCATCATGCCCGGTTTGCGACCATGATGTCTCAAGTCGCCAGTGTAAAGAATCGCTTTTCCATCAACCTCAACACGATAAGCCAGACAGCCGAAGATCGAATGGTCGACGTCGTAACCAGTGACTGTCATCTCTCCAATCTGGAATGGCATTCCGGGGATCACTTCTACGTGCCGTTCACGGGGAAGTTTCACCTGAGCCGCGAAGACACTGCTGGCCAACATCATTTTGCTCGTCCCTCGGGACGCGTAAACAGGGATCTCATCGGGTGTGTAGGGCAGCAATCCCGTGTGGTCCGGGTGAGCATGCGACAGCAGAATCGCGTCGACGTTTAGGCCAGGTGTGAAAAGTCCTGGGACTGACGGAATGTATCCGAAGGCGAGGAGTTCCTCTTTTGTTTTTCCGCGAGTCTCCCAGCGGTCGTAAGGCTCTCGGTTCGGCTTGAAAAGTGGTTGTCCGACATCCAGGATGATTCGAGTGGATGATGTGCGAATCTCGATGCAGTTTCCACCGATCTCACTGGTTCCCCGGTGCACAATCACTTCGACGCTCATTCATCCCCGCTATCATCAAAATCAGTAAAGAGATCGTTCAGTATGCTGCCAGTCAGATAATGCTCATCGAGCCGACTCGTCCATTCTTTAAGCTGAAACAGCCGTGCGATTTTCTTGAGTCGGATCGGCGATGTCGCGTTGCCGTGCAGAATGATTCCTTGTTCTTTTGTCCTGTCGAACAAGACTCGGCCACGAGGAATGTCAAAGTATTCTCGTGTCGATGAGATTCCTAACCCTCTCGCTGCCTGACACCAGAGATCGGTATGTTGGAGATTGCTGTCACGAATCGTTTGCCCCGAGGCATTCTCACCCCAAGGATGAGCAAAAATAGCCAAGTGTTGACCGCTGTTCCACCAGATTCCAATCAGGGGCTGTCGAGCCATTTGCAGCACGATTCAAAAAAGAGACGAGAGTCTGTCGACTCTCGTTGTGATGACTAAAGGTATCATTATGCTAACAGGCATGTGCGTCGGCAATGGGTTTTACGTCTATTGCTCTCGCATATGCCAAGCCTTTTCGTTCACATTCCAGGTCAGCCGATAGGCCATGATTTTTGTGATCGGAGTATCGGCCTGTGATCGAAACTCATATTTGACGTTCACCAGGTAGGTCGAGAATTCTCTGTAGTTGGCTGGTATCTCTTGAGTGAGGTCATGATTAAACGCAAACATGTCTGGTTCCTGCGGAATCACCGACTGCACTTCAAAGGCAGTGGGAGGCTTGTGCGACATGAGTTTCGCTCGAAAAGATTCGGCCTGACTTGGCTGACCGGCCAGCCATAAATTGATTTCGCTCTGCAGGAAACCTTTCGCGGCAGCGGCAGTTCCTTCTTTCCCTGGCACACAGCCAGTAACGATGAGTCCGAGAATGATCGCCGTCATTCGAATCTTGATTTGCATGGATACTGCCCTTGGATCAGGAGGATTAGAGATGTTCTCAACAAACTCTTTACCCCAACCAACTGACAGCAGTAGGTCAGTGCTCAGACGGCAATCAGCCGCGGCTGTTCAAATCCAGAGCTTCCTCCAGCCGTTCCCAGTGGCGGACTTTCAGTTCGTCCGGTGCCAGAACCTGCACCTTTCCGGCCCATCCGAGGATCCAGTTCAGAATCTCTTCGAGTCCGTCTACCTCAAAAGTCATGACAAGCGAGCCGTCCCGTTCAGAATGAGACTTTTGGGTGTGATGCCACTGGGTTTCCAGCACAATGCGTGAGGCGGGTGGCAGAAATCGTAGTCGGACGGCGTGGCGTTCGTTACCACGAAAGACGCTCCAGGCATGCCCAAAGTAGTCGTCGAGCTGAAAATTCCCGTCTCGAATGCACGCATGATTGAGCAGACGCAGAGATTTGAAGCGGGCGACACGAAAAGTGCGTGGAGTATCTTCGGATTCCATCCGGCCAATCAGATACCACGCGTTCTTGATCAAACAAAGACGATAGGGGTGAAGACGGAACTTCACCGGCTGTGAGTCATAGGGAGACTGATAGGTTGCAGAAAGTTGCCGACCAGCCAAAAGAGCCTGTTGAATAGTTTTCAGCTCTTGCTGGTGTTTGGAATGATCGACCAGTTTCATTCCCAGTACCTCGACCAGCTTTTGAGCATCATTGAGGGTCTGCTGAAGTGGCAGGCTCAAGTCATGTGTGAGCTTTTGAGTGGTCGAACGAACGCCGGGATTCAGGCCTAATTCGACTCGGTCCGAGAGTTTTGCCGCGACAACCTGACCCAGCACTTCATCTGGAGTCAATGACGGAACGGCGAACCGATACTCGGGTCGGAGTCGGTAGCATTGATCGTGCTCATCAAAGAACCACGGAATGCCCGCATATTCCAGAACTTCCATGTCTCGGTAGACTGTCCGCTCGGAGCATTCAAGCTCACTCGCGATGGCCTTCGCATTCCAGCGACCGCGTGACTGAATCAGTCCGAGGATCTGCAGTACGCGAGCCAGACGAACATGCTGTCGTAATCGACGTTGAGTATCACTTCGAACCGTATTAGCACGTTTCGGAGAAGCCTTCCGATTTTTGTATTCATCCATTATAAATTCCTGCAGCGATTATAAGCTTAATAAATACTACCCTGCTATACTCGTAAAAGTATGACATCTATACCGGTAGTCCCACAGTTTAGGAGATCTGAATGCCAAAAGTATTTTCTTTACGGTACGGTTTGGCCTCACAGCTAGCGAGTCAAGGAGAATCCGGCTATTGCCGTGCAATATTCTTCGGTAAAGCGTTTAAGGTGTACGTCGAATTGACAATGCCTTTGGGAATCCAACCTGAGATTCCGTTGTGTGATATTTACTTAACTGAACGTGCTGAAGTCGAAGACTCAGATTGGGAAAGCTTGCCGTGGGCCGACAAAGAAACAACAAAACTTATACAAAAAGAAATAGAAACTACATGAAACTAATGCCAGTGAACTTGAAAGAAGTTACCAATAACTGCTTTAGGTGTATTTAAAAAACATTACGCTCAAGCCGCTTTTTGAATTCAGAATACCATTCTAGCTTGCAGAAATGATAACGCCGGGTTCAATCGTCGCTTGACTGCTAATCTGTGCTTCGACTGCCTGATGAAGATCAACTTTCGTGTCCTCTGAAGAGATGCTCACAATTAGGCTGTATCTTGCCAGCTTCTCTACTAAGCTCGCATCCTTTCGATATCGCCACCATCCACCCACAGGAAAAATCGCGATCTGATTTGATGCCGCTAATTGCGCAGCTGTCCCTTGCCATGCATCTGAATGAATTGAGCCTCGCACGCTTACCCTCTCGGGCCCTAATTCCCAGTCGCGATCATCTGAGATGGTTTCATAGCGCCTTTTTTTTCGGCCATTTTCCGTTGGCCAATCTGCTGACGTCAGTCGGGTCAACATTCGGTCAACAGTTTCTTCTGGCCTACGAACAGAAAATCTCAGCCCATGAGAGGCATATTGATGTCGAGCAATATATCCTCGCCTTGGTGGATTTGGTTCGATGAAATATGACAAAGTTACTCGCATCTTAATACGTGTACTCCCCAATTCTTCTAGGACTTCTTTGGGGAGTGGGAGTCGATGCAGATGCATTTCGTGTGTGGAGTTGTCTCCGGTCGTCTTCTTGTACGGTTGCAGTTCATCCTGAATTACCATGGTCGACCAGCCTTGCGCTGAGCGACGTGCCCGTAGAAGATTTGGGACACCCATTCCATAGACACGCAATCGTTGTCGTCGCTGAGAGTAGGGAAATTCTTCCCACATCTGAGGAGTCCATTCGGCGGAATGTACTATCAAGCCACGTATGGTTTCTGGCCAGTACGTAGGATACTCGGCCTGAAGAATCGCTGCCATCCGAGCTGCCAATGCGGTCGCTGCACTTGAGTCACGAGAGGTTCCCAACAACTCAGATGTTTCGGGACGCGACATGGTGGTTAGCAATGCTAAATCGTCTGCACTGGTCGTAAATCCGCTAGCATCGCGAGCATAATTTCCACCTTCAAAGACAACATCAGGCTTATACGGCCAATTCTCATTCCAGCACAACGAAGTGCGGCTTGCAGGGGACAGGCTGCCTGGTTTCGCGATGGGCGAATACCCTTCAAGCCCTTTCTCTTCCAGCCAAGCCAAGTTCGTATAAGCTCCCACTGTCAGCGCATTCCAAGCTTGAGCAGGATCTTCAACGCTGGAGAGATGATTTTCGTGGGGATAGTTTTTGCCGATGTCTTCTCGCAGATTTCCAGTTGAGGTGATTAGCAACCTGCGATGACCGTCCAATGCACCTGCACAGGCTTGATCAATAGATGCGGACCAAAGGGTCGGACGCCATTGGTCATTCCCTTCACATGTGACAGCTAAGCAGAAAATTCGCTTCACTTCTGGATTTGTTGTTTCCGCCAATGCCATTGCACCAGCCGTGATCGGTCCATAATCAGGAGGATCATTCTTTCCTTCAGGCGGAAGTATTTTCACAGACTCAAGGCGGTGTGTTAAGTCAACTTTTTCACCATCGTATAGTGGTCCGGTAAGGCATCCAAACAAACACAGTCCTGCTAACTCTGTTCCATGCCCATCATGGTCGTCCGCCCCCCATTCTTTTTGCCACGCCTGAAGATCTTCAGAGGTTATCGAAGCTTCGAGCAAAGGATGGCCTCGGTTCACTCCAGTATCCAGGATGCACACTCGCACTGCGTTGCTCTGAGCAAATTTTGTTCTGGCAAGTAAGTCTTGAATAAATTCCGCTTGTCCAGACGGTGAAAGACGGATGAATTCACTTGATACAATTTTTGCACGACGAAATTCTGCAAGATGCAGCAGTAGTCCAGGAAATTTCTCCCACTGTTCTAGCGAGGCGGAAGCAAGGATAACTAATCGATCGGGAAAACGAGTTTGTTGGCTACTTAGTGTGATTCGTTGTT
>SXGT01083093.1_pt1 | contig 30071 bp, 23 predicted proteins | sample 3176221 | NCBI WGS metagenome assembly SXGT01 (sample SAMN11356862, study PRJNA531348) | freshwater metagenome | isolation source: freshwater sample F1-120 | place: China: Fuxian Lake, Yuxi | collected 2017-12-25 | reverse complement strand
GATGACCTTGGCGGCCTCGGCCACCTTGATGGAGGGGGCGCGGTGGATGCCCGCGGTGATGATCTTGCCGTAGGCGGTCGCGACGCGATCGAGCGTGGGACCGTCCTCGCCGGAGACCACCTTGACGATGCGCTCGAGGGTGTGCTCGTGGTCGCCCGGGTTGATGCGCTCTGGAGAGTAGCCGAGCGCGAAGTCGCCGCGGGCCAGACCGGACACCTTGGAGAGGATCGGGCCGCAGATGTCCTCCGTCACGCCCGGGTAGACCGTGGACTCGTAGACGACCACGCCGCCCTTGCCGAGGGCCGCGCCCACGGTCTCCGAGGCCCGGACGACCGGGGTCAGATCCGGGACGTTGTTCTTGTCGACCGGGGTGGGCACCGCGACGACAAAGAAGGTCGTCCCGGCCAGATCCTCGATCTTCGAAGTGATCTTGATGGGGTTCGACCTGAGCTCGGCCTCCGAGATCTCCATGTTGCGGTCGAAGCCGCGCTGGAGCTCCGTCACCTTCTCGGTGTGGATGTCGAAGCCGATCGTGTCGGGAAACGCCTTGGCGAATGCAAGCGCCACAGGGAGGCCGACGTACCCAAGACCGATGATCGCGATTTTCTCACTCATGGACTATCCTCCCTGAGATTTTTCAGTAGCGGGCGCGCCGAAAGGCGCCCCCTGCTCCAGACGGGACGGCAGCTTACTCGAGGTCCAGGCGTCCTGTCCCCGTGCAAAGCGCCGGCCCGGCATCACGCGAGCTGACCGCGGCGGCGGCGGCCTTCCAGGATCCCGGCCGGCCCCTTGACCAGGAGCGTGTTCAGCTCCGCTGGACCCACGAGTTCCTGGAGCCTCGCGATCGCCCGACCGGTGACCTCCGCGTCCTCCGGGCGGTGTGCGTCGGAGCAGGCCGCCTCGTAGGCCTGATCCTCCAGGAGCTTCTCGGCCGATTTCTGGGGTCTTCGCCCGTATTTTCCGACCAGGGCGCACACGTCCAGCAGGAGCCCCGCGCCCGCGTCGATCAGCGGGTCCAGGCAGGTGTCGTCGCTCCAGACGGGCGCGTAGCGCTCGGGGTGAGCCAGGATGGGCGAGAGGCGAAGGCGACGCATATCGTAGAAGCGCGCCTGGATGTTGACCGGGAAGCCCTGGGGCGGAAACTCGACGAGGATGCAGCGGGTGGCGGCCGGGACCCTGCCCGCGCCGGGCGGGTAGGGGAGCACCTCTCCATGCTTCATTCGATTGAAGGTGACGTCGTCGAAGAAGTGCTCGCTCGCCAGCAGGACCTCGGGGAGGTTGGGAACGCCCTCGAGGTGGGGCGCCATGCCCTCGTAAGCGACCCGCAGCGCCGGCGCGTCGTTTTCGAACATGCCGGGGCGCATGTGCGGCGTCGCGACCACGGTGGAGAACCCCACGGCGTGGAGGTTCTGGAGCATGGTCACCCCCTCGAGCGGCGAGCGAGCGCCGTCGTCGATGGAGGCGATCCAGTGGCAGTGAAGGTCGATGAAGCCTCTCATTGGAAAGCCGTCGCATCGTAGCAGCCTCCGGCTCCTCACCGTGAGCGGTTCGAGCGCCCGGAAGCGCGTGACGCGGAGCCTCGTGGAGACCGGAGACATCTTGTATGTTCGGGCCATCGCCGATGGCCACGACCAACCCCCACACCCACGAGCTCTCCTTCAAGCTCGTCTTCTACGGGCCAGGCCTCGGCGGAAAGACGACCTCGCTCAGGTATACCCACGCGGCGATGAGGGCCGAGCATCGCGGCGACGTGGTGTCGATCGCCTCGCCCGGAGCTCGGACACTGCACTTCGATTTCCTGCCGGTTCGCCTCCCCAAGGTGCGGGGCATGACCGTGCGGCTACAGCTCTTCACGGTGCCGGGGCATGTCCACGACGCGAGCACCCGGCGCCTGCTGCTCACGGGCGCCGACGGGGTGATCTTCGTGGCCGACTCCCAGGTGGGCCGCCTCGAGCAGAACGAGGAGGCCCTCGAGGATCTGCGGGCCTGCCTTACCGGGCTCGGCCGTCCGCTCTCCGGGTTGCCTCACACCTTCCACTGGAACAAGCGCGATCTCTCCGAGCTGGCCCCCATCCCCGAGCTGGAGCGCCGCCTCAACCTCCTGGGTGCCCCCTCGATCGCCACGATCGCCACCCGGGGCGACGGGGTGTTCGAGGGCCTTCAGCGCGTCACTCGCCTCGTGCTCCAGGCCCACGGCGAGGGCGCGGACGCCGCGCCCGAGGACGACGGCATCGACCGGGTGCTGAGACTTGCTTCGGCATCCTCGCCGGCGTCCCCCCGCGACAAGGTGGCCGGCGAGGCGGCTGCATTTCGGCGGGAGGAGCAGGTCACGGCGCTATCGAACCAGCTCCTCGCGCCCCGGGAAGCGCAGCCGCCCAAGGCCCGCGGGGCGCTCACCTTCCGGCACCTCTTCTGCCACGGTGAGCGCCCCGCGGTGGAGGAAGCGGAGGAGCACCTCTCGACGGGGGACGCGAGGGCCGCGGTGCTCGCCTGTGACATGGCCCTTGCCCGCCTCCTGACGGCGATCGGCGCCTCGCTGGGGCCTGGCGAGACGCCGCGCGACCCCGCGCTGAGCGCGATGCTCCTGGGGCTCGACGGGCCTCGTTACCTCGCGTTCCGCGCGGCCGTGAGGGGCGCCCGGTGTGGCGAGGCGGTGCTGCTCGCCACGGCCTACGACTGCTTCCTCCTGCTGCTCGAGGCCAGGAGGCTGGGCGAAGCGGTCAAACCCTCTCGATGAGCTCGATCTTGTGGCCGTCGGGATCCTCGACGAAGGCGATCACCGTGGAGCCGAACTTCATCGGCCCTGGCTCGCGTGTCACCTTGCCTCCCTGGGCCCTCACCCGCTGGACGGCGCCCTGGATGTCCTCGGTCCCGATCGCCACGTGGCCGAACTGGTCGCCGAGGACGTAGTCGGTCTTGCCCCAGTTGTGGGTGAGCTCGAGGACCGCGCTCGTGGCCTCGTCCCCGTAGCCGACGAAACAGAGGGTGAACTTCCCGTCCGGGTACTCGCGCTCCCGGAGGACGGTCATCCCGAGCGCCTCACAATAGAAGCGCTTGCTCGCCTCGAGATCGCGGACGCGGAGCAGGGTGTGGAGGATGCGCATCGAGGGGTGAGCCTAGCGCAGAGCCGGCGAGCGGCAAAAATCGTGCGCTTGCGGGGGGCGAGGTGTATCGTTTCCAGGTTCTCATGGCGGAGCCCCTGCCCAGCGAGGAAGTGATCGACGAAGCCGGATCGCTTACCAGCGGTATGCGGCTCGGTCGCTACGAGCTGCTCGTCGCGATAGCCCGGGGCGGGATGGCCAGGGTGTGGGCCGCTCGCCAGCACGGCCAGCGGGGCTTCACCAAGCTGGTGGCCATCAAGACCATCCTCCCGCACCTCGCCATGGAGCCGGAGTTCGAGCGCATGTTCCTGGACGAGGCTCGCATCGCCTCGAACGTGCACCACCCCAACGTATGCGAGATCTACGAGCTTGGCGACGAGGAGGGGGTGCTCTACCTCGCCATGGAGTGGGTCAACGGGGACTCCCTGGCCCGGGTGCTTCGCCCCAACGGCCCGCAGACCCTCCCCATGGATCCCCGGGTGGTCGCGCGCATCCTGGCCGACGGGTGCGCGGGGCTCCACGCGGCGCACCAGCTGGTCGGTGACGACGGCAGGCCCATGCAGGTCGTCCACCGGGATTTCTCCCCTCACAACATCCTCCTCTCGGCCGAGGGCAACGTGAAGGTCGCCGACTTCGGCGTGGCCAAGGCGCTCAATCAGCTCCACGAGCATACGAGCGCGGGGCAGCTCAAGGGCAAGCTGGCCTACATGGCGCCCGAGCAGATCGGAGGCGTCGCCGATCGTCGAAGCGACGTCTTCTCCGCTGGCTGCATCCTCTACGAAGCCACGATCGGCTATGCCCCCTTCCGGGGCGACAACGATCTCCAGCTGATGCAGGCGCTCATGCAGGGGGCGTATGTCCGCCCGGCCCACTGCGTACGTGGCTATCCTTCCGAGCTCGAGGCCATCGTCATGACGGCCCTGGCTCCGGATCCCGACGAGCGCTTCCAGACCGCCGAGGATCTCCGGATCGCGCTCGAGGAGTGGCTCGCCCACAGCGGAGCGGTGGTCACCCAGGCCAACGTGGCGCACTCGCTGAAGGCGCGGGTCGGCGAGCGGATCGAGCGCAGGAAGGAGCGTATTCGCTCCGCGCAGCTGGCGACATCGGCCGAGCGGGATCTGGACGCTGTCAACATGACCCCCTCCGGGCGAGGCGTACCGCGAGGGACGAGCTCGGCAAGCGGCGTCAAGCAGATGGCGCTCGTCGGCCAGGTGCAGCTCGGCGGGCAGTACATGCCTCCTGGCCGGGTGCCGCCGGATCTGTCCAATCCCTACATGGCACACCCCTCCCAGCTCTCCCAGCTCTCCCAGTTTGCGCCGCCCTCGCAGCTGGGGCCGCCGACCTCGTTCGTCCCGCCCGTCCAGCAGGAAGAGGGCGGGGGAGTCTTTCACTACGTGGGAGCGGCGGCCATCGGCGTCGTGGCGGCCCTCTTCTTGGGTGGGGGCGGCTACCTCGTGTGGCAGCGCACCAACGCCGGCCCGCGGGTCCCGATCACCCAGGCTCCCGTGACCGCGGCGCCCCCTGTCACGACAGCGCCTCCCACCACCGCAGCGCCCATCACCGGGGTTCCGGTGACCGCAGCGCCGCCCATCACCGGGGTTCCGGTGACCGCCGCGCCGCCCATCACCGGGGCTCCGGTGACCGCAGCGCCCCCTGTCACCGGGGCTCCGACGATCGAGCCGCCCGACGGTCCAGGGAAGCCCCCGGCGGGGAGCGTCGCTCCGCCCCTCGTGCTCGAGCCAAACCCTCCCACGGCCACGGTCTCGGTCGACGGCGCTCCCGCAACCACACTCTCGTCCCTCCCCAGGCCGGCGCCCGGCAAGACGCAGACGCTCACCTTCAAGGCCGAGGGCCGCGACGATCTCGTGGTCAAGGTCGACGAGACCACCCCCTCGCCGCTCAAGGTCGTCCTTCGGTGGAAGGCGCGGCCAAGCGGCCCGGTGGCCCCTGCCATCCCCAAGAACCCCTACTGATCCCGCGATCGTTCTCTCGCCCTGGATCCCGAGGTCGTGGCACACTCGGCATCGTGAGGCTTCTTGACCCGAAGGCTGCCCCTTCCCGCTCCCTCGTTCACCCCGGCGGCCGTGGAGGCCGTCTGCGCGCGGCCTCCCTGGCCTGCGCGGTGATCGGGCTCTCTGCAGCGCCGGGCGCGGCGCTCGCCGATGACGCGACGCCCGTGGCCGCCGACGCGGCCGACGCTCGCCAACAGTACCAGCTGGGCACCCAGGCCTTTGCTCAGAAGAGGTTCGCCGAGGCGGCGATGCACTTCGAGGCGGCGGCCGCGTTCCGTCCCCACGCGGTCACGCTCTACACGGCGGCGCTCGCGTGGGACAATGCTGAGCGGCCGGAGCGAGCGGCGGACGCCTACGGGCGCTCGCTGGAGATCCCTGGGATGGACGCCAAGCAGACCACCAACGCCAAGGAGCGCCTCGCCTCGCTGGAGAAGACCCTGGGCACCCTCCAGCTCAAGGTGCCTCAAGGCTGGAAGGTGCAGCTCGACACCCTGACCGAGGTGAGCGGCCCCTCGAGGCTCCACGCCTCGCCGGGGGTTCACACCCTCACCGTCCGGCCGACCGGCCTCCCCGTCGAACGACGCGAGGTGACGCTGGAGGCAGGTCAGACCACCAACCTCGAGATCAGCGAGGAGTCGCTGGCCGCGGCAAGGAAGGCCGCCGAGCCACCCCCTCCGCCCAAGGTCGAGCCTCCTTCGCCGCCTCCGCCCCCTCCGCCCAAGGTCGAGCCTCCTCCGCCCGCCTTCCCTCAGAAGCCGATAGGCTTCGTCCTGGCGGGCACCGGAGGGGCGCTCTTCATCAGCGGCATCCTGCTGGGCACCCAGGCGCTGAGCGCGGGCGACGCCTACAACGCGGCGCCCACGAGGGAGGGCTTCGATCACGCCTCGGGCCTGCAGACCTGGACGACCGTCGCCTTCGTCACGGGTACCCTCTTCGCCGCCGGCGGCGTGGCCCTCGTGCTGCTGCCACCGATCCTCAAGGGCGAGGCTCGCGCCAAGATCGCCGTCACGCCCGCGGGCGCCACGCTCGGAGGAACGTTTTGAGCTCCAGCCATCGCATCCCCCTCGCGCTCACCGCGCTGCTGGCCGCGAGCGCCGCCGCCGCGAGCTGCTCCCTGGGCCTCGACGAGAGCAAGATAGTGAGCGTCGACGCGACCCCCACCGACGTGGCCACCGCTCCGCCCGACGTGGCCATCGCTCCGCCCGACGTCACCGTCCGGCCTGACGTCGTCGTCCCGCCCGACGCCGCGATCGTCGATCGCTGCGCCCGCGATCAGGACTGCGTCGCGCCGGGGGCGTGCCTCAAGGGTCGCTGCGACATGGAGAGCCTGCGCTGCGTCTTCGACAGCTGCCCTCAGTCGCGACGCTGCAGGGCGTCCGCGTGCGAGGCCAACGCCTGCGGCGCCCCCAAGGACGTCCCTTTTCACCAGGAATTCCCGCTCTTCGACCGCATCAACACCGGCGCTCCCCAGAGGAGCATCGCGGTCATCCACCCTTATATCTTCGTCTCCACGGTCTCGGGGGTGGTGGCGTACTCGCTCGCGGACGCCGCGCCCGCCCAGCGCGTCGCCGTCTCGGTGTCCGGCGCGCCCTTCTTTGCCCAGTACCTGGTGGCCTCGGGGCGCAGGCTCTACATGCTGGGGCAGCAGACGCTGGGGCAGGCGCAGCGCCGGGTGCAGGCGGCCTGGCTGGACGTCCCTGGCACCCCGCTGGCGACCGAGCTTCGCGCCGACTCCAAGCTGGTCCCCTACAACAACGCCCAGTACTTCGAGGTCGCCTTCCCGGCCCCCGGAGCCCAGCTCTTCCTGGGCCTCACCAACCCTCCTGCCTTCGCCCTGACGGAGTCCCCCTTCGCTCAGCCCATTGCCCCTCAGACCCTGGCCAACTCGGGCTACCTCTACGTGGCCGTGAGCGGCTCTCGCGTCGTCGCCGAGCGCAACATCCAGGGAACCCAGGGGCCGGTCCTGGCCCTGCTCACCGGGGCCGGCACGGCCAGCTCTCAGCAGACCCTGGATCAGTCGCTGGCCACGGGCATGTTCTTCGGCCCCCAGTTCGCTCAGTTTACCTGGGGCAAGGAGGGCTCGGTCATCATGGGGTGGCCCCAGACGATCCCCCCCGGCAGCAACGTGCGGGCGATCCGCTTCTCGTGGCTGCTCACGGATGCCACGACGCCCCAGTTCGTGAACACCGATTTCGTCGAGCCCCCGATCGCCAACTACGGGGGAGGCGCCGGGGTCTCGCTCTCCAACTTCGTGGGACCGATGGCCTGGGTCGATCCCAACAACGTCTTTGTCACCTTCGCGGAGAGGGACAACCTCCAGACCAAGAGCGTCGCCATGTTCGTGTCGAAGCCGGCGGCGGGCCCCACGGACGCAGGGACGGGCACCAGGACCTTCACCCTCAACATCCCTGTCGGCAACCTGCTGGCAGCAGCCTCCGCTCCGGGCACGGCCTACCTGGCGGTCAACGATCCCAACACCACCAACCACGTGATGCACGTGTTCACCGACGGGTGCGATCCCTAGCGCCGGCGCAACCTCACCCCTTCGAGGTCCACGCCGGCGAGCGCCCCTCGGTTTTTCGCGCCTTGGCCCTCGATCGCCGGAGCAGCGCGTGATTTCAGTCGCCCCTCTTGAAACCGGAGGGAGTGATCTGGTGCTTGCGCAGAAGGTCGTAGAAGTCGCTCCGGTTGCGCCCCGCGAGCCGGGCAGCGGCAGCGACGTTTCCGCCACAACGGCGCATCGCCTCGTCCAGGTACTGACGCTCGAAGGCGTCTCGCGCCTCCTTCAGCGGGGGCAGCGCCTGACCTGCGGACGGCGTCAGGTGGGCGAAGGGGCCGGACGGCGTCGCCTTGCGCGCGGCGTACCGTGCCACGTGCAGGAGGGAGGCGAGCTCGAGTCCGCCTCCGGATTTCGGATCTGCGAGGAGGAGCGCCGCCTCCAGCTCGTTCTGCAGCTCGCGAACATTCCCCGGCCATGGGTAGGCCATCATCGCCTCGAGGGCCTGACGGGACAGGTGCGGCACGGCCACCCCGTGGCGCACTGCAGATCGCTCCAGGAAGAGCTCCGTCAGCAGCGGAATGTCCTCCTGCCGCTCTCGCAACGTGGGCATCTCCAGCGGCACGACCCGCAGCCGGTAGAAGAGATCCCCACGGAATCGCGCCGCCGCCACCTCCGCCTCGAGGTACCGGTTGGTCGCCGCGATCAAGCGGACGTCGGCCGCTTGCTCCTCGGTCGAGCCGACCGTGGTGTAGACGCGTTCTTCGATGACGCGAAGCAGCCTCACCTGCACGGCGGGCGTCGCTTCACCGATCTCGTCCAGGAAGAGGGTCCCCCCGCGGGCGGCGCGGAAGAGCCCATCCCGCGCCCGCGTCGCTCCCGTGAACGCCCCCTTCACGTGCCCAAAGAGCTCGCTCTCCATGAGCTCCGCCGGGATAGCGCCGCAGTTGATTGCGACGAAGCGTTCCGCCGAACGGGGGGAAAAGTCGTGGAGCGAACGCGCGGCGAGCTCCTTGCCTGTACCCGACTCGCCCGTGATGAGCACCGTGGCGTCGGTCCGGGCGACGCGCCTGATGGCCTCGCGAAGCCTGCAGATCGGCGGGCTGACTCCGACGAGGTGGCCGTCATCGCTCGCGCCGACGACGCGCCGCAGATCTGCGACCTGGCGTTGAAGCGCCGTGCGCTCGACGGCGTGCGCAAGCTTCTGCAAGAGCTCGTGGTCCTGGAATGGCTTGGTCAGAAATCCGTAGGCGCCACGCTGCATGGCCTGGACCGCGCTCTCGATCGTCCCGTGGGCCGTAAGGATGACCACCGGCACGTCGGGGGCGCGCTCCAAAGCGCGCTCCAAGACGTCGAGTCCGTCGGCGTCATCGAGGCGCAGGTCGAGGATCATCGCGTCGACCGGCTCACGACCGAGGACCGCGAGCCCGGCCCTCGCCGTAGCCTCGACCGTGACCCGGTAGCCATTGGCCTCGAGGCGCATCATGAGCAGCTCGCCCAGGTGCGAGTCGTCGTCGAGGACGAGGACGTGGGCTTTCGGGCGGGCCATCATCCGATCCTTCGCTTCGCGCCGACCCCTGCGTCGACCGGCGGGTCGAGCGGGAGCCGCAAGCAGAACGTAGCGCCGGCGCTGCCGTCGTCCAGGAGGACCAGCTCGCCGCCGTGCGCGCGCACCATCTCCCGTGCAATCGAAAGCCCTATTCCCGTCCCGCGCCTCGTCCCGCTCTGCGCCTCGACCGCCCTCGTACCGTAGGGTTCGAACAGCCGCTCGCGAAGGGCGGGATCGATCCCCGGACCCTCGTCGCGGATCTGGATCTCGACCCATCGTACGGATCGCGCGCCACCGTCGGGCTCGAGTATCCCGCGCGCCACGCGGACGCGCTGGCCCGGCTTGCTGACGGCGACGGCGTTGTTGATCACGTTTACGAGCGCTCGCTCCACGAGCATCGCATCGAAATCGCCACGTGGCGACTCACCGGTGGCCTCCACCTCGAGGATGACACCGGCGTCCTGCGCGAGCTCGGCCACGTCTGCGACGGCGGTCCGGAGGATCTGATCGACAGAGCAACCCGCATCCCGCATGAGAGGTTGACCCGACCGGACACGTGACAGATCGAGGAGCGCGGTGACGATACGAATCTCCTTTTCACACGCGATCCGGGCGAGGACGACCACCCGCTGCTGCCGTTCGTTCAGCGGGCCCGTCGCCCCGTCCGCGAGCAGAGCGAGCGCCTCGCGCAGGCGCGCGAGCGGGGTTCGCAGGTCGTGAGAAACGGAGGCGACAAACGCCTGCTTGAGCTGATCCACCTCCGCGAGTCTGCCCCGCATGCGGTCGAGATCGAGCGCGAGCCCCCGGATCTCGTCGGCTCCCTTGAGCAACGGAAGCGGGGCAAAGTCTCCTTCCCCGACCCTCCGGGCATGGGCTGCGAGTTGCGCGAGGGATGCCGTCATCCCCCGCGCCGTCCGAAGCGCGATCGTTGCGGCGGACATCGATGAGACGAGCGCGAGCGCGACCCCTATGACCGCCGCCCGGACGCCGACGCGCTCCGTCTCGCGCTCCCTCTGCGCAAACGCCACTCGGATCGCGCTCACCCTCGCGATCCACGCGTCTGTCAGCTCTTCGTCCAGCGCAAGCCCCTCGTGGCTGGAGCGGAGCTTGGCGATCCGCGCGCACGTGTCCCCGGACGTGAGCTTTTCGACGAGGCTGCCATATCCGTCCGCCGCGCGGCGAAGGTGGTCCAGCGCCCCCTTCGGATAGGTCCGGAGCGTGGCGGCGAGCGCGTCCCCCGCCGTCCGGATGATTCGATTCACCTCCACCTCCCGCGCCTGCGACTCTTCACAGGCAGCCTGCCCGTGTCGAATCGCGACCTCCACGTCCCAGGCCGCGCGATGGAGCCGCTCCTCGTCCTCCAGATCGACGAGGTAGTCGCGCTGGATCTCGTCCGTCAGCGAGGCGATCTGCGCGAACGCGAGGACGAAGAAGGCGAGGGCAATTGCGAAGATCACGGCGACGAGGAGCTGCGGGAGAACGAGGTGTTTGACGAGGCGCATAGGTGCGTCGGCACTGTAAACGACGCCGGCACCGCGCACACAGGCGTTGCGATGCGGCGTGCTTGACGGGCGCCCTGCCACGTGGGCCAAACCCAACACCGAGGGTGTTGGCTGGAGCCAACACAGGCGAGTGCGGCTTCAGCGACGACGTCGTTTCATCGACGAATCGGCCTCGATTTGGAGAGGGCACGCCCGTTGCTTAGCGGCGAGTATGTCCCCCGTTGCCCTGTCCTTTCCGGACACCTCGCTCATCAAGCCATGGAAGAAGACTGCCGGAGCGATCGCGTCGGTCGTTCTCGTCACCGCCGTCGCGAGCGCGGCCACGACTGTCCCTGTCGGCGTCGCCTTCGGTCTGGTCTTCGGTGTGCTCGTCAGGTTCCTGCCCATGCTACGCACGCACGTCAGGGCGCGTCGGCTCAAGCTCGGCGTGGTTCGCTCGGCCGGCGGCGCCACGTTCGTCACGCACGAAGGCGCCACGCCGTCCAAGGCTGACGTCGTTGTGGCCCACGTCCTTGGTCCCCTCACGTTCCTGTCCCAAGGACAGATCCACGCGCTCGTGGAGGGCCCGCCGTGGCCGAGCTACTTGCTGCTCGAGCTCTCGGGCGTCCCCTTCGTGGACGCTGGCGGAATCAACGAGCTCGAGTATCTCACCGAGTTCCTCGAGCTCCGCGGCACGCGCGTCATGCTCGTGCGTGCCTCGGCGCGCACGACCCAGGCCCTCGAGCGGGCGGAGGCGCTCCGGTGCTTCGTTGGCAAATGCGTATATCCGTCTCTGGACGACGCGCTCGCTGTCGTCGCGCGCGCCGCCGGGATCGTCTGCAACAAACCCGAGGAGAGCCGGAAGGCTGGCCTCGAGGGAGCGGGCGTCGCCTCCCTCACGTAATCGGTGCGGCCGCATTGGCCTTCCGCGACAGATCGCCCCTCATCATTCGAGATATCAATGAATAACACCATATTTGATCGGATTAAGTTTTTCATCAATCCGTTCGATGCACGCTACGAAGAGATGACGCGCACCTCCTGGCGCGGAGTGGCATGGCGGGACATCAGCGCAGGGTTGATCGTCGCCATGATGGCCATTCCGATGGCTATGGGGTTTGCCATCGCTGCGGGGCTGAGGCCAGAGCATGGCATCATATCCGGCGCCGTCGCCGGCATCGTGGGCGGGCTATTCGGCGGCTCGAAGTACAACACGTACGGGCCGGTCGCCGCCCTGATCCCCGTCGTTGCCGGGGTCATGGCGGCTCACGCGACCCCGGAGAACGCCTACGCGGGTCATGGCTTCCTGGTGCTTGTCTGTATGTGCGCCGCCCCCTTCCTCATCCTGTTTTCGCTGCTCGGCTGGGGCAAGATCGGAAACCTCGTCCCCCACTCCATCGTGGTCGGCTTCAGCGTCGGCATCGCGGTGGTCATCGCGCTGTCGCAGCTCGGCGAGATCCTGGGGTTGAAGGCCTCCGTTCGCGGCAACTTTCTGGCCATGATCAAGACTGTGCTGGACAACCTTGGACAGTTCAACGGCTACGCCTTGTTCATCGCCATGCTCGTGTTCTTGATGGTGCGATACCTCACCAAGGTATCCCGTTACATACCTGCTCCGCTCATCGCGGTAGGTGTCGCCACCATCCTGTCACATACGCTGCTGGCCAATAGCGGCCTGGCGCTGATCAAGTCAAAATTTGGCGCGATCCCCACGACGCTCCCCAAAATTTCATGGCCAACCATGCCCACCTGGGACACGGCGGGGGAGCTCCTCTTCTACTCGGCGGCCTTCGCCTTCGTCTGCGGCTTCGAGAGCCTGCTGTGCGCCCGGATGGCGGACCGGATGGCGAATAACAAGGGCACCCCCTACAACGCGGACAAGGAATTCTGGGGCCAGGGTCTCATCCTGGCGTTCGTGCCGCTCTTGCAGGGCATGCCGCTGTCCGGAGCGCTGGCTCGCACGTCGACCAAGGTCATCGTCGGCGGCGTGACGCCACTCGCGGAACTCTCGAAATCGGTCCTGAAGCTCCTCCTGGTGTTCTTTCTGGCAAAGTACCTGGAGATGGTGCCCATGGCGTGCATCGGAGGCATCTTGTTGTGGGTCGCCTCCGGCATGGTCAAGCCTGTGGAGATCATCGCCATCTGGAACCAGAACAGGTTTCATGCGTTCCTGATGGTCTACACCGCCGTCACCGTGATTGTTCTCGGCTTCTTGCCGGGTGTCATCTCCGCGATGGTCATCTACGGCGCTCTCTTCAAGTACCTGGACAAACCCGACGAGAAGCCCGTGGCGGAGGAACCCGTCAGCACCGGGTGAGGGTCCGCCGCGGTCGCGACCGGTCCGTAGGATGGCGCCGAGGGGTCGAGCGGATGGCCCTGCGTGCATGGCGGGCAGCCCCCCTGCGTGCAGGGGGGCTGCACCCTCGGTCCGACGGGGACTCCGACGAGCCCCTCTCCAGCGCCACGCCGTCCACAAAGGCCGCGCGCGGGGGGAGGGGCACGCGACGGCATGTAGCCCTAGCGCGCCGACCCAGAAGTCACCGGAGCGGTCACCCTGACCCGCTTTGCCCCTGTAAATTACAGGGAGAAGCAAGAGAGGGATGGCCACCCTCCCGACGTTTCGGTCGGAGCTCCAGGCCGTCTTGAGCACGGGGTGGAAGGACCGATCGCCGCGCAGGCCGCGTCCGCCCGGCTTCGCAGCCGCCTTGGTGGGGTTTCAGCCCGTGAGCTCTCCACGAGGCCAAGATCTCATGCGCACAGGACGCTGTGAAGCTTTCATTCCGGGAGTGCGCACGGTCGCGTCCGCCTGAATGTCGATGAGCGGCTCGCCTCGGGTCCGGTGCCTTCCTAGCCGGAGCTCTCTCGGGTCTGTTAGCCTGCGGGCAGAGGGGCTTGTCGACCGACGTTAGATGAAGGAGAGAGGCAAGAACATGCGAAGGTTTCTGTTCGGGATCACATCTCCGTTGATCGCGCTCGCCCTGGCATCCTGCGGGAGCGAAGCAGGACCCGCGGGCGCTCAGGGAGAGGCGGGACCGCCGGGGGCAGAGGGGAGGCCAGGCTCTGCGGGCGACGCAGGCCCTCAGGGCCCTCCGGGCAACCCGGGCGGCGGCGGCGGCGGGGGCGATCTCGAGCTCCCGGGTCCGACCTTCTACCCGGAGAGCCTCTCCCCGGCCAAGGACGGCTCGCTCTTCGTGGGGAGCCTGGGCGGCCTGGGGATCGTCAAGTTCGATCCTGGCTCCAGCAAGGCGAAGACCTTCGTGGCCGGCACCGGCAAGGGGGTGTCCGGAGTCTTCGTCGCCGACTCGCAGAACCTGCTCTACGCGTGCGAGGTGGATCTCGGGACGCGCGCCTCGACCGTACGCTCGTTCGATCTGGCGACCGGGGCCCCGAAGACATCCTATCCCTTCCCTGGCGTCGGCTTCTGCAACGACTTCACGCTGGACGCGGGCGACAACCTGTACGTGACCGACAGCGTCGGGAAGATCCTCAGGCTGGCCAAGGGCGGGGCGGCGCTGACGGTGTGGAGCTCCGAGGCCAAGCTGGCGCCCCCGACCCCCGACGGCTTCGGCGTCAACGGGATCGCCTTCGACGGCGCCTCCAACCTCTTCGTGAACACCTACACCAACGGGGACATCATCCGTATTCCCATCCAGGGCGACGGCACCGCGGGGACCTCGGTGACCCTCACCAGCCCCAACCGCATCGTCACCCCGGACGGGATGCGCATGGTCGACGCGACCACGCTCATCGTCGTCGAGGGGGTGATAGGGCGCCTCACCCGCCTGAAGATCACGGGCAACACCATAGCGACGACGACGCTCGCCAATCGCCTGGAAGGGCCGACCTCGGTCGTCCAGTCCGGCGGGTCTTACCTGGTCTCCGAGGGGCAGCTCTCCCAGCTCTTCGCGGGCGATCCTCCCAACCCCAGGGTGCCCTTCTTGATCCGGCGCTTCTCGATCCAGTAGCCCTCGCGCCCACCGGAAGACCCCGGAGCGCCCACGGGAACGTCGGGAGCGGCCACCCCTCCCTTGCTTCTCCCTGTAATTTACAGGGACAAAGCAGGCCATGGTGACCGCTCCGGTGACTTCTGGGTCGGCGCTCCAGCGTTTCAGCCTCGGTAAATGGTGGGGACGCGTGCCTCGGGCTCCCGCTCTCTCCACATGAAGGCGGCGTAGACGGCCGCGGCCACCAGGGCCCCCACGAACCACGCATAGTCGAAGAGCACCTTGAGCCCCGGCACCAGGACGCCTATCCACGAGAGGACGCAGCCGGCCGCGGTGGCGATGACCGCGGGCCAGTTGACCCCCGCCGCGCCCTTTCCATAGCGGCCGTGGCGCCTGTACAGATCGGCGATGTGGAGCTTCTTGCGGCGTATGAGCCAGTAGTCGCAGATCAGCACGCCCGCGATGGAGCCCAGGCCCCCCGAGTAGCCGAGCAGCCAGCGGTAGATATACCCCTCGGGATCCTCCTGGAGCTTCCACGGGATCATCAGGATACCGATGAAGCCGGTGATGAGGCCGCCTATCTTGAAGGAGATATGCCTGGGGGCGAGGTTGGCGAAATCATTGGCCGGTGACACCACGTTGGCCGCGATGTTCACCCCGAGCGTCGCGACCACGACCGTGAACATGCTTATGGCCACGAGCAGCCTGGACTCGAACCTACCCACCAGCTCCACGGGATCCCAGATCGCCTCGCCGTAGATGTCCTGGGACGCGCTCGTGATGATGACGCCCATGGCAGCGAACACGGTCATCGTGGTGGGCAGAGCGACGATCTGGCCTATCGCCTGCTCCCTCTGGGAGCGCCCGTAGCGGGTGAAGTCGGGCATGTTGAGGGAGAGGGTGGACCAGAAGCCGATCATGGCGGTGACGCTGGGCACGAACACGGGCCAGAACGCAGCCAGCGTGGGGAATTTCCCCTCGGCGCGCATCACCGAGCCAAGGCCGTGGGCCCGCCAGATGGCCCAGGCGACCAGGGCCCCGGTCATCACGAGGACGTAGGGGGCCGCCATGTTCTCCACCTTGCGGAGGAGCTCCATGCCCCGGAACACTATCAGGATGTTCAGGGCCCAGAAGAGCATGAAGGCGACGAACTCGCTGCCGCGGTGGCCGGCGAACATCCAGGCGATCCCGTGGCAGGGGACCTGGGCGGTGCAGGCGGCAAAGCCCTGGCCGAAGAGGGTCCTCCAGCCCCCCCAGAGGGACGTGAAGAAGGTGTCCAGCGCCTTGCCGCCGATCCAGCAGTTGATGCCGAACCAGCCGCAGGCGACCAGGGCCCGCATCACGGCGGGGATGTTGGCCCCCATGACGCCGTAGGCCGCCCTGGCAAAGACAGGGAAGGGGATACCGTACTTGGTGCCGGGGTGGGAGTTGGCCAGGATGGGACCGAGCACGATGACGTTGCCCACCAGGATGGTCACCAGGGCCTGCCACCAGTTCATCCCCGCCTTGATGAGGCCAGCGGCCAGCATGTAGGTCGGGATGCAGTGGGCCATCGAGATCCACAGCGCCGCGTAGGTGTAGGTGGACCAGGTGCGCCTGGCCATCGGCGTGGGCGCCAGATCCTCGTTGTAGAGGGCGCCCTCCGAGAGCTCCACGCCCTCGGCGAGCTCCACCCGCCCGTCCGCGAGTTCGACCTGCTCGCCCGAGTTTTCCATGGTCGCCGCTTAGCACAGAGGCGAGCCCTCCTGGTGGGCTCTCCGCAGCGCCCCGCGCAGGCCGGGCCTCATCCTCCCTGGCGGAAGAGCCCCCTCAGCCAGTCGCCCACCCGGCCTCCGCCCGCCTTGGGCTGGGCGGGGCCTCGCGGGGAGTGAGGAGGCGTCTGGCCGATGGCGTGGGCCCCGTAGGCGGCGTTGAGGCTGAGGAGATCGTGCAACAGCTCGCTGACGCCGCAGGTCTCCAGATCGTGGGCCTGGCAGTAGCTGTCCGGCTTGTTGCGGATCATGCACTTTGCGACGATCAGCATCAGGTTGGGATCGATGAGCTCGCCGTTGCCGTCCAGGTAGTGCTTGTACGAAAAGAAGCGATCGGTGAGGGCCACGCCGGGCCCCGGCCCGTGGAGCGAGTGGATGACCCCGTAGTCGTGCTGGAGGTAGGCGAGGATGGTGTTGGAGGGCTCGACCCGCTCGTACTCGATGAAGGTGTGGAAGGCGTCGTGGAGAGATTTGGGGTTGGCGTAGGCCCCCGAGATCAAATAATAGAGCATCGCGCCAAGCGAGTAGATGTCCGCAGGGCGGCCCACGGCCTTCTGGATGCGGGCCCGGACGTTGGTCTCGTCCGGGCCCTGGTAAGGGCGGGCCAGCACCAGGTGCTTGCGGGCGCGGTCGGCGTAAAGGATGGGGTAAGGCTCGCCCCGGTTGAAGAGCGAGAATGAGTCGTTTTTGGCAATCTGGATATAGAAGTCCTCGAAGAACTCCACCTCGGCCGCGCCCTGGTAAAGGTTGACCAGCAGCTCGATGATGTTGGTCTCCTGCTCGGGGCTCTGGAAGAACAGGGTGCCTGGCACCACGGTGTGCGTCCTCGTCATGCCGAAATTCACGTCGTCGCCGCTCAGCTTGGCCACGTTGAAGTCGGCCAGGCGCACCTTGAGCTTGGCCCCTCGGAGGTTGGGATCGGGAAGGCCGATCAGCACGTTGGCAGGCTTGAGATCGCGGTGGCAGATGTTGCGGACCAGGTGCGCGTACTCGATCGCCGACGCGACCGGGGTCATGTACTCGAGCACGCGCAGGACGCGCTCCCTCATGGGGATCGCCAGGAGATCGTCCCGCTGGCCTCGCTCCCGCGAGCCCTTGAGCCGCTCCTCGAGCGACATCTCCAGGCGCTCCAGGATCATGAACTCGGGCTCGACCTTGTCGCGGATGGAGGCGGGCACGAAGGACTCGTCGCCCTCGCCCGACGCCAGGATCTCCACGATGTTGGGGTGCCCCTGCACCCGCTCCAGGAGCTCCTTCTCCATCTGGAAGCGCATGTTGTCCTCGTCGCTCACCCCCCGCTGGAGGATCTTGATCACGACGTCGCGGCGGAAATCGGTCTTGGACTCCAGCCAGCGCTCCTCGCCCAGATAGGCTTTGGCAAAGCGCCCGGAGCCGACCTCGATGGGCATGCCCCTCGGGTCCAGGGTAAACGAGTAAGCGCGGGATCTCAGGATATGAAAGGGCGAGATGGAGCGGGGCGCCTGGAACGGCTCGGTCCGACGGACCAGGGACGCATCGGCGCTACGGGTAGACCCGGAGGGCGAGGGCGCCGCGGCCTCGGGCGCGTGAGGGGCGTGAGGAGCGAGCGTGACGGCCCTGGCGTTGGGGGGGGGCGGCGCCGGAGGGAGGCGAGACGCCGCGAACGCGGAGACGCCCGCGGCAGGCCTCGCCGGAGGAGCGGAGAGCGCAGAGGGGCCCGGGAGGAGCCCCGGGGAGCTCGCCGCGGGCCTGCGTACGGGTGGAGGTGGAGTCTGAGCGACCAGGCTGCTATGGCCTACGAGGCCCCTGGGCGGAAGAGGCTGAGGGGCCGGCAGAGGGGCGGCGATGGGGGACATCGGAACCCGGGGACGAGCCAGAGGAGGGAGCGGGGCCTGAGGCGGGCGCGTCGGCGCGCTCGATGGATGGGGGGGATTCACGGGGGGGAAGAGGCCGCGCCCCGGGATCTTGGCGGGCGCCGGGAGAGATCTGGGCGTGTCGGTGAACGAGGGAGCCATCCCGGTGAGATCGTTCTCGCTGTCCCGGGACAGGGCGGGCGCGGCCTCCGCGCTGGCGGATGTTTCGTGGACGGGGGCTGGCTTGCCGAGACCGTCGTCGGTCTCGACCGCGTCCCAGTCGAGCTCCTCGATGCCGTCGGTGTCGCCTTCACCCTTCAAGATGCGGCTCCCATCCTCAGCGTTGCACGACCACGACGAGCTCGCGAGGTGCGTCGAGCAGCAACGCTATGGACTGCTCTCCCTGGGACGACGGTACCAGAACAGGCTGGCCTTCCGCCACGAAGACCCGCCCCCCCGGCGCCTCGTCCCCGAAGAGGAGGGCCGCCTCGCCGAGGACCCCTCGATCGCTTCCCACGAAGGTCACCACCCCGTCGCCCTCCATCACCACGGCGGACGTGGGGCGGCCTCCTGGCCTGAAGACGAAGCAGTTTAGCCCTTTCACGTTGACCTTGTTCGACGTGGCGGGGAGAAAGGAGACCCGGAAGCGCACCTGCCCTCTGGGCCCGTCGAGCGCGAGATCGGCGCGCTCCCTGACCTCGACCAGGCGGACGGGGACCGCCGAGCGAGGGCCTCCGGCGCCCGCGCTCCTGCGGGTCGGAGGCACGCTGGACGATGCGGGAGGAGATCCGGCGGGATGCGCGAGAGAAGGCCTGGAAGCCCGGAGAGCGGGCCTGGCCAAGATCATCTCCCGGAGGGCACGAAAGAGCTCGGCGGGCCCGGGGAAGCGATGGCCAGGCTCGACCCGAAGCCCCGTGAAGAGCACCTCGGCGAGCGGTGCCCGGAGCCCCGAGCTCCTGAGCGCGGCCTCGACGTAGTCGTCGCTCGCGACGCGAGGCTCGAAGGTCCTGCGGATCTGGGGATCCTCGAAGGCAGGGCGCCCTGTGAGCATGAAGTGCACAAGAAGCGAGAGCGCGTAGACGTCCGTCTCGGGCCCCTCCGCGCCGCCCGTGAGCTGCTCGGGCGCCGCCCAGCGAGGCGAGAAGAGCGCGACCGCGGGGCGGACCCTCCCGGGGTTGTCCCTGGGGCTCTCCCTGGGGCCCTCCCTGGCACCGAGGGGCACGCTGGAGTGGGCGATGCCAAAGTCGGCGAGCTTGGGGATGAGGGCCTGTCCCACCCTGGCAAAGAGGATGTTGGAGGGCTTGATGTCCCTGTGGAGGATGCCGAAGCCGTGGGCCTCCTCGACCGCCCCCGAGATTCGCTCCAGGATGTCCAGCGCCTCCCCCTCGGGCAGCGCTCCCCTCGCTCGCACCAGGGCGTCGAGGTTGCCCCCGGAGAGGAACTCGGACACGTGGAAGGGAGCGCGCTCCTCGGGCAGGGCGTCCGGCTCGATCCCCAGGTAGCCGAAATCGTAGATCCGGAGAGTGTTGGGGTGCTGGAGCTTGGAGAGCGCCAGGGCCTCCTCGAGGAAGTGCGCGTAGGTCGCGTGAAAGACCGCGCGCCCGCTGGTGCTCCCCGAACCCTCGACCAGGGTCCTGCGCAGGAGCTTGACGCAGACGATGCGATCGAGGCGCTCGTCCCTGGCCCGGTAGAGCGTGGCCATCCCGCCGGAGTCGAACGGTTCGACGACCGTGTAGCGGTCGAGGAGTCGGGTCCCCTTTGCGAGCTCGACGTCGGGACGAGGCGGCTGCATCGGAGCGTCCACGCTACTTTGGAAGCGCGGTCCAGCGCCACATTTCACGGCGGAGAGGGGATATCAGCTCTTGGCGGGGAGCAGCCTGCCCCCGGAGCTGGCGTCGCCCTTCATGCCCCGCCGGAGCACGATGCGCCTGCCGGCTTCCCGCCCCTCGTCGTAAGCCTCGTTGCGGCGCTCTCCGCTGTAGCGGACGTTGCGTACGTGCGGGTGGCGCCTGCGGAAATAGGTGGCCAGATCGCCGTCCTTGACCCACACCAGGCCGGACTTTTCCTGGACCCTGGCCTCGCGCTCCAGCTTGTCCAGCATGCCGTGCATCACCCCGGCCAGGAAGCGCCGGCGATCGCGATCCCCCACGATGCCCCGGGCAACCTTGTGACCCTCCCAGAGGCGCTCGGCCGTGCCGGAGAGGAAGGAGTGCACGTACTCGGCGATCTCGATGTTCTCCCGGGAGCCGCAGATCTCGAGCACGCTCCCCCTCTTGCCCTCGAGCGGCCGGTAGACCGGGATCCAGATGGCGTCGACGAAGAAGTGCTTGGCGAGCACCAGGGAGAGGGCGCGCTCTGCCTCGCTCACCCGGCCGGTGGGCCTCCCCAGGTGACGGAAGGCATAGCCCCGCGAGGCCTGGGTGCGGGACATGTCGATGTTGTGCTTGAGGAGGAGGCGCTGGGCCGCGAGCATGGCGGCCTCGGCCTCGTGGATGTTGGGGCTCTCGGCCAGGGCGAGCAGGTGAGCGATGCGGGCGGCGATGCGATCGTCGTCCGCGGGCGAGGCATCGGCCTCCGGGACGCCCGTGGCGCGGGCGTCGATGCCCAGGCGCTCGCAGAGGGCGCGGAACCGAGGACCGTGGGGTTCCTCCTCCACCCCGCCGTGGCGCTCGGTCATGTACTGGTGGGCCATCTCGTGCTTGAGGACCTCCAGCACCACGCCCCAGGGCTGCTCGAGGACCAGGGGCCTGGAGATCTCGATGATCCCCGCGGAGGGGACCCAGCGGCCCAGCCGCGCTCTCGTCTCGCGGAACTCGAGGGAGGGGGTGCGGAGGGCTCCGCGAAAGAGCCCCGCGTTGTACAAACGATGCTGCTCGACGAGCTCCCGGAGGAGGGCGGTCTCGAGGGCGGCCGAGAGGCTTGGTGACTCCACGCACCGGGTTTCGCGCCTGGAGGGCTGGGCGTCAAGCGCTCCTCGCGTACACTCATTGAATCCGAGGCGTCATGAGCGGTCCTTTTCGATCCGAGCTCGAGCAACTCCAGGAACTGCTAAGGCGGGCCGAGACCCGGGCCAGCGCTCTCGAGGAGGAGCGCCGCGAGCTCGAGGCCCTCGTGGGCAGGCGCCACCAGGCCTCGTGGGGAGCCATGGTGGCCCTGTCGGCGTCGCTCGCGCTGGGCGCGAGCGGCTACGCGGTGGGGCACGGAGAGGGAGCGGCGGAGAGAGAGCGCCTGAGGCTCGAGATCGCCCAGGGCCACATGGATCAGCTGCGGTGCTTGGAGGGCTCGGCCTTGCAGTCCACCCAGCTCGACACCCTGCGCGAGATCTGCCGCGGCCTGGAGGGAGCTCGTCGCGCGGAGCCCTCTGGCCTGGACCTTCCCGGCGCCTCGTCGCCCAGGCCCTGCCGCTGCCAGCCTGGCGATCCTCTGTGTGCCTGCCTTGCCGATGCGCCCTTCGATCGCGCCGCCGCCAGGCGCGCGTTCGGCGATATCGATCTGCGCTCTTGCTTCGGGCTCGCGCCCCCCGAGCACGTCCATGTCCAGGTGATCTTCCAGCCGTCCGGGACGGTGGGCGCTGTCTCGGTCGTCCAGCCGGACGACCTGCCGTCGCTCGAGCGCTCGTGCGTGGACGCTCGCCTCCGCGACGCCAGGATCCCGCCTTTTTCCGGCGGCGCCGTGAAGGTGGGAAAATCCTTTGTCGTCGTCGGGCGCTGACGGGCAGATCGCTCGGTCTGGCTTGTTCGTGGCGCGCCGTCCATACTCGCCGCATCCATGATGCCCCTTCCATCCGAGGTCGACGTCGCCATCATCGGAGCCGGTCCGGCGGGCAGCGTCTCGAGCGCGATCCTGGCACGTGCCGGTCTCCGGGTGCTGGTCCTCGAGAGGTCCTGGTTTCCCCGGCACGTGATCGGCGAGTCGCTCCTGCCGCGCTGCTGCGATCTGCTCGAGCGGGCTGGCCTGCTCGAGGCTGTGAAGGCGAGGGGCTACATGCCCAAGCACGGCGCCACCTTCTACCGGGCCGGCAGGCGCCAGCGCTTCGCCTTCCGCGACAACCTCCCCGGGGACTGGACCTCGGCCTACGAGGTGCCGCGCGACGACTTCGATCAGACCCTGGCGACCGCGGCGAGGGCCCAGGGCGCCGACATCCGCTTCGGGACCTCGGTGGTCGAGGCGGCCTTCGACGGCGAGGGCGCCACGCTCACGCTCGAAGAGCTGGAGTTCGAAGCCAGGGCCGCCGTGAGGGCCCGCTTCGTCCTGGACGCCAGCGGCCCGGCTCGCGTCCTGTCCAGGCACCTCGGCCTGGAGGAGCCTGCCGACATCCTGGTGCGCACCGCCCGCTACACCCACGTCGAGGGCGACGCCCGCCCCGAGGGCGAGGAGGCCGGGGACATCTGGGTGACCCTCCACGACAACGGCGCCTGGATCTGGATCATCCCCTTCTCGAACGGCCGCACCTCGGTCGGGGTGGTGGCCGACGACCGGACGTTCGACGAGCACCCTGGCACCGACATGGAGCAGCTCTGGGCGATCCTCCGCTCCGAGCCCGCCGCGGCGTCCCGCCTCCAGGCCGCCCGGCCGGTGATGAGGACCCAGAAGCTCCGGGGCTGGACGACCCTGACGAAGAAGCTCCATGGTCCCCGCTGGGTCATCGCCGGAAACGCCGGCGATTTTCTGGATCCCGTGTTCTCCAGCGGGGTGATGTTCGCCCTGGAGTCAGGCAGCCTCGCGGCGGGCCTCATCCAGCGAGAGCTGGCCGGGGAGACCGTGGACTGGGAGGCCGACTACGCCGCTGTGCTCAGGCAGGCCATCGGCATATTTCGCACCTTCGTCAAGGCCTGGTACACGGGGGATCTCCCGGACATCTTCTTCTTCCGCGCCAAGCCCATGGCTGCCGTACGCCATATCACCTCGATCCTTGGCGGCAACGTGCGAAACCTCGAGAACCCTCTGGTCGCCTGCGACACCCGGGCGGGCCTGGACAAGATGCTCGATCAGATACGAAAATACGGCCCGTCGTCGGCTCGCCCCTGAGCCTGGAGTCTCAGTTGGGGGTGGCGGTGGAGGCCGCCGAGGGCGCGCTCGTGCCCGCGGCGTTGGTGGCCGTGACCGAGACGCTGTACGCGGCGCCGCTCGTCAGCCCGACGACGGTGCAGGTGGTCGCGCCGGTCGTGGTGCAGGTCTTGGTCGGCTGCCCTGCGGCGCTCGCGGACGCCTGGTAGCCCGTGATGGGCGAGCTGCCGCTCGCGCCCGGCACGCTCCAGGTGACCTCGAGCTTTCCTATGCCGACCGAGGTGATCTTGCGGATGCGCTGGTTGCCTAGATCCGCCACGTAGACGGTTCCCGAGGCATCGGTCGCGACGGACACCGGAAAGTTGAAGCGCGCCGTGGCGGCCGGACCGTCGAGGTAGTCGGCGTCGCCGGTGCCCGCCAGGGTGGTGACCACGCCCGCGGCCGTCACCCTGCGAATACGGCCGTTCAGGTAGTCGGCCACGTAGACGTTGCCGGAGGCGTCGACGGCGACGCCCGAGGGGTAATTGAAGATCGCCCCGTTCCTCGTGCCGTCGGCGAACCCCTCCGCCCCCGAGCCTGCCAGGGTGGTGACCACGCCTGCGGGCGTCATCTTGCGGATGCGGTGGTTGCCCTCGTCGCCGATGTAGGCATTCCCCTGGGAATCCAGGCCGATGCCGAAGGGAAAGAAGAAGCTGGCCGCGGCGCCGGTGCCGTCGGCGAAGGCGGAGGCCGCCGAGCCTGCCAGGGTGGTGACCACGCCCGCGGGCGTCATCTTGCGGATGCGGTTGTTGTCGGTGTCGACGATGAGGATATCTCCCGCGGCGTTCACGACGAGGGACTCAGGGTGATTGAAGCCGACCGCGGCGCCGGTGCCGTCGGCGAACTCGGCAGTCCCCGAGCCTGCCACAGTGGTGACCACGCCGGCAGGGGTCACCTTGCGGATGCGGTGGCCGAAGTGATCGGCCACGTAGACGTTTCCGGCGCTGTCGAGCGCGACGCCGAAGGGATCGGAGAAGCTGGCCGCGGCGCCGGTGCCGTTGGCCGAGCCTGGCGCCCCCGAGCCCGCCAGGGTGGTGACCACGCCTGCAGCCGTCACCCTCCGGATGCGGTTGTTGGTGGAGTCGGCCACGAAGACGTTGCCGGCGGGGTCCACCGCGAGGCCGTGAGGGCCGTTGAACCTGGCCGCGGCGCCCGTGCCGTTGGCAAACCCCGAGTCGCCCGAGCCCGCCAGGGTCGCCACCGTCGCACCGATGGCCACCGCTCGAGCCGCGACCCCCGAGGGAGCGCCGGGGACCACGCGACCGGAGTCCACCCCAACGTCGGGGGTGGCGTCGGGGGTGGCGTCGGGGGTGGCGTCGGGGGTGGCGTCGGGGGTGGCGTCGGGGCCCGCTTCCGCTCCAGCCTCCGCGCCCCCCTCGGCCCTCGCGGCGTCGGGAAGGGGGACGGACGTGTCGGGCAACGACGAGCTGTCGGGCGTCGTGGCGTCGGGAGTCTGATCACTGGACGAGCACGCCCCGACCACCCCGACGATCAGCGTCACGAACAAACCAAGTCCAGCCGTCCGTGCCTTCATGCCAGCCTCCTCGCGTCGTTGAATGGCCACCCTCGCACGTGGCGAAGCTTAACAGAAAATCGCCCACGTTCTACCCCGACGTTCTGGTGTAATCTCGCGTGGGGGTCCGGAGGCTTGTGAAACGGGTCCAGGTGCCGTACGAATGGACGTGGTGTATGCCTGAGCGGCCGTGAGGCCCGTCGTTCCGATCAAGGATTCAAGCATGTTGGGCATTCGAGTCATTCCATGTCTTCAGCTCGTCGGACGAAGCCTCGTCAAGACCGTCAAGTTCGGCGACTACGACTACATCGGCGACCCCAAGAATACCGTACGCATTTTCAACGAGCTCGAGGTCGACGAGCTATGTTTCCAGGACATTCGCGCGACGGTCGAGGGGAGAAGCCCCAATCTGCAGATCTTGCGCGAAATCGCCGAAGAGTGCTTCATGCCCCTATCTTATGGCGGGGCGGTTCGCACCTTTTCGACCGCCAAGGAGATCCTCGGAATCGGCTTCGAGAAGATCGTGATCAACTCGTTCGCGGCAGAAGATCCCCATTTTCTTTCTCGCCTCGCGGACCAAGTCGGAAACCAGGCGGTCATCGCTTCCCTTGATGTCAAGCGAGGATTCCTCGGGCGGTACCAGGTGTACTCCCACGACGGGACCAGAAAAGGATCCACGGATCCTGTGGAGTGGGCGGTCCGCCTCCAGAACCTCGGCGCCGGCGAAATACTCCTCACCTCGATGGACCGCGACGGGACGTGGTCAGGATACGATATCGACATTCTCAAGAGGGTCACGGACGCCGTCTCCGTCCCCGTCATCGCCAATGGCGGCGCGGGCTCCGTCGCGCACATCCGAGCGGCAGTGAAGCAGGGAGGGGCGTCGGCCGTGGCGCTCGGCAGCATGGTCGTCTACCAGTCGAAAGGAATGGGCGTCCTCGTCAACTTCCCGGACGCGACCGAGCTCGCCGCCGCCCTCCGCTGACGCCGCGACCGGATCGCCTGGTATCAGGCGCGATCCTGGGCGTTCAACAGGGCGAAGGGGACGGTGTAGAAGTAGGGGTACTCCGTGAGGAGCGTCTTGCCGGAGAGCGACCGGAGCGCCGGTTTGCGCTCGCGGACGAAATACCGGTAGGGAAGATCGAGCGTCCCCCAGCGGCTCTTGAATCCGTAGACTCCGGTTTGATCCTTCGACGTGCCGCCCCAGTTCCAGTGCGTGCACCCGCGCCGCCGCGCCTCTCGCATGGCTCGAAGACAAAGAAGGCTCTGGGGCTGAAAAATACGGCTCTCTGAAACGGTGACAGGAATGAAGTATTCGGCGACCCGATTGACGAAGAACACCAGCAAGCCAGCGATGACAGCTCCCTCTCTTTCGGCCACGTAGACACGATAGTCGTCGTCATAGCGGAACTCGTCTCGTATCGCCTCGAAGACGGCCCATGGCTTCGCGGGCGCTCCGATGGCCGTCATGTTCTCGTGATGGATATCGTGAAGCCTCCGGAGGACCGCTTCGTCACCCGAGTGCGATACCGAGACATCGCTCCCGATCGCCTTCCGGATAACGTTCCTCGTTTTTTGGTGGATCATCGCCATGATGGCCTTGTCGATGGCGTCGTCGTCCGCGCTCGCAGGCGTGGCGGGGAGGGGGGTCACCTGACCGATCCGCTCGTCCGTGGCCGTGAACTCGCTGTGCGCGTCGTAGAATGCGTCGTCGGGATCCAGAGGGCGATTGATGATGGTCGAGCTCACCGCGTCGACCGAAGCGCAGAGCTCATGGAAGGAGCCGAGGAGGGCGTGGTACACCTTCTGCGGGTCTTCGACGGAGGGGTCGACCAGCACGCCCCCGTTGCTCCCGACGAACGGCAGCGAGTTCACCACGTTCCCGTACGTCGCGTTTCGCTTGATGAAGGCCGGAAGCGCGCCCACGACGCGATCCGCATCCACAGCCACCAGGTAGTGCTCCTCGGTGGTGCGCGAGGAGACGCCGACAGGCTCGATGATCTTCCCGAGGAACGCGCGGTAACGGAGGGACTGGAACAAGGTGCTCGTGGGGTGCCGTAGAGAGAACTCGTCGTAGGCAGACTCGAGCGATGGGACGAGCCTCTCAACGTGCACGGATGATCTCCCGCGTGGCGCGGACGACGAGCGCAACGTCGTCGTCGGACATGGAGGGCAGGATGGGGAGGCACACGGTCTCGGCGAAGGTCTTCTCGGTCATCGGGAAGGCGTCCCCGCGCAGCCCCATCGCTCGGTGGAGGAGGGCGTCCACCCCCTGGCGGACGTGGATGCGTCGCTCGAAGTAGCGCGCCCGGATGGTCTCGTACGACACCTGGAGGGTCCCGGCGGGGTACGCCCCGTCCACGCGCAGAGGGAACCTGAAAAAAATCGAGGTGTCACGCACGCGCTCCGGGAGCTCCAGAGCGAGGCCGGAGAGCTCTTTGAAGTACGTCTCGGCGATGGTGCGGCGCCTCGCGAGGAACCCGTCCAGGCGATCGAGCTGCGCGACTCCGAGCGCGGCCTGCAGGTCGGTCAGGGGGGAGGGGACGCGCGCGTGAGGTGTGTCGGAGGCGCCGTCGCGGAAGAGCCTCATCCTCTCGCTCGTCGCGGCGTCGTTCGTGAGCACCATGCCGCCCTCGCCGGTGGTGAGGACCTTCGTGGCGTGGAAGGACGCGCAGATCACGTCGGCGCCCTCGGGGATCGGCGCGCCGAACGCCTGGCAGACGTCGTCCACGATCGGAGCTCCGAAGGAGCGAAACGCCGAGGAATCCACGGGAATGCCGAAGGTATGCACCACGATGATGGCGCCGGTCGCCCTGGTGACGACACGCGAGACCGCGCTCGGGGTCATGACGAAGTCGTCCCCGATGTCGCAGAGCACGGGCGTGGCTCCGACGGTGAGCACGGCGTCGAGCACGGCGTGGCAGACATACGAGGGCAGAACGACCTCGGCCCCCGACGGTAGCCCGAGCCCGTGGAGGGCGAGAACGATGGCCGAGGTGCCGCTCGACGTCGCGAGGGCGTGGCGCTTTCCCAGCCGCGCGGCCACCCGTGACTCGAACGCCGCGACCCGCTTCCCCTGAGCGATCGAATGCCCCGCCAGGCATTCGGCCAGTGCGTCGTGGTCCGCCCGCTCCAGCGTCGGGCGAGAGTGCGGGATCTCCAGAGGCTCGCTCAAGGATCGAGCCTCCGGATCTCGCGAGCCGGCGCGCCAGCGACGATGGTGTACGGCGCGACGCTCTTCGTGACCACGGAGCCCGCGCCCACGATGGCCCCCGCGCCCACCGTGACGCCAGGGAGCAGGATCGCGGACGCCCCGATCCACGCATCTTGTCCGATGGTGACCGGCTTTTCCACGATGAGGTGCTCCTTCACGTACGGATGTTCGGCGAGGCGGGAGTTGTTCGGCGCCGCGTCGGCCACCACCATCACGTTGGGCGCGATCGAAACCCGGTCCTCGATCGTGACGAGCTCGAGGTAGGAGTCCTCGACGAGGAATCCAGGATTGATCATCACGCCCTTGCCGATCTTGATCCCGGTTTTTCGGAAGAAGACCTTGCGTGTGCGATTGTCCGGGTGGTGTGTGCCGAGCCATCGCAACACCTTGCGTGGAAGCTCCGAGCAGAGGGTGTCGAGCTCCTCTTTCGAGAGAAGGTCCCACTCGAACATGATGCGTTGTACGACGTCGGCTCGTCTCACGGCGAACTCCCTGTATCTCGCCGTGCGCTTGCCTGTGCGCGGCGAATGGCTTCGTTCGAGGGGCTTCGTTCGAGGGGCTTCGTTCGAGGGGCTTCGTTCGAGGGGCTTCGTTCGAGGCCATCGGAGTAGGGACGAAGCGTCGGGTCAGATTTCTGTCTTCGAACAAAACTTGATGTAGAAGCTCATCGGAACCAGATTCGCCTTGGCGAGCACGTAGAAGAGAGGCCCCATACGCTCGAAGGTCCTCTTGTAGGTGGGATAGTCACGATAAGACTTCACCGGTCGCGCCATGATCGCGTCGAACTCCTCCTGCGTGAGCTCGAGGCGCTTCATGAAGTATGCGAGCAGCTCGGGCTCGATATAGCCGGGCTCGGAGTACGTTTTCAGGGCTGCTTCGCGGGATATCTTCCCCGACCTGACGGACGCTGAAAGACTGTTGTTCCGGGTATCGATCCCGAATTTCTTGGGGTTGTAATACGCGTGATGAAACGCGGTCATCCGATTTTCGAGGTGGTGGCCACCATAGTACTGCCAGCCGAATTCCTTCTCCAGGAGCTCTCGCGCCTCTTCTTTCGAGTAACGCAGATACCAGAGCGGGCGGATTTTTTGAATCCGGTAGGCCATGGTCCACTTCAGGAAGGCGCGAAGGTTCATGTTTGGAAACGTCTTGATCTTTCGCTTCCCGAACCTCTCGTGGACGCTCGCGATGTACTTCCCGTCGATGTAGCATGCGCTGAGCGGGGAGACCCCCTCCGCCTGGAACGAATGTCCCTCGAGGACATATTGGACTCCATACTTCGCTGCAGCCCGATAGAGGACCTCGGCAAGAGCGATGTCGGTGGGACCGTCCAGCTCGGGGACGCTCGCGAGGAAGAACGACTTGAAGATGTCGTCTGCTTCTTTGTTGTCGACGACGTGAGTGGAGAGGTCGACATTCAGCTTCTTCGTGACCTTGCGGATGTTCTCGGTCGCGATGGCCGAGTTCCACGTATTGTCGTAGTGAACGGCCAGGGGGCGAAGCCCCTGCTTCTTCGCGAGGTAGAGCATGTACGACGAGTCGGTCCCGCCGCTCACCCCCACGACGCAGTCGTACTTCTTGCCTTTCCCGTTGGCCTTGATCTTCTTGACGATCTCGTCGTAGCGCCGCTCTCCTTCGGGAGTGCCGGTGGCGTAGTCGCGAGCGAGCTGCTCCATCAACCGGCAGTAGTTGCAGATGCCTTGCTGGTCGAAGGAGATCGCTCCCACACGGGTGTCGAAGATGCACCGCGCGCAGATTTGGGTGGGCTCTTGTTTCTTCTCGGCGGCTGGCTGGCTCGACTGGATTTCTGTGTGGTTCATCTGACTGCGCATTAGGTTTCTTCCGGCACGACGGACGTTCACGCTATTTTCGAACGACGCCTCGGGGACGTCAAGCAAATTCAGTACCAGGCAGATAGCGGCTCATCCATGGGCTTTCTGTGGCCGCGTGGGTAGAATTCGAAGGCTCGCCGGCTACAGGGGGGCGGTCACGAGCAGGACGAAGGTGGCGGTGTCGGCGACCAGCGGGTACCGATACGTGCTGATCGGCACCAGCGTGGTGCGTCCCACGAGCTTGCACCCCGGCTTTGTCCCGACCACCTCGACGAACCCGGCGCCCGGGTTGACCCGAG
>SXGT01213681.1_pt1 | contig 30074 bp, 30 predicted proteins | sample 3176221 | NCBI WGS metagenome assembly SXGT01 (sample SAMN11356862, study PRJNA531348) | freshwater metagenome | isolation source: freshwater sample F1-120 | place: China: Fuxian Lake, Yuxi | collected 2017-12-25 | reverse complement strand
GTTGTGCTTCAGCTTCTTCATCGCCTCCTTGGCCTGCACACCGAACCGCTGCTCCTCGTCGACGACGAGCAACCCGAGGTCCTTGAAACGGACGTCCTGCGAGAGCAGGCGGTGCGTACCGACGACGAGGTCGACCGAACCTTCCGCCACCGCGGCCAGAACATCGGTTTGTTCCTTCCCGGTGAGAAACCGCGACAGCACCTCGACCCGGACCGGATAGTTCGCGAACCGCTCACGAAAGGTCTGGCCGTGTTGGCTCGCCAACAGCGTCGTGGGCACGAGCAGCGCCGCCTGTTTTCCGTCCTGAATGCACTTGAAGATCGCGCGTAACGCAACCTCGGTCTTGCCGTAACCAACATCGCCGCACACGAGGCGATCCATCGGCACGGTGCGCTCCATGTCGGCCTTCGTTTCGTCAATGGCCGTCTGTTGATCGGGTGTCTCCTCGTAGGGAAACGCTTCTTCGATCTCACGCTGCCACGGCGAGTCGGTCGCGAACGCGTGTCCAGGAGTTGCGAGTCGGCGTCGATACAGCACGACGAGTTCACCGGCAACGTCGCGAACGGCCTTACGGACCTTGGCGCGGGTCTTCTCCCAGTCGGCGCCGCCCATCTTCGACAACTTCGGCGTATCGCCGCCCGTGTACTTGCGGATGATGCCGATCTGATCGGTGGGAACGTAGATGCGTTCCTCGCCGCGGAACGCGATGAGCAGGTAGTCGCGCTCGAGCCCGAACATCGTGCGCGACACCATGCCCTCGTAGCGCCCGATGCCGTGTTGGCGATGCACAACGTGGTCGCCGGCCGCAAGGCCTTCGTAGAAATCCGCACCCTTTCGTGCGCCGCGCGGTTTGCGGTGGACGCGCCGACGGCCGGTGAGATCGGCCTCGGCCACAAGCGCAAGGCGTGAGCCAGGTAACACCGCGCCACGGTCGAGCGCCGCGACCACGACGTGGATGCCCGGCCGGGCCAACAACGCAGAGCGGTCGGCAACTTCGCGATGCACGTCGACCGTCATGCCTTCGTCGGCCAGCACCTGCGCGATCCGTCCGGCACTGCCTTGCCCCTCGGCGCAGAGCAACACCGTGAAATCCTCGGCGCGCAGCCGTCGCAGTCGATCGGCAAGGGCGGTCGTGTCGCCGACCACCGGGTCGAACGGCGTCGCCGCGAACTGAGGCGTGTCCGGCCCATCCGGTGTCGACAGGAGCGGCGTCCAACCACCGCGAGTGTGCGCGAGCAAGCGGTCGAACTCCAGCGAGAGTCGAGCCAACGAATCGGACGATGACGCGCCCCAGGTCGGCGCGAGCGCGGCCGCGAGATTCGCTTCTTCGTCGAGGAGTTCCTGCGCTCGATCGCGCAGCCGTCGGGGCTCGCAGAGCAACACCAACGATTCCGGCCCGAGGAGATCGGTGATCAGATGCTCGTCGCCGGTGAGGAACGGCAACCAACTTTCCATGCCGTCGAACAAGGAACCCTCAGCGAGCCGTTCCCACTGTTCGGCTCCCCAGGGTTCGGCGACGAGCAACGAGCGGGCGCGCTCGCGCACCTCGTCGGTGGGCAGCAGTTCACGTGCGGGGAAGATCCACGTCTCGGCAACGTCGTCAGTGCTGCGTTGGTCGGCGATCGAGAAGTGCGACAGACGATCGACTTCGTCGCCCCACAAGTCGATGCGCACGGGATGATCGGCCGTGGTCGGGTAGACGTCAACGATCGACCCGCGCACCGCAACCTCGCCGCGGGCTTCGACTTGGTACTCGCGGCGGTAGCCAAGATTCACCAACCGTGCGATCAAGTCGTCGCGGTCGATGTGCGCGCCCTTGGCGATGACGATCGGTTCGATGTCCTCGACGTGCGGGCCGAGTCGCTGGACCAAGGCGCGGACCGGAGCAACCACCACCTTCGGGAGGTGATCGCCCCCCGTGCGTAGGCGCCACATCACCCGCAGGCGACGCCCCATCGTGTCGAGCGCCGGCGACACGCGCTCGAACGGCAAGGTCTCCCATGCGGGAAACACCTCGATCGAGTCGGCGCCGAGGAGCAAACCCAGGTCGTGCGCGAGTCGTTGCGCATCGTCGCCGCGAGGGACCGCAACCAGAATCGGGGTGCGCGCGCTCGTTCGGGCGAGCGCCGCAACGAAAACGGCGCGCGCAGCTTCGGGTACGGCGACGCTCGATCCGATGCCGGCGGACGCGGCAACGACCGCCGAATCGGCGGCGAACAACGGTGCGATTCCGGCCAGTGCCGGTGCGGTGGGCTGGGTCTCCATGGCGCGACGAACCCCGTGGAAACCGAGTTCCCACGAGTGGGCGCAGGGTACCTGAGGGTCGACCGCTCAGGCGCGGGTGTTGTATCGATTCATGGCGACATCGACGCCTTCGGCGAGGATGACCTCGACCGCGTCGGCAGCTTCGTGCAACGTCACGTCGAACTCGCTTCGCGCCTTCTTGCCCATGCGCGACAACACATGGTCGGCCCCGAACTCTTTCGATTTCGGCTTGCCGATTCCGACGCGCACGCGCAAGAACTCGTCGCTCTTCAAGTGCGCCTTGATCGAACGCAACCCGTTGTTCCCGGCGAGACCACCGCCCGCCTTCACCTTCATGACACCCGGATCGAGATCGAGTTCGTCGTGCACCACGACGATGCTCGCGGGCTCGACACCGAAGCGGCGAGCCAGCGGCGCCACCGCGTTGCCCGACTCGTTCATGTAGGTCAGGGGGACCGCCAACGCGAGCCGACGACCACCGATGACGGCTTCGCCGATGAGCGCGTTGAACTTGCCGCCCTTCAACCGGACGCCGTGGCGCTCAGCCAGGATCTCAATGACATCGGCACCAGCGTTGTGGCGCGTGTGGCGGTACTGATCGCCAGGATTGCCCAACCCGATCGCAAGCAGATCGGCAGCAGTCCCCACTCGTTCTCGATCGCCCCGACGGAGGGCCATGGGTTACTGACCGGCTTCGTCGCCGGACCCGCCGGCCGCGCCTGCCTCGTCGTCACCATCGCGCTGAGCTGCGGCCATGGCCCGCGACACCGAGATGATCGCGACGAGAACGTCGGGGTCGTCGAGCACCTCGACACCAGCCGGGACCACGAGGTCGCCAATCCGCACCTGACCGTTGACGCCGAGATCGGTGATGTCGTGGTCGATCGAGGTCGGAATGGACTGCGGCTTGGCCGAGATGTTGACCGTGAACACCTGCTGTTCGAGCAGTCCGCCTTCGCCGACGCCGGCCGACTCACCGATCAGGTTGATCGCAACATCGGCATTGATCGCCTGGTCGGCGTGCACCCGAACGAAATCGACGTGGGTGAGCGTGCCCTTCACCGGGTGGCGGTTGACCTGACGAGCCAACGCCAACTGGTCCGTGCCGCCATCGATCGACAGCGCAATCAGCGTGTTCGAACCCTTCGCGAGGATCAGGTTCAGTTCGTGGGCGTCGACGGTGATCGACTGGTTGTCGTCGCCGAGGCCGTAGACCTCACACGGGACGCCGCCCTGCATGCGGATCTGACGGGCCGGACCCTTGCCCCGACCGGAGCGAATGGTGGCTGACAGCGTGGTGGTACCCGTGTTGCTCATGACGCGAAACGACCTCGTGACCGGGAACGGAACGTTCCATTGTGCCACACCGATGCCGCTGAGGGCCGGTCGGAGCGGATTCCGCCCGGCCAGGCACCACCGCGGGTCAGAAGTTGTCGCCCTGGAACAACTCCGAGACCGACGTGTCTTCGAACACCGCGTCGATTGCCTCGGCCACCAACGGCGCCACCGAGAGCACCTTGAGCTGGGGGAACTGCTTTTCGGTCGGAATGGGCAAGGTGTCGGTGACGACGACTTCCCGAACCGGTGAGTTCTTCAACCGGTCGACGGCCGGGCCCGACAGCAGCCCGTGCGTGGCCGCAATCACGACATCGGCCGCACCGCGATCGTGGAGCATCGTCGCTGCGTTGGCAACGGTTCCGGCGGTGTCGATCATGTCGTCGACGATGATGCAGGCTCGACCCTCGACATCGGAACCGACCAGCTCGCCGGCCAAGGCAACGTTGTGGGTGCCCTTCGGACGACGCTTGTCGATGAACGCGAGTTCGACGTCGGCGATCCCAGCTTCTTCGAAGCGGTTGGCGTACCGCCGCATCAGCTTGCCGCCACCTGCATCGGGCGACACCACGGTCACCGGTCCGCTGACCGACGACGCGAGGTACTCGGCGAGCACAGGCAACGCGGTGAGGTGATCGACCGGCTTGTCGAAGAAACCCTGGATCTGACCGGTGTGCAGGTCGACGGTGACGACCCGATCGGCACCCGAGGCCGTGATCATGTCGGCCACCAGCCGCGCCGTGATTGGCTCGCGACCTTCGGCCTTGCGGTCTTGGCGGGCGTATCCGTAGAACGGACACACCGCGGTGATGCGCTTCGCACTCGCCCGTTTCGCTGCGTCGATCATGATCAGCTGCTCCATCAACGAGTCGTTGATGGGTGTGCAGTGGGTTTGGAACACGAACACGTCGGAGCCGCGAATCGTCTCTTCGTACCGGCAATAGATCTCGCCGTTGGCGAAGGTCGACAACACGATGTCGGCCAACTTGATGCCGAGATTGCGGGCGACGTCGGCGGCGAGCTCCTCGTGACCGCGCCCGCTGACGAGCACCAGCTTCTTCTTGCTGACGAGCTCCATGACGAATCCCCCTCCGTGACCCGCAGCCGACCCTAGCCGCAGGGTGGAGAATCAGGACCCGGGATTCGCGGTCGCGCCGTCGCCTTCGGACCCGTCATCGACCACGGGTCCGCTTCGGTCGGAGGGGTCGCTCTGCAGCGGATCGACCCAGCCCTCCACGAGTCGCGCGGGCACCCCGCGAACGTGGCCGGACTCGGGAACGTCGTTCGTCACCACCGCGCCCGCGCCGATGACGGCGCCGTCGCCGATCGACACCGGTGCAACGATGACGCTGTTCGAACCGGTGCGCGCCTTGTTGCCGATGGTCGTGCGATGTTTGTTCTTGCCGTCGTAGTTCGCGGTGATCGTTCCCGCGCCGATGTTTGCGCCTGCGCCGACCGTGACATCGCCGAGGTAGGCAAGATGATTCGCCTTGGCGCCTTCGCCGAGTTCGGCGTTCTTCGTCTCGACGAAATCGCCAACCTTGGCGCCCCGAAGCAAGCGGGTGCCCGCTCGCAAGTGAGCGAACGGGCCCACCGAACACTCGTCGCCGACGTCGGCGTCGCGCACGACGGAGTTGGCGATCGTCGTGCGTTCACCGATCACACTGTCGATGATGCGCGTGTCGGGGCCGATCGTGCTCCCGGCGCCGATGACAGTTCGGCCCTCGAGCATCGTGCCAGGCAACAGCACCACGTCCAGCGCGATCTCGACGGTGGCGTCGACGTAGGTGCGTTCTGGGTCGAGCATCGACACACCGCTACGCATCCACGCGCGATTGATCCGTCCTCGTAGGGCAGCTTCGGCCTGCGCGAGTTCGGCGCGGTCGTTGACCATGCGCGCCTCGTCGGGAAACTCGACCGCTTGGGCAATGACACGATGGCCAGCGTCGCGCAACACCCCGATGGCGTCGGTGAGGTAATACTCGCCCTGCGCATTCTCCGGCGACAGCCGTCGGAGCGCCGGGGCAAGCAGGTTGCGACGGAAGCAGTAGATCGACGTGTTGATCTCGTCGATGCCAAGTTCGGCCGGGCTCGCGTCGCGGTGCTCGACGATGCGTTCGACGCGATCTTCCTTGCCGCGCACGACGCGACCCAAACCAGTCGGGTCGTCGACGATCGCGGTCAGGATCGTTGCCGCGGCATCCTCGTTGCGATGCTCGGTTGCGAGACGGGCGAGCGTCGTGGGCGACAGCAGCGGCGCATCACCCGGCAAGACGATCAGGTCGTCCTCGCCATCGAGTTCGTCGAAAAACGGTGCGGTGAGCGCAACACCAACCGCGTCGCCGGTCCCGCGCTGCACCCGCTGTTCGACGAACTCGACCGGCACTTCGCCGACCAGCTGCTCCTGGACCGTCTTCACAACGTCCTCAGAACCGTGGCCGACGACGACAACGATGCGTGCCAGCGGCAACTGCTCGAGCGCGTCGAGCATGTGCAGAATCATCGGGCGACCACACAGCCGATGGAGCACCTTCGGCATGCTCGATCGCATCCGCGTTCCCTCACCGGCGGCGAGAACGATCGCAGACAGCGGCCGGTACTGACTCATGCGAACTCCAGGTCGTGAGGGGTGCTCGGAGTACTTGGCTCGGAGTACTTGGCTCGGGGGCAAGGGCTCGAACCTTGACTAAGGGAACCAAAATCCCTGGTGCTGCCAGTTACACCACCCCCGATCGGGTGTCGTCGAAACTACTGCCTCGACTGACCGAATCGACGCGGCGATCGTCCGGCCGTTGATCGCAGCGACGGGCGCCCGTCGGACCGACGACTCGAATGGTTGATCGGCAGGATTCGGGGTCGATGTGAGCGTTGCGCACGATCACCGCTAGGGTCCCACCTTCGTATGGGCAGCCTGATCAAAAAGCGCCGCAAGCGCATGCGCAAGAAGAAGCACAAGAAACTCTTGAAGAAGACGCGCTGGCAGCGTCGCACCCAGGGCAAGTAAGCCCCGGGCGCGTGCGCGCCGTGAAGTCTGACGACTGGAGTGGCCGCCCTCGGGCGGCCACTGTCGCGCCCAACGCCGCTACTGCTGCCCGACGCGGCTACGTCGACCGTGGCGGGGTGTTCGCGCCCGCCGTCGTCGTCGCCCAGACCCTGGTGGACACCAATCCCTCCCGCAGCGCCGCTTCGTGGCGGGCGGCTTCGTCGGCATCCGCGACGAGCACCGCGTAACTGCTGCCGCTTCCGAGCAGCAGGGGTGACCTGCGCGTGAGGGCCGCCATGCGGTCGCGCCAATCTGCAAGCGCGGGTGCCACGACCAAGGCCGCCGATTCCAGGTCGTTGCGCAAGCCGCCGTCCAGAAGATCGGACTCGACGACCCGGTCGCTCGTCGGTCCTCCGAGCTCGTCCCACGCTCGGTACACCGCAGGTGTCGCGCACCCGAACGGCGGCGTCGCAATCACGAGGTGCAACGGCGGGACGTGCGGGGCCGCGACGAGCCGCTCGCCGCGGCCTCGAAGCCACGCGGGTGCTCCGCGCACGCAGAACGGGACATCGGAACCGAGCTTGGCTGCTGCACGGCGAATCGTTGCCCCCGAGATCCGATAGTGCCGCTGCAACAACCGCAGCACGGTCGCGGCGTCGGAGCTGCCGCCACCCAACCCAGCGCCCATCGGAATGCGTTTGGTCAGCTTGATGCGAACGCCGTGGATCGTTGCGGGCATGTGCGGTCGTAACAACTCGACGGCACGGGCCGCCAAGTTGTCAGAAGCTTTGGTCGGTGCCGAGTCGCGTGGCGTGACAACCACCGTGGTCATCGATCGCGGTTGCTGCGAGATGACGACGTCGTCGAACGGCGCAGCGGTCAGCACCGTGAGCGCGTCGAGTTCGTGGAATCCATCCGGACGGGTCCCGAGGACGCGCAACGAGAGCGTCACCTTCGCGCCGGCGCGCCCCCGCAGGACGGTGAGTCGTCGTTCGTTCATTGCGCCGGCATGCTCGCATCGGCCAGCGCGGCCCAGGCCGCGAGGTCGAGTTCTTCCGCGCGCGCAGTCGGGGCAGCGCCGGAGGCGAGGATGATCGCTTCGGCGTCGTCGCCCAGCACTGGCTTCAGCGACTGACGCAGCATCTTGCGGCGGGTCGCGAAACCGCCACGGACCAGTGTGAACATCCATTCCTGGTCGAGCACCGAAACCGGCGGCTCGCGGTGCCGGCGGAGCCGCACGAGCGCGGACTCGACGTTCGGCCTGGGAATGAACACAGCTGGCGGGACGGCCCCGACGATCTCGGCGGCCGCATGAAATCCGACCTTCACGGTCACCGAACCGTACGCCTTGGTTCGCGGCCGCGCGGCGTATCGCTCACCGACCTCACGCTGCACCATCACGAGCACATCATTGATCCGAGGCGCCGTCTCGAGCAGGCGGATCACGACCGGCGTCGCAACGTTGTAGGGGAGGTTCGCCACGAGCGCGGCGCGTTGGAGTCCGTGTTCGTCGAGGAGCGCGTGCCAATCCATCGTGAGCGCGTCACCCTCGACGATCGTGACCTCCGCGTCGCGCACGTGGTCTTCGAGACCCGCAATGACGTGTCGGTCGAGTTCGACCGCAACGACGGAAGCGCCGGCTTCGGCGAGGGCCAACGTCAGGCTCCCGAGTCCGGGACCGATCTCGATGACGGCATCGCCGCGTCGCACGTCGGCCAACCGGACGATGCGCCGCGCCGTGTTCGGGTCGGCGAGAAAGTTCTGACCGAGCGCGCGACTCGGCCGGAGCCCGTGGCGTTGCAGCGCGGACTGAATCGACGCCGGCGTCAGCAACTCCATGATCAGACCGGACCCAACCCGAATGCACTGATTGCGTTGGTCACGGTGGCTGACGCAACCAGTTCGATCGGTTCGGAGCGAGCGGCAGCCAATGCCGCAACGACGTAGGGCAGAAACCCTGGCTCGTTCGGCTTGCCCCGCTTCGGCACCGGGGCGAGGTAGGGCGCGTCGGTCTCGCACAGCAAGCGGTCGATCGGAGTCATCGCCGCCGCGGCGCGCAGATCGTCGGCGGTCTTGAAACTGACGATGCCGGAATAGCTGAGTGAACAACCCAGGGCGAGCGCGCGCTCGGCTTCACGCGGACCGCCGCTGAAACAGTGGAAGATCGTTCGGCGGGGCACGCCTTCGCGCTCGAGGCATTCGACCGTTGCGTCCCAGGCGTCGCGAGAGTGGATCACGAGCGCAAGATCGCGTTCGTGCGCGAGTCCGATCTGACGAGCAAACGCACGAGCCTGATCTTCGATCTCGGAGTGTTCGTAGTAGAGGTCGAAACCCGCCTCACCGATGCCGACCACCTTTGGGGCCGCGACAAGGTCGACGAGTTCGTCCCACTCGCGATCGAGATGACGAGCCTCGTGCGGATGTAAGCCGACCGTCGCGTAGACATCGGCATGGGTGTCGGCGAGGGCGACGGCACGCTGGCTCGACGCGAGGTCGCAGCCCACCACGACGAACGCCGCGACCCCAGCCGCGCGAGCCCGGTCGAAGGCCTCGTCGTCTTCGGTATGGCAATGCGAATCGACATAGGCGAGACGTGCCGAAACGACATCGGCGGCGACACCACCGGTCAACGGTCGCTCGACATCAGGCGATTCGCGGTCCGTCACGACGCGTGTTCAGTCGGAGACGTCGAGACGCGGAAACAACGGATCGCCCTTCTCCAACGGGTTCCCGGCCGCCAGGCCGCCCCACGCTGCCGCCTCCGGCAGTCGCTGGCCGTCAACGGCGTCCGAGTGACCCAGCCGGCGCCACAACTCACCCGCCGCGTTGGGAATGACCGGCGCCGCAAGCACGGCCACGACACGAAGGGTCTGGAGACAGTCGCCGATCACTGCTGCCGTCGCAGCCGAGTCGCCCGCTTTGTTGAGCGCCCACGGTGCACGATCCTCGATGTACGCGTTCGTCGCGCGAATCAAGTCCCACACCGACGTGCACGCGCTCGCGAAGTCGAGGCGGTCGTAGGCGGCGGCGACGTCGGTGTAGGTGGATTCGGCGAGCGAACGCAGCGTCCCGTTCTCGCAGACATCCGGCACTCGCGCGTCGCAGTAGTTCACCGCCATGTTCAGCACGCGGCTCGCCAGGTTGCCGAAGTTGTTGGCGAGGTCGGCGTTGTACCGCGTGACCATCGCTTCGTAGCTGAAGTCGCCGTCGGGACCGAACCGTTGGTCGGCCATGAAGTGGTAGCGGTAGCCGTCGATACCGAAGTCGGCAATCAGGTCGTGGGGGAAGATCTGATTGAGCTTGGTCTTGCTCATTTTCTCGCCGCCGACCAATAGCCAACCGTGCGCGAACACACATCGCGGCGGTTCGAGGCCAGCCGCCATCAACATGGCAGGCCAGTAGACGGCATGGAAGCGAAGGATGTCTTTGCCAACGAGGTGGTAATCGACCGGCCACCACTTGTCGAACCGTTCGTCGTCGACGCCGTAGCCCACAGCGGTGCAGTAGTTGACGAGCGCGTCGAACCATACGTAGGTGACGTGGGCCGGATCCCAAGGCAGGGGGACGCCCCACGTGATCGACGTGCGACTCATCGAGAAGTCGCGAAGCCCCTGGCGGATGAACCCGAGGACCTCGTTGCGACGCGCATCGGGCGCGACCGCTTCGGGATGCGCCGCGTAATGCTCGAGCAAACGGTCTTCGAACTCCGAGAGCTTGAAGAAGTAGTTCTCTTCGACGACGCTTTCGACCGGGCGGTCGTGGATCGGGCAATTGTCGTCGACGAGCTCGTCGTCGGCGTAATACGCCTCACACGGGACGCAGTACAGACCTTCGTAGGTGCCCTTGTAGATGTAGCCGTTGTCGTAGACGGCTTGGAGGAACTTCGACACGGCCGCGTAGTGGCGCGGCTCGGTGGTACGGATGAAGTCGTCGGTGCGAATCTGCAACTCCGACCACGTCTGCTCGAAGCGCACCGCGGTGCGGTCGGCCCACTCCTTCGGGGCCACGCCTTGCGCCTCGGCCGCCCGCTGGATCTTGAGGCCGTGTTCGTCGGTACCCGTCAGATAATGGACGTCGTCGCCGTGGAGGCGCCGCCATCGGCACAGCACGTCGCCGGCCAACGTCGTATAGGCGTGCCCGATATGGGGCACGTCGTTGACGTAGTAGATCGGCGTGGTGACGGAGAAGCGGTTGGGCACCTGCCCATTGTGCCCCCTCGACGAGGTCACGACCGTACGATTCGCCGGGTGACGACACCTGGGTCCGGATCGCCGACCCCACCCAACCCGCTGCCGTCGATGCTGTCGGCAATTGGAACCGCCCGGCGGATCGACGCGCTTGGGCGGGTTGTGGTGCCAGCCGAGATCCGAAAGCTGCTCGGGCTCTCCGAAGGCGACCTCCTCGACATCCATGTCGTCGAGGGTCGCATCGTGATGGGACGGATCGAACACCGGTGCACGTTCTGCGGCGCAACCGACGACCTGACCCGCCATCGAGAGCGCCTCGTGTGCGCGTCGTGCGTCCGCGAGATCGCCAACCCGACAGCCTGACGACCAACCTGCCACGCCAGGGGTTCGCGGCAACGACTCGTTCGTCGTACGGACGTCGTCAGCGAGCGCGAAGGTCGAGCGCACGTTCATACGCGCGCCGCTTGGCGACACCGAGCCCGACCGCAACTGCGGCGGCAGCATCGCGAGCGCTGGAACCCGCCGCGAACTCGGCCTGCAAGGCAGCGTCGATTGCGTCGTCGTCGGCCGCGATAGGGGTTGGGGCAGCGCCGACGACGATCACGCATTCGCCGCGAGGCGACAGACCCGCCAACTCCCGCAACGGACCGCGCACCACTTCTTCGAACATCTTCGTGAGCTCACGAGCCACAGCTGCGGGACGCTCGTCACCGCACACCGCGATGAGATCGGCGATCGTCGCGTCGACCCGGTTCGGCGACTCGAACACGACGGTCGTCGCATCGGAACGCGCGATACGAGCGAGCGCGTCTTTGCGGTCGGGACCTTTGCGCGGCAGAAAGCCCTCGAACACGAACCGATCGGTCGGAAGCCCGCTCACCACCAAGGCGCTCAGCGCTGCGGTCGGTCCAGGAATCACCGTGACGTCCAGATCGTGCGCAACGCAGGCGGCCACCAATCGGGCACCCGGGTCGGAGACGCCCGGCATGCCCGCGTCGCTCGCGTACGCGATCGTTCGACCCGACCTGATCGCAGCCACCAACTCGGTGGTGATCGCGAACTCGTTGTGCTCGTGGACGGCGCGTAGACGCGCCCCGTCGATGCCAGCGTGGTTGAGCAGCGTGCGAGTCCGGCGCGTGTCCTCGCACCAGATCTCGTCAGCGTCTGCGAACGCCGCGACCGCGCGCGGGCTCAGGTCAGCAAGATTGCCGATCGGAGTTGCGACGAGGACCAGGCGTCCGGTCATCCACGAACCTCGACGAGATCGCCCGGACAGAGGTGCCAGCGATCGAACGCGCCCGCCGGGGCTTCGATTGCGAAGTAGGCACGCGGCACAGGGCGCGAGACGCGGTTCGGGGCGAGCGTGGTGATGTAGAGCACGAATCCGTCGCGATCGCAGAACGCCACATCGATGGCAAATCGCATGCGTACCGTGTGCACCTGGCGGCAAGGACGCAGGATCAGCACACCGTCCATCGTGTCGCGCCCGAGGAGACCGCCGCGGCGCCGCCGGCGGGTCACCGCAACCTCGGCTGCCGCCAGCACATCTTCCCCGCGTACCAACCACGCCACGTCAGGGAACGTACCGCCAAGCGACTCCCCCGCCCGGCCGCTCCCCACCCCGCACGTCGGACGACGACCAGAGGCGTCTTTTTGTTGCGAATAGCGCAACAAAAAGACGCCTCGTCGTTCGGCGGTGTTGGACGCACGCCGACGCGGGCTACACGTTGAAACGGAACTCGACGACGTCGCCGTCGGCCATCACGTAGTCCTTGCCCTCGATCCGCACCTTGCCGCGCGCCTTGGCTTCTTGCATCGACCCGGCTTCCACGAGATCGGCGAACGCGACGACCTCGGCCTTGATGAATCCCCGCTGGAAATCGGTGTGGATCACTCCGGCCGCCTGCGGTGCGGTCCAGCCCTGTTGAATCGTCCATGCCCGCGATTCCATCGGTCCGGCGGTCAGGTACGTCTGCAGACCCAGGGTGTGAAATCCGATCCGAGCGAGTTGGCGCAGCCCCGACTCGTCCTGGCCGACGCTTGCCAACAACTCGGCGGCGTCGTCGTCGTCGAGTTCGAGCAACTCCGATTCGAGCTTGGCGTTGAGGAAGATCGCGTCGGCCGGCGCAACGAGCGTGCGCAAGGTCGCCTGCAGCGCCGAGTCGGAAATCCCGGCTTCGTCGACGTTGAACACATAGATGAACGGTTTCGTCGTGAGCAACGTGAGGTCGCGCAAGACGACGATGTCGACACCGGCTGCGGGACCCGCCGCGTGCAGGGTTGATCCGGCGCCGAGGACCTCGTGCGCCGCCACAGCCGCGTCGAGCACGGCCTTGTCGATCTTCTTGGCGCGCACTTCCTTCTCGAGTCGAGGAATTGCCTTCTCGAGGGTTTGCAGGTCGGCCAGGATGAGCTCGGTGTGGATCGTTTCGATGTCGTCGGCAGGGTCGACCTTCCCTGCGACGTGGATCACGTCGTCGTCGTCGAACGCCCGCACGACCTGGCAGATCGCGTCGGCTTCGAGGATGTTGGCGAGGAACTTGTTGCCGAGACCCTCCCCCTCGCTCGCACCTTTCACGATCCCGGCGATGTCGACGAAGGTGACGGCGGCGGGCACGGTCCGTCCGCTAGCGAAGATGCCGGCGAGCACGTCGAGTCGTTCGTCGGGGAGTTCGACCACGCCGACGTTGGGCTCGATCGTGGCAAAGGGGTAATTCGCCGCGATCACTCCAGCCTTGGTGAGGGCATTGAACAAGGTCGATTTGCCGACGTTGGGGAGTCCGGCGATTCCGATGGTGAGGGCCACGAGTCGAATGTACCGGGGGCTCCGGTTGGGTCCCCGATGGCAGGGAGGGCTAGCCTTCCCCGTTCCGTTGCAGGGAGATGGCAATGCCGAAGAAGACGAAGATGCGCAAGCTCAACGCCAAGCGCAAGAAGGCCAACCACGGCAAGAAGCCGAACGCCGGCAAGCACAGCTAGCGGTCGACGTTCGCGTCGATCCCCCGGGTGCCCCCGTCGCGAATCGCGGCGAGCGTGCGCACCATCGTCGATCCGTACCCGCAGCAACCGCCGATGAGGCGCGCGCCGATTTCCACCCATTCGCCGACGAGCTCGCCGAGATCGGGTTCGGTGTCATCGCCGATCCACCGGTGTTCGGCCCCGTCCCACGCCCGACCATGGTTCGGGTAGGCAACCAACGGCAGGTTGCTCACGCCCCGGAGCCGACGGAGCATCGTCGACACGATCGCGGGCGCGACGCAGTTGACCCCGATGCCGACAACCTGCGCGTTGGCACCCACCACCGCCGCGACCGATTCCACCGAATCGCCCGCCCACACGTGGCGCCCGTCGCCGCCGGTCATCGCCACCCACGCCCGCAGCCGTGGATACTCCGCCAACAGTCGCAACACGATCTCGACTTCGCGGGCGCTCGGCATGGTTTCGATCGCAATGAGGTCGGGTTCACTCGCCGCCAGGAGTTCCAGCCTCCCGGCGTGAAAGTCCCCCAACTCGGTGTCGCTGATCGCATAACGGCCCCGATACTCGGACCCGTCGCCGAGCACTGCGCCATACGGGCCCAGCGACGCCGCGACGATGACGCCGGGTGAGGCGCCGGCGCGAGCCAGTGCCGTGCTGCCGACAATGGCGGCCCGGGCCTCGCCGGCCGTGCAGCCAGCCCGCACCAGACCTTCGAGACTCGCCTGGTAGCTCGCGGTGATCAGTACTTCCGCCCCGGCGTCGACGAACGACCGATGGGCCGCCACGACGGCCTCGGGTGCGTCGACCAACAGTCGGGCGGTCCACAGCTCGTCGCGCAGGTCATAGCCCGCGGCCTCGAGCTGAGTCGACAAGCCCCCGTCGAGCACCGTGAACGGCTGCCGCCAGATCTCCTCAGCCCTCATCAAGCCCAGTGTCCTACCATCTCGCGCCGATATGACGGTCGACGAAGTTCGGGTGCTCCCCGACGACACTGCCCAAGAACTGCTCACCAACACGCTCGAACGAGCGAACCGAGTGAGCAACCTCGCCCGCGCCGAAGCATTGCAGGCCCAAGCGTTTTCTGGTCCCGATCTCCGCGAGATCGTGAAGGCCGCGACTGAGCAAGGCAAGCTGCCCGACGGGTTCATCACCCCAATCGTGCAGCGGGTGCAGACCAGCCTCGAACGGCGAGCCGGGAAGCAGCCGAAGTTCTCGCAATATCAGTCGTTGACGTTGCCGCCGAGCGCATTCAAATGGGGCGACGGCAAGGTGACGATGCTGACGGCACGCGGCAAGCGAACCATCGCGATCCGCATCGACCTGCGTCACGGCGGCATGCGTCATCCGCTCGAGGGTCGACCGGTGTCGATCGTGTTTCGCAACGGCGACTTCGATCTGTGCGCCGCCGACGTCGACCGCTCCGACGACGACTGAGCCAATCGTTTCGCACGTGATCGCACGCCCCGTTGGGCGATGCGACCGCACAACGCGATCTCAGGAGTTGGGGAACGGGTTGAAGTCTTGGACGAGTAGCGATTGCGTCCCTCGGCCGACGACCCCACGTTCGTCGAACAACCGGGTCTCGCACAACCCGACGCCTTCGCCGTGCGCCCACGCGATCGATTCGAGCCCCACCCATTCGGTTGCGATAGCGCGATGCACGTGGATCGTGATCTCCGGATTGATCGCGCTCGTCCGCGACTGACGCAGCGGGTTACCGACACCGGAACCGAAATCGGCGGCCGCTGCGACTCGGGCGATCGAAGAGGTGGGCTCGCCGGCAATGAGCGGAACCCGCAGCCGGAACCACGCAGCCCCGGGACCCGCCGCGGTCCAGTCGCCGCGCACCAACCGGAAGTCCACCGCGGACCAGTACCCGATCGCGCCGTCGAGGCCGATCCATTGGGCCGGAACCGATTCCGGCGCGGGGATCGGCGGGACCGCGGGATCCGCGTGCGCGCCGACCGCAAGTGGCACATCGAGGCGGTGCACTCGGAGCGCTCGCGCCGCCGCGACCTCCCGGCCCGACTCGTCGGCGATCGAGACGTCGACCCAAGCGACCTTGCGACCTGGACGCCGTGTCACCGTCGTCACGTGGAGCGGCGCCAACGGCACCGGACGGAGCAACTCGACGGTGACCCGGGCAACGACGGGCGGCAATCCGTCGTCGTGCTGCTCGGCCAACGTCGCGGCGAGCCCAGCAACCGGTCCCCCGTGGAGTGCGTTGGGGTTCCACGGCCCTCGGGCGAACTCGGTGGGAATGATTCGATCGGGCGCAGGACGAAGGAAGATCGCCTCGGGCTCCACGCAGCCGACCATAGGCAGCATCGTTGACCGGGAACGAAACCCGGTCGTAGCGTCGCCGATCGTGAACCCGGTGCCCTACCACCCAGCCGAGCCGGGCGCGCTGCTGCTCGACGGCAAGGTCGCGCTCATTACGGGCGCGGCCTCGGGACAGGGCCAGGCCGCGGCCACTCTGTTCGCCGCGCACGGTGCTCGTCTCGCCGTCATCGACATCAACGACGCAGGCGCAGCCGAGACGGTGCGCGACATCGAAGCTCGAGGCGGCGAAGCCGTCGCAGTGCACGCCGACGTGTCGCTCCGAGCGGACATCGATCGCATGGTGGCCACGACCGTCGAACGTTTCGGCCGCATCGACGTGCTCTACAACAACGCGGCGGTGCAGATGAGCGGCCGGCTCGTCGAGTGCACCGAGGACGAGTGGGATCTGACGATTGCGACGAACCTTTCCGCCATCTTCTGGGCGTGCCGCGCCGCAGTTCCCCACATGCTCGCGACTGGTGGAGGGTCCATCATCAACACGGCGAGCACGCTCGGCCTGATCGGCAGCGAGGGGTTCGCCGCGTACGGCGCGGCGAAAGCGGGTTTGGTGATGCTCACGAAACAACTGGCGGTCGAGCTCGGACCGAGCGTGCGCGCGAACGTCATCGCGCCAGGTTCGATCGACACACCGCGATTTCGCAAGGTCTTGGACGAGAACCCCGATCGCGATGGTTTCATGAAGATGTTGCTCGGCAATCTTCCGCTCAAGCGGCTCGGCACTGCCGCGGACATCGCCGCCGTCGCGCTGTTCCTCGCGAGTGACCTGTCGGCGTACACCTCCGGAGCAGTCGTTCCGGTCGACGGTGGATTGGCGGCGTTGCGATGACGCAGACCGCGATCGTCACTGGCGGCGGCCGTGGGCTCGGGGCCGCGATCGCGGCGCGGCTTGCGAGCGACGGCATGAAGGTAATCGTCGCGGACCTCGACGAAGCCGCCGCGCGCGCCACCAGCGACGAGATCCGCGCCGCGGGCTACACGAGCGAGTGGGAGACGTGTGATGTCACCCAAGAGGGTGAGGTCGCGGCGTTGGTCGAATCGGTCGTGGAGCGGCACGGTTCGCTGCACCACCTCGTGGCCAGCGCGGCCATCGAGACCCGAGCCAAACTCGCAGACACCACCGACGACGACTGGAATCAGATCCTCGACGTGAACCTCAAGGGTCCGTTCCTCTGCATGAAACATGCCATCCCGAGGATCGCGGCAAGCGGAGGTGGTTCGATCGTCCTGATGGGATCGGTATTGGGTTTCATCGGTCAGCCGAGTTACAGCGCGTACTGCGCGTCGAAGGGGGCGCTCGCGAACCTGATGAAGCAGGCCTCCATCGAGCACGCGGCCGAGGGCGTGCGCGTCAACCTCGTCTCGCCGAGCGCGACGGACACCGGCCTGTTCCTACGAATGGCAGAAAGCACCGGTAATCCCGACGCGATCATCGACATGGTGATACGCAACAATCCGATGCAACGCCTGGGCACGGGTGACGAGATCGCAGCAACGGTGTCGTTCTTGTGTTCGCCGGGCGCGGCGTACCTGTCCGGCGCGGTGATTCCACTCGACGGCGGCATGGCTGCCCGGCGCATCGTGTAGTTCGACGTGATCATCGACGCCGACGCGCACGTCATCGAGCCCTACGGGATCTTCGGTGCTGCGCAACGCCTCGACCGCAATCCGATGGAGTTACCGGCGGCGACACCGACCACCGCGTGCGGAGGCGCTGACCTTTCCGACCAATGGGATCACGCATTCGATGCCGCGAGCTACCTACGGGCGATGGACGCACAGGGCATCGACGCCGCGGTGCTGTACCCGTCGGTCGGCCTGTTCGTGCCGTTCCAACCAGAGATCAGCATCGGCGAACACGTCGATGCGTGCGCGGGGTACAACCACTGGATCGCTGCCTATTGCGGGTATCGATCAGCTCGACTGGCCGGGGTCGGCATCGCGCCGCTGGGCGACCCCGACCGCGCCGTCGCCGCCGTCAGCGACGCCCTGCATCACGGCTTGGTCGGGTTGATGGTGCGACCGAACTTCCTCTTCGGACGCAACCTGGGTGACCGCGCGTACGACGGATTCTTCGCAGCGCTCGCCGATGCCGGACTCGTGCTGGCTGTCCATGAAGGTCTCGGTGTGCGCGGATGCCCGACGATCGGAGGTGATCGCTTCGACTCGTTCGCCGCCCGCCACCTGTTGTCGCACCCGATGGAACAAATGGCGACGATGGCATCGCTGATGCTCGACGGCGCGCTCGAACGCCACCCGACGTTGCGCGTTGCGTTCCTCGAGAGCGGCACCGGCTGGCTCCCCTACTGGCTCGCCCGGCTCGATGACCACATCCATTGGATGTCCGATTCCGAGACGGAGGGACTCAGCCTGTCGGCGAGCGAGTACTTCGCACGGCAGTGCTGCATTTCGACCGACCCCGAAGATCCGTTGTGCGCGCGCACCGTCGCGTCCGTTGGCGCCGATCACGTGATGTGGGCGAGTGACTTTCCCCACCCCGACGCCGCCTTCCCCGACGCACTCGAGGAGTTCCGCCACCACAACCCTGATCTCGCCGAGTCGGATGCCACAACGATCCTGTCGGAGACACCACTCGACTTCTACGGTCTCCACGATCGCTTCGTCGTCGGCTGAGCCGGCACGGTCACGTCACGGCATCCACGACCAGCCGGTTGCGCGGCGGTTGCGTTCGCGACGCCGGTCGCCGGTGATTGCCGCGTGCGTCTACCAACGATCGAGCGAGGTGAGGTAGTCGCGTATGGCGGCGGTCGTCTCGGCGGGACGTTCTTGTTGCGTCCAATGTCCGCAGCGATCAATGATCACGCGGGTCAGGTTCGGCACGCGTTCTTCCATGCCGAAGCTCAGCGCGGGTGGCAACACCGGGTCGTCCGCCGCGCAGATCATGAGGCACGGGACATCGATCGTTCGATGAGCCCACGCAGCGGACAACTCCCAGTTGCGATCCATGTTGCGGTAGTACTCGATCGGGGGCGTGAGCGCACCGACAGGCCGGAACGCAGCCTTGAACTGTTCGAGAATGTCAGGCGGAAATGCGTCGTGATTCTGGAGCATCTCGTTGATGAAGATCATTTCGACGAAATCGTCGTGGCCGCGCCCCCAGGAGAACACCCACTCGGCGAGCCCACGTTCTTGGAACTGAATGATGTAGATCGGCGTATCGCCGAAGATCAGGCGCAGTGCTTGCACCGGTGGAATCGGTCCGCGGGGCAGGTCGGGCGTGTTGACACCGATCACACCAGCGGTCGTCTCTGGGAACTGTCGCGCAAATTGCCACACGAGGATTCCGCCCCAGTCGTGGCCGCCAATCACGACGCGGTCGTGCCCGAGCGCACCGACGAGCGCGTGCAGCGACCCGTTGATGAACTCGATGTCGTACGTGACATCGGGCTTGTCGGAGCGTCCGTATCCCGGCAGGTCCGGCGCGACAACGTGATAACCGAGTTCGGCGATCGCGTCGATCTGGTGCCGCCACGACAGTGCGATCTCGGGGAAACCGTGGCACAACAGCACCAACGGATCGGTCGAACGCCCCGCCTCCAGACAGAAGAACCGCATGCCATTGGCAACCACATACCGTTCGCGCACGCCGGCACGGTAGCGAAACCTCCACGGCGGGCGTAACGTCGCGCGCATGATCGGGCGATCGGCACTCGTAGCCCTCGTCACGCTGACCAGCGGGTGCGCATGGGTGCAGCGAGCATCGGTTCCCGATGGCGAACGCCACGGGAACGTTGCGGCACCGAGCAATGGTCCGACCGTTTCGGACGGCGGACGATACGTGGCGTTCGACAGCATCTCGACGAACGTCGTCGCCGGCGATACCAACGGCGTCGCAGACGTGTTCGTCCACGATCTCGTGACCGACTCGACCGAACGAGTGAGTCTGACCGACAACGAAGTGCAATCCACGCACGCGAACTTCGACGGCCACATCAGCGACGACGGTCGGTACGTCGCGTTCGTCTCACGCTCGCAGTTGAACCCAAGCGACACCGACTCGATCGACGACGTCTATGTACGCGATCGCGTTGCCGGGACAACCCGCCTGGCCAGCACCACATTGCCACCATTCCCTCCACCAGTTGGTGCCCAACCTGAAGCTGCCGCTTCGGATCCGGTCATCAGCGGTGACGGATCCGTCGTCGCGTTCAACATCTCGATCGACGCGCTCGGGTTCCCGGTCGAGGTCGGTCCGCTGATCTCGATCAACGGCGCGCCGCCCGTACTCGTTGCTGGCTCACAAGTGTTTCCGTCACGATCGTGGCTGTCCGACGACGGGACTCGCATCGCGTTCGTGTCGCTGCAACCACAGGGCATCGACGCGTTCATCCGGGGTGTCGTGGTCGACACGACCACCAACTCGGTCATCGCGAGGCCCTTCGATTTCCTCGCGACCCATCAATCGCAAGCCGGCGCAAGCGTCGCGTTGTCCGGCGACGGCAACACGGTGGCCTACCTGCTCACGTCCAGGTCGACCGCGGCCTTGTACCGCTACGACCTCGCGACCCACACGGCTGACGAAGTCGCTAGCAACCTGTCGTCACCGCGTTCGCCGTCGATCTCGGACGACGGGAGTCGCATCTCGTACGTCGCGGTCGACAACGGGCGCTACGAGTTGTGGCTGGTCGAGCCGGACGCGACAACGACACCTCGCATCGTCGGGACCGACCCACTCGGTCGTATCGCGACATCGGTGGCCGACGCGTCGATCAGCGGGGACGGCGAGTGGGTCGTATTCACCTCACACGACCCCGCGCTGGTTCCGTTCGACACCAACGGCACCCAGGACGTGTTCGTGCGCGGCCTCGACGTTCGCGACACCGGACCGAACTGACCATCACGCGATTCTCACGGCCGGTGACGTTCCGAACTTCGATGCCATGTGGTGCTTGAGGCCGCCGACGAGCCCGCGTTTGATCCGAACCGCAATGCGTTGGAGTTCGCGTTGTGCGTCGGCATCTCCAGACCATGCCCGAACGGCGAGCTCGGGTTCCGCGTTCGCGACACCGAGAATCGCGCCCCGCGCGCCGAACGACGCCGCGGTCGTCACGATCGCTTGACTGCCCGTATAGATCGCACCCGCGAAGGAGTCAAGCGTCGCTTGAAGTCGAGCGACATCGCCCGTACTGTCTTTCAGGCCCGCGATCGGAAGATCGGCGAGTTGGCGAACCTCGATGCCTGGAGTCGCAACGAGTGGCCAGTGGTACGCGAGCACCGGCACGCCGCCTGCTGCCTCCGCGACGCGCTCGTAATACGGGCGCGGGTCGTCCGTGAACGGCGGTGAGAGCACGAGTACACCGTCGACACCGAGGGCCACCGCCTCCACCGTGAGCCGAACGGCTTGGCGAGCGCTCGGCGCACCCGTCCCCGCGAGTACGGGCACATCGACCGCCGAGCGAACCGCCGCGATCAACGACCGCCGTTCGTCGGACTCGAGCGCCGAAGCCTCGCCGGTCGTCCCCGCCACGACGACCGCGCGCACGCCGAGCCCGACCAGACGAATCGCATGTTCGGTCGTCGCGGCGACGTCGATCTCGCCGTCCTGGTCGAACAGCGTCAACAATGCAACACCAACACCGTCAAACAGCACCATGGCGCGAACTTACCGATCACGGTTAGCGTTCACACATGCGAAGCGCGGTCATCGTGCTCGCAGCCCCGTTCCTGCTCGGTGGCTGCGCCTGGTTCGAACGAGTCCACGGACCGACCGGGCCGATCACCGAACCCGCGACCACAACCAAGGTCTCGGACATCGCAATCGACGACCGCGGTCGCTTCGTCGCGTTCGAGTCGTACGCGACCGACTTGGTCGACGGCGACACCAACGGAAAGGGCGACATCTTCGTTCGCGACACGGTGACCGACACCACCGAGATCGTCAGTGTGGGCGGCGATGGCGTGCTCGGCAACGGGCACAGCCGTACGCCCTCGATCAGTGACGACGGGCGCTTCGTCGCGTTCGTCAGCGCCGCCAGCAACTTCGTTCCGGGTGACGATTTCACGTCCGACGTGTTCGTGCGCGATCGCCAACTCGGCACGACGATGATCGTCAGCACCGGCTACGACTTCGACGAGTTCGCGAGCCCATTCGCCGGGAGCCCCGAGGAGTCGAGCGTCGTAAACCCCACGATCAGCGGCGATGGCTCGACCGTTGCGTGGAACGTCGAGGCCCAATTGTCGATCGCCGCGGCGATCATCCCGACTGGCCCGTTCGTCGCGCGTATCGGCGAAGCACCCAAGCGGATGGACAGTCGTAGTTGGTCCACATCGCCGTCACTCTCGGACGACGGGAGCCGAGTCGCCCATGCATCGTTCGACCTTCCCAGCGGCGGTTTCGTCGTCGCCTACAGCTCGACCGTGCAGTCGGTGTCGAGCGGCGACACCATCCGGACCGTCGCCGACGCGACGTTTCTCCTCGAAGGCGAGACTCCACCGTCGATCGTCATCTCCGGCAACGGCCGACACGTGGCCTACTCCGGGCCCGACAACGTGGTGCGCCGCATGCGGATTCTCACCGGCGAAGCGATCGAGCTGGCTTCGGGCATGTTCACCAGGGTGACATCGATCGCGGACAACGGCAGTCGAACGACTTTCCGCACCTACGCCAACGGATGGAGTTCGATCGCAACCGTGATGGCGCCGGGTGACATCCGGTTCACCAGCACCGATTCGATTGGCCGCCGCTCGGTCAACGCGCACAGCGGCGTGATCTCCGGCAACGGGAGTTGGGTCGTGTACATCGGCATCGATCCGACCAACGAGGACGCGATCGGTGGCGATCCGTTCGACGCGTTCCTTCGGTCGGTCGATCGGCGCGACCATGGCCCGGTCTGACGCGACCGCGCCGCGACTGTCAGACTCGGGTGATGACCAGCGGTTCGCTCGTGCACACCACCAACCACGGCGCCGTCCGAGTCGTCGAGATGCACCGCCCGGAGGCGCGCAACGCACTCTCGGTCGCGCTGCAGCGTGAACTCGCGGCGGCGCTCCATGCGGCCGACGAGGACGACGACATCGCGTGCGTCGTGTTCACCGGCGCCGACCCTGCATTCTGCGCGGGGCTGGATCTGAAGGAGTTGGGAGGCGGAACCGCGCCGGGAAGCCTGACCTCGGCCGAGTCGCCGTTCGCGACGTTGTGGGCGATGCGTACGCCGGTCATCGGAGCGATCAACGGCGCGTGCGCCACGGGTGGACTCGAGCTTGCGTTGGCGTGTGACTTTCTGGTCGCGTCGGAACACGCCAAGTTCGGGGACACGCACGCACGCGTCGGGTTCACGCCGGCAGGCGGTATGAGCGTGCTGCTGCCGCAGGCCGTCGGGCTCCGCAAGGCTCGGGAGATGAGCCTCACCGGCAACTTCGTCGATGCCGTCGAGGCGCACCGCCTCGGACTCGTGAACCACGTGGTGCCCCACGACGAACTGATCGGCCGTGCGATCCAACTCGGGTCCGATCTTGCTGCGGGTGACCAGTCCGCGGTGCGTGAACTGAAGCACCTCTACGATCGGGGATGGAAGCTCAATGGCGGCGACGCGATTGCGCTCGAACTCGAGGTGTTCGGGTCGCGTCGACTCGCCCCCGAGACCATCGCCGAACGCCGCGAGCAAGTGATCGCTCGCAACAAGGCGAACTAACTGCCCCGTACCCTGTCGGGGGCTTCGCCGAGGGCTTACGCTTCGGCCCATGAGTGGGTTCGAACGGCATATGAGCGATGCCGATGCCTTGATGTGGCATATCGAGAAGGATCCGATCCTGCGCAGCACCATCGTCGCAGTCGGCATCCTCGATCGCACGCCCGAATGGGATCGACTCCGTGAGCGCTTCCTGCGCGCCAGTATCGCCATCCCCCGATTTCGCCAACGGGTGATCTCGCCGCCGCTGCGCATCGGTCCCCCGCGCTGGGCCTACGAACCCGATTTCGATCTGAACTTCCACCTGAAGCGGTTCACCGTCGCGGCGCCGGGGACCCACCGACAGCTGCTCGACGCCATCGCGCCGATCGCGCAGTCGAGCTTCGACCGAGCGCGACCCTTGTGGGAGTGCACCATCCTCGACGGCCTCGAAGGCGGCCAGGCTGCCATGGTGATGAAGGTGCACCACTCGGTCACCGACGGCGTGGGCGGCGTCGAACTCCTCACCCAACTCGTCGACCTCGAACGCGATGCACCCGAACGACTGAAGAACCGGGTTGCGCCGTCGGGAGAATTCTTCGATTCCGGATCCTTGATTCGAGAGTCGGTTGCCCACACCACCCGTCGTTGGCTCGGAATCGGACGGCGGGTTCCGGGAACGATCGTTCGAACCACCAGCGCGGCTGCCCGCAACCCGCTCGGGAGTGCGTTGGACGCAACCGCAACGGCACGATCGATCGGCAAGACGCTCGCGCCGGCTACTGCACCGATGTCATCGATCATGACCCAACGCGGCATGGGGCGGTGGCTGGCAACGTTCGATCTTGCGCTCGACGACCTGAAGCGAGCCGCCAAAGTTGCTGAAGGTTCGATCAACGACGCGTTCGTCGCGGGCGCCTGTGGCGGACTCGCTCGCTATCACGAACGCCATGGCGCTGCCGTTGAGTGGTTGCGCATGACGATGCCGATCAACATCCGCACCGAGGGCGCGTCGACCGCGGGCAATCAGTTCGCGCCCGCTCGGTTTCCGGTCCCGACCGCCATCGACGATCCGGTCGAACGGATGCAGGCCATTCGCGAACTGGTCCTGTCGTGGCGTGGAGAACCTGCGCTCGGACTGACCGGAACGCTTGCCGGAGTCCTGAATCGCCTTCCGACCCAAACCACGACCGCATTCTTCGGCGGCATGTTGAAGTGCGTCGACTTCGTCACGAGCAACGTGCCGGGTTCACCGCTGCCGGTGTTCGTCGCGGGCGCTGCGGTCGAACGGTTCTACGCATTCGGGCCGCCGTCGGGCGCGGCCGTCAACATCACGTTGATGAGCCACATCGACACGTGTTGCATTGGTGTGGTGGTCGACACCGCGGCCGTGCCCGATCCCGAGGCGCTCCTCGCCGACCTGCGCGCAGGCTTCGACGAAATCACCGCGCTCGCCTGACGCCCTTTTGCGATTTCCCGGAGAGTTCGTTGCGGATTTCGCGGCCAACTCTCCGGGAAATGATTACAAGGACCGAACATCTGCAGATTCGAGCCGCAACGAACACCGGGCATGGTCGACAATGACAGGGTGCGACTTCCCGAGCGGCCCGAAGATGCCGACGTCACCGACCTCCACGACCTGCTGATCGTCGACGAACGTCTCGGCGCACCGATCGGGCGCAGGATCGTGCTCGGCCTCACCGCGTTCGGTGCGCTGGGAGTCGTCACCGGGCGATCGATCCAGGAACGCACCCAGGCGGTGCTCGACGACGTTCCGGGCGGCGATTTCGTCAACCGCACCTTGCCGACCGGTGGACGCTTTCGCATCTACACGGTGACGGGCGGCTACCCCAAGCGCACGCAAGCCGACTACCGCTTACGCATCGACGGACTCGTCGATACCCCCCTCGACCTCGACTACGCCGCGCTGCTCGAACGCAAGCCAACGCACCTCACCAAGGACTTCCAATGCGTGACGGGCTGGCGAGTCGACGATGTCGAGTGGACCGGCGTGCTGCTCGCCGATCTCCTCGACGAGGCCGGCGTACGAACCGACGCCACGGCATTGCGATTCTTCAGCTTCGACGGCGTCTACACCGAGAGCCTCACACTCGAACAAGCGCGACGCTCTGACGTGATCGTGGCGTACTCGATGCTCGGCGGCGACATCACGCGCGCCCACGGCGGTCCGGTTCGCCTGTTCGTCGCGCCGATGTACGGCTACAAGAGCATCAAGTGGCTCGACCGCATCGAGGTCGTCGACGAAGTCATTCCTGGATACTGGGAAGAACGTGGGTACGCGACCGATGCCTGGATCGGACGATCGAACGGACGCGACGATGAGCCCGCCTGATCGCATTGCACGCTTCTCGGGACCGTCCCGATTCGCGCATTGGGCCAACGCCGTCGGCGTGATCGTGCTGATCGCAACCGGCGCCGTGCTCTGGGGCGCGCCAGGAACGCAATGGGTGGGCAATCGCGGGCTCGTGCGCGACGTGCACTTGTGGGTCGGCCTCGGCGTCCTCGTTCCACTGATTGCAACCTGGATCGTGTCGCGTTCGACGCGAGACGATTTCCGACGCCTCGCTCGATGGTCGCCCGACGACCGACGATGGTGGTTCCGATCGCAACGTCGCACGACCCGGCTGGGCAAGTTCAATCCGGGCCAGAAAGCCAACGCGGCGTTCACGCTCGCGGCGTTGTTTGCGCTGTTGGTCACCGGCATCATGTTGAAGTGGCCGGGCGCCTACTCCGACGACATTCGCGCCGGCGCAACCGCGGTCCACGACTGGACCGCACTCGTGCTGGGCCTGGCCGTGATCGGCCACATTGTGATGGCCGTGCGCGACCCCGTGGCGCTGCGCGGCATGGTGAACGGCCAGGTCGACCGCCAGTGGGCTGCGTCGCGCGCACCCCGTTGGTACGCCGAAGTCGTCGCGGCCCATCCGCACGGTTCCGAGCGGCCGACCGTCCCCGAAACCGATCCGCAGCCCGCCGAGGTCGCTCGGTAAGGTCGATCGGGTGCCCGATCTGATCGAAATTCCCGCCAACTTGTTGCCCGCCGACGGACGGTTCGGGTCCGGGCCGGGCAAGGTCCAGCCCGAGTTCGTACAACGCCTCGCCGACCATGCCACCGACTTCCTCGGGACCAGCCACCGCCAAGCGACGGTGCGCAAGGTGGTCGGGCGTGCCCGCGCCGGTCTCAGCGAGCTGTTCGCACTCCCCGACGGTTACGAAGTCCTACTCGGACTCGGTGGCAGCACGACCTTCTGGGATGCCGCAAGCTTCGGGCTGATCGAACGGCAATCACAGCACGCGGTCATTGGCGAGTTCTCGCAGAAGTTCGCGCAGGTCACCGCGGCGGCGCCGCACCTCCGCGCGCCCGAGGTCATCACCACCGAGCCCGGTCTGACCCCAACGCCGTGTCGTGCGAACGACGACATCGACGCGCACTGCTTCCCCCACAACGAGACCAGCACCGGCGTGTCGATGGAGGTCGTGCGGCCCAACGCGAGCGACGCGCTGGTCGTGGTTGATGCAACCAGTGGCGCGGGTGGCCTCCGCGTCGACGCGGCCCAGTTCGACGTCTACTACTTCGCCCCGCAGAAGTGCTTCGGAGGCGACGGCGGATTGTGGCTTGCGCTCGTCTCGCCCAACGCGATCGAACGTATCGAACGACTCGCCCGCAGCGATCGCTGGCGACCCGCCGCGCTCGATCTCGGCACCGCACTCGAACAAAGCCGCCTCGACCAGACCTACAACACTCCGGCGCTCGCCACGGTGTTCCTCCTCGCCGAACAAGTCGACTGGATGGTTGCGAACGGCTCGCTCGAGGGGATGGCGACGCGATGCGATCGCAGCGCGGCCACGGTGTACGGCTGGGCCGAGCGGCACCCCCTCGCCGACCCGTTCGTCGGTGATCCTGGTTGTCGCAGCCACGTCACCGCCACGATCGATTTCGACGAACGCGTCGACGCCGCGGCCCTCGCCGCAACCCTGCGCACCAACGGCATCATCGACACCGAGCCGTACCGCAAGCTCGGCCGCAACCAACTCCGGATCGCCCTGTTCCCGAACATCGAACCCGACGACATCGCGGCGCTGACACGCTGCATCGACCACGTGCTCGAGCGGATGGTTCCGGCGTAGAGTCGCAGCGTGGAACTCCCCATCGACGACGGGTTCATCGCGGTCGTCAAGCGCGACTGCCCGACGTGCGGACTCGTCGCTCCGGTGCTCGGAGCCATCGCCGAGCACCACTCGGTCATCGTGTACTCGCAAGATGATCCGACGTTTCCCGAGCAGATCACCCCCATCGACGACCGCGACCTCGACGTGTCGTTCGCACTCGATATCGACACCGTCCCGACGCTGATTCGAATCGAAGCCGGAGCTGAGACCCGCCGGCTCGAAGGCTGGTTCCGACCCCACTGGCAAGCCGTCACCGGCATCGAGACCCTCGGCGACGATCTGCCCGAACTGCGTCCGGGATGCGGCAGTCGAACGAACGATCCCGAAGTTGTCGACGCCCGCACGGTCGCAGCGATCGCCGGGCACCTCGCGAGTCGGACCATCGAGTTCGGAGCGCACGAAGACGACCACGAAGCGATGTTCGAACGAGGCTGGACCGATGGCCTTCCGGTCGTCGCGCCCACCCCTGCACGCGTCGCGCGCATGCTCGCCGGGACGACGCGCGATCCGAACGACGTGGTCGTGCTCGCACCGCCCGACCTCGTCGAATGCAGTGTTGAGAAGATCGCGATCAACGCGGTCATGGCTGGCTGCAAGCCCGAGTATCTCCCGGTGGTCATCGCAGCCGTCGAAGCGGCCTGCACCGATGCGTTCAACGCGCACGGCATCTTGTGCACGACGTGGTTCAGCGGGCCGATGATTGTCGTCAACGGCCCGATGAGCCGCTCGATTGGGATGAACAGCGGTGTCAATGTCTTCGGACAGGGCAACCGAGCGAACGCGACCATCGGCCGGGCGCTACAGCTCGTCATCCGCAACGTCGGTGGCGGACGCCCGGGCGAGATCGACCGGGCGGCGTTCGGCTGGCCCGGCAAGTACACCTTCTGCTTCGCCGAACGAGAGCACGACTCGCCCTGGGACCCGCTCCACGTCACGCGCGGCTTCGCCCCCGACCAGAACACGGTGACCCTTTTTGCAGCAGGGGGATTGCATCCGGTGGTCGATCAGTTGAGTCGCGACGCGAGTCAGTTGGCGAACTCGTTCGCACGTTGTCTTCGTACCGTCGGCCACCCCAAGAACGTGTTCATCTGGGACGCGTTCTTGGCCGTTGGGCCCGAACACGCTCGGGTGTTCCGCGAGGCGGGATGGTCGAAGGATCGCCTCCGCGATGAACTCGCAGCGCGGCTCCAGATCGACGGCCGCGAGGTGATTCGGGGCGCCGACGACATTGCCGAGGGCATGCCCGAAGGTTTCGCCGAACACACGTTGCCGAAATTCCGAGATGGCGGGCTGCAGATCGTGCATTGCGGCGGTGAAGCCGGATTGTTCTCCGCGATTATTGCCGGCTGGGCGAGCGGTGCTGTGGGATCCGAGATCGTCACGAAGGAGATACGTCCATGACTCGAATCGTGCTCGACCCAACCGGCGAACGTCACGCGGCAACCCGCGCGCGTGCGCGTCGACCGGCAAACCTGGCGGGGACGACGATCGGGTTGCTCGACATCTCGAAGGCCCGCGGCGACGTGTTCCTCGACCGGCTCGAAGAACTCCTCGTCGCCGAGGGCGCCGCGGTGTTGCGATTTCGCAAGCCGACGTTCACCAAGCCCGCACCGGTCGATCTCCGCCACGAGATCGCGTCGAAGTGCGAAGTGGTCATCGAAGCGCTCGCCGATTGAGGGAGCTGCACGTCGTGCAGTGTGCACGACACCGTGAACCTCGAGTCGGTTGGTATTCCGACGGTGTACATCGCGTCGAGTGAGTTCGTCGCGGCCGGTGAGGCGCAAGCACGCGCGTTGGGTGCCGATCCGGCGGCAATTTTCGTACCACATCCCATTCAGGATCGCACCGACGATGAGATGCGCTCGCTCGCCGATCGGGCGCTTCCCGATGTACTCGCGGCGCTTCGATCCGAGGCCGAGTAGTGCTGTTCCTCCACGAGGTCCACACGGTCGCAGGCGCCCACGAGGATGCGTTCGAAGAGCACGTACGTGACGGTTGGGTCGGCGGGCTCGCCACCGAGACCGACGCTCGCCTCGCGTGGTATCTGAAGCTCGCCCACGGCACCGGGCGCGCCTACCAAGTCACGACCGTGACCGCGATCCGCGATGGCGCGGCGTACGAACGCCTGGCGCGACGCGTGCAGTCAGGCGATTTGCGATCGTGGGC
>SXGT01509838.1_pt1 | contig 30080 bp, 36 predicted proteins | sample 3176221 | NCBI WGS metagenome assembly SXGT01 (sample SAMN11356862, study PRJNA531348) | freshwater metagenome | isolation source: freshwater sample F1-120 | place: China: Fuxian Lake, Yuxi | collected 2017-12-25 | reverse complement strand
GGCGCCGCGGCGATGAGGTCCTTCAGCACGCGCATGGAGTTCTTCGTGCGCAGCGCATCGCGGGCCATGGCAATGGCGCGGGTGCGGAAGGGGACTCCGGAATCGAGGCGCAGTTGACCGCGACGAATTCGCCGCCCGCGCCGATAGCGTGGTGGTGGAACAAGCGCGCGACATGTTCCTTGCCGGAACCCGATTCGCCCGTAATCAGCAGCGCCGCAGCGTGGCGCGCGAGGCGCGGCAAATGTTCGGCGATGCGCCGCATGGCGGGGGAGATGCCCAAGCTGTCGTCCGCGCCTTCGCCGCCGACACCGTAGCTTGCGGCAAGACCACGTACCTTCTGGACCAGCACGTCGACGTCAAAGGGTTTGGTCACGTAGTCGGCCGCGCCAGCCTTGAGCAGTTCGACGGCACGGTCGATGGTGCCGTAGGCGGTCATGAACAGAAAGGGGGGCAAGCCGGGGATCTTTTCCTTCATCGCGAGGAACAGGTCGCCACCGTCGCGATCCGGCAGGTGGATGTCGCTGACCACGACGCCGAAGCGCTGCGCCACCAGGACGCGCTCTGCCTCGGCGGCGGTGCGGCACCACGTTACGTCGAAACCTTCGAGTTGGCAGAGCTGCATCAGCGAGTCGCCCATGATCTCGTCGTCCTCGACGAGACACAGGCTCGGCGCGCTTTCATTAGGTTTCGGCATAGGGAATCTCGATGTGGAAAGTGGTGCAACCCGGTTCGCTATCCACGGTCAGGCCACCGTTGAGCTGGCGCACGATCTGGTAGACGACCCACAGGCCGAGACCGTGGCCCTTGGCACGGCCGGTGACGAAAGGCTCGAACAGATAGGCCATCTGTTCATCGGGAATGTGCTGGCCGTCGTTGCAAACGGCCAGCCGCAACATCCCCCCCGCGGCGCTCAGTTCGAGCTTGACCCGACCGCCATCGTCCGCCGCCGCGATGGCGTTGAGCAGCAGGTTGAGGAGAATCTGCCTCAGCAGGGTCGCGGGTAGCGGCATCGGAAACGCCAAACCGCCCTCGACCGCGACGCGCACCGCGCGCGCCTGGGCCTGGGCCTCGACGAGAATCAGCAGATCGTCGACGTCGGCCGGATCAAAGGGACGATCCTGCGTCTTCGTCTCGACCAGTAGCGCCGCTACAGTATTGCGGATCTGCGTTAGGCCACGCTCTAACAGTGAGAGCGTCTGCTCGGCCATCGGATCGCCACCACCGTGGCGTTGCCACGTTTTGATTGCCGTCAGCATGCCGCCGAGTGGATTGTTGATCTCGTGCGCGATGCCGGCCGACAGGCGTCCGACGGCGGCGAGGCGCTCGGAAGCGAGCATCTGGGCTTCGAGTTCCTGCTGGCGCTTCAGGTCCTCGACCATGCGCCGGAAAGACTGCGCCAGCAGGCCGATCTCGTCGCGCGAGCGCGGCAGGTCGGCAAGCCCGGCGGACTCAAGACTCGCCGGCACGCCCTCCATCGCCGTCGCCAGTTTCAGCAAGGGTTCGCCCGTCCGACGCGCCCATATCCATGACACAGGCAGCAAGATGATCAGTACCAGCAAGGTGACTAACGCGGCGCGTGCGACGAGGTCAAAGTAGCGCGGCAGAAATGCCGCCTTCGAATAGCCCAAGGCAACGTGACCGAGCAGTTCGCCATCAGCCACCAGCGGTGAGACGACGAAATAGAAGGCCGATCCCGCCGGTTCCAGCACTTGCTGCGCGACGGCATCGTCCCAGACGGCGGTCTCGCCCAGTTGGCCAAAGCTGCCGCCGATATCCGCCGGCCGCGCGCCGACGGGATAGTCGCGCGGCCGGCTGGAGACAAATACTTGACGCTCGTTGTCCAGAACCACCATCATCTGCGCCTCCATCTCGGCGGAAGCCGGATGGGCCTCACGCGCCGACTGGAGGATCTCGAAGGCGCGCCACAGGTCGTCGTGCAGCACCGGCGTCACCAGGGTATTGGCGAGCACACGTCCGAGGCTCTTGGCGCGCGCTTCGAGGTTCTGTCGCATGTCCTCGTAATCCTTCACGAGCAGCGCCACCGTGACAGCCAGCGCGGTGCCGATCACGGCGGCCATGACGCGCAGCGGAATCTTCCAGCGCAACGAAAGATCGGAAAAAAAGTTCACGGACGTCGCACCTTGTCGGCCATCCGCGCGATGCCGTCGTAGAGATCCGGGCTGCCGGGCACGAAACCGTCGAGGCGCAGACGCTCGAGCAGCGCCGCGCCCTCCGGGTCATGCGCCATACCCTGGAGTACGGTGCGAAAACGCTGCAGTTCGGCTTCCGGAATGTCGAGGCGGGCGACGAAGGGGGGATAGCCGAGAAACGGCGATTTCTCGATCACGCGCGTGCCGCGCGCCAGATCGGGATGCGTCTCGGCGAGCATCTCCCAGACGTAACCATCCACCGCGCCGCCGCTGGCGAGCCCGATACTGACCGCCTCGACCACCTTGCGGTGTGCCCAGGTGAAAAAGGTGCGCGAGAAATAGGTGGCGGGGTTCTGTCCCGCCTGCGTCAGTGCGTATTGCGGATACAGGTAACCGGAATTCGAATCAGGGTCGGAATAGGCGAACACCGTGCCGCGTAGGTCAGTCAGGCTGCGGATGCCGATGTTGCGCGCGTCGGCGATCAGGTAGGACTGGTAGCGTGGCTGTCCGCGCCACAGCGGCACGGCGACGAGGCGCATCTCGCGCCGGTGGCGCACGTAGGGATAGCCGCAGAGCCAGGCGAAATCGATCTTGCCGCCGCGCACCAGATCGACCACCTCGCGATAGTTGCCGCGCTGAACGAAGCTCACGGGCCTGCCGAGTTGCTCCTCCAACCAGCGCCGCCAGCGGGCGGTAAAGCTCACCTGGTCGTCGAGAAATACCGGGGTCAAGCCGATGCGCAACGCCCGTTTGGAAGCATTCGGCCATGCCGCACTTGGCAAGACCGCCCCCAGCGACAGGCCAGCGGCCCGCGCCAGGAAATCGCGGCGCAGCGGGCTGATGAGGGGGCGCGACAAGAAGCTCATGCGGGAGATGATAGTGCAGCAACGCCGTCCCGCCAGCGCCGATTTTTTACGGTGTTACGCGCCCGTAGCACACTGCGCCGCAGCATCCGGCGCAAGTGTTACGCCAGCGTAACACTCATGCGCGTCGCGCGCGGAATGCTTTCGGAAGCAAACCTTGGCTATGACTAAGGTTGAAGGGAAAACCCCTCGCCGTGGTCCGGATGTTGCAGAAGGCACATCATGCGTACGGATATTTTTACTTCTCCCACCGAGAAAACTGCCGACCGCCACCGCCCGGTGGGTGTCGATGCAAGATTGCGCTTCGCTGCGGCCACCTGCCTGCCGGTACGTTTTCCTGAACAAATCTGTGGCCTATGTGCTACCGCCTGTCCTACACAAGTCATCGACTTGATCGCCGACGGTCTGCGGCTCAACGAAGGCTGCATCGGTTGCGGGCAATGTGCTGCGATTTGTCCCACTGGCGCCTTGAGCGTTGATGGCTTTGCCCTGCCTGCCACGCTGCCGCCGAGTGACGCGCCCATTCATGTCGACTGCTGGCGCGTGCCGTTCGCCGAGTCGCCTTTGGGGGCGCTACGCGTGCCCTGCCTCGCCGGGATCAGCGCCGGCTGGCTGCTCGCCTTGTTTGACCTGGCCGCTGCCAGCGCAGAGCGTCCCATTCTGTTGCTGGATCGCCGCGCCTGTGGCGGCTGTACGGCTAGTGCCGGCATGACGGACCTGTACGCGACCCTAGACGAAGTGGGCGAGTGGCTGCTGGCCTGCGGTGTCGCCGCGGAACGGCTGCCACGTTTTGTGTCGCAACTGGCGCGCGGGCCATTGGCACCCAATATCCCGACATCGGCAGGCGAGGTTCGCATAGACCGGCGTGGTTTCTTCCGCGGCCTGATGGGCGGTGTGGCACGCGGTGCCGAGCAGATCGCGGCCGCCCAGGTTGGCGCAGATAACCCCGCAGATCGCCCCATCGTTTTGCGCGAAACCGTCGCGCCGCTCGAGCGCATGCGCGTCATTGCGGCATTGACGGCCATCGCCACACGCCACCACAGGGAGGTGCCGGCGCAGGTCCTGCCACACCTCTCGCTCGCCGACTGCAGTGCGCACGGCGTCTGCGCCCACGTCTGCCCGACCGGCGCGCTGGTGCGCGAAGAACAAAACGACACGGCCGAACTGAAATTTTTCACCGCACGCTGCATCGCCTGCGGTCAGTGCGCCCGCGTCTGCCCGGACCGCGCGCTGCGTGTCACCGCCACCGGCGGCACGGCCGTCGTTGCGGTGCTGGCCCGTTGGCAGGCGCACGAATGTACAGCCTGTGGCGAAACTTTTTTCGGGGCAGGAGAAACCTGTCCCGGTTGTAGCAAGCATCAGCAATTGTTTCAAGGAATGGCGGCGCTGTTTCGGCCGTCGGCATGAGTTGTCACTACCAGAGGAGATGAGGATGGAAATCCTGAAAACCAAGTTGTCCCGCCGGCGCTTCCTACAGGCCAGCGGTGCTGCCGGTGCTGCCGGCGCGGTGGTCGGTTCCGGGCAAATCGCCGGACTGAAAACCCTGTCGGAAGCCCAGGCGCAGGAAGGCGGCGGCCAGACCGTCGTCAACAAGAGCATCTGCGGTCAGTGTCCCGCACGCTGCGGCATCGACATCTACACGACCAACGGCCGGGTGCATGCGATCTACGGTAGCAACGACCACCCGATTGCCAACGGCAAGCTGTGTCCCAAGGGTCACCTCGGCACCTACATCCTCTACGACCCTGATCGCTTCAAGGGGCCGATGAAGCGCACCAACCCGCAAAAGGGCCGCGATCAGGATCCGAAGTTCGTGCCGATCTCCTGGGATGAAGCTTTCAAGACCGTCGCCGACCGCCTCAACGCCCTGCGCGACAAGGGCGAATCGCACCGTTTCGGCCTCTTCTTCGGCCGTGGCTGGGGCGCTTCCGACGTCGGCGTGAACATCGTGCCCTTTGGTCAGCTCTATGGCTCGCCCAATGCACCTATCGGCCACTCCTCGATCTGCTCCGACGGCTCCGTGCTGGCCAAACAGTGCACCGACGGCAATGCGTCCTACAGCTCCTACGACTATCGCCACGCCAATCACCTGCTGATCTTCGGTGCCAACTTCCTCGAAGCCTTCCGCCCCTACAACAACAACATGCAGGTCTGGGGTTACATCCGGCGCGAAAAGTCGCCGCCCACCAGCGTGACCTACGTCGATGTGCACATGAATCAGACCGCTGCCGCCGCTGATCAGGCCCTCCTGCTCAAGCCGGGCACCGACGGTGCGCTGGCGCTGGCCATTGCGCATGTCATTCTCACCGAGGGTCTGTGGGAAAAAACCTTCGTTGGCGATTTCAAGGACGGCGAGAACCGCTTCAAGACCGGCGAAACCCTCGACCCCGCCCTCTTCAACGAGAAGTGGACCAAGGGCCTGATCCAGTGGTGGAACACCGAGCTCAAGGACCGCACGCCGAAATGGGCCGCTGGCGTCACCACGCTGGCCGAAAGTGAAATCCTCAAGGCCGCCCGCCGCTTCGGCACTACCCGTCCCTCCATCGCCCTGTTCGAGCGCGGCGCGCATACGCACAGCAATGGCGTGTTGAACGGCATGGCGATCCACTCGCTGAATGCGCTGGTCGGCTCGCTGTTTGCCGAAGGCGGCCTGGCCTACCAGATGGGTCCGGCCTACGGCCCGGCACCGGCCGACCCCAACGACTTCATGGATGACTACGCCAAGAACGGGCCGCACAAGAAAGTCAAGCGCATCGACCTCAAGGGCGATGAAGACGGCTACCTGATGGCGAAAAACATGATTCAGGAGGTGGGCACCAATCACCTGACGGGCAAAGCTGGCTACAAGCTCGACACGGCCATGTTCTACATGACCAACCCCTGCTTCTCGACGCCGAACGCCAGGGATTGGGAAGAAGCACTGAAGAGCATGTTCGTTATTGACACCTCACCTTTCCCCGGCGAGACGGCGATGATGGCCGACCTGATCCTGCCCGATACCACCTATATCGAGCGTTACCAGGATGCGCCGACCTATCCCTTCCAGGGCTGGCCGCTGGCGCAGTTGCGCACGCCGGCGATCAAGCCGCTGTACGACGTGAAAACCTTTGGCGACACGCTGATCGGCATCGGCAAGCTCATGAATGGGCCAATGGGCGAGTACTTCAAGAAGCTCGAAAGCGTCGAGAACATCCTGCGTCACATCGCCAAGGGCTTCGAGGTCAATCCAGGTGACAACGGCGTCAAGGACTTTGAGACCTGGAAGGCCAAAGGCGTCTGGTTCAAGAAGCCCTATCACTGGCGCCAGGTGCGCGGCGAGTTCTTCGAGTGGGACGGCAAGGGCTGGAACAAACCGATGTCCGCCGCCGATGTCAAGGCCAAGCTGCTGAAGACCGATTCCGGCAAGTTCGAGTTCGTCTCTTCCTACATGGAGCACAAGAAGGACTGGATTCTCAAGGCCACTGGGCGCGATGCAGCTAAATACAACATGCCGCACTGGGAGGAGCCGAAGTACACCGGCGGCGGCGACCTGCATTTTGTTACGCCGAAAACGGCAATGCACGCCGAAGGGCGTTCGACCAACTTACCGCATGCCGCCGTCCAGTATCAACCCGCGGTGGGTGGCGGTCGAAAAGGTACGGTCGCCGAAGTTCATCCCAGCGTTGCCAAGCCAAAGGGCATCAAGAACGGCGACCGCATCAAAATCAAGTCCAGCCTGGGGGAAATCTTCGCCATTGCCAAAGTCACCGAACTGACGCGCCCGGACACGGTTGTGCTGCCTTTCGGTTTCGGTCACTGGGCGCACGGTCGCTGGACCAAGGATCGCGGTTCGCATGTGGACTCAATTACTGCGCAGCAATCGGACCGCATCTCGGGGATGGCCAACTTCTACACCGGCAAAGTGTCGGTCGAGAAAGCTTAAGGAGAAAACGAAATGGCAAAATGGGGAATGGTCATTGACCTAGCCAAATGCACCGGCTGTCAGGCATGCAGCACCGCCTGCCAGATGGAAAACAACCGCCTGCCGGGCGAAAACTACCAGGACGTTCTGTACTACACCGAGCGCAAGCAGCCGACGCCTACCCTGAAGTGGTTCCCGCGTCCCTGCATGCACTGCGAGGAGCCTTCGTGCATGCACGTCTGCCCGACCAAGGCCACCTTCAAAACCGAGGATGGCGTGGTGCTGATCGACTGGAACAAGTGCATCGGCTGCAAGTACTGCATGATCGCCTGCCCGTATGGCGTGCGCTTCTACACCGATGAAAAGCCGCTGATCGAGCCGAACATCAAGGACGTGTTCAAGGGCACCGGCGACCTGTCGTGGAACCCGCCGTACAAGGGACCGCAGCAAGACAACGCCCATGGCGTCGGCATCCAGCCACATGGCGTGGTCTCCAAGTGCACCTTCTGCTATCACAAGATCAGCAAGGCGCCCAAGGGCACGCCCGACCTGTCGAATGACAACGCTGCCGTGCGTGAGTACGTGCCGGCCTGTGTGCGTACCTGCGCACCGACCGCGCGCTACTTCGGCGACCTCGACAATCCGAATTCGGAAGTCAGCCGCCTGATCTCGAACCAGAGTGGTACCCGACTGCTGGAGCACACCGGTAACAAGCCGCAGGTTTATTACCTTGGTGGCGGCAGCGTGGTGCCCGGTTTCGAGCGTCCCGACAACAAATCCTGAGCTAGGGAGATAACGTCATGAGTACTATCAGTCAAGCAGTACCCTGCCCGGAATGCATCTCACGCATTTCCACCTTGCGTCTGGGTGTCGGGGCCATCGGTCTGGTCATTGGCCTCATCGCCATCGCAGGCCTGTTGAGCGGTGGACACGAAACCTTCAATACCAGCAGCCTGCTGACTTGGGGGTTGCCGGTGTCGACGTACGCGTTCTTCGTTCTTACGTCGACCGGGCTCACCTTCGTCGCTTCGCTGGCGATGGTGTTCGGCATGAAGGATTTTTATCCGCTCGCCAAGCGCTGCGTCTGGGGCGCCGTGGTCACGTTGATCATCGGCTTCATCTCGCTGGGACTGGAGATCGGCAATCCGCTGCGCATGCTGTGGGTGATTCCGACCAACTTCGCCACGAGTTCGCCATTGTGGTGGATGGGCCTGTTCTACACCACCTACATGGTGCTGTTGATCTGGAAGTTCATCCTGATCAACAAGGGCGACTGGAACAGTAGCCAGAGCAAGATCGTCGGCATTGCCTCCTTCGTTGCCGTGGTCATCGCCCACGCCACGCTCGGTTCGGTGTTTGGCATGATGGCGATGCGCCCGTTCTGGTATGGCCCGATGGTGCCGGTGTACTTCCTGATTACCGCCTTTCTCTCCGGTCTGGCCTTCATCATGATGTTCATCAACCTCGACTACGGCGTGAATCAGCGCAACATGTCAGAAGGTGCGGCGCGTGCGATGAGTCGACAACTGCCGACGATCTTCGCTATCACGCTCGGCCTGGTGATCGTGTTCACGCTCGCCAAGACCATCACGGGCTTGTGGACCAACGTGCCCGAGAACAAGATAGTGACGCAGTATTTAGTCTCCTCTGCGCTGTTCCAGTTTGAACTGTGGATCGGTATGGTGCTGCCTTTCATTCTGATGCTCACCAGTCTGCGACACAACGAGAAGGTACAGGTGCTGGCGGGTGGTTTGGTCATCACCGCGTTGTTCATCGGTCGCTACGAGTATGTCGTCGGCGGGCAACTGATCCCTATGTTCAAGGGCGCCTGGTTCGACGATCTCACGCCCTACTCACCCTCGCTGACCGAAATTGGCGTGGTGGTATTGGCGATCTCCGTCGGCATCCTGCTTTACGCATTCGGCGACAAGAAGCTGAACCTCTCGGATGCGCCGAACCCGTAATCAGTGTCATTTCCTCCGGCAGGTGAGCCCCCCTCCCTGCCGTATTTTGGTGGGGCCGTTTCCTCCAGCGGCTCCACCTCCTTTTTAAATGGATACCGCCATGACGCCTGATGCCGAGGAACTGCAAGCCCGCGCTGAGTTCTATCTCTGTCTTGCCCATGCTTTTCTGACCCCCAACTCGGAAGCCGCGTGGCAAGGCCTGCGCGACGCGCTGGCCGACGACCTGGAAGATCTGGCGGAAATTCTCGGCCATGACATCGCCAGCCATATCGCCAACTATCGCGCAGCGATCGATGCCATTCCCGATCAAGCCACTCTGCTGCAAATCTACAGCGGCCTGTTTCTCGCGCCGCCACGGCCGGTGAGCATCAATACGGGGGTGTACCTTGATGGCGCACTTAATGGCGGCAGTGTGCTGGCCATGGAGGAGAGCTATCGCCAGAATGGCCTAGAGCGCAGCGGCGAATTCCTCGACCTTTCCGATCACCTTTCCATTCAGCTCGAATTCGTCGCCTCGCTTCTGCTGGCACGACAGGACAGCACGGGCGCAGCCGAAGATGATGATGCCGAACGTTTTTTGGCGACCTTCGTCGCCCGCTGGCTGCCGCCCTTCATTGCCGACCTCGAAGCTGCCGGCAGAAACCCCAATCCCTGGCTGCATCTGGCGCGCGCCATGTCTGTCGCCGTACTCCGCGAAGCCCGTGCCGAAGCGGTGGCGCCCAGCCTGCTGCGGCAACAGAATGCCATCGGCAAGGCACGCCATGAGCGCGCCGTCGCCGGCGTCAGCGAAGCGGACATGGCCTTCATCACCGAGCGCCTGCGCGAAAAGGGACTGGCCACCGATCACCTGGCGATACCCCATGACCAGCGCGACGAAGCGCGCGGACTGTCGCGCAAAGCGCCCCTGTCGCCGCGCCGGGGCTCCCGCCTCGGATGAGGCGACTCGTCGCGCTGCTGCTCCCGTTAATGTTCCCGCTGCTGACCCAGATAGCGCTGCACGCCACACCGGTGCGGGCGGACATCGACGAATCGGCCTACGAGGCTCGCGGGTCGGTGCGCAACGAACAAGAGCGACAGCGCTTTCACGCGCAATTCGCGGCCGAGGCGGAAGCCGAGCGTCGCCGCATCGACGAGGCGGAGGCGGCCCGGGCGCGCGCCGAGGCCGAGGCGCAGGCACGCGAGGCCGCGCGCCCTTATCCCGAACGGCTGACCCGGCAGAAATGCACGCTTTGCCACCCGTCCGACAACTACACCACCAAGCATCACACCTGGTTCACCTGGCGTCTTGTCGTCGCGCGCATGGTGTGGCTCAACGAAGCGCCCATCGCGATGGATGAGCAGTCGGTCATCGTTGGTCATCTGGCCGCCGCTTATCCAGCGCGCGGCGAGGAAATCGTTACTGAATACGGCTTGCCCGCCGCCGCGCTGGTGCTGCTGGGCGGCATCGCATGGATCGGACGCCGGTTCTGGAAAGGAATACATTGATCATGCAAGTCGACACAGGCTGCCAGGTGGTCGTACGCGGCGTAGCACGCAACGCCAACGGCGATATCGTCCTCGCCGACGAACGACCATTCCGTTTCACCGTTGGACGCGGCGAAACGATCATTGGCATCGAGCGCGCCGTCATCGGCCATCGCGCAGGCGAGCATGTGCGTTTCGCCTGCCCGCCAGAAGACGCCTACGGCCCATATCGTCCCGAACTCGTGTTCGAGGCGGTGCACGCAAATCTGCCGCCCGACCTGGAGCTGACGCCCGGCGCGATGCTTTCGCCCGGCGGCAGCGAGGGCCGCTTCCACCTCAAGGTACTCGAACTCACCGAGAACGGCGCCCGTCTTGACGGCAACCATCCGCTCGCCGGTCTGACCTTGCATTTCGAGATGGAAATTGTCGCGGTCAACCGGCAATGACATTCAGGATTTTCTGCTGCGCTACGCTTATGCTGGCCTGTAGTGCTTATGGTGCGTCTGCTGCGCAGCTTGAAGAGCGCAGCGAGGAGATGAGAAAAAAATCAACTGCTGTGAAGGCTGCAGATAAAAACACGGAGTCGGAAGCGAGACGCGCAGCGCCAGAGGCAAAGACAAAGCCGAAGTTGAAGAATGCCAAGAGCCAACCGCCGGCTTATGTCGAACCAGACCCCAAGACGCTTGGCCTAGGCTGCGCATCGGGCGAAGACTGAATTCAGCACGATGATCGACGTTAGGAAGCGCCGCCTGCGTGACCTGCGCATCTCGGTCATCGACCGTTGCAATTTCCGTTGCACCTATTGCATGCCGAAAACCGTGTTCGGCCGCGATTACCCATTTCTGCCACGTGCCGACCTGCTCTCATTTGAAGAAATTGTGCGTGTCGCGCGCGCCGCCGTAGGCCTCGGCGTTGAAAAAATCCGACTGACGGGTGGCGAACCGCTACTACGGAGAAACCTTGAACACCTTGTGGCGCAGTTGGCGAAACTACCTGTAGAACTCACTTTGACGACCAACGGCGCCTTACTGAAAGAAAAAGCGCGTGCGCTGAAAGATGCAGGCCTGAAACGGGTGACGGTCAGCCTTGATGGCCTAGATGACCATGCTTTTCGTTGCATGACAGATACGGACTATCCCGTCAGTGCGGTGCTTGAAGGGATCGAGGAAGCTGCCAACGTTGGGCTAGCGCCGGTCAAGATCAACTGTGTGATCAAGCGGGGCTGCAACGATGATCAGATCCTGCCGCTGGTTCGCCACTTTCGGGGCAGCGGCCACATCCTGCGTTTCATCGAGTTCATGGATGCGGGGTGCACCAACGGCTGGAAGATGGCGGAAGTTGTGCCATCGTCCGAGGTGCTGTGCCGCATCGACGATGTCTATCCCATCGAACCGATTGAACCGAATTACCCCGGCGAAGTTGCCGAGCGCTGGCGCTATGTCGATGGGGCAGGCGAGGTCGGCGTAATCGCATCGGTCACGCAAGCCTTTTGTGTCGACTGTACGCGACTGCGGCTATCAACCGACGGCAAGCTGTATACCTGTCTCTTTGCTGGCAGCGGTTATGACCTGCGCGCATTGCTGCGAACCCGTTGCGATGACAGCGCTATCGCCGGTTCGATTGCCAGCCTATGGAAAACTCGGACAGACCGTTATTCCGAGATTCGTCGTTTCGCCAGCAAGCCGGAAAGCAAGATCGAAATGTCTTACATCGGCGGTTGATGACAGCTTATTCAGATTAAAGGGAGAACGCATCATGACGATCCAAATCCTCTTCTTTGCCGGCTTGCGTGAGTCACTCGGATGTTCCAGAGAAATCCTTCACCTGCAACCAGGACTGGCCCAAGTTGGCGATCTGCGAGACCACATCGCCAAGCGTGGCGAACCGTGGGTAGCGTTGTCATCCACAAAGAATTTGCGTGCCGCAGTCAATCATCAGATGGTCCCTATGGATGCACCGATCAAGGACGGCGATGAGATCGCATTCTTCCCCCCTGTGACCGGAGGATGACAATGCATGATGTCTCCATTCAATTTGAGGATTTCGATGTTGGTCGCGAAATAGCGCGCCTGAGCACGAATGATGATGGCGCTGGTGCTATCGCCAGCTTCGTCGGTCAAGTACGCGGCGGTGAGATAAAAGCAATCACACTCGCACATTATCCGGGCATCACGGAGAAAACCATGGCAGCCATTGTGGACGAAGCCCATATGCGCTGGCACTTGCGCCGAGTTCGGGTGATTCATCGTGTCGGACGTTTGCTGCCTCGGGACAATATCGTTTTCGTTGGGGTGTCATCCGCTCACCGGGGAGTTGCCTTCACTGCATGCGCATTCATCATGGATTACCTGAAGACCCGCGCACCATTTTGGAAAAAGGAAGAGGCAGATCAGGGTGCCGGCTGGGTTAAGGCGCGGGAGTCCCATAAGGCGGCGGCCTCACGCTGATCAGAAACTAAATGTCTGTTGCTGGTCGGCTATGCGTTGTATCTGATCGCCGAGATGAGCGGATCCACCGTCCCATCAGAGCCGACTTTTCAGGCGGCCAGCGTGTCGACGTCTGTCGTACGCAGCGGTGTATCGCCCATGGCGTAGATATTCAGGTATTTGAGGCTGATCACGCGCAGACAGGACGACAGGTTCTTGTCGTTGGCCACCAGGCAACCGTCCAGCACCCGCTCGATCAGGCGCGGCACGGTAAGGCCGCAATCCTGCGCCATCGCTTCGATCACGTTCCAGAAGGCGCGTTCCAGCGCCACGGTGGTGCTATGACCATGCAACCGAAAACCGCGCTTCTCGGGCACGAATTCGTTGATCTGCGACGTTGTGCACGAACTGAACATGTGGTCGAGAAAATCGCGCGGCTCGCGATAAATATCCATTACCTCTCCTCCGCCGGTCGCAACCGGTCATTGTTTGCAATAAATACTACCTCAGTGAGAGAGGAGTACCGTAAGTTTCGTTCCACAATAAAACGAGGAGGCTCGATATGGAGTTTTTCAAAAAGACGCTGGACCCGGTGATTGCACTCGCCGCGCTGGCTGTGCTCAACATCTTCATGTTCCTGCTGATGGGCGCCTGGACCGTCGGCGGCGGCGAGACGATGATGACCGGTCTCACGGCGCAGGCGGTACTCGGCGAGGATCTGCAGCGCATGCCGTTCTGGAGCGTCGTGTTTCCGCCCGCCGCCGATTACTGGAAGATCTATATCAGCTTCGGCATGCTGTTCGGCGCTTTCGTCGGTGCGGTGCTCTCCGGCGAGTTCTACTGGCGCGTGCCGCGTCATCTGTCCGAATGGATTCTCATCACCATCGGCGGCCTGCTGATGGGCTTTGGTATCCGCCTCGCTTACATCTGCAACGTGTCCACCTTCTTTGGCCTGATGCCGGAGATGAACATGGGCGGTTATCTGGCCATGTCGGGCATCCTCGCCGGCGCGTATGTCGGCTCGATGATCTACAAGAAAATTCTGGAGGGCTGAAAAAATGCTGACCCCTGTCGTCGAATGCGTCGTCGCATTCATCTTTGGCTCGGTGGCCGGCCTGCTGATGCAGCGCTCGCGCTTCTGTAACACCGCTGCCTTGCGCGATGCGATCATGTTCAAGACTTACCGCAACACCAAGGCCATGCTGGTGGCGATGATGATCCTCACCGTCGGCTTCACCGGCTTTATGACCCTCGGCGCTGGCCATCCGCTGCGCTTCGATGTCGGCCTCAACACCTTCGCTGGACTATTCCTGTTCGGCATCGGCATGGTGCTGGCCGGCGCCTGCACGGTGTCGACCTGGGTCAAAACCGGCGAGGGCAACCTCGGTGCGCTGTGGGCGCTGATCTTCACTTTCGTCGGCATGTTCCTGTTCTCGGCCGTCTGGTCGGCAAGTTGGTGGCCACCGGCACCGCAAAGCATGACCGGGCAGATCAACGCGCCCGCGCTGCAACTGGGCTTCTCCAATGCGCAGACGCTGCAGGACAAGCTCGGCATACCCGCCATCGTCTTCGGCCTGGTGCAGACCGCAATCCTGTTCGTGATCTACCGGGCGATTCTGCGCCGCGAACAGGCGCAGCAGGCGGAACACGAAAAACATCAGAAGCAACACAAGAAAGCCAAGGCGGAAGCCGTCGCCGCAACCAATTGAGGAGACATCATGGGACTGTTCGGATCGAAGAAGAAAACCGAGGAAACCGCGACGAGCGGCATGGCCAAACTATCGGACGGCAGCGAAATCCAGATCGCCCGTCAGATCGACTGCCTGGGGGTTTCCTGCCCGCGCCCGCAACTGATGACCAAGAAAGCCATCAATGAAATCGCCATCGGCGAGGTGATCGAGGTGCTGGCCGACAACCCTTCGTCGGTGGAAGCGCTGCCGCCGATGTGCGACGAACTCGATGCCACGCATCTGGAAACCATCAAGGCGTCGAACTGCTGGCGCATCTACATTCGCAAGGACTGATGCCATGTGGCAGAAACTGTTGATGCGTTTATTTGTCGGCATTGCTGCGATCGTCAGCGTCGGCGGCTACCTGTGGATGACCTTCGCCCCGCCGCCCGGCCTCAAGGCGACGCGTGACGGCGTGCCGTATTTCACACCGCCGGTCGTGCATCCGATCAGCGGTGAATCGGTGCCGCTCGAAACGCTGGTGCGCCATTACAAGGGAGAAAAATGATGGATGCGCAAGTCATCGCCCACGGACTGTTGTTCTGCCTCGCCTTCGGCGTGATCGCGCTCGCCTTCTTCGGCGATACGCTGTGAATGGGGGAATTGCATGCTGAATCGAACCAGTTGGATTTTCTGCTCTGTCAGCCTCGTGATCGGCAGCGCGGCCTGCGTGGCCGCTTACCAGCTCACCGCCCTGCCGCTGGGAACCGTCCGGGCGGCGAAAGTGCCCACGCCGCCCGAAGCCATCCCTGATCTCGATCTGCCTGGCTTCGGCAAAGTGAGTCCGATCGACCTGATGGGCTATTACATTGACAATCCGCCCGCGCCGGTAGCCAGCGGTGCCACAGCGGCGCCTGCCCAGCGCTTCGGCGGCTGCTGACCATGCGCAGCGGCCTTGCATTGTTGGCCTTGCTTGCCGCACCGGTATTCGCGGCGAACGACTTCGGCAGCGCGCAAAAAGTCGGCGCTGGCGAGACGGCGGTCGACGTGCGTCCGCTCGGGCAATGCAAGCAAGCCACCTTGCCCGGCGCGCGCTGTCTGCCGCCGACGGAATTCCTCGGTCAGCGCGGCCAGTTGCCGAGCGAGCGCGACCTGCTGTGGCTGCTCGGCACGGCGGGCCTCGACGGCAGTGAGCGGGTCATCGTCGCTGGTGACAATCCCAGCGCGCGCGAATTTGTCGCCGGCCTGCTCTACCTGGCCGGCCAGCGCGAGGTGCACGTGCTCGCAAAGCCCTTGACGCCGCTGGTTGCCACCCGCAGCGACGCCGTGCCCGGACGGGAGCGCGCGTTGATCCGTTCGACCGTATTTACCGCGCCGATGCGCGACGCGCTGTGGATCGTCGATCAACGCGAACTGGGTGAGACGCCCGCCATCGTCGCGCCGGATGCCTACACCGCGATTCGTCGCTTCGCCCGCCAACTGCTCGATAGCGGCCAGCCCTTGCGCGTCGGCTGGGCGCTTACCAAGGAAAAGCAATGAACCTTCTGTTCCATGTCACGACCGCCGCGAGCGGCAGTTTTCTCAAGCCGCTGGCGCTTGCGGCGCGGCGCGCCAATGCAAGCTTCGCCGCCTTCTTCACGCACGAGGGCGTGATGACCCTCAAGGATGCCGATCTGCTCGCTGCACTCGCCGATAGCCGCGCGGTGGTCTGCGAGGAATCCTGGCACCGCTTCTGTCCCGGCCTGGATTGCCCGGTGGAAAACGGCAGCCAGACGATCAACAGCGCCTTGATGAGCGAGGCGGAAAAAGTGATCAGTCTATGAGCGAAAAAAATATCCTGGTGCTGGCGCGTCGCGACCATGCCGAGGCGATGCGCGTCGCCGCCGGTCTGACCATCTTCGGCCACCAAGTCGATCTGGTCTTCATGGATCGGCCGGTGGAAGAGTCGGCGGAAAATGCCGCCAATGCCGAATTGCTCGAAATTTGCGACATCGCACCGCAAACCACCGTTGAGGCGATGGCCGACGTCCTGCCGCTGCTCGATGCCGCCGCGCTGGCCACCGCCATGCTGTCCGCCGACATCACCCTTTCGCTATAAGCGTTATTTTTTGAGCAAACAATGACTATTATCCAGCTCAACACCGGTCTGTTTCCCGCTGCCCAGACCGTGAGTGCCGCCCTCCGGCAGATGGCCGAGACGCATGGCTTCGACACCATCGATCTTCGGCAACGGGAACTGAGGGAAAAAGATTGGGACGAGGTGATGCAAGTGATCCTCGCCGCTGATCGAGTTATTACAACGTAAAACCTGATGGAGGAGACACCATGAAACAAATAACGATGAAACTTGGCCGCACGCTCGGCTTGGCCGCGGCTTTCCTGTTCGGTAGCATCGCCCCAGCCCTCGCCGCCGAACCGCTGGTCGATGTCGCCTGGCTCAAGGCCAACCTCGACAAACCGGGCATCGCCGTGGTCGACATGCAACCGACCACCGACTTCATGCGTGGCCATGTGCCCGGCGCGGCCAGCACCGACTTCGGTAAATCCGGTTGGCGCGAGGAGCGTGCCGACAAGGTACCCGATATGTTCCCGGCCAAACTCGACAAGCTGGTCGCCCATATCGGTAGCCTTGGCGTCGACAACAACAGCCACGTTGTGTTGATCGCTCCGGGTGGTTCTTACGCCGATATGGGCTGGGCCACGCGCATCTACTGGACCTTCAAGACGCTCGGCCACGACAACGTCTCGATCCTCAATGGCGGGATGGCGGCCTGGGCAAAGGAAAAAGGCCAAATCGAAACTGGCGCGGCCAAGGTGACAGCAAAGACATTCACGCCTAATCCGCGCATGGACATGACCGCTACCGTCGAGGACATCAAGGCAGCCAAGGCTAAGGGCGTGCTGCTGGTAGACAGTCGGCCAGAAGACCAGTATGTCGGCATCAACCGCAATCCGAAAGCGACCCAGAACGGCACGTTGGTTGGCGCCAAGAACCTGCCGAGCGGCTGGACGACGGAAAACGGTGGTGGCGTATTTCGTACCAAGGCACAGCTTGAAAAGCTCTACAAGGTCGCCAACGTACCAACCAGCGGCGAGCAGATCAACTTCTGCAATACTGGCCACTTGGCTTCGATCGGCTGGTTCGTCTCCAGCGAACTGGTCGGTAACAAGAAGGCCAAGCTCTACGACGGTTCGATGGTCGAATGGACCATGACCAAGGCCGGCCCGGTTGACCAGAAAATTAATATCGACTAAGTGCGTTTCCGCCTGTTGCTGTGCGGCCTGGCGGCAGTTTGTCTCGGCACTGCCGCCCGGGCCGATGGCGGCGCGTCCCACCGGCAGCTTGCGGCAGAACTGGCCGTCATGGCCGGCGATGCGCGCCAACTGACCGCCACACGCGTCGGGCCACAAACGCGCGCCGGTTTGAACGAGCGCCTGCAAGGCGCGCTCGCTTCATTTCCCCTGTTGTTGCGACGCGCAGGAGAAACTTCGCAACCCGTCGTTACGCTACGGACAAGTCTGGATCGCCAGGACTGGCGCCGTTTCATTGCGACGCTGGAACCGTTGGCACGCCGCCATCCGTTCACTGCAGAATTTATGTCCATCCCGTCGACGCCCCAGCGCGTTGCCGCAGGAAAAGCCTTGCACAAGGAAGTCTGCGCGTCCTGCCATGATGCCGACTGGGGCGACACGCGGTTGCCGGCGAAAAATCTCTCAGCCCAGCTTGCATCCATGTCGCGTGTGGAATTCGCCGCACGGCTGTGGCTTGGCGTGCGTGGCACCCGGGAACATGCCTATGCAAATCCATTCACTGATGAGGAGTTGGCGAGTCTGATGGCCTATTACTCGAAGTCTCGGCAATAGCATGCCGTACCGCCAGCGACCGAAGGAAGTCCCCTTTACGGGACGCCGACTTTTCAACCGCCAGCGTGAATGTCGTACTTGCGCATCTTTTCCCAAAGGTTCTTGCGACTGATCCCCAGTTGGTTGGCCGTTTCGTTAATCTTTCCCTCGTTGGCCGTCAGGGCCGCGAGGATGTGGCGCCGCTCACTGCTGGCGACATGATCGGCTAGTGTCGAGGGTACGCCATCGTTGGGTTCCACGCCATGTTTGCCGCAAAGCGCAAGTGCAGTCAGCATGGGCGCACCGTCAAGAATGCAGGCGCGCTCCAGGCAGTGGCGCAGTTCACGCACATTGCCAGGCCAGTCTGCTGCCAGCAAGGCATTTTCAGCACCTGTATCCAGCTTGCGTGATGCAGCCCCTGCAGAAAGTTCGATCAGGAATCGGTCAGCCAGCCAAAGGATGTCCTCGCGCCGCTCGCGCAAGGGAGGGACGTCGATCTGGACAACGTGAATGCGGTAGTACAGGTCTTCGCGGAATTGGCCATCCTCAACCATCTTTTTCAGATCACGATGGGTGGCACAAATCAGGCGGATATCGACCGGGATAGGCTTCTCGCCACCGACGCGCACGATGCTGCGCTCCTGAATGGCCCGCAACAACTTGACCTGCATGCCCATCGACATATCGCCAATCTCGTCGAGAAACAAAGTGCCGCCGTTGGCCTGTTCAAAGCAGCCACGGCGTTCCTTGATGGCGCCGGTAAATGCCCCCCGCTCGTGACCAAACATTTCCGCTTCCATCAAGGATTCGCTGACGGCACCGCAGTTCACGGCGACGAAGGCCTGGCGCCCCGCAGGATCCGCCAGGGTATGCAACGCACGGGCAACCACCTCCTTGCCAACACCGGATTCGCCGGTGATCAGCACGGTGCGGGCATGACTGGCAAGACGTGGCAGCATGGCTTCGATACGGCGCATTGCATTTGAAATGCCGAGTTGCGGCGTGGCATTCGGCTCCGTTACACCGGTTCTGGCACTCAGTTGCCGCACCTTGTCGAGCAACAGCGGGACATCCAATGGTTTGGTCAGGTAGTCTTCGGCACCCAGTTTGAGTAGGCGTACGGCTTGGTCAATCGCGCCATGACCGGTAATGAACAGGAAAGGCGGCAGGGGCTGCCCGGATTGCTTTAGTTCGGCGAAGAGGTCTTCGCCCGACACATCAGGTAGGCGAATGTCGCTGATGACCAGTTGATACCCTTTGTGCAGCAGACCGGACAGGGCGGCACGTCCGAGTTGGAACCAGTCACAGGCGTAGCCTTCCATGTCGAGTCGTTCGACCAGTGCCTCGCCCATGATGGCGTCGTCTTCGATCAGGCAGATGCGGGGTTTCATGGGGATACTTCCTGTTTGGACGCCGTCTCGCCACCGCCGACTTTTGGCGGAACCAGCGGCAGATGAATGATGAAGCGCACTTCGCCCTCCGGGCATTCGACCGTGATGTGGCCGTTAAGCTGATGGATCGTCTGGTAGGTGACCCAGAGCCCGAGGCCATGGCCACCCTCGCGACCGGTAACAAAGGGTTCGAACAGGTGAGAAAGAATGTCGGGGGGCGGGGGATCGCCGTCGTTGGCGACCATCAAGACCAATTGTCCTGAGTTCTGCCGCGCCGTCAGGCGAACTCGGCCATTCTGCAGCGTCGCCTGGATGGCATTCAGCAGCAGGTTGATGAGCACCTGGCGGACAAAACTGGCGGGCAACGGCAAGACATCGTCCAGCACAAGATCATATTCGAGACGAATGGTTTTCTTGTTGGCCTGTGGCTCGACGAGCGTGCGAATGTCTTCAAAATCCTGACGATTGAGGTCGCGCGCTTGAACCCGAGCCTGTACCAGCAAGGCACCCACCGTTTCGGTGATCTGCTGCAGTCCGCGCTCCAGCAAGGCCACGGTACGCGCGGTGGCCGGTTCCAGTGTGCCCCGTTGCTTCAGTGTATCCAGCGCCATCAACATGCCGCCCAGCGGGTTGTTGACCTCATGGGCAATACCGGCCGCCAAGCGACCGATGGCGGCCAGACGCTCGGACTGCATCACCTCACTTTCGAGTGCCGTTTTGGCGCGAATCTCGGCCGCTGCCTGTCGATAAGCATCGAATAGCTGTCCAAGCTCATCCCGGTAAGCGTACACGTCGGGTTGCAGTTCCGCAGGGGCACCCCGGACAATTTCGCTCATGCCGCGCGCCAGTTGCACCAGCGGTTCGGCCATGCGCCGCCCCCAGTACCAGTTGAGCGGCAGCAGGATGGCCAGCACCAATGCGCCCATGGCCGTGCCACCCAAGGCAATGCCGTGGAAGCGTGGCAGAAAGACATCCTTTGAGTGGGTGATGACCAGAGTTCCGAGCCGTGCGCCTTCCTCCGCGATGGGGATACTGACGTGGAGGTGGTTCGAGTCTGAAAACTCATGCGCCCTGGTTTCATCCTGAAATGATTGACGCAGGGATGCGGCCAGCTTGGGGTAATCCTCGCCGAGGGTTTCCAGATTGGCCAGCAAAGGCATGTCAAGCGGTGACGATGAAACGAGAATCCGCAAGTCGCGGTCGACGACGAAAATCGCGGTGGGTTCCATCGGCTGCTTGGGACGGTCTTCATGCAGCGGTGCGCGAATCAACTCGAAGGCACGCCAGGGGTCGTCATGCAGGAGGACGGGAAACAGTGTTTTGGCCAGGGTATAACCCAGGCTTTCCGAGCTGATGATCAAGTCATGCTTGAGGTCATCGAAAGCACGGTACATCAGTGCTCCAGAGACCGCGATGGCGGTGGCAAAGATCAGCGCGCTCCCCCACAACGGGATTTTGTGGCGCAAGCTCAGGTCAAACAGCCGCATGCAGGAAGCTCAGTATTCGCCGAAAGCACGCATCATCTTGATGACATCATCGTACAGGCGACGCTCACCCACAATAAAACCGGTGAGATTGAGTCGGGCGAGCAGCTTGCGGCCGTCCTCGTCATCCTGCATACCCAGTAGTACGCGCTGCATGGCACTGAAATCACTCGCGGTGACTGATCGGTGAGCCGCAAACGGCGGGAAGCCATACTCCGGCGAGGCGCCGATGATGCGCGTGCGGTTGGTAAGTTCCGGCTTGACCCGGGTGAGGGTATCCCAGACGAAGCTGTCCATTGAGGCGGCATCGGCCATCCCGGTGGCAACCGCTTCGACGGCTTTTCGGTGCGACCAAGTAAAGAAAGTTTTACGGAAATAGGTGGCCGGATCGTTGCCAGTCTGGCGTACCTGGTAGCGCGGCACCAGGTAACCGGTATTCGAATAAGGGTCGGAAAATGCGAACGCTGCCCCTTTCAGGTCGGCCATACTCTGCGGTTTGGGATTGTCGGCATGGACCAGCAAGTAGGCCCGGTAATAGGGCCGGCCTTGATTGAGCGGAATGACAAGCAGGCGTACCAAGTCTTTGAGATACAGAAACGGGTAGTCGCACAGCCAGGCGAAATCGAGTCGCCCCTGGTGCAGCAAATCCATGGTTTCACGATAGCTGTTGCGGGGGTGGAATTCGATGGCCACCCCGAGCCGGGCCTCAAGATATTGGCGCCAATCCGCCATCAGGACATGCTGGTCGTGAACAAAGGCCGGCGTCAGGCCGACGCGGAATACCCGTGTGGCCCCCGCCGCCCCAACCTGCCTTGTCCCAAGTAATCCGGCGCCGAGCGATGCAGTTAAAGCCCGCAAAAATTCACGGCGACGGTTACCGTTTGGTAACTGATTGATGGTGTCTGATTGCGTCGGGTTACTCATTGGTAACGATTATACGGATTAGGCCCTGACTGCTTTGGCCAAGTTTTCCTTTTCGTCTCCTAGAGTTAGGTCAAATTTTCCATCGGCATGCGCTCATTGGCATGGTAACTGCGCCATAAAGCTTGAATATTTCTGAGTGACTGGAGAGTGAGCGTGCTCAATTTATGGCGTAGATACTTGGTGCTGTTGGTCCTGGCAGGCGCATGGGGATTGCCTCCCTGTGTAGCCGCTGAAGGTGCTGCTATGGACCCTGCCGTTCTCGAAAAGAACCGCAAGGCCAATGAGGCCTGTTTTTCATGTCACAGCGAGTTTGGCCTGAAGAACCCGCCACGCAACGACATGGACATGCAGAAACTGGCGGAAACGCTGTATGACCCCAAAGTGTTTGCCGGTTCCAACCACGGCACCATGGACTGCCGGCAGTGCCATGGTCAGGGCTACAACGATTTCCCGCACTCGGTAACCGGCAAGAGCGAAACCAGCCCTTGCTCGGAATGCCATGCCAACAAGGTCGCCCGTCTGGAGCCCCAGTACGATGCTTCAGTGCATGCGCGGATCGAAAGCGTCAAGGCGAAATTTACCTGCGCTACCTGTCACGATCCGCATATCGATCTGGGAGCGACCCAGCTCAAGGATCCACACAAGATCGCCGTCCAGGACAACCACGCTTGCCTTGAATGCCACGACTCAAACGAGACCTTCGCAAAATACGCCCCGGACAACGAAAAAACGCCAGGTATCAAGAAGAAGCGGCCTGACATTGACACCATTCACGCGTGGCTGCCGAACACCAAGCGGCACTGGCAGACCGTCCGTTGCGTCGAATGCCACACGCCGGAAGTGAAGGACAACCGTCCGCTCTCGCACGAAATACTCGACAAGGAAAAAGCGGAAAAGAACTGCCTGAGCTGCCACTCCGCCAACAGTTCGCTCAGAACTCGGCTTTACCGCCACCTGGTCAAGGAAGAAGTCGAGCGGCTAGGCTTCACTAACAGCGTCATTCTGTCGAGTTCCTACGTCATCGGCGCCACGCGCAATCCGACACTCGACCTGATCGTGATCGGCCTCGTCGCACTGACGCTGGCGGGTGTGCTCCTGCATGGCGTCATCCGGGTCATCTTCGCAATTCGTCGCAAAGGAAAAACGCAATGAGCGACCGCATCTATCTCCTGCCGCTGTGGATCCGTGTCTGGCACTGGACCAACGCGCTGCTGATCATCGCATTGAGTATTACCGGCATCAGCCTGCATTTTGCCGATCCGAAGCTGCCGCTGGTCGAGTTCTCTCTAGCGGCGCGTATCCATGAGATTGCCGGAATTGCACTGGTTGCGGTGTACGGCTTGTTCGTCATTGCCAACATCGTGACCGGTAACTGGTGGCAGTATGTGCCCAAGCCGCCCGGCGTTCTGGAGCGTTGCATCGTCCAGGCCAAGTGGTACCTGATCGGCATCTTCAAAGGCGAGCCGCACCCCTACCGGGTCTCCGAAGAAGCCAACTTCAACGCCCTGCAGGCCATCAGCTACTGGATGATCATGTACATGATCCTGCCCGTCATGCTGCTTACCGGCATCATCTTCCTGTACCCGGACTTCGCACCCGACCGCCTCTTCGGTTTTGATGGCCTGATGCCGGTGGCCATCCTCCACTACCTCACGGGCGCCATTATCGTGATGTTCATGATCGCCCACGTCTACCTCGGCACCACCGGAAAAACAGCCACCAGCATGTTCAAGACCATGGTCACCGGCTGGCACGAACACTAAGCCCATTTAACAAAGGAGAAATAAATATGAACTTCATTCAGAACGCCATCGCGCTTGCCATCATGGCGGCGGTTGTCAGCGCACCGGCCTTCGCCCAGGAAAAGCCCAAGGCGCAAAAGCCGGTACCGGTCCCCGCCGTGAAGGCGGACGCCGCTCCAAAAGTGGATGGCTCGGCCGATGACGCCGTCTGGAAGACGGCCCCGGTCGTCAAGCTCGAAGCCATCAAGGGTGTCAACTTCAAGGACAACAAGGGCAACACCAACGCCACGGTACAGCTCGCCTACACCGCCGATACGCTCTACATGCTGATTACCTACGATGATCCGACCTTGTCCGTCAAGCACAGCCCCTACGTCAAGAAGGCGGATGGCAAGTGGGAAATGGTCAAGGATCCGGCCGATAAGGGCTCCGACGACAACAAGTTCCACGGCGACAAGGTATCGGTGCTGTGGAACATCAACGACAGCATCTTCGGCTTCACCGACAAGTTCTCCTGCACCTCGGTCTGCCATGGCGGCGAAAAAGGCAAGACCTATGGCAACAAATACAGCGAGGAAGCCGAAGAAATGGCCGATATGTGGGTGATGCGCTATGCCCAGGGCGGTGCGCTGGGTTACGGCGACGACGGCTATGTCGACAACACCAAATTCGATCCCGCCAAATCGCCGGATGCCGGCCGCAAGGGGGATGCCAGCACAGGTGGCGGCTTCGAGGCGATCAAGTTGGTCAACGGCAAGCCAGAGTTCATGGGCAAAGATGCCAAGCCGGCCAACAAGGGCGGCACCTACTGGGTCAAGGCGGATGACAAGACGGCTTTTGACGACAGCAAGTTCAAGGCCGGCGACGAAGTCGCTTCCGTCGTCGTCGCCCCGTTCAAGGGCGATCGCGGTGATGTTTCGGTCGGCGCCAAATGGGCGAGCGGCAAATGGACGGTCGAGTTCGCCCGCAAGCTGAAGACCGGCTCCAAGCACGACATCGACCTGAGCGACCTGAGCAAGACCTACGCCTTTGGCATCGGCTTCTTCGACAATGCCCAGGTGCGCCATGCCTATGTGCAGGCCCCGTTGCATCTGCAATTCCAGAAGTAATCGACACGCTGAAAAGGAGTCGTCATGAAACTGACCAGACGCGAATTCATCAAGGGATCAGCCGCCACCATCGGCTTGCTGATGATCGAGGGAGTGAATGCCAAAACGCCACGCTCGCCAAAATCCAGTGCCATCAAGGTACGCAAAGCAGGACCTGCCTCACCCGCAAAGGGCACCTGGGTAGCGAGTACCTGCCAGGGATGTACTACCTGGTGTGCCGTTGAGATCTTCGTGCAGAACGATCGTGCGGTGAAGGTACGGGGCAACCAGATGAGCAAGGCCAACAATGGCTATTGCTGCCCGCGTGGCCATTTGATTCCGCAGCAAACCTACGACCCGGACCGCATCAAGGTGCCGATGAAGCGAACCAATCCGCAGAAGGGTCGCGGCATCGATCCGCAGTTCGTGCCCATCACCTGGGACGAAGCACTCGACACCCTTGCCGACAAGATGATCGAGCTGCGCAAGAACAACGAGCCCGAAAAGTTCTGCTATATCCGCGGCCGGTATTCATCGACCTCGACCCAACTGCTGTACGGTGCGGTCCCTGCAATCTACGGCACCCCGAACTACTATTCACACAGTGCCATTTGTGCGGAAGCGGAAAAAATGGGACCGGGCCTGACACAGGGCTATTTCGGATACCGCGACTACGATCTGGCGAACACCCAATGTCTGGTGGTCTGGGGCTGTGATCCGGTTTCCTCGAACCGCTTGGTACCCGCATCGATCAAGCACTTCGGCGAAATCATCGCGCGTGGCAGTTTGATCACGGTTGATCCCCGCATGTCGACCTCCGCAGCCAAGTCTCAGGAGTGGTTACCCATCAAGCCAGGTACCGATGGAGCGCTGGCCAGTGCCATGGCCCACACCCTCCTGGTCGAAGGTCTGTGGAGCAAGGAATTTGTCGGCGACTTCATTGATGGCAAGAATCTCTTCATTGCGGGCGCAACAGTCGATGAGGCAGCCTTCGCCGAAAAGGAAACCTACGGTCTGGTTAAATGGTGGAACCTTGAACTCAAGGATAAGACCCCGGCCTGGGCAGAGCAGGAAACCCTGATTCCGGCGGCACAGACCCTCCGCGTCGTTCGCATGATGGCCAAGGCAGCACCGAAGGTCGGTGTCTGGATGGGCCCGGGCGTGGCCATGACGCCACGCGGTACCTACGCGGCGATGGGTGTCTATGCACTGAACGCCCTGTTGGGTTCCGTCGAAGTCGAGGGCGGCGTGACCGAATACGGCAAGACGCCGGTCGGCTCGTTCCCGAAGTCAGATGCATTCCAGGACGAGATCGTCAAGAAGTATGGCAAGGGCAAGAAGATCGACGGACGCGGTGCCAAGGACATGCCCGCCATGATGGGCGCCAAGCCGGGCAGCGGTGTGGTCACCAACAACATCGCCAACGGCATGCTCAAGGATCCGGACGCCATCAAGGTGCTGCTCAGCTCCTGGTCCAACTTCAATTTCTCCTGCACCGACCCGGTACGCTGGGACAAAGCGCTGGCGCAGATGCCCTTCTTCGTGCACATGGTCACCAATGCTTCGGAAATGACCCAGTTTGCCGACATCGTGCTGCCCTCGACGATGAACGCGAGCGAGGGACTGACGATGGTCTCTAGCAGCGGACAAGGTTTCGGCGTTTCCTCGATCCAGCAACCCTGCGGCAAACGTCTCTGGGATGTCAAGCAGGAAGAAACCGAAGTTGTCTGGCTGCTGGCCGAGAAACTCAAGGCAAAAGGCTTCCCGAATCTGTACGATTACTACGCCTCGTTCAAGGATCCTGAGACCGGCAAGACGCCGACCAACGAGAAGGAGTTCGGCGAGATCCAGGTCAAGATCACCAGTGCACCGCTGTGGATGCCGAAGGAAGCGCTCAAGGGCGACAAGCTCGAAGGTTGGGCCGATTTCCGCAAGAAGGGTATCTACAATTCCGAGCCCTACAAGATGAAGAAGAGTTGGGGTGGCAACTTCAAGACGGCCACGAAGAAATTCGAGTTCTACAGTGAAACCATGAAGAAGGGCTTGACCGAACACGCCACCAAGCACCAGTCGACCATCGATGAAATCCTCAAGGTGTCGGGTTACGTTGCGCAGGGCGACCTTGTCTTCGTGCCGCACTACGAACCACCGAAGCGCAACGGCAGTTATCAGGACTATCCGTTCGAGTTTGTCGACGCCAAGTCGCGGCTCAACCGTGAAGGCCGCTCGGCCAACCTGCCTTGGTACCAGGAATTCCGCAAGGTCGATGCCGGTGACGTGTCATGGGGTGATGTGTTGAAGATGAATCCCGTCGATGGCGCCAAGCTGGGTCTCAAGACAGGCGATACCGTCAAGATCACCTCGCCAGCCGGCTCGATCGTCTCTCAGGTCAAACTGTGGGAAGGCATCCGTCCCGGCACGGTGACCAAGACTTATGGCCAAGGACATTGGGCTTACGGCCGCGTTGCGGCTCAAGACTATGGCAAGGCCGTCCCACGCGGTGGCAACAACAACGAGATTCTCGTCGATGACTACGATCGATTGAGTGGCGCCACCGCCCGTAATGGCGGCTTCACCGGTGTCAGGGTCGAAAAAGTCTGAATCCGAACGCACGAATCTAGGAGATAAAAATGGCCAAATATGGAATGGTTATTGACCTGCAAAAGTGCGTCGGCTGTGGAGCCTGCGCCTTTGCCTGCAAAGCCGAAAACAACACCCGGGATCGCGGTAACGACAACGCGCACAACTGGGCCGACTTCCTCATGAAGACGGATGGCGTATTCCCCAACACCACGCACGTTGTGCTACCGGTGCTTTGCAATCACTGCGATGAACCGGCCTGCATTCCCAAGTGTCCGGTGGTTCCCTCGTCGATTTTCAAGACACCGGATGGCACGGTGCTGATTGATCATGAGACCTGCACGGGCTGCGGTGCCTGCCAGAAGTCTTGCCCCTACAGCAATCCGGTGCTGGACGACCGTAGCCTTTCCGGGGAAACCTACAGCGTCATCAGCTTCAATAACAAACGCCGGCCAGCGCAACCACGCTGGGAAGACAAGACGTCGATGATTGCGAGCTGCACCTCCTCGGGCGAGGAAGTTGCCAAGGTGGCAGGTGCCCCGATACCCGCGATGAACCAGTACGATTCTTCGGAAACGCAAACCATCCGTCCGCGTGGCGTAATGGAAAAATGCACCTTCTGTTATCACCGTATCAGCCATGGCATGTTGCCGGCCTGTGTCGAAGTCTGTCCGTCCAAGGCGCGCATCTTCGGCGATCAGAAAGATCCGAAGTCAGAGATCGCCAAGATTCTCAAAGCCCAGAAGAGCTTCCGGTTGCAGGAGGACAAGGGCACCAAGCCGAACATCTTCTATGTCAATAAGTACAGCCCGAGAGCCTGATCGACCGGCGCATTAAAATCACAAGGCAGGGTGCGCCCTGCCTCTTTTTTTGGTGAAAAACAAAATGACCGAACAAGAAATTAAGGCTGCCGCCGCCCGTGAGGATGTGTGCCGCTACCTGGCTGCCTGCTTTTACGAACCAGATGCGGCATTTGAAGAAGAGGGCATGTTCAGTGCGCTGCTGGACGCCGCGAAACAGCTTGATGCATCGCTCGGCCCCTATGCACAACGCCTTGGGGAACAATTCCGCGCAACGAAGATCGATACGCTGCTGCTCGATTACACCCGTCTGTTTCTCGGCCCGATGGATATTTTGGCCAAACCCTATGGCTCGGTTTGGCTTGATGAAGAAAAGACCCTCATGGGTGAGAGCACCATGGCGGTTCTTGAGCTTTATCGTGAAGCCGATTTTGAGATGGATGAGGAATTCAAGGAACTACCCGACCATATTGCCGCGGAACTTGAGTTTCTCTACCTGCTGATCTTTCGTGAGAATGAGGCACGGCAAGGCGGCGACGCAGCAAAGACTGCATTCTTTATCGATCTGCAACAAAGATTCCTCACTCGGCATCTCGGTGCTTGGGTAGGCAATCTGGCTAGTGCAATCAAGGCGAATGCGCAGTGTGACTTTTATTGCGAACTCGCTGATCTGGCCAGCCTGTTTGTTTCACAGGAAATGACTCGACTCAAAGGTATTTCCAGTTAGAATTACGACTCTTCCATAATCATGGAAACGTCGTAATGGATATTCAAGCTGCTGTTGGAAAACTTGCCGCGCTGGCGCAGGAAACCCGTCTCGCCATCTTCCGCCTGCTGGTGGAAGCCGGCCCGGAGGGCATGAACGCCGGCGCCATCGCCGCCGCGCTGGATATTCCTGCCGCCACGCTGTCCTTTCACATAGCCCATCTGGTGCGTGCCGGGCTGGTGTCAGCAAGGCAGGAAAGTCGCTTCATCTTCTATTCTGCCAATTTCTTGGCGATGGACGACCTGATTGCCTACCTGACGGACAACTGCTGTCAGGGGCAAGCGCAATGCCTGCCAAAAACTGCCGCAAAAACCTCTTCCAGCCCTCGTTCCCGCCGCAAGGCGGCATAAGGAGTTCCCATGACCTTCAATGTTCTGGTGCTGTGCACCGGCAATTCCGCCCGCTCCATCCTTGGTGAAATGCTCTTCAATCATCTTGGACAGGGCCGCATCAAGGCGTATTCCGCCGGCAGCAAGCCGGGCGGCGTGGTCAATCCAGTTGCTATAGAAACTCTGCAAAGGCACGGTGTGCCATGTGAGAGTGCGCGCAGCAAGTCTTGGGATGAATTCGCTGTTCCTGCAGCACCGCAGATTGATTTCATTTTTACAGTCTGCGGCAATGCAGCAGCAGAGCCTTGCCCGATATGGCCAGGACATCCGACAACGGCCCACTGGGGCATCCCGGATCCAGCGCACGTCGAACCCCTCGAAGCGCGTCGTGCAGCCTTCGAGGAAGCTTACCAGTCTCTGAAGAAGCGCATCGAGGCTTTTCTTGCTCTGCCGCTGGAAAACCTGAGCCGGGATGAAGTGCTGGCTGCCGCGCGCAAGATTCACATCGGAGAATAAGTCGTCATGAGTGCCGTAAGCCAAAAACTCTCATTTCTGGACAGGTATCTGACCGTCTGGATCTTTGCCGCCATGGCGCTCGGTATTGGCATCGGCTTTGCCATACCGGGAAGCGAGGATTTCATCAACAGCTTCCAGGTCGGCACGACCAATATCCCCATCGCAATCGGCCTGATCCT
>SXGT01691472.1_pt1 | contig 30081 bp, 25 predicted proteins | sample 3176221 | NCBI WGS metagenome assembly SXGT01 (sample SAMN11356862, study PRJNA531348) | freshwater metagenome | isolation source: freshwater sample F1-120 | place: China: Fuxian Lake, Yuxi | collected 2017-12-25 | reverse complement strand
TCACGGCCCGCTGGGCGAGGGCACGCAGCTTGGCCCCTCGATCGCGGACAAGCGCTCGTACTGGAATCGCGAGTCGTTGGCGGCCTTTCTCGCCGATCCGCAGGCCTACTCCGCGCGCGACGAGCGCCTCGCCGCGCAAGGCAAGCAGTACCTGATGCCGATGGTGAAGTTCCTGACGCTGTCCGAGGCCGAGCGTCTGCGGATCGCCGACTACGTGCTCGCGCTGCCCTGAGAGCGAGGGGCCGTCTCCGGGCGCGTCACGCGCACGACGGGGTAGTCGCCGTGCGCGCCGTGCGCGCAATCGAACACCAGATGCGAGCCATACACCGGCCGCAACACGGAAGGACGCAGCACATCCAGCGGTCCTCCCTGCGCCACGATGCGCCCGCGTTCGAGCAGCACAATGTGCGTGCTGTACTGCGCCGCCAGATTGAGATCATGCGTGGCAGCGATCACCAGCCGGCCCTGGCGGCGCTGGGCTTCCAGCAATTCGAAGACTTGCACCTGATGCTCCGGATCGAGCGCGCTGGTGGGCTCATCCACCAGCAGCACGGAGGCTTCCTGCAGCAGCGCGCGCGCGATCAGCCCGCGCTGCCGCTGGCCGCCGGAAAGCTCCGCCATGGAGCGCTGCTCCAGCCCGATCAGATCGCACTCCGCGAGCGCGCGCGCACACAATGCGGCGTCACCGGGACCAGGGCGATTCCAGCTGCCCAGATGCGCGTAACGCCCCGAGAGCACGAAGTCCCGGACGGACACTTCCGGAAGCCGCGGCAGAAACTGGGGCACGAGCGCCACCGCCCGGGCGCAGGCCTTGGGATCGCGCACAGGGATCGGCTCGCCGTCCATGAGAATCGAGCCGGAATCCGGCGCCAGGAGCCCGCTGAGGAGCCGCAGCAGCGTGCTCTTGCCGCTGCCGTTGGGGCCGATCAGCGCGATCAGCCCCGGCGCGCTCCACTCGAACTGCGGACCATCGATGGCCTGCACGCCGCCGGGCCAGGTAAAGCGCAAGTCTCGGGCCGCGATCCTCACTCGAGCCACTCGAATTCGACCGGCAGCTGAACTTCCGCGCCCAGGCTCTGGTGCACCGGGCAGGTCAGCGCGGCGCGCTGCAGCGTCTCGCGCGCACGCTCGTCGCGCGCGCCGCGGATGGAGAGCCGCACCGTCAATGAACCGATGCGACGCACCGGCTGCGCGACCATCTGCTTGACCACGACCGCCTCGGAGCCCTCGATGTTCCAGCCATGACGCTCGGCGACAAGCCCCATGATCGTCAGCATGCAGGAGCCCAGCGCCGTCGCGACGAGGTCCGTCGGCGAGAAGCTCTCGCCGCGACCGTGGTTATCCAGCGGAGCGTCCGTGATGAGCGTCTGCCCCGAGGGCATGTGGCGGGCCTGCGTACGCAAGCCCCCGGCGTATTGAATGCGGATCTCGACCATGCGGGTCGTCAAGATACCCGCTCCGGCGGCTTCAACGGCGCGAGAATTCCACGCGGCCGTTGATCACGGTGGCCCGCACTTCCAGCTCCAGCAGCCGGGCTGGATCCAAGCGCGTCGGATCGCCGGATAGCACGGTCAGATCGAGCATCCGGCCGACCTCCAGCGCGCCGCGCCGCGCCGCTTCACCCGCAAGTTCACTGGGGGCGCGCGTCATCGCCTGCAGCGCCTGCGCGCCGCTCAAGGCGAGCCCTTTGGGCGCGGCACTGCGCGCCGCGAACAGCACGCGTCGCGGATCGGATCCATTCGCCTCGCCGGCTCCGCTGCCAAGCTGCAGAAGCTTCTGCTGAGATGCCAGCGCGCGCCAGCCAGCCTGCTCTTCGATGCGTCGCGGCCCAAGCGCGCGGACCTGCGGCTCCAGCCAGACGCGCGCGGGCTCCAACCCCACCGCCAGCGTCAGCTGCGAGACGCGCGGCCAGTCGCGCGGTGCGACCAGATCCAGTCCCTGCATGCGTAGTCGCGCCGAGCGCGTTTGGGGCAGTCCGGCCGAGAGCCGCTCCCATGCATCGACCGCGGTACGCACAGCGCGATCGCCGTGTGCTTCGATGCAGACTTCCAGACCCTGGCGCGTGGCATCCATCAGACGGCCCGCCAGGCGTTCTTCTTCGATCAGCAGCACACCGCGCTCTTCCAGGCTGTCGCCCGCGCTGTCCGCGTACGGCTCGAGCAGGGCGGCGTTGCGAAAACCAAGCCCCGCATCGAGCGCAAGATGCACGCCGGGCATGCTCAAGAGATCCAGCGGCGCATCCGTCCGGCGCGGACCGACTTCGACCGCCAGCGGATCAAGCCCCAGCGACGGATAGGCCACGACGCGCAGGCGCAGCAGGCCAGCGGCGCGCCTGCGCTCCAGAAAACGCAGGAATTCCTGCTGCGTGCCCAGATCGTGCACGCACACCAGTCCGCGCGCGAGCAGCTGTTCCTCGACGAGCGGATACTGCGACTCCCACAGGCTCATCAGCGGCGGCGCAATGCGCGCGCGCACCAGCTCGCGCGCCGCGCCGATCAGAAGACCGCTGGCATGACCGTTGTCACCCAGCACGACGCGGCCGCCGACGATGCGCGGGGGCGGATTGAGCGGACCGTCCAGCCCGGCGAGCTCCAGCGCGCGCTGATTGGCGAGCGCCGCATCTCCTCCGCGCAGCTCGATCAGCAGCGGGTGGAACGGACAGCGACTCGAGAGCTCGCCGGCGGACACCAGTCGCGGATTCGGCCAACGCGAAGGATCGAGCCCCCGCGCCAGGATCCAGCTGCCCTCGGGACGCTCGGCACACAGTGCGGCGAGCCGCTCGAGCAGCTCCTCCGCGCTCTTGACGTCACAGAAGTCCTCGCTGGCGCGCCCCTCCGTCATCGCCTGCAGGTCGACGTGCGCGTCCTGCAGGCCGGGCAGCGCCACGGCGCCCGCAAGATCCAGGCGCCGCGCACGCGCAGCGGCGGGATGCTCGCTGACCGATTGCAGTGAGCCGATCGCCACGATGCGGGGACCTTCTGCGAGCACTGCGGTGGCGACATTGCCGCGCGCATCGCCCACGAGAATGCGGCCGCCGTGCACGAGCAGGGCGTCCGGTGCACTCGGGGTTTCGAGCAGCACGGACAGACAGAATCCGAGGAGGATCACGCAGCGCTCTTCGGGCGACGCGAGCAGCTTTCTTGAACCGACCTGCGATGCGGAAACTGTTTCCCGCCCGCCGCCCCGCGCTACGATGATCGGCATGAATGCACGGGCAGATTCCAGGGACGGCGGAAAGGACGGCCCGCTGGCGGGCAGACGGGCGTGGATCAGCGGCGCGAGCTCTGGCATCGGACTGGCCTGCGCGCGTGCGCTGCGCGGCGCCGGAGCAGAGCTGGTGCTGTGCGCGCGCCGCGCGGATCGGCTGCAGCAGCTGACCGTCGAGCTCGGCGGAGCGGGCGTGCTCGCCCTGGATGTGACGGACAGGGCCGCCGTGGAGCGCGAGCTCGCCGGAATGGAAGTCGATATCGTCATCAACAACGCCGGTCTCGCGCTGGGCGTCGACAAGCTCTCGGCGGGCGATCCCGCGGATTGGCAGCGCGTGATCGACACCAACGTGATGGGCGTCCTGAGCGTCACGCGCGCGCTGCTGCCGGGCATGCTGGCGCGCGGCCGCGGCGATGTGCTGATGATCGGCAGCGTGGCCGGCCGACAGGTCTATCCCGGCGGCGGCGTCTACTGCGCCAGCAAGCACGCCGTGCGCGCCATCTACGAGGCGCTGCGGCTTGAGCACGTGGGCAGCGGCGTGCGCTTCTCGACCGTCGATCCGGGCATGGTGACCAACACGGAGTTCAGCAACGTGCGCCTGCGCGGCGATGAAGCGCGCGTCAAGGCTGTCTATCAGGGCGTCGACCCCTTGCAGCCGCAGGATGTCGCCGAGGCCGTGCTGTGGATCCTGACGCGGCCGCCGCACGTCAACGTGGGCGAGCTGGTGCTGTGGGCCAGCGCGCAGGCCAGCACCACTTCCGTCCACCGCCGCCCGGGTTAGGTACGGCTGGCCTCGCAGGCCGCCGCGCACTAGACTGACAACAGTATGAACCGTCCGAACGACGACCAACTTTCCCGCGAGATCGAAGCCGCCCTCGAAGGCGTCAACCTCCAGGACCTCGACCAGCCCCGCGCTTCCGGTGGCAAGGGCGGCAAGGGCTCCGAGCGCGACCTGATGCGGGGCGCGATCGTCGGCATCAGCGGCAACGATGTCTTCGTCGAACTGGGCCCGCGCATGCAGGGCGTCGCGGCCTTGAGCGAGTTCTCGGAAGCGCCCAAGGTCGGCGAGACCTACGAGTTCAAGCTCAACGGACGCGAGGACGATCTGTGGAAGCTCGTGCGCAAGAAGGCGCCGCTTGTCACCGAAGGCAGCGACATCGAAGTCGGCGCCTGCGTCAAGGCGCGCGTCACCGGACAGAATGCCGGCGGACTGGAGCTCATGATCGGCTCCGTGCGCGCCTTCATGCCCGCCTCGCAGGTGGGCATGAAGCAGGGCGAGACGCTGGCCGCCTTCCTGACCCAGAACTTGACCTGCGAGGTGATGGAAGTCGACAAGACGCGCAAGCGCGTGCTGGTCTCGCGCCGCGTGATCCTCGATCGTGAGCGCGATGCGCAGCGCAAGGAGAGCGTGGGGCGCCTGTCCACCGGCATGCGCGTCAGCGGCAAGGTCGTGCGCGTCGAGCCCTTCGGCGCCTTCGTGGACCTCGGCGGCGGCCTCGAGGGCATGGTGCACGTCTCGAACATCTCGCGCAAGCGCACCGAAAACGCCTCGCAAGTCATCGCGATCGGCGACAGCGTCGAGGCGGAGATCCTTGAGATCAAGGAAAACGGCAAGCGCATCGCGCTGTCGATGAAGGCTCTGGAGCCCGATCCCTGGCAGGGCGTGGGTTCACGCTACTCGCTCGACATGGTGATCCGCGCGCGCATCACGCGGCTCTCCGAGTTCGGCGCCTTCGTTGAGTTGGAGCCGGGCATCGAAGGCCTGCTGCACCTCTCGCAGATGGGCAAGGAACGAGTGCGTCGCGCGCAGGATCTGTTCAAGGTCGGCGACGAGGTTGATGTGCGCATCAGTCAGATCGATGCGGGCAAGCAGCGTGTCTCCCTCTCACGGTTGGATTCGCGCGGCGCGCTGCTCGGCTCGGAAGAGTCGGTCGACGCCAAGGAGATCGACAACGCGCTGCAGCAAGCCGCTCCGCGCCAGCTGGGCACCAACCTCGGCGCGCTGTTCCAGAAGCTGAAGAAGCCCTGATGGCGTTCCGGCCCGAGGCCTCTGCCGCGCTCTAGCTGGCCGCGCTCGTCGCCGGTTCCAGTTCCGGCAGCTGCAGGATCGCGTCGAAGGCCGGCCACTGGGCCAGTTGCAGGCGCGCCTTGCCGACGAGAAGCGGCGCACCTTCTTCGTGCAAGAAGGCCGGACGCACGTTGGGCTTGACGCCCTGACAAGACTCCGAGCGCACGCGGATATCCTCCATGCCCGACTCGCGCAGCGCCGCATCGACAGCTCCGCCGACGAAGTTGCCGATCTCGATCATGGCGTCCTTGAGGCCGCTGTCGAGCATCGTCAGACTGCGCTTGGGCTTGATGGCGTCATCCGGGATCAGCATCAGGTAGGAAGCCAGCGTGATCGCATCCTGCAGCGGCATCAGGAGGCAGCCATGCAGCACGCGTCCCCTGTGCTGAAAACCCAGCTTGAAGGAGATGTGAATGGAGCGCGCCCCGGCCACCCGGCTCTCGACGCGGGTGCTCTCGAGCTTCTGCAGCACGAAGGGCTTGTCAGCGATCATTGCCAGGTCGGCGCAGATGCGCTGAAGAACGGGCTCAAGCAGCGTGGCGTGGTTCATGGGACGATGGACTCGCCATCGACTAGGCGCCGGGCGATTCTTGACGCGCAGGCGCCGAATCGAGCCAGACCTCGATCCGGGCCAGCCCGCCTGCCGGTGCCAGACCGACGGCGCCCTGCAGGGCCCCGGATGCCGGTTGCTCGGCCGGGCTCCACTCGGGGACGCTGAGCGTGTACGTGCCCCGGGGATCAAGCGCGCGCGTCTTGAACGCGCCGCTGACGAGGTTGGTGAACTCCCCCAGCGCATCGCGCAGTTCCTCGGCACTCATCGGATCGGATGGCCCCATCATCAGCAGGCTGCGCGCGATCGAGTCGGCTGCGAGCGGATCGCAGCGCAGCCGCACTTCGCCCGCGAGCGGGCCGCGAAAGCGGATCCGCGCGCGGTGAGTGTCTGGATTGTCCACAGCCGCGGCAGCGCCGCCGAACTGGGCATCCGGCAGCATCGACGCGGTGATCTCGTCAACCGCGGCACTCAGCTGCATCGAGAGGTCCTCGAGACTGTCTTCCATAACGCCTCAGGAAACGAAGGGTTCTAGAGCGCTGCGGATCGACTCGGGCGTGAAGGGCTTGCAGACGTAGCCGTTGGCGCCCAGTTCCATGGCCGTGTTGACCATCTCGCCGCCGCCTTCGGTCGTGACCATGATCACGGGCAGAGCCTCCTTGGTGCGCGTCGTGCGCAGGTTGCGCACAAAGTCGATGCCGTTCATCTCCGGCATGTTGACATCCGAGAGCACGAGCCCGATGTCGGGGTTGGACTCGAGTGCGGCGAGACCTTCGACGCCGTTGGCCGCCTCGATCACGTTGTCGACGGCGATATCCGCCTGGCGAAGGACACGCTGGATGATCTTGCGCATGGTGGACGAGTCGTCCACGATCAGAACCTTGTTCATGGCTGGAGAATGTGCTGCGTTGATGGAGGATCTTCCGGGGTCGCTCCCCGGACAGGACTCCTATTCGGAACGCAGGCTCGCGGCACTGCAGTCGAATTGCCGCACTCCCCTCAAATGGATTCAGGACTCTTCAGTAGCTTTCGTCGCGGGCAGGGAACTCCCCGCTCTTGACATCGCCCACGAAGTGCCCGAAGGCCTTGCGCATCTCTTTTCCAAGCTCCGCATAACGGCGTACGAAGCGCGGATGAAAGCGCGTATACAGGCCCAGCATGTCGTGCGAAACGAGGATCTGCCCGTCGCAGCCCGCACCCGCTCCGATGCCGATCACGGGCACCGAGACGGACCGGGCGATTTCCGTGCCCAGCGCGGCCGGGACCTTCTCCAGCACGATCGCGAAGGCGCCCGCGTCTTCCAGCGCGCGCGCATCGCGCCGCAGCTCATCCGCCTCTTCGGGCTCGGTCGCGCGAACCTGGTAGGTGCCGAACTTGTGGATCGACTGCGGGGTGAGACCGAGGTGCCCCATCACGGGAATGCCGACGTCGACGATGCGGCGCACGGTGGCGCAGATCACCGAACCGCCCTCGAGCTTGACGGCCTCCACACCAGCCTCCTTGACGAGGCGGCCCGCGTTGCGCAGCGCGTCGTCGGAGTTGACCTGGTAGGACATGAACGGCATGTCGCCGACCACCAGCGCGCGCTCGACGCCGCGCGTGACGATCGAGCAGTGGTAGAGCATCTGCTCCATCGTGACGCCCACCGTGGTGGCCTGACCCTGCATGGTCATCGCCACCGAGTCACCCACCAGAATCAGATCGACCCCGGACTGGTCGATCAACTCCGCCATCAGCTGGTCGTAGGCCGTCAGGGCGCTGATCCGCTCGCCGCGCTCCTTCATGCGACGCAGGCCCTGGGTGGTGACCTTGCGGCGCTCGGGAACATCCCGCGGGGGTTGGGGGCCGTTCTTCATGGCAACTGATTCTACCGTGCGATGACCAGACCGCGCTCCACCAGCGCCCGGGCCGCCCGCGCGCCGTCGATGGCGGCGCTCATGATGCCCCCCGCCCAACCCGCGCCCTCGCCCACAGGGAACAGGTTGTCAAAGCCCGCGGCGCGAGAATCCTCGCGTCCGCGCGGCATGCGCACCGGGCCGGAACTGCGCGACTCCAGTCCCACGAACAGGCCCTGATCGCCCGCAAAGCCGGGGATCGTGCGCTCAAAGCGCAGCAGCGCCTGTTCCAGTGCCGCCACCAGCTGCGGCTCCAGCAACGCGTCGAGGCGCGCCGGCACCGTGCCGAAGCCGTAGGAGCTGTGCAGCGCGCCGCGCGATTCGCGTCGGGCGAGAAAATCGCTCGCGCGCTGCGCGGGAGCGGTGTAGTCAGCGCCGCCGGCCTCGAAGAAACGCTGTTCCAGCGCGCGCTGCTGCTCCACTCCGCCGAGCGGATCCGCGCTGGCGGGGATCGTCGTCACCAGCGCCGCGTTGGCCCAGCGCGAGGAGTGGCGTGAGTTGCTCATGCCATTCGTGCACAGGTACCCCGGCTCGTTGACGCTGGCGACGATACGGCCACCCGGGCACATGCAGAAGGAAAATGCGGCATTCGCCTGCTCGCTGTGCTTGCTGACGAGCGCGTAGTAGGCCGCGCCCACCGACTCCGCGGCGGCACCCAGCCCCAGCTGCGCGCGGTCGATCAGTTCCTGAGGGTGTTCGATGCGCATGCCGAGCTGGAAGGGCTTGGATTCCAGCGCGACTCCGGCAGCGAGCAGCATCGCGAAGGTGCTGCGCGCGCTGTGTCCGGGCGCCAGCACCAGCGCACGGCACTCCAGATCGCCAGCACTGGTCGCAATGGCGGTGACGCTGCGCACGCCTTTGCGTTCGCGCACCTTCAATCCGTCGACGCGCGTGTTCCAGCGGAATTCGACTCCGCGCTCGATCAGCCGCGCGCGCAGTGCCGGCAGCACACGGTGCAGCTTGTCGGTGCCGATGTGAGCACGCGAGTCGTAAAGGATCTCCGCCGGTGCGCCGCAGGCCACCAATTCGCGCACGATCGGCAGCTCCCACTCATCGTCGACGCGCGTGTACAGCTTGCCATCGGAGTACGTACCCGCGCCGCCCTCGCCGAACAGCAGATTGGACTCCGGATCCGGAATGCGCGTGCGGTGAAAACGCACCAGCTCGCGTCCGCGTCGTTCGATGTTCGATCCGCGATCGATCACCACCACCGGCAGATCCTGCGCGGCCAGCATCCAGGCTGCGAACAGCCCCGCGGGCCCGGCACCCAGCACCGCGATCGGCGTGCGCCCGACCCGCAGTTCTTCGGCCGCGCGCTCGACGCGCAGCTTCGGCAGCACCCGCGCCGGCAGCAGGGCGCCGCTCTTCTCCAGGCGCCCCAGCGCTGGGCTGCGCCGCGCCGAGCTGTCCGAGCGCAAGCCGAATTCGAGCTGGTAGACGAAGCTCAGCTTCGGCGCTCCGCCCTCGCGACGCGCATCGAGCGAACGCTTGACCATCTGCAGGGAATCGACCTCTGCCATTCCCAGACCGGTCCTGCGCTCAAAGGCTTCGACCAGCGCCGTCTGCGGCGCATCGACGGGCAGGCTCAGGCCCACGAGTCGGTAACGGGGAGCGCTCATGCGACCGGGAAGCGTACAGCATCGCCCCCGCCGTGTTGTAGAGTGCTGTCGCCGATCACGTCACGACGCGCATCCCGATGGACATGCTTGCGGAACTGATTCTCGCGCCTGACCGCGAGCACTGCCCCGGTGCCCGCGGGGTGCTTTCGCTGCACGGAGACGAGCCGGCCTCCTTCCTGCGCGCCGCAGAGCGCATCCGCACCGCGCAGTTCGACCTCACGCGCCGCGGCCAGTGGCACGGCGAGTTCCTCGAGTTCGAACCGGCGCTCGCCGGGTTGCCTCCGGCGCGCATCACACCGAGCAATGCCGCCTTCCACCGGCGCTGGCGCACAGCCCGCCCCATCGTCCTGCCGGGTGCGCTCCTGCCGCTGGTCGAGCGCGAGGCAACCGCCATCGCAGAAAGTCTGGAGTGGCACCGGGAAGCCAGCGCCGAGCCACAGAGTCAGTCTCTGCTGCGCTGGCTGCATTCCATCGAAGACGAGTGGTCGCTGACTCCGGCACGTGCGCCGCTGGCCGATCCGGAGCGCGACATCGAGCGCGTTGAGGCGACTCCGATCCGATCACGCCGCCCGCCGAGGCTGTGGCTCAAGTCCGGCTGGCTCTCGACGCACCCCGACGATGCTTCGCTGCGCGTCCGCGTCTCGGCTGGGATCGAAGGCCGCGACGATGCGGCACCCGATCTGGCGCTCAACCGCGAGGTCGCGCAACTTGCCGCCGCAACCCTGCCTTGCGCAGCGGCGCTGCGCGGCGAGCGTCACCTGAAGAGCTGGATCGAAGCCCTGACGGGCGAACCGCTGCTGTTCACGCAGGACATCGCCTACTGGAACGCTCCCGGAGGCGGCGCTCTGTTTCACCACGATGCGTTCGCCCCTGATGGCACGCTGGGACAGCTGGGTGTGTGCTACGCGCAACTCGCCGGTGAGACCTTCTGGCTGGCGCTCTCGACGGAGGATCTGTGCCAGCGCATCGCCGAGTTCACGCAGGCGCTCGAGGAAGGCCAGCTGAGCTGGGTGCGCCAGCAACTGTTCCCCGAGCCGGCGCGCTGGCGGCAGCATCGAGCACGGGTCGGCGACCCAGCCGGCTTGCGCCGCGAGCTGGCGCTGCCCGGTCAGGGTGAGCTCGGCGCGCTGCTCAACCGCGGCCCCGAGTTCACCGCTTTCCTCGCCGATGCGGGCCATGGCTGGCTGCTGCGGGCCGGCGATGTGATCCTGCTGCCCAACCACGGACTGGAGTCAACCTGCATGCACTCGGTCTTCTGCGCCAGCGACGAGGCCACCTACGCCCTGAGCCTTGCGATCCGCTCGAACCGCGACGGGTGAGGAAACTGCAGCACCCGGACACTAGACTGCCCGCTCCCATGCTGCGCCCCCTCAAGGCCCAACCCCTGACGCTCGTGCTGCAGGATCTCGGACTCAAGCCCGAGCGCGTGCGCACGATCGGCGATGAGCCGATGCTGATGCACTCCGACGGACAGCATGCGCTGTGCTGCGTTCCGGCTCAGGAACACGCGGCCGCCGCGGCGAAGAACGAGCTGCTGAGCTTCGTGCGGTCGCAGCTGAGCGAGAACGGAGCCTGCCTGCTGTTCCTGGAAGGTGCGCGCACGGAAGCGGAGCTGGCGCAGTGGCGCGAGGCGCTGTGGCCGCTGGTGCACCTCGGTGCGATCTACGAGCTCTCGACGCGCGGCATCCAGCGCCGTACGCTCGGCAAGCGCGAGGCGCTGAAGGGCGCCACGGGACTGGCGGGCACGCTGCTGGTCGGCCGACGCGTGACGCATGTGCTCTCCCCGCAGGCCACGCGCGAGAAATTCGACAGCAACGCCGCGGGCTGGAACCTGCAGCCGGGCAAGCCGGGGTGGAAGCACTACCGCTGGATGCGGCGCTTCGTCGGGCACTTCACGCCGGCGCAGCGCTTCGATCGCGTGCTCGATTTCGGGTGCGGTGCAGGCTGGGTCGGCATCGAGGCGGCCCTGCGCGCCGGCACGCAGACACTGGACTTCTTCGACCCCAGTCCGGAGATGGTGCGGCACGCCGAAGAGAACGCGCGAGCCTGCGGTCTGCACTCCGCACGCGGCCGCGTCGGCTATGGCGAAGCACCGCCCTTTCCGGGCGAGGGCGAGCGGCCGTATCCGCTGGTGGTCTGCTCCGGAGTCTTGAGCTTCTCACCCGATCCGCAGGCCTTCTTCGACGGCCTGCTGCGCGCTCTGGAGCCCGGCGGAACGCTGGTGATCGGCGACATCCAACGTGACTCGCGCGGCATGCGCCGCCGTCGCGAAACCAAGGCGCTGCTGCCCGTGCGCGAGCTGAATGCGTGGACGCACACGCAGACCCGCGCCGAGCTCGAGCGCCGCGGCCTGCGCTTCGAAGCGGCCTGCGCCTACCAGTACTCGCGGCCGCTGCCGCAGCTGATGCACTTCAACGAGGTCAAGCTCGGCGGCGCGCTCGACGGGCTCTTCGTGAGCCTCAATGCCCTTGCCTCGCGCTGCTGCGGCCAGTCCTACGAGTCGTTTGACTCGTGGGTCTTGCGCTTCACGCGGCCAGACTGACGATTCAGCGCCGACGGTTTGAGCGCGGAGGGCTCAGCGCGGGATCAGCCAGCCCTCCGCCTGCGCGCGGTCTTCCGGCGCATGCTCGAGGATCAGCTGGGCACAGTGTTCTTCCAACTGCGTACGGTCTTCGAAGCGAATTGCCTCGCCACCTCGTGCACGGGCACTCTGCCAAGCCTCGGCCGAGAGCCTCAGCGCATCGCCCGCGCGCTCAAAGCTCCGCAGCGCCTGCACGGCATCGACCGCTTCCGCGCGCTCGATCTCCACGAAGGCGAAGGCCTTGGGCGCGCCCGGCTCTCCCGTTTCGAAGCGCGGAAGGACAGCAATCACGCGACCATGCTTGGCGCCTTCGTTGATGCGCTCCAGCATCTCGCCGTCGCTCGCCAGCAGCGGCTCGACGGTCTGACGCCGGGCCAGCAGCGACGGATCGCACTCCAGCACCAGAATCCAGCCGCGCAGGTACTGCGGTTGCTCCGCGCGCCAGTGGTGTGTCGCGGGTTTCTCGAGCTCGAAGGGCTGGGCCAGCAGCAGAGCGCGCACCGGCGTGTTCTGCACCGAAGTGTCGGGCGCTGCGGGATGTTCGACCGCGACCGGAGTGCGGTCCTGCCGCGCCGCCAGCCAGCCGGCTCCCGCCAACACGACGAACGCCACGCTCAGGGCTGTGAAAATCTTCATGGACGGTGGAACTCCACATCATCGAGGCCCAGACGGCCGCGCGCGTCGCCGTAGCCGGGGCCGAACAGGAACTCGATGCGATCAATACGCGACAGATCGAGCTGGTTCTGGATGCGCCGGAAATCGCGCAAAGGCATGCGCACGGTCTCGAACTCGTTGCCCCAGCCCGCGCCCGTGCCGCAGCCCGTGCGCTGATAGGGTTCCTCGATCCCGCCTCCGTAGGCGCGAATCGAAAGCTGCGCGCGACGGCCGGCCTCGTCGCGCAGAGCCACCTGGAAGACGAGATCGCCCAGCGTGGCAGTGGTGTTGGCATCACGAGCGCACTGCGCCGCTCGGAAGCTGAGGGCTTCAAAGCCGCGCAGGTCGCGCTGGCCCGCCGGCACCTCGAACATCAGATCGCGGTCCGCGTTGGTCCACTGAAACACGATGCCACGCGTCGTGTCGTTCGCCGCTCCCATGGTCATGCCGTTCATGACATCCGAGCCGCTGGCGGTGAAGGCGGAATCCAGATCGTCGAGTCGAGCCTCCGTCAGGTTGTCGACCGTGAAGGTCACGGCGGCACCCGACGAGGAGAGATTGGTCGCGTTCTGGGTCTGGAAATTGTCGATCACGCGCGGCTGGCGAGCCGCACCCTCGGTGTACTGCATGTCGACGACGACGCAAGTGGAGTTGGGCACGCCGGGCGGAGCCAGGCTCTCCCATTGCCGCACGAAGAAATCCTTGGCTGCCGGAGCGCCGAAGATGTAGTGCTGCAACAGCGGCAGCAGGTGCACTTTCATCAGCACGTGCGTATCGGCCCGGCTGACGATGCAGGGACCGCTGGCCCACAGATCGCCTCCTCCGTTGTGAAAGGCACCGTGCCCCACGCCGTGCAGGGAGATCGAGTGGCTCGTGCCCTCGGCGCGGTCGAGCAGGTGGAAGGATTGGCAGATGTTGCAGTCGGCGCAGCCGGTGACATCGGAATCGGCGCCGCCCACCCAGAGGTGGTAGTTGGCATCGTGCGGATAGGCGCTGGCAGGACCGAGGAAGTCCGTCGGCGCGATGCTGGAGACAAGCTTGATGGCCGAGCGCGTGTAGTTGACGGCAATGTTGGTGCCGTCGAACAGGCGATCGTAGGCGCGAGCCACGCCCTCACCCCCGCGGCTGTGGCCGATCCAGGCGATGCGCGTGTTGTCAACATGGCCTTGGAGCGCGCCGCCGCCGATCGTCGCGAGGTTGCCGAGGAAGTGATCCGTGTTGGAGAGCGTGGTGAGCGCGGCCGAATCAGGCCCAGGACCGGTGTTGTTCTCGTGGCTCATCACCACGAAGCCCCACGAGGCCAGATGCAGGCCCAGATGGTCGTACCACTGGTAGTTGTGCCCGTTGCCGTGGCTCACGACCACCAGCGGCAGCTGACCGAGCGTGCTGATGTTCGTGGGATAGAAGATGTTCTGACGCAGCAGCGTGCCGCCGTTGTAGAGGATCTCCGTGACTGCGTACGGTCCATTGCTCTGCGGGGGCACCGTGACCCACATGCCGGGCTTGCCGTCGAGTCCGTCGATCAGATCACCCTCATCGAGCAGCGTGTTGAAGTTCAGGTCGAGCACGATGTCGTAGTCGACGCCGAACTGCACGCCGTTGCTGCCCGGCACGGGCCCGAAGAGCACAGGCACCGTGCAGTTCTGGATGTCCGGACCGGGGAAGAACACGGCCTGGGCGGCGCTGCGCACCTCGACCAGCGTCGGATCCGCCAACCACTGTTCCGGCGTCTTGTGGCGCACGATGTAGAGATAGGCATTGGCTCCGACGATCTGGGGGAACTGCACCGGATCGACCGCTACCTGCATGGCACCGCCTGCGACGAAGCTGGTGACATAGTCAAAGTGCGGCGCGGCCGAGATCGATAGGCCGGCAAGCTCCGCACGCACGACGCCAGGCAGCAGCGCGGGTGTGGCCGGCTGCGCAATGCTCATAGCCTGTTGGGAGACGATCGACTGCGCCAGCAGCGCGAAGGCAAGCAGGGACATGGCATCCAGCCTAGCCGCAAGGCCCCTGGCTGGGGAGCCCCTCGGGCTCAGCGTCCCGCAGAATCCTTCTGGAAGGCGCCTTGACCGAAGTCGATCAGGCGCGCCAGCGTCGAGCGCAGTTCGTGGCGCGGCACGATTGCATCGATCTGGCCCTTCTCGAGCAGGAACTCCGCGCGCTGGAAGCCCGGGGGCAGTTCCTGCTTGATCGTGCTGGCGATCACACGCGGTCCGGCGAATCCGATCAGGGCGCCGGGCTCCGCCAGCGTGAGGTCGCAGACGCTCGCGAAGCTCGCCGTGACGCCGCCGGTGGTGGGGTTGGTCATCACGCAGACCGAGAAGCCTCCGGCTTCATTGTAGGTCGCCAGTGCTGCGCTGGTCTTCGCCATTTGCAGCAGCGAAAGCATGCCCTCGTGCATGCGCGCGCCGCCGGAACTGGTGAAGACGATCAAGGGCACGCGCTCCCTGCGGGCGAGATCGGCGGCCAGCGAAACCTTCTCGCCGACGACTTCTCCCATCGAGCCGCCCATGAAGCTGAAATCGAGCACCGCCAGCACGACGCGGCGGCCCTCGATGCGACCCAGACCGCAGATCAGGGCCTCGTTCTGCCCCAGTCGCTTGACGGTTTTCTTGATCTTCTCCGAGTACGGCACGGAGTCCACGAAGTGCAGGCGATCGAGCGCGGTGAGCTCGCTGAAGCGCTCCTCGAAGCTGCCTTCATCCAGCACCATCTCGACGCGGCTGCGCCCGGGCAGCGTGAAGTGGAAGCCGCAGGCCGGACAGACGTTGCCCTTGTCCTCCAGTTCCTTGCGGTAGATCATCTGCGTGCAGCTCTCGCACTTGAGCCACAGGCCCTCGGGCACCTCGCGCTTCTTCCAGCGCAGTCGGCCGGGCCGCTCATCGCCCTCCCCCGCCGGGCCGAGGCCCTCGCCGGAGAGATCGTCCTCCAGGCCCTCATCTTCGATCTTCGGTGTTTCGCCGTTGGTGTCGCTCATCTCGATTCCTGAATGCCCGTATCAAGAGCTCCCGTGCCGGGAACTTGTACCACGCGCCTCGACGGCCCGTGCGCGGCAATGGGCCAGTTCCAGGCCCATGTCGGCCGCCCCGTAGAGCGCAGAGCCCATCACGAAGCTGTCAAAACCCGCTCCCGCGCACGCTGCGATGGTGTCGCGGTTGACGCCGCCATCGATCTCCAGCAGCCCGGCGAAGCCCGCTGCGCGCAGGCGCTGGCCCTTCTCCAGCACCTGCGGCATGAACTTCTGTCCCCCGAAGCCGGGAAACACGCTCATCACGAGCACCAGATCGACCTCGTCGAGGATCGGCGCCACGCGCTCCACCTCGGTGTCGGGGTTGAGCGAGACGCCCACCCGCTCGATGCCGAGCTTGCGGAATCCGCGCACCACCGCGCGCGCGGCGGCTTCGTTGGCGCAGGTCTCGATATGGAAGGTCAGCACATGCGCGCCCGCCTTCGCGAAGTCCGGAGCGTAGCGCAAAGGCTCGGTGATCATGAGATGCACATCCAGCGGCACGCGCGCCACCCTGTGCAGCGCCGCAAGCACCGGAGCTCCGATCGTGAGGTTGGGCACGAAGTGACCGTCCATCACATCGACATGGTGCCAGTCCGCGCCGGCCGCCTCCGCACGCGCAAGCTCCGCTCCCAGCCGGGAGAAATCGCTCGCGAGCATCGAAGGCGCGATCCGCACGGGGTGCATGTGCATGCTCTAGCTCTTCGCCAGCACGGCGATGCCCGGCAGCAGCGTTCCCTCGAGGAGTTCGAGGCTCGCTCCGCCGCCGGTGGAGATGTGCTTGACCTTGTCGGCGAGACCCAACAGTTCGATCGCGGCCACCGAGTCGCCGCCGCCAATCACGGTATAGCCCGCGCAGCCCGCCACGGCGCGGCCGATCGCCTCGGTGCCGCCGCGGAAGGCCGGCCACTCGAACACGCCCATCGGTCCGTTCCAGACCACCGTCTTGGCGCCGCCGATGCAGGCCGCGTAACGCTGGCGCGTCTTCGGCCCGATGTCGAGCCCCATCAGGTGCGCCGGAATGGCCTCGCCGTCGACCGCCACCGGCGCTTCGCTCTCGGCGAAGTTCGCGGCGCAGACATGATCAAGCGGCAGGAGCACTTCGACCTTGCGCTGCTTGGCCTTCTCCAGCGCCGCCTGCACGGAGGCGAGCTGATCCGCCTGCACCAGCGACTTGCCCGTGCTCACCCCGCGCGCGGCGAGGACGGTGTAGGCCATGCCGCCGCCGACCAGCAGCGCGTCCACCTTGTCGAGCAGGTTGTCGACCACCTGGAGCTTGTCGGAGACCTTCGCGCCGCCCAGGATCGCGACCAGCGGCCGCGCAGGATTGTCGAGCACGCGCGAAAAGGCCGCGATCTCCTTCTCCATCAGCCGGCCCGCGGCCGCGGGCAGCTCGCGAGCCACGCCGCAGACCGAAGCATGGTCGCGATGCGCGGCTCCGAAGGCATCGTTGATGAAGAGCTCGCCGTTGGCGGCGAGCGCCTTGGCGAAGGCCGCATCGCCGGCTTCGTCACCGGCGTGAAAGCGCACATTCTCCAGCAGCACCACGCTCCCCGCGGGAGCATGATCGATCTGCGCGCGCACTTCGGTGCCGATGCAGTCCTTCAGCGCGAGCACCTGCACCCCGAGCAGTTCTGCCAGCCGCGCGCCCATCGGCGCAAGCCGCATGCTCTCCACGACCTTGCCCTTGGGACGGCCGAGGTGGCTCATCAGCACCGGACGGCCGCCGCGCGCGAGGATCTCGCGGATCGTCGGCAGGGCGGCGCGGATGCGCGTGTCATCGGTCAGCCTGCCGCTGTCATCCTGCGGGCAGTTGAAGTCCACGCGCACCAGCACGCGGCGATTCTTGAGATCGAGATCCTCGATCCGGCGGGCGTTGAGCTTCATGGGTGCGGCTTTAGCCGAGCTTGTGAACGCAGCGCACGAGGTCGACGACGCGGGCGCTGTAGCCCCACTCGTTGTCGTACCAGGCCACGACCTTGACCATGCGCGTGCCCATCACCATGGTCGACTGCGCGTCGAAGATCGAGCTCGCCGGGTTGCCGACAATGTCCGCCGACACGATCGGATCGGCCTCGTAGGTCAGCACGCCCTCCAGACCGGGCGTCTTGGCGGCGGCCGCAAAGGCGGCGTTGACTTTCTCGATCGTGACATCGCTCTTCAGCGTGGCGACGAAGTCCACCATCGAGCCGTCGGGCACCGGCACGCGCATCGCGACGCCGTCGAGCTTGCCCTTGAGCTCGGGCAGGATCTTGCCGACGGCCTTCGCGGCACCGGTGGTGGTCGGGATGATCGAGCAGGCGGCCGCGCGGGCGCGGCGCAGATCCTTGTGCGGCAGGTCGAGGATGTTCTGATCGTTGGTGTAGGCGTGGATGGTCGTCATCAGGCCCTGCTCGATGCCGAAGGCGTCGTACAGCACCTTGGCGAGCGGAGCGAGGCAGTTGGTCGTGCAGGAAGCATTGGAGAGGATCCGGTGCTCCTTCTTCAGCGTGCCGTGGTTGACGCCCATCACAACCATGGCATCGATCTCGTCCTTGGCGGGCACGGTCAGGATGACCTTCCCGGCGCCGGCGTCGAGGTGCTTCTGGCAGGCTTCCCGGCTGGCGAAGATGCCGGTCGCCTCGATGCAGAAGTCGATGCGATTGGCCGCATGCGGCAGCTTGGCGGGATCCTTCTCGGCGCTGATCGCGATGCGCTTGCCGTTGACGATGATGGCATCCTTCTCGGCGGCGATGGTGCCCTCGAACTTGCCGTGCACCGAGTCCCACTTGAGCAGGTGGGCCAGCGTCGCCGGATCGGTGAGGTCGTTGATGTGCACGACCTCCATGTCCTTGTACTGGAGCAGGTTCCGGAAGACTAGGCGGCCGATGCGGCCGAATCCGTTGATGGCGATGCGCATGTTGAGGGGGGGTGAGAGAGTGGGGTGCGTCGAGGAGCAGGTTGCCGCGGAAGGCAGACGGGGCGAGGGTAGCAGGATCCCGACCCGTCTTTCAAAGCCTAGACTTGGGCTCGCATGAACCCCGACCATCCCCTTGGCGCAGAGAGCCGGACAAGCAGCCGGACAGGCAGCCGGACAAGCTGCCCAGAGGGCCATGGGAGGGACCATTGGGGAGAGCTGGCCGCCGGTCTCGGCCTCGTCCCGGCGGTCGGGGCCGTGGTGGGTTTTTCGGGCGGCGCCGATTCGCTCTTCCTGCTGGATCTGCTGCACAGGAGCGAGCATCGGCCGACACCGCTGGTGGCGCTGCATGTCCACCACGGACTGCGCGGGCTGCAGGCCGATCTCGACGAGCAGTTCTGCCGCGAGTTCTGTCGTGAGCGCGGCATCCTGCTCGAAGTGCGCCACGCACGCCTCGACCCGCTGGCACCCGGACTCGAGCAGCGTGCGCGTCTCGCACGCCGACGCTTCCTGCGCGAGGTCTGCGCACGGCACCGGCTCACGCGCATCCTGCTCGCCCACCAGCTCGAGGATGCCGACGAAACGCAGCTGATGCGCTGGCTGCGCGGCAGCGACTGGTCAGGCCTGTCCTCACTGCGCGCGCGGCGCAACTGGCGTCTGGATGCTTCGCACACGCTTGAAATCGTGCGGCCGCTGCTGGGGCTGACGCGCGGGGCCATCCGCGGCTCCCTGCAGGCTCGCGGACTGGTCTGGCGCGAGGATGCGAGCAATCTCGACCGCAGACACTCGCGCAATCGCGTGCGCGCCGACCTCGTGCCGCTGCTGGGTCCTGAGTTCGTGCTGGCCCTGCGCCGGCTGCGGCAAACCTGCGAGTCGCTCGAGCAGCGCATCGAGAGCCTGCTGCCGCGCTGCGAGCTGCAGCCGGCGCCCGGAGGGCTGGCTCGCCATCCCGAGAGCTGCGCGGTGTCGCTCGCGGCACTGCGCAAGCTGCCGCCCGCGCTGGCGTGTCCGCTCCTCAGTTCCGCTCTGGCACCGCGCCTGCGCACGCGCCTTGCGACCGCGCGTCTGGAGGCCCTGTTGGAGGCCCTGCAGCAGGGCCGCAGCGCACAGGCCCGCACGCGCTCGGGCTGGCGACTGCTCTTGCGGGCCGATGCCACGTTGGAGTGCATCCCCCCACCCTGCGTGTACGGAGCGGGTGCGCTGACGCTGGAACAACCGCACGCTCTGGGCGATGGACGCAGCCTGCTGGCGCGCTGGCTGGCCGTGCCCGAGCGAGTGGACTGGCCAACGGACCCCGCCACGGTGGAACTTGACTGTTCCGAGGCCCCGCGCGAGCTGCGCGTCGCCTTTGTGCGTCCGGGTCTGCGCTTCGCTCCGCTGGGATTAGGGGGTCGCGAACAGCGCCTCGTGCGCCTCCTCCAGGGCGCGCGCATTCCCTCCCACGCACGGCGCGAGGTGCCGCTGGTGTTTCTCGGCGAGGAGCTGGTCTGGGTGGCCGGCGTGCGCATCTCCCACTCGCGCCGGATCACGGACCCCGAGCGAGCGCGGCTGCGACTGTCCCTGCGTGCGCTGGAAAGGTGACTTGCCCGCAGACGCAGGGTAGCTTAGTGCCTCCGAATGCCGGCCTTGACGACGACGCCCGCCCAGAACTACGCCCGCCTGCGCGACCGGATCGCCCAAATGGCGCCCGGTCGCGACATCACGCTGGTGGCGGTCACCAAGTCCGTCGAGGCCCATCAGGCGCTCGAGCTGGCACGCGCCGGAGCGCTCGATCTGGGTGAGAACCGCGTCGATGTGCTCGAGGAGAAGGCGGCGGCGTTTCAGGCAGCGGGCGTGCGCGTGCGCTGGCACTACTTGGGACATCTGCAGACCAACAAGGCCAAGCGGCTGGCGCGCGTGGCCGATGTGCTGCACTCGCTCGACAGCGCGGACCTCGCCGACAAGCTGGAAGCCGAGTTGGCGCGAGTGGGACGCAGCATGGAGGTCTACGTGCAGCTCAAGCTGACCGACGAGTCGGCGAAGACCGGGCTGGATCCCGCGGAGCTGCCTGCGCTGGTGTCACACCTCGAGCGCTGCCCCCACTTGCGACTCGCCGGCCTGATGGCGATGGCACCGCTCGCGGCGACGGACCGTGCCGGCGCCGCGCGGGATGTCTTCCGCCGCCTCAAGCTGACGGCTGCGGCGCTCGAAGCACAGCTTGGCCGCCCCATGCGCTGCTCGATGGGCATGAGCGAGGATTTTGACCTCGCGCTCGCCGAAGGCGCGGATGTGCTGCGCATCGGCTCGCTGCTGTTCGAAACGGAGGCCGCATGAGCGAGCGCCTGCTGCTGGAATGGATCAACGGCGAGCGACCGCCCGCCGAGCTGCCGCGCAGCGGCACGCTGGTGATCGGCACATCGAGCGCGCGCGCGGGCTTTGTCCTGCGCGGCGCGGACATCTCGGAAGTGCACGCCGCGATCGCACGCAACAAGAGCGGCGGCTGGGCGATCCGCGATCTGGGCAGCGACAGCGGCATCGAAGTCAACGGCCGGCGCGTCGACAGCGCGGCACTCGATGCCGGTGATGAGATCCGCATCGGTTCGGCGCGCCTGCGCGTCGTCGATCCGGCGCGCGCGGCCATGGGAACGGCTGCGACACCGGCAGCGACAGCGGCACAGCCCTCCACGCCCGCACCGGCGGTGACGCAGGCATCACCCACCGCGCAGGCGGCACAGGGCCTGCCGAGTTTCCCTGGCTACAGGACCGAGCGCCGACTGGGCAAGGGCGGCATGGGCGAGGTTTATCTCGCCGTTCAGGAGCGGCTCGCGCGTCCCGTTGCGCTCAAGGTGCTGCATCCGCGCCTTGGCAACGACGCCGCGTTCGTGCGGCGCTTTGAGGACGAAGCGCGCGCCGCCGCGGCGCTCAACCATCCCAATGTCGTGACGGTGTTCGATGTCGGCTTCCATGACGGGCTGCACTTCCTGTCGATGGAGTACATGGACCGCGGCACGCTGGAGGATCGCCTCAAGGCGAGCGGCCGTCTGCCGTGGAAGGATGTGCTGCAGATCCTCAAAGATGCCGGCGCCGGGCTGGCCTACGCCGAGTCCAAGGGCATCGTCCACCGCGATCTCAAGCCCGCCAACCTGATGCAGAATGCGGCTGGCGCCGTGAAGATCGCCGACCTGGGGCTGGCGACGAACATAGAAGCCGAGAGCGAAGTCACCAGCGGCGAGAAGAAGGTGCTCGGCACGGCGCACTTCATGTCGCCGGAGCAGGCGCGCGGCGAGAAGCTCGACACGCGCAGCGATCTGTACTCGCTCGGCGCGACCGCCTATCGCCTGCTCAGTGGCAGCACGCCGTACGAAGGCGCCACCAGCAAGGACATTCTGCGAGCGCTGCTGCGCGAGGATCCCCGCCCGCTCGAGAGCCTCGTGCAGGGCGTGCCGCCGGCGCTGCTCGGCATCATCCAGCGACTGATGCGCCGCGAGCTCGGGAGCCGCACGGCTTCGGCGGCACAGCTCCTGCGGGAACTGAGCGATCTGGAGCGCGGCATGAGCGCGCCGGCAGCGGCACAGCCCACGCAGAAGAGTTCGGCCCGGCCGCCGCTTGCTCTGATCGCCGCGGCGATCGTGTTCGGAGCCGGCGGCTGGTACGTCTGGCAGTGGAAGGAGGCGAAACTGCGCGAGCGCGAGCAGCAGGCGCTCGTCGAAGATCAGGGCACCGACCCCGCGCTACGGCCGGAGGGAGGACCGCCTGCGCAGGTGCAGCAGCCTCAGGACGGAGCGCCCCAGACAACGCAGGCCAATCCTGCCCAGCCGAACCCGGCAGCCCCCAATCCGGCCGCAGGCGGCGACGAGCGCGAGCTGGAGTTGCTCGAGAGCCGCGCGCGGATCGCGCTGCTGGAGATCCTCCAGCGCCAGGACAAGCCCGAGGACAAGATCGCGGCGCTCGTCGAGATGGCGCGCAAGTTCAACGGCACCAGCGCAGCCACCGAGGCAAGCACCAAGGCCAACGAGCTCGAGGCGCAGCTGCGCACCGAGCAGGCTGCCTTGTCCGAGCGACACACCAGCGTCATGGCGCTGATCGGGCGTCTGCGCGAAGCCGCCAAGCTCGATGCCGACCCGCCGCGACCGGGTGTCGGACTGCTGGCGATGCGCAATGTCGCGGGCCAGGAAGCCTTCGCTCAGGATGCGCTGTTCCAATCCGAGCGTGCGCGCGTCGAACAGGAGTTGCTCGGCCGCGCCACAGAATACGCCAAGCAGGTGCTCGCTCGCACGCAGGCCGATCTGGAGGCCGGCCGGCAGGAGGTGGCGCAGGCGAGCCTGAGCGAGCTGATGCCGCTGTTCGATCTGCCCGAGTATCCGCTCGGTCAGGCGCCGGCAGGCGTCGATGCGCTGCAGGAACAGGGCCGGCGCGCGCGCGAGCGCTTGTCGAACCTGCGCTCGATCGCTGGACAGATCCTCGAAAACCGCCAGCGGGAAGACGCGCGTCTGCTCGCCGGTGCGCTGTACGGACCCGAGGGCCTGGAGAAGGAGCTCGCGCTGCTGGATTTCGATGGCGCCGCCACGCGCGTCTCCAGACTCGCGGAGTCCACCATCACGCTGCCGGTGCGTCAGGCGTTGATGGCGCTCTCGGCCGAGCTCGGCGAAGCGGCGCAAGCCTTCCCCCTGCTGGCGCGCGAGTTCACCGCCGGCTGGAAGCGCAAGGGCGTCGACGACCCACGCGATCGCAGCGAGGCCTTGCGCAACTGCGTCGGCGCGGATGCAGAGGGCCTGCTGCTGGAAGGCGCGCAGGGCGCGACCGAGCGCGTGCCCTGGTCAGCCTTCGCAACGCACACACGCGAGCTCGGCCGCCTGTTCAACGAGCGCTTCACACGCGAGCTCAAGCCCGAGGAAGCCAGCAGCGTGCGCGCGCTGCTGCAGTACGCTGCCGTCGGCGAAGCATTGAGCCTGGGCGCGAAGATGCTCGATCCGACCAAGAAGGCCAACTTCACCGAGGGCAATGCGAAGGAAGTGTTGGAATGCTACGCACCCGCGCAGGGCTGGGTGGCAAAGGCAGGCTCTTCACCGACGCTGGTGCGCGAGATCGAGGCCGCGCAGCTCCTGAGCCGCGTATGGATGGACACGACTTCCAACTCGATTGCGTCCGCCGTGGCGGGAACCGAGCGCCTGCTGAGCGACTACCGCGACACGCTGCTGGTGCGCCTGCTCAGCGACGGCAGTGAACTGAAGTAGGACTGCCTTCCATCAGGACGGCGCACGCCTGCTCCGCGGCGCCGGCTCTCCGCAATCACTTCGCTTCTGGCTTCGCTCCTGGCTTCGAGTCCGGCTTCGCGAGCCGCTCCTCGCAGCGCGCGAGTCCCGCCGCGATGCGCTCCTGCTCGGCCACGCTCAGCGGGCCGGGCTCATCGGCGTCGAGTTCCGGAGGCACCAGCTTCACGACACCGTACTCGCGCGCGGCTCCGGCCCAGTCCTCGCAGGCTTCCAGCGCTTCGGCCCAAACCATGTGCAGCTTGCGTCGGAACGGATCGATTTCGTTGGCTTCCTCGAGGCGTCGTGCGGCCTCGCGCGGCCGGCCCTGCTGCACCAGCCAGTCCGCCAGCTCCAGACGGCCCGCGTAGTCTCCGGACTCGCAATCGAGCCAGCGCGAGAGCGCCTCGAAGCGCGCGGGTTCGTCGCCCAGCCGCTCGTGCAGGCGCATCTGCGCGCGCTCGGCGTTGAGTTCCGCCTCCGCATAGCCGGGGAAGGCGCGCTCGGCAGCTTGCGCGTGCTCCAGCGCCAGCTTCCATTCCTGATCGGCCTCGAACAGCTTCGAGAGCGCCATGCGCGCGCGGAAATCCTCGCCGCCGGCCTCGATTCCGCTCAGATAGAAGCGCTTGGCCTCCGAGTTGAGGCCCTGCGCCAGCGCCATCTCCCCGCGCAGAAAACTCGCACGCGGGTGACGGCTCTCGCGCGCTCCCAGTCGCCGCAGCGCTTCCTCGGCGTCGAGCCGCTTGCCGCGCGTCCAGGCATGCACGGCGACACGAACCCAGTTCTCGCCCCACTCCTCGAGCGCACTCTCGCCCTCGGGCGGCTTCGCCGGCAGCGAGAAGCGCAAGGGCAGCACCTGCGCGTCCTCCCAGCGCGGCTCGATGCGAATCTGCGCCAGCAGCCGGTCGACGTGCGCACGGAAGCGCGCATCGACATCCTCCGGCGTCTGGTTCAGCACGCTGCGGAAGGTTTGGTCAAGGTCCAGCCCCTTGTCAAAGGCCTCCAGCATGCGCACCAGCGCCGGGAAGCCGTTGCTCGCGACCCACATCTCGCACATCAATCCGCCCTGGTAGTAGGCGAACAGGATGCGGTTGGTCCGGAACGCGGCATTGAGCTCGCGCGAGGGAATCAGCTGGTTGTTGGCCCGTGCGTCGAACAGCTCGCGGCGCATGTTGCGCGACCAGGACGGATTGCGACGCGTCTCTTCCCAGGTCGCTATGCCCTCGGTGATCCAGCGCGGGCAGCGGTTGTTCGAAAGGCCCAGGTGCACCACGTGCGAGAACTCGTGGAAGGAAGTGCGCGCCCAGGAGAAGGTTCCGCGCATCTCGGACAGCGGCGAGACCGCCGTCACGACCGGACCGAAGCACACGCCCAGCGCAGGGAAGCCCTCAAAGCCCGTCGAGCGCACCGAGAAATCCTCGTGCTCGTGGAAGACTTCGATGGCGGTCTTGCCCGGCGTGTAGCCGTAGCGCTGTGCGAGATCGGCACGCGCCTCGCGATAGAACGGCACCAGGTAGGTGGCGAGCACTTCGGCGGCCTTGGGATCCCAGGCAAAGCTCAGCTCATCGTCTCCGCGCACGACCAGCTCGGCCTGCATGCGCTTGAGCACCAGCCGCATGTTGTCCCGCCAGGCATCCGCGCGGGATCCCGACAACTCCGCGGCCTTGTCGAGCGCGGCCAGCCCGCCTTTTTCATCGCCGGTGTTGGCGAGCGCCTTGCCCAGCACGAGAAAGCTCTCGTGGTCGAGCGGGTCCAGCTCGGTGGCGCGCCGCGCGAAGGCCACCGCCTCGCCGAAGCGGTACAGATCGCAGAGGTGATCCGCGAGCGAGCGGTTGGGCAGCGCATCGCGAGGATTCTCGCGCTCCAGCGCCGACAGAAGCGCCTGCGCCTCTTCGCGACGGTGTTCGATCCAGTACAGCGCGGCGCGCGCCGTGCGCACCTCGCGCCGGGCGGGCAACTCCCGCTCCAGCTCCGCCAGGCGCAGGCGCACGCGCGGCAGGTTGCCGTCCGAAAGATCCACAGCCAGCGCCAGCAGCCGCGCCGGCACACTGCGCGGACGTTCGCTGAGGAACTCGGCGAGGATCTCGCCGGCGTTGCGGCGTTGGCGCAGCCAGTTGTAACGGTAGATCTCGTACAGGCCTAGGGTCGCGGCCTCGTGCGTCGGATGCAGCCGCAGCGCCTCCCCGTAGAGCTGCCCCGCCGAGCGTCGCGATCCGTCTTCGACCTCGCGATCGGCCTCGAAGTAGAGGCTCGCGAGCTCCGCGAGCACATCCGGCTCGACACCGTCGCCGGCCTTGGCGAGCTCATCGGCCGCGACCAGCGCCTGCGAAGCCTGCTCCAGACGCGACAGGCGCCGCCAGCAGCGCGCGACGTGCAGTCCGTCCTGCCAGGTCTGCGGCCGGCATTCGCTGCCGAGCTTCCAGGCCGCTCGCGCTTCCTCCCGCCGCCCCAGCGCCCACTCCAGCTCGCCCCGCACCCAGAGGGTGCGCGCGCGGGCATTGTCGAGCCGCTCAGGCGCCAGCAGCGCTTCCGCCTGCTGCGCGCGCCCCAGGATCAGGAGCCAGCTCGCCATGTCGAGCACCCACTCCGGGCGCTCGGCCGCCGCGCGCGCCTCGGGCCGCGCCAGCAGCGCTCCGAGCGCCTCGATGCCGCGCTCCAGCGATTCGGTCTCGGCCTCGATCCGGGCGAGCAACACCTGCGCGCCCGCCAAGCCCGGCTGCTCGCGGAGCAGCTCCTCCGCGACCCGGCGGGCGGCGCTGAACTGTCCGCGACGACGCTCCAGTTCCCCCTCCGCCAGCGCTTCGGCCAGCAGCGTCTGCTCCTCGGGATCCTGAGGCCAGACGCATGGCTCGGCACTCGGCGGGGTTGCGGCACAGAACAGCGTCAGCAGGGCGGCCAGCAGCATGGGTGATTCCGTTGTGATCTTGGACCGGCGCAAGCCTGGGCGCCAGAGCGCATCTTTCGGGTTGTTTCCGATCTTGCGGTTCTGTATCCCAGACCGCCATGAGCTTCTGCGTGACGCGCCCCGTTTTTGCACTTCTCACACTGCCCTTGTTGTTTGCGACCGGCTGCAAAACACCCGCCAAGGTCGACCCGGCGCCGGTTCCGACCGCCAAGATCTCCGAGCCCGAGACGCTGCCGCCCTGGATCGACATGCCGCTGTCGTGGGAGAAGCTGCGCACGATCGAGCTTTGGATCGCCGCGCAGGATGCCGGCCAGCGCGACTACTGGCTCGTCGAAGGCGAGCTGCAGCTCGCCGGCGGGCGTCTGGAACTCTCGCGCCGCGACCTCTCTCAGGAAAAGGCGCGCGGCAACACCGACATGCTGACGACGCGCATCAAGGCCGCGCGACTGGGCATGGAGAAGATCTCCCAGGATGCTTCCGCGAATCCCTCGCAGCGCACACGCGCCAGCGATGGCATCGCGCGCGCCGATCGCATGCTCTCCGAGCTCGGCAAGCCCGCGCTGACGCTGGGCGTGCCGCTGGTGGCTCGCGCGCAATGGGGCGCAGCGCCGGCGATTTCCGCCAATCTGACGCGCAACAAGGGCGGCTGGAAGCGCATCACCGTGCACCACTCGGCTGAAGCCGACCCCGTGCCGCTCGACGGCAGCCTCGAGAGCTCCTCGGAAGGTCTGCGTCAGATCCAGCGCTCGCATCTCAAGAGCAAGCAACCGCCCTGGGGCGACATCGGTTATCACTTCCTGATCGACCCGCAGGGTCGCGTGTTCCAGGGCCGTGAGCTCGCCTGGCAGGGCGCGCACGCCTCGGGCAACAACAACATCCAGAACATCGGCGTCTGCCTGCTGGGCAACTTCGAGGAAGAGCATCCGACGCCTGAGGCACTTGCCAGCCTCGGCAAGCTGCTCGACAACCTGCGCCGCGTGTATTCGATCCCGCGTCGCGAAGTGCACACGCATCAGGAGTTCAAGAGCACGGCCTGCCCCGGCAAGAACCTGGAGCCTTGGGTCGAACGCTATTCGGAGAATGAGGCCCAGAAGAGCCGCACGAGCACGAAATCCGGCCCGCAGGCCAGCGCCAAGCCAAGCGAGGCATCCAGCCCCAAGTCGAACTCGACGAGCGGCACCAAGTCTCCGATGAAGAATTCAGGCAAGGCTTCGGGCAAGACCGCCGGCAAGTCGGCCGCCAACACGAAGAAGACCGTCAACTGACGCGTTCGCGCTCCAGATCCGCGTCGACCATCTCGCGGATCAGGTTGGCGAAATCGATTCTGGGACGCCAGCCGAGCTCCTCGCGGGCGCGGCTGGCGTCTCCGCACAGCAGATGCACTTCCGCCGGGCGATGAAAGGCCGGATCGGTGCGCACATGGTCGCTCCAGGCCAGCCCGGCGCGCGCAAACGCCAGCTCGCAGACTTCGCGCACGCTGTGCATCTCGCCGGTGGCGATCACGTAGTCGCGCGGCTCGCGCTGCTGCAGCATCCTCCACATCGCCTCCACGTAGTCCGCCGCATGTCCCCAGTCGCGGCGCGCCTCCAAGTTGCCGAGCACCAGCTCGCGCTCCTTGCCCAGCCGTATGCGCGCTGCGGCGCGCGTGATCTTGCGCGTGACGAACTCGGTGCCGCGGCGCGGCGACTCGTGATTGAAGAGAATGCCGCTGGTCGCATACAGCCCGTAGCTCTCGCGCATGTTGACCGTGATCCAGTGCGCGTAGACCTTGGCGACGCCGTAAGGACTGCGCGGATGGAAGGGGGTCGTCTCGCGCTGCGGTGTTTCTTGCGCGTGGCCGAACATCTCCGAGGTCGAAGCCTGGTAGAAGCGTGCATGCGGAGCGACATGCCGCATCGCTTCGAGCAGGCGCGTCACGCCCAGCCCCGTGACCTCGGCGGTGTGCACCGGCTCGTCGAAGGAGGTCGGCACGAAGGACTGCGCGGCGAGGTTGTAGATCTCAGCCGGTCGGCTCTCACTCAGGGCGCGCATCAGGCTGGACTGGTCGAGCAGATCGCCCTGCACCAGATGAATGCGCGGGAGAATGTGCGCGATGCGCTCGAAGTTCTTGCTGGAGCTGCGGCGCACCAGACCGAAGACCTCGTAGCCCTTCCCGAGCAGGAACTCGGCCAGATAGCTGCCGTCCTGTCCGGTGATGCCCGTAATCAGCGCGCGCGGAGAGTCCATGAGGTTCTAGAGACGCTTCCCGGCGCAGGCTCTTCCCGCGCGCCCATCAGGAAGCATCGATCACTCCCTGCCACAGCAGCACGGCCACCACCAGCGCCAGAATCACACGATACCAGCCGAAGGGCGCCAGCCCGCGCTGCTGCAGCCAGGCCACCAGCCAGCGCACGGCGAGAAAGGCGGAAACGCCGCCGGCGAGAAAGCCGATCGCGACCGGGGCCGTGCCGAACTGCTCCAGCATGTCGGCTCCTCCATCGAGCGCCTTCTTGGCCGTCGCCGCGGTGAGCGTCAGCACGCCCAGCAACAGGCTGAACTCGACTGCTGCGGCGCCCGAGAGCCCGAGCAGCAGTCCGCCCGCGATGGTCGCGAAACTGCGGCTGGTGCCGGGCAGCAGCGCCAGGCACTGAAACAGGCCGATGAATAGCGCGATGCGCCAGCCCATCGTCTCCAGACCGCTGCCGCCGGGATTGCCGTCGCGCAGCCGCTTCCAACCGAGCATCACCACACCGCCGACCAGCCACGCGCACACCACGGGCACCAGGCCGAACAGGTGCGCGTCGATGAAGTCCTCGAGCAGCAGCGCGGCCACGACCGCCGGAGCGAACGCGATCAGGAGATTGCGAGCGAGTTGCAGGCCCTGAGCTTCGAGCCGCAGCATGCTGCGCACGCGCGGCCAGTAAAGGCCCAGCACCGCAAGAATCGCACCGCCCTGAATGCAGATCGCGAAGGTGCGCGAGGCCGGATCGTTGCCGATGCCCAGCAGGCGCTGGGTCAGGATGAGATGCCCCGTCGAGGACACCGGGAGATACTCCGTGATGCCCTCGACGATGCCCAGGATGAGCGCCTCCAGCGGACCGAGCGGCGCGCTGTCGGCGAGCGCGCTCACAGAGCGGCCGCCGCCGCGCGCGGATCCGTGTAGTCGAGGCCGAAGCTCTCGGCCACGGCCTTGCAGACCAGCTTGCCGCCGATGCAGTTGGCCGCCGTCTCCAGCTCCTTGCTCTCCAGCAGCGCGCGCTTGGCGCCCAGACGCGCCAGACGCACCGTCCAGGGCAGCGTGGCGTTGGTCAGCGCCCAGGTGCTCGTGCGCGGAACCGCGCCCGGCATGTTGGCAACACAGTAGTGCGTGACGCCGTCGATCACGAAGATCGGATCGGCGTGCGTCGTGGGACGCACCGTCTCGATGCAGCCGCCCTGGTCGAGGGCGACGTCGACGAGCACGCTGCCCTTGCGCATCAGCTGGAGATC
>SXGT01156531.1_pt1 | contig 30088 bp, 28 predicted proteins | sample 3176221 | NCBI WGS metagenome assembly SXGT01 (sample SAMN11356862, study PRJNA531348) | freshwater metagenome | isolation source: freshwater sample F1-120 | place: China: Fuxian Lake, Yuxi | collected 2017-12-25 | reverse complement strand
GGCGCCGATGAGCACGCCCTTCTCGCGTACGACGTCCTTGTTGTGCAAGGTGGCCTGGCGCACGACGCTGCCCGCGACGTGCACCGGCTCCATCATCGCGAACGGCGTGGCCCGGCCGGTGCGCCCGACCGAGACGACGATGTCGAGCAGGCGGGTGTGCACCTCCTCGGGCGGGTCCTTGAAGGCGATCGCCCACCGGGGAGCGCGGCTGGTCTCGCCGAGCTCGGCGTGCAGGGCGAGCTCGTCGATCTTGATCACGACGCCGTCGATCTCGTGCTCGATGTCGGCGCGACCCGTGCCGAGCTGCTCGATCCGCTCCACGACGTCCTCGACGTCGTCGAGGACCCGGCTGTGCGGGCTGACCGGCAGCCCCCACGAGGCGAGCAGCTCGTAGACCTCGCTCTGCGCCGCCACCGGGGGGTCGTCCCACGCGCCGATGCCGTGCACGTACAGAGCCAGCGACTCCAGGCGGGCGGTGCCGGCCTCGAGCTCGAGACCGTCCTTCTTGGACAACAGCTGTCGAAGCCCGCCGGCGGCCGCGTTGCGGGGATTGGCGAACGCCGGGAACCGTCGGGCGGCGCTGGCCTCGGCCCGCTCGGCAGTGACGCCGCGGGCCGTGGCCTCGGCGACGACGCGCTCGCGCAGCTCGGCCTGCAGCGCGTTGAGCCGGCGGAACTTCTCCACGGCGATGAAGACCTCCCCGCGCACCTCCACCAGCGCCGGATGCCCCTCGCCGGCGAGCTCGCGCGGGATGCCCTCGAGCCGCACCGCGTTGGAGGTGACGTCCTCGCCGATGCGACCGTCGCCGCGGGTGGCGGCCGAGGTCAGCCGGCCGTGCTCGTAGCGCAGGGAGATGGCCAGGCCGTCGATCTTGGCCTCGGTGAGCCACCGGACACCTCGGCCCGCGGCGGCCGTGGCCTTGGTGCACCAGGCGCGCAGCTCGTCGGCGTCGAAGACGTTGTCCAGGCTCAGCATCCGCTCGGCGTGCGTGACGGGCGCGAGATCGGTGCTCGTGGCCGCACCGACGCTCAGGGTGGGCGAGTCCTGGCCCTGCAGCTCGGGGTGACGGCGCTCGATGGCCTCCAGCCGCTGCATCCACCCGTCGTAGGTGGCGTCGTCGACGACGGAGGCGTCCTGCCCGTAGTACGCCTCCCGGGCCTGCTCGATCCGCTCGGCGAGGTCGGCGGCCTCGGTACGGGCGTCGTCGAGGTCGATGTCGAGATCCGCCGGCCCCGCGCCCGCTGACGCAGAGGATTCGTCCGTCACCATGGTTCCGACGATATCGGCGTGCGCGGACACTGCTCGCCCGCCCGACCTGCGACGCGACGGCCGGTTGGGAGGATGGCCTCATGACCTCCTCGCTCACCCCAGGCCGGATCGTCACCATCGCCGTCGGCGTCACCCTCGTGGTCGCCGGAATCGCCCTGTTCGTCGTCACCGACGGCCTGACCGGCCTGCGCTCCTCACACCTGGGCAGCGCGGCCCTGGCCGTCGTCGGCATCGTCGCCGTCCGCTATGGCCTGCGCGGACGGCGGCGCCCCCGCCCGACCCCGGCGGTCGAGTAACCGCCGCGAGGAACAAGGCGGCGGAGCCGCACCGAGACCACCCCTACGGCCTGCCATCACGGCCCCAAGACCTCGCCGCCCTCGACGACGTGGCCTCGATACGCCGGAGCCTCGCTCGTCCCTCGCTCGCACCGGCTACTCGACCACCGAGAACGAGCCACTCCCGCCGGTCTGGGGGCACCCCCCTGCACCCAGTGCTTGGGGTGGAGGGGCCGCCTCGAGGAACGAGCCGGCAAAGCCGCATCGAGACCACCCCTACGGCCTGCGAGCACGACACCAGGACCTCGCCGCCCTCGACGACGTGGCCTCGATGCGCCGGAACCTCGCTCGCCCCTCGCTCGCACCGGCTACTCGACCACCGAGGAGAAACGCGACCCGCATCCGTCGAGACCGCTCGACCATCGACCAGGAACCGTCCTGCTCGGCCGGGCACTCAGCCCGAGAGGTCCGACGCCATCCGCGCGAGCAGCGCCAACCCTCGGCGGGACCACTCGTCGTCGGCTCCCGCCAGTCCGCACCCGGGGGTCACGACCAACCGGTCGGCGTGCTCGCGGACGTCGAAGCCGAGGCGTCCCATGAACGCCGTGAGGCGCTCGCGCGCGGCCTTCTCCCCGATGGGCTCGAGCGTGGGGAGGACGCCGGGCCACAGGTCGGTGCCCGCCTCGAACGCCTCCGCCCACGCGTCGCCCGGCGAGACGACGCCGACGTCGAAGGAGATCGCCTCGAACCCGGTGCCGGCGAGAAGAGCGACCGGCACGTCGGCGGCGCAGCAGTGCACGACCGGGCGGGCGCCCGCATCCCTGACGGCGTCGACGACGCGCCGCAGCAGCGCGTCCGCCTCGGGCGGGTGGACGGTCCGGTACCTGCCGAAGCCGCTCGCGGTGGGCACCTGCGCGGCGAGCACCGCCGGCAGCATCGGCTCGTCGACCTGCACGACGATCTCGGCACGCGGGACGCGACGACGCAGAGCGGCGACGTGCTCGGCGACGCCGATCGCGAGCGACTCGGCGAGGTCACGGCGGGCCCCGTGGTCGGACAGCACCCGCTCCCCGCGGGGCAGCTCGACGGTGGCGGCGAGGGTGAGCGGCCCGGTGACCTGCTGCTTGAGCAGCCCGTCGTGGTCGTGCCACTGCTCCTCGACGAGGTCGAGGTCCTGGGCCAGGAGGGACCGGGCGCGGCGCAGGTCGACGCCGGGGGCGTCGGTGAGGCGCCATGCGGCGGGCTGCAGGTCGGCGCTGAGCCCGTCGAGCACCGACAGGGACCGGCCGATCATGCCCGCCTGCACGCCACGAGCCGGCAGCTCCGGCACGAAGCGCAGGTCGTGCAGCTCGCGGGTGACGACGCCGAGGCTCACCTCGAGGTCCGTCCCCGGCATCGACCCGACGCCGGTGGCCCTCATCGGGGGACGACCCGGTCGGCGTGGGCGGGCTCGGTGGCGGTGATGGTCGCCGAGCCGACGACGCGCGCCCCGTCGTAGACCACGACGGCCTGACCGGGGGCGATGCCCTCGGCGGGGTCCAGGAGGTCGACCTCCACGGTGTCGCCGTTGCTGCGCACGCGCGCCCGGTGCTCGCTGCCGTGGGCGCGCAGCTGCACCGTGCAGTCGAGCTCCCCGGCCGGAGGTTCGCCGCACCACAGCGGTCGGGTCGCGTGCAGTGTGCCCACGGCGAGGTGCTCGCGCGGGCCGACGGTGACGGTGCCGGAGACCGGCTCGATGTCGAGGACGAACCGCGGCTTGCCGTCGTCGGCGGGCACGCCGAGACGGAGTCCGCGGCGCTGGCCGATGGTGAACGCGTAGGCGCCGTCGTGCTCGCGCAGCACGGTCCCGTCCTCGTCGACGATCGTGCCGGGCTTGGGTCCGAGCTTGTCGGCGAGCCACCCGGCGTTGTCGCCGTCGGCGACGAAGCAGATGTCGTGGCTGTCGGGCTTGTTCGCCACCTGCAGGCCACGACGCTCGGCCTCGGCGCGGACGTCGGTCTTCACGGACCCACCGAGCGGGAAGTGCGAGTGCGCGAGCTGCTCGGCGGTGAGCACCCCGAGGACGTAGGACTGGTCCTTGCCGAGGTCGACCGCGCGATGCATCTCGAGGCCGTCAGGTCCCTCGCGCAGCTGGGCGTAGTGGCCGGTGACGACGCCGTCGAACCCGAGCGCGAGGGCGCGGTCCAGCACGGCGGCGAACTTGATCTTCTCGTTGCACCGCAGGCACGGGTTGGGGGTGCGGCCGGCGGCGTACTCGGCGACGAAGTCGTCGACGACCTCGTCGGCGAACTCATCGCTCATGTCCCACACCCAGAACGGGATGCCGAGGACGTCGGCGGCACGACGGGCGTCGGACGAGTCCTCGATGGAGCAGCAGCCGCGCGCACCAGAGCGGTAGGAGCGGGGGTTGCGGCTCAGCGCGAGGTGCACGCCGGTGACGCCGTGGCCGGCGTCGACGGCGCGCGCGGCGGCGACGGCGGAGTCCACTCCCCCGGACATGGCGGCGACGAGGCGCAGGGGGGCGGTCATCGGCTGCGCACGAGGGAGGCTGCGCGGGCCCGCTCGTGGACGGCGGGCAGCACCTCGAGCAGACGGTCGACGTCGGCGTCGGTGCTCGTGTGGCCGAGGCTGAAGCGCAGCGACCCGCGGGCGGCGCGATCGTCGAAGCCCATGGCGAGCAGCACGTGGCTGGGCTGGGGAACGCCTGCCGCGCATGCGGACCCGGTGGAGACCTCGACGCCCTGGGCGTCGAGCAGCATCAGCATCGCGTCGCCCTCGCACCCGGGGAAGGTGACGTGGGCGATGTTGGGCAGGCGGTGGTGCTCGCCGGCCTCGGGGTCGCCGTTGACGACGGCGTCGGGGATCCGTGCGGTGATGCCGTCGACGAGCCGCGCCCGCAGTGTCTCGAGACGCTGACCGGTCTCCTGGCGGCGGGCCGCGTTGACCTCGACGGCCTTGGCGAAGGCGGCGATCAGCGCGACGCCGACGGTGCCCGAGCGGACGTCCCGCTCCTGTCCGCCGCCGTGCAGCAGCGGGGTCGGCTCGACCTCGCGACGCAGCACCAGGGCTCCGACGCCGACGGGTCCGCCGAGCTTGTGCGCGGTCAGGGTCATCGCGTCCAGACCCGAGGCGGCGAAGTCCAGCGGGAGGTAGCCGGCCGCCTGGACCGCGTCGCTGTGGACCGGGAGGTCGTGCTCGCGGGCGATGGCGACCACCTCGGCGATCGGTTGGACCGTGCCCATCTCGTTGTTGGCCCACATCGTGGTGACGACCCCGACGTCGGACGGGTCGCGTTCGACGGACTCGCGCAGGGCGTCCAGGCTGATGCGGCCCTCCCGGTCGACGGGTGTGGTGTCGATGCGGGCGCCCTCGTGCGCGGCGAGCCAGGTGACGGGGTCGAGCAGCGCGTGGTGCTCGATGGAGCTGAACACGACCCGGGTGCGACGCGGGTCGGCACCGCGCCGCGACCAGAACAGCCCCTTGATCGCGAGGTTGTTGGCCTCCGTCCCGCCGGAGCAGAAGACCACCTCGCTGGGCCGGGCACCGAGGTGCTCGGCGATGATCTCGCGCGACTCCTCCACCGTGCGCCGTGCCACCCGACCCGACGTGTGCAGGCTCGAGGCATTGCCCGTGCGAGCGAGCTGCTCGGTGAGCACGTCGCGCGCCTCGGCCAGCATCGGCGTGGTGGCCGCGTGGTCGAGGTAGACGCGATCGGGAGCATCGTTCATGACCGCACCAGCGTAGTCGTGCCCGTCAACGGGCGTGGGCGCGCCGCCACCGCGGCCCTCAGGGCCGCGACGGGCACGCTCAGGCGACGCTGGACCGGTAGCCCGGCACCAGCTCGTCGACGAGGGCGTCGGTGGCTGCCGACGCGCCGACGGGCGAGCCGTGCTCGGAGATCGCGGCGTACATCGCGTCGACGATGCTCTCGACTCCGGCCCCCTCGGACTCCGCGAGCCACAGCCGCGAGCGCCACAGCTCCTCGTTGGCCGGCAGCAGCGCCAGACCACGCTCGAGGGCCGCCTCGGCAGCGCGGAGGTCGCCGCGGGAGGTCGCGGCCTCCGCGAGGGCCTGCACCGTCAGCTCGATCGCGAGGGCGATGTCGGACTCGACGGTGGTGGACTCCAGCCACGCGTAGCGGCCGGCGGGCACACCGTCGAAGGCGGTGCCGCGGACGAGGTCGAGCGCCGTGCGCAAGTGCGTCTCGCGCTGGCGGCCGTCGGTGGCGGCCCGGTTGAGGTGGTCGCGGAAGGCGTCCCAGTCGAGGCGGACCGCACCGGGCGCGAGCGACCAGACGCCCGCGTCCTCGCGCAGGACGGGCGCGCCGTCGGCGGTGAGTCCCAGCCAGTCGCCCAGCTGGGCGACGACGCCGTCTCGCAGGCCCGGCTCGACGCCGCGCGGCCACAGGGCGGCGGTGAGGCGGTTGACGTGCACGCCCTGCGGGTGCAGGGCGAGCAGCACCAGCAGCTCGGTCAGCTGCGGCTCGCGCTCGGCCTCGACCCGCCCCGGGGCGCTGACCCGCAGGGGGCCGAGCACGTCGACCGTGGCGACGGCCTCGGCCGCGGCCTGGCTCACCTCGCCCTCGGACTCGCGGGCGTCGACGAGGGTGTCCAGCGAGGGGCGACGTCCGGACTCGACCGGCTCGAAGAGCTCGTCGAGGGCGTGGGCGGCATCGCGGGTGAGCACCTGCGCGGTGACGTCGATGCCGTGGTGCGGGGCGCTGATCCGGCCGTCGGCGCGGGCGTGCAGCGACAGGGACGCCTCCCGGTCGGTCCCGACGACCACGACGCCGAGGGAGACGGCGGGGTCGGCAGCCAGCGCGCGGAGCTGGGCCATCTCGTCCTCGCGCGGCAGGCCCGAGCAGACGACGAGGTGGAAGGTCCAGTCCGCCTCGGGGGTCGCTGCGCGGGCGCTGCGCACGTCCTCGCGGCCGGTCTCGCGGCAGCGACGACGCTGCAGACGGGCCAGGTTCTCCAAGGACTCCAGCACCCGTCCGACGTCGTCGGTGCGCCGGACCACGCGGGGGGCGATGCGCGAGAGGTCGTCGGCGAACCCGACGAGGGTCACGCGGCGATCGTCGGCCCACGGATGGGTGGCGGCGTCGAGGGCCCAGCTGAGGGCGATGCCCCGGGCGACGGAGGCGTCGCCGTCGACCGCCACGAGGCCGCCTTGGGACTCGAGGTCGATCATCAGGAGGCTGCCGTCGTCGCGGCGGCCGAGCGTGACCAGGCCCGGCAGCGGCGCCGGTCCGCGGACGGTGAAGTCCGTCCCGGGGTCGACGGTCCACGTCGTGGGCCGCGGCGCCGACCAACCGGCGGGGACCGGCCGCGACGGAGCCTGCTCGAACCCGACGACGAGTCCGGACTCGCTGTACGACGCACGGGTCGGAGCGGGCACGTCGTGGCCGTCGTTCCAGGAGCGGAAGGCGTTGTCGAGCCACGCGACGGCGTCGACGTCGGCCTCGTCGTGGAGTCGACCGCCTGGGGGCGGCGGGGTCGGGGTGGGATCGGTGGGGTCGGGACGCTGCCCGGGCCGCCGGCTCCACCGCGAGGCGGCGGAGGACGCCGCCCGGTGGCGGCGGAGGCCGAGGAACGCGCCCGCGAGGGCGAGTCCGGCGCCGACGCCGAAGAACGGCTGCCAGTTCTCGGCGACGATCGAGCCTCCGGCGGCCTGGCCGGCTCCACCCTCGGCGCCGGCCGGGTTCGCCTCGGCCGCGCCGGCGTCACCCGCTGGGGTCATCTGGGCAGCGTCGGCGGTGGCCGACGTCGGGTCGACCGCCGGTGCGGGAGCAGCGTGCTCCACGACCTTCAGGCCGGGGCCGCGGGCGTCGGAGGGCATCTTCATGACCCAGCCGGGGTGGATGAGGTCGGCGTTGGCGAGGACGCGGCCGTCGGGCTGCTCGACGCCCTTGTTGAGCTCCCAGATCTCCTTGTAGCGAAGACCGTCGCCGAGGTAGCGGTCGGCGATGTCCCACAGCGTGTCGTAGTGGCGGCCCTCGGGCGGCTTCACGTCGTAGTAGGTGGTCGCGCCGGCCTCGACGTCCGCGGTGGTCGCGTCCTCGAGGTCGGCGAGCTCGGGCAGGGCCGCCGAGCCCACGCCCACCTGGTGCTCCGTGGGGGTTTCCCCGAAGGCGGCTGCCTCGGGCAGCACCGACGCGCTGTAGGACGTCTGCTCAGCGGCCGGCGCGGTGGCGGCGGTGGCCGAGGTCATGGAGACGGAGGCGGTGCCGGCCATCAGGACGATGGTCGCGATGAGCCGGCGCGCGAGCGCCTGCGTCCCGATCCCGCCGCCCGGGACCTGCGGCGCGAGGCCGCGGCGGCGTCGCTCGGCGACGGCCTCGACGAGCAGGCAGACGACGAAGTGTGCCCAGGCGAGCCAGACGACGGCGGCGAGGATGCCCAGCGTCGCCTCGGTGGTGGTGGGGCGCGTCAGCCACTCCAGCGACGGCGCCTCGCTCGGCCACGGGGTGCCGAAGGCCGCGAGCAGCGCGACCGGCACGCCGACGACGATCACGATCGTGCCGACGAGCGCGGCGAGACCCTTGGCCACCTGGGCCCCACGGCTCGGGACGTCGGTGATGGTGGGCAGGCGGCTGCTGGAGCCGGGACCGGTGGTGATGCTCATTCGTCTCACCTCGTGGTCGTCAGAAGACGACGATCGGGGGCTGGTTGGCGGCTTGGACCTCTTGGACGGGGATGACCTGCTTCATCCGCATGACGAACCCGTCGCCGAGCGGACGCATCTCGCCACCGGCCTCGCCGTAGGTGACGTCCCAGCGGACCTCGACGTCGGCGTAGAACGCCTCGCGGATGTTCGACGGGATGGGCTCGGTGGCCAGCTCCCGGGCCGAGGCCGAGGAGCGCGGGAAGGTGATCGTGCACGCGTCCGCCGGCTGGGCCGCCGGCCGCGCATCCTCGATGTACGGGGTGTCCGGGGAGCACTCGACGGCCCCGATGCCCTCCTGGTTGGGGTCGATGCGGATGGAGCTGGCCTGGGCCTCCATGACGAAGCCGTTGGTCTCGATGCGCCGGAACGGCCCGCCCTGCGAGCGCCCGGAGTACGGCCCCTGGGCCACCACGTCGTTGGAGGAGGGGTCGACCCACTGGAACGTGAAGTAGGTGGGCGTTCCCACGAGCGGGGTCGGGTTGGGGCGCGGCTGCATGACCGGAACCGGCATCTGCGTGCTGCTCTCGACCTGGCGCCACAGGAAGTCGGTGATCCCGTTGCTCTGGTCCTCGGTGTCGGTGCCGTTGGGCACGAAGACGATCGAGATGTCGAGCGTGCGGTCACGGCCGCCGGAGAACGTGTCGAAGTCGATGTTGCCGAGGCAGCGCATCAACATGTACCGGCCCTCGTCCGGCCGGGAGTTGAACGGCTGCTGGATGCCGGCCGGGATCTCGCTGTAGCGGCACCGCTGCAGCGGCTGTCCGCCGAAGCGCTCGCGCAGCGTGAGCGCGTCACCACCGCCGAGGGAGACGCAGTACGAGCCCATCCCGCCACCGTTGGCGTAGACCGAGCACGTGCGCGCCGGCGTCGTCACCCGCTCCACCCGGGTCGGGGAGCTGCTCACGCCGTCGTCGGGGGGCGGCTCGGAGCCGCCACCTCCACCTTCACAGGTACCCAGCAGGCAGGCTGCAGCAGGAGGAGCGTGAGTGCCGAAGAAGACGGTGGCGGCGAGCACGAGAGCACTCGCGAAGACCGCGAACCTGAGGCCTCGCCTCATGCCGGAGGCTCCTCACCGCGGCAGTTCCCGTCGAAGTCGACCTGATTCAGAACAGGTGCTCCGGCCTCCGTCTCGACCTGCGCAACCTGGCGGGCCCATCGAGGTTCCTCATCGCTGAAGTAGTCACCATCTGCGGTGACGAGCTCGGCAGACTTGCTCCATACACAGGCGACGACCGTGGAACCGTCAGCCCCGGACTCGGACCGCGCGATCCGCACGAGCGTCCTTTCCTGAGAACGCAAGTCGTTGTCTTCAGCGAACCTGAGTTGGTCGAGGTAGACGTCGAGCACCTCCCGGGAGGCCAGCTCGCGCGCTCTAGGGAGGAGCTCGCCCGTGTTGACGGAAGCCGAGATGGCCTCACTCCACTCCTTGTATGCGAGCACCGCCTCGTCCTCGGCGTACTCGTCCCAGTTCTCGATCTCCCACGTGACGCCGTCGGCGCCCTCGGGCTGCGGCGGCGGGCCGGTGGGGGTGGTCTCGGTGGGCTCGGGCTCCGGCGTGGGCTCGGTGTCGCCACCGCCGGTGCAGCCGGCGATCGTCAGCAGCAGGGCACTCAGACCCGCGACGACGCCGGTTCGCCAGTGTCCACGCATGTGTTCCCCCAGAAGACAGTGGTCAGGACGACAGCATGGTACCGGCTCGGACCCCCGCCTGCCGAGCCCCGTCCACCAGGACCTTCCACCAGGTCCGTCCCTCGGGCCCTGATCTGCCGATCACTCGTCACCGGGCGGCGGGTCCGGGCAGACCTCGAGCTCCTCCTCGTCGGGATCGCCCGGCTCCTCCTCCGGCGGGTCCTCCTCGTCGTCCTCCTCGTCCTCGTCCTCCTCGGCCTCGGCGCGCGGGATGCACGGCTCGACGGTCTCGAGGGGGTCGGGGGCGGGGCCGGCGGTCGGTGGCGGTCCGTCGCCCGGCGGCGCCACCGAGGGCGGCCCGAGGGTCGAGAGCTGGCCACTGTTGGCCTCGGCGATCCCGCTGATCGGGCGGGCCAGGGCCGTGCCCGTCGACGTGAGCGACGTCCGGCCGATCATCCCGAGCAGGATGGCGTCCATCTCCACCTGGGCGGTCACCGAGACCACGAGGTAGGACCCCGTGGCGTCGTTCATGGTCTCGAGGTTCGCCGCGCACCGGGTCAGCTGGGAGTCAGCCGCGCGAGCCGTCTCGCAATAGTCGCGGGCTGCCCGCAGAGCCAAGGCGGAGTCGAGGTCGAGGGCGGGATCGGTGACGTCGACGGCCTGGGCGCCGGCGCGGGCGGCCTCCTGCGCGTACGCGATGGCCCGGCCCTTGCCGTTGAGCTGACGCCCCCCGTCGACGACGAGGCCGGCGAGCAGGATGATCCCGAGCGAGACGATCACCACGAACGGGGTGATCGACCCGCGCTCGGTGCGGCGCCGCCCTCTCCTCGGCGGGGCGCTCCTGCGCCGGGGGCTCATCGGTACCCCCGGTACCGGTCGAGCGGACTCGTGAAGGTGCGCTCGATCTCGACGGACCGCAACGGAAGCGCCGCGAGGTCGCTCAGGTCGAGGGTGCAGCGCACCGTGACCGACACCGAGTCGATCGCGAGGGGGTTGTTCGGGTCGGGCAGCGAGAACGCCCCGTTGGTCATGCGGACCGGGTCGACGCTCGCGGACCCCTGGCAGGAGGAGGGGGCGTCGCGCATCACCTGGGTGGCGACGCGGTTGGTGACGTCCGGCACCGCGGCGCGGGAGTTCTGCGCCGTCGCGGCCCGGGTGGCATCGCGCGCGGCCTGGTCGACGAGGTTCTCGGTCTGGGCGTAGCGGCCGAACGCGATGGTGAGCATCATCAGCGCCAGCAGGAACGGAGCGATGATCACCAGCTCCAGGCTCGCGGTACCCCGCTGAGCGCCCGGCCGGGCACGAGACGCCATCAGGGCGCGCCTCGAAGGTCGCCGCGGAACTGCTCGAGCGTCGCGGTGGAGGACTGCTGCACCTCGACGTTCCCGCCGAGGGGCAGCACGACGGTGCCGATGACGATCATCGAGACGCGGCCGGTGGCGACGTCGATCGTCCCGTAGGCCTCGACGTCGTTGAGCCGGCCGAGCTTGTCGGCGTAGCCGGCCGACAGGGTCTCGGCGGCACTGCGGAACGACTCCGGGTCGGCGTTGGTGCCCGCCAGACGCAGGTAGGAGACGCCCTCGCGTGCGGCGGACTGTGCGGTGTTGCGGGCGTGGAAGTACAGGCCGGCCTGGATGATCGTGAAGATCAGCAGCAGGAAGACCGGTGCGATGATCGAGAACTCGATCGCACTGGTCCCGCGCTCACGGTCGGAGCCGCGCGGCCGCATCCCCCGGAAGAACGGCATGCGGGATCAGTTGGCGCCGGACTCGATCTGGGAGGCGTTGGTCTCCACCACGTTGCGGATGATGTTGCCCAGCAGCAACGCCAGCACCACCACGACGCCGGAGATGATCGCCCACTCGATGGCCGAGGCACCGAGCTCGTTGCGGCCCTGACGACGCGCCTCGTCGGCACGGGCGCGCACGATCATGATGATGGCCTTGGCGTAGAAGAGCTCGGGCGCCACGATGTTCCCCCTAGGGTGATGAGCGGTAGAAGACCAGGATGTCAGGTACCGAGCTGACTGACCGCAGGATAGGACAAGAATACCAAGAACGCGACGCACATCAGCAGCTGCGCCAGCAGCATGGACTGCGACGACTCCCCCGCCGCGCCCTCGACGTCGACGAGCTCCTTGCGCCGCATGCTCTCGGCGCGGGCCATGAGGGAGCTGCGGATGCGTGCGCCCTCGTCGCCGGCCAGCGCGAGCGCCGACGCGAGGTCGCGCAGCTCGGCGACCCCGAGGTCCTCCCCGAGTCGCGCGATGCTCTCCCACGGCGTCCACCCCATGATGCGGGCGTTCGAGAGCGCCTGACGCAGCCGCACCATGGCCCAGTGGTCGCCGAAGGACGACGCCGCCATGAGCGCCTCGGGCAGGCCGCGACCGCCGGCGAGGTTCATGGCGACGAGGTCGAGGAACGACCCGACGACGTGCCGGAAGTCGCGGCGGCGCTGCTCGGCGTCGCGCCGCAGCTGCAGGTCCGGCAGCAGGAAGCCCAGCAGCCCGGCGATCGCCGCGACCACGACGGGGACGCCGGGTCCGCTCGCGTAGCCGAGGAGCGTGACCACCGAGGGGAACCAGATGAAGGCCGCGAGGCCCAGCAGCGCCTTGGTGCCGAGGTGGTGGGCGAGCGTGCGGTTCATGACCGCGAGGTCGGTGCGGGTGCGCCGCAGCTGCCAGCCGCGCAGCGTCGCCTCGGACTCCAACCTGGACCCGATGGTCTGGCGGGCGCGGTCGAGGCGGCCGTCGGCGGAGGCGCCCGCGGCGCTGCGGGTCAGGGCCGTGCGACGACCACTGCGCTCGAGTCGCGCGACGGTGGCCGCGACCCCGGGACGAGGCCGGGCGAGCAGCGAGACGAGCAGGGCGATCCCGGCACCGAGCACCGCACCCGCGGCCAGCTCGGCGATCATGCCTGCCCCCTCGGGCTCGTCGAGACCAGGCGTCCGGACGTGGAGATGAGGAACCGCTGCGGCTCCTCCACACCGGAGAGGCGGCGCAGCCAGAAGACCGCGAGACCGAAGACCGCCAGCACGACGGCGAGGACGACCTGACCGATGAACGTGCCGTAGGGCGCCATGTACGCCTGGTTGAAGACCACGAGGGCGCCGGCGACGGCGACGATGACACCGGTCACGACCTGGACGCTGCGCCGCGTGCTGCGCCGGCTCGACTCGACGCGACGACGCACGTCGAGCTCGTCACGGGCGGACGTAGCGAGCGCGGTGAGGACGTCGCGAAGTCCCGGTCCCCGCAGGCGTGAGTTGAGCACGAGCGCCGCGACCACCAGGTCGGCGGACGCGTCGTCGAGGTCGTCGGCGAACTTCATGAGCGAGTCCGGGAGCGGCTCGCGGACCCGCAGCCGGTCAACGAGGAGGTTCAGCGCCGGGCGGATGGACGGCGCGGCGTTGACCGCCGTGGCAGGAATGGCCTGCTCGAGCCCGACGGCGCCGGCGATCGTGTCGCGCAGCGACTCGATCCACGAGGCGAGCCCGTCGGCGCGTTCGATGGCGGCCCGCTCCTCCCGCACCCCTCCGAAGAGCCGGTCCCAGAAGGCCACGAGCGCGCCGAGGACGACCGCGAGGACGATCCAGCGCGTCACCACGAGCACCACCAGCAGCACACCGAGCCCGACCAGCAGCCGGCGGCCACGCTTGGCCGTCGGCACGATCGAGGCCCGACGGGTGCCGGCGAGCCGTCGTTCCGGCCGCAGCGTCACGCCCGAGAGCACCAGCAGCAGCATGGCCGCCCCGAGCCCGGCCACGGCGCCGGCCGTGATGGCCAGCGGCAGTCGCAGGCTCTCGACGATCAGGCCCATTCGCCGTGCACCTCCGGGTCGTAGCCGAAGGGACGCAGCTCCTCGATGCAGGAGATCGGGGCGTGGGCCGCGGCCCGACCGTCGGGCCCGGGTGCGAAGACCTCGCTGGAGAGGACCTGGCCGTCGTGGCCGACGACCTCGCGGATGCTCTCGACGACGCGCGCCTGGCCGCCCCCGGTCTCGTGGTCGTTGTGCTTGCGCAGGAACACGACGAAGTCGAGGGCGCCGGCGATCAGCATCGTGGTGGCCTCCAGCGGCAGACGTTCGCGGCTCTGGATCGCGTAGGTGCCGATGCGGTTGAAGACCTCCAGCGAGGAGTTCGCGTGGATCGTGGAGAGCGAGCCGTCGTTGCCCTGGCTCATGGCGTTGAGCATGGTGACGATCTCGTCGCCCAGCACCTCGCCGACGATGACCCGCGACGGGTTCATGCGCAGGGAGCGGCGGACGAGATCGGCCATGGACACCCCGCCGAGGCCCTCGGAGTTGGGCAGCCGCTCCTCGAAGCTCACGACGTTCGGGTGCAGCTCGACGTCCTCCCCCAGGCCCAGCTCGAGGGCCCGCTCGACGGTGATGAGACGTTCGGACGGCTTGATCTCGTTGGCCAGCGCACGCAGCATCGTCGTCTTGCCGGCGTTGGTGGCCCCGGCGATCATGATGTTCTTGCGCGCCGCCACCGCCGCCTTGAGGAACGAGCCGATCGGCTTGGAGACCGTGCCGTTGGCGATGAGGTCGTCCAGCACGACGCGACCGAGCCGTGCCTTGCGGACCGAGATCGACGGCCGGGCGCAGACGTTCATGACCGCCGAGAGGCGGGAGCCGTCGGGCAGGCGGAGGTCCAGCTGAGGGTTCGCGGAGTCGAAGGGCCGGCTCGACAGCCCGGTGTGCGCGGCGAGGACCTGGACGAGCTCGACCAGCTCCTCGTCGCTCTCGGCCACCTGCGGGTGGCGCTCCTCGCGGCCGTCGCCGTACTGCACGAAGACGTTGTCGTGGCCGTTGATGTCGATGTTCTCGACCTCGGGGTCCTCCAGCAGCGGCTGCAGCCGCCCGACGCCGAACAACGCGGAGTGGATGGCGGTGGCGACGTCGCGCTCGTCCTCCGAGGACCGCGGGCGGCGCCCCTCGGCGACCTCGTAGCGGGCGTGGTCCTCCAGCACCTGGACGATGAGCGAGCGGGCGTACTCGCGCTCGTCCTCGGCCGACATCGGCGTGACGCCGTTCATCTGGTCGCGGCGACGCTGCTCGTTCAGGCGGTCAGCCACCTGCACGCGCAGCGTGCGGACGAGGTCGTGGTCGATCACTCGGGCTCCTCCTGGGCAGCGGTCCGGCCGTCCGGCTCGTCGGCGGGAGCGGGTGCGGCGGGCTCGGGCATCGACCTCGCCAGCGTGTCGACGATCGGCTGGGCGGAGCGCACGAGCTGGGTGCGGGTGGGGCTGCCGGTGATCTGGCCGAGGAAGAAGTCGGCACCCTTGCGGTCCCGTGCGAGGTGATGGACTCCGGCCACCTCGAGCTCGGCCTTCTCGATGGCCTCGCCCACCTCTCGCACCGCGCGCGTCCGCTTGGGCTCGGCGACGACGGCGACGTGCAGGGCCGGACCCGACACGCGCCCGAACGTCTCCTGCAGGCGAGCGATGCGACCGCGCAGGTGGATGACGTTGCTGGGCAGCGTGTCGGTGACCAGCACGCAGGCGGCGGACCGCGCCAGCAGGGCGTTCTGCGGGGTCGAGCCGCCGATGCGTCCGAGGTCGGCGATCGTGTCGGTACCGGGCAGCTCGGCGAAGAACTCCGCGAGCGCCTCCCACTGGGTCACGCCGCGGGCCTGCTCGGGCGACGTCACGCCGGCGACGACCCGCTGGCCACCGACGATGAGCTGACCGTGCTGGCCCACGAGGCCGTGGTGGAGGGACTTGCGACCCGCCGCGACCAGGCTCGACAGTCCCACGCCCGGATCGAGCGGGTTGCCGTCGACCCCGGGCATGCGCAACGCGACGTCACCACCGGACGGGTCAGCCTCGACGACGAGGCTGTCGCGCGGCCACAGCGCGCCCACGAGCATCGCCGTCGTGGTGACGCCCGGGGAGCCCTTGGCCGAGGCGAGGGTCAGCAGCGCCATCGTCAGCCCCCGCAGGTGGCCGGGACGCGCTGGCCCGCGTCGCCGCCGATGAGCGCCGGCGTGACCGCGTTGTCCTCGATGCCCTGCGCCACGACCGACAGGCACGACAGATCGACCGCGACGACGAGGGGGATCTCGTTGCCGCTGACGCTGCCGAGACCACCGTCGCTGGCGTCCCCGACGGAGACCAGCTCGGCCGCCACCGCCTGGCGGCCTGCGTCGCCGCCGCCGACGTTGAGCGCCAGCTGCGCGCCGGGCTGCAGCCTCTGCACGAACGGCGAGGAGTCGACCGACAGCGTGAGCTGGGTCTGCCCCGCGGCGATCCCGGCATCGTCGGAGACCATCTCCGGGGTGAGGACCGTGCCGGGCAGCAGCCGCGTCGTGGCCGACGGGCCGACGACGTCGTCGACCTGGTCGGCCGGGACGCCCGTCCCGAAGTCCTCCGGCAGGCTCACCCGGCCGAGGTCGTTCTCGGTGATCTGCGCACCCTGGGCGACCTCGGAGGTCACCTGGACGTAGAAGGCACGGTTGCCCGACTGGAGCGCGAGGAAGCCGGACGCGAGAGCGCCTCCGACGATCAGCACGACCGCGAGCGCGATGAGCGCCGGGCGTGACTCGCGCGTGGACGGAAGACGGGAGACCTGCGTCCGCGTCTGCTCCTTGGCCATCGACTCAACCTCTCCTGGACGGTCGAGGGAACACGGGCCCCTCCCCCGGAACGATGTCGGCGCTACCGTACACGGCACGGCGACCCGGCGCGCGCACCGCGCAGGATCGTGCGGGGCGGGTCCCGGGCACGTCGCTCACTCCCCCGACGTCGGGGTGGGCTCGGCTCCCGGTTCGACGGGCGCGCTCGCCGGCGCCTGCTGCTCCCGCTCCCGCTCACGCTGGTTCTCCTGCGTGGTGCGGAAGGCGTCCCGCACCGCGAACGCCGCCACGATGACCGCGATGACGATCACACCGACGATGATCGCCGGCCACACCCGTTGGTGCTCGCGCCACGTGCGGCGGCTCCCGTGCAGGAGGGCCGAGCGCATCTGACGTCGACGCATCGCGTCGGCCTCGAGCACGTAGCGCTCGGCATTGGGGGTGTTCTGCAGGGCATACGTGGGCGGCGGGCTCCCCGGTGCCCCCTCGCGGGGGTCCTGCCCGCTCATCGACGACCGCCGAGGGCCACGGCCGCCGCGATCCGCAGCATCGCCTCACGGGTGCTCACGCCGACCGCGGCGGGAGCGTACGGCGCTCCGGCGGCGAGGTGCGGCTCCGGTCCGAGCACGACGACGGCGTCGGCGTCGCGCTGTCGCAGGTGCGCGACGACCTCGCGCTGGACGCCACGGTGGGCCTCGTCGTGGGGACAGACCACGACGTGGACGACGCCGTCGACCGCTGCCGGGTTGACCTCCTGGACGCGTTCCATCGCCGCCGCGTGGGCCACGACACCGTGGCGCCCGGCGCCCGTCACCACGACCACCTGGTCGGCGCGCGCGAGAGCGGCGTGCGCCGCCTCCCCTGAGTCGGACCCGACGTCGAGCAGGGCGAACGCATGGTCGGCGCCGACCCGCTCCAGCGCCTGGGCGAGGTCGCGGCGACCGGCCTGCAGGCCCCACTCCACGGAGTCGACGAGCGCCAGTCCCGACGGGGCGGCAGGCAGGGGGGTGTCGACGTCGAGCGAGCCGACCGCGGCGAGGTCGAGCCCCTCAGGGGCGTCGTGGAGCTGCGACAGCGGGACGGCGCCCTGGTGCACGTCCAGCACGACCGACCTGTCGTCGCGCAGCGCGACGAGACACGTGCCGACGCCCACGGCGACGCTCGTGCACCCGACACCGCCCTTGCCGGAGACGAACGCGACGATCCTGCGGTCGCTCTGTCGCCGACGGACCGCCTCGACGACCTCCCGGTCCGACGCGACGGACTCCGCGGCGTCGGGGGTCGACAACCCCTTGCCGACGGCACGCAGCAACCAGCGGTGGGGGCGCTCGGGTTCGGCCGGGCGGGTGGTGCGCGCCAGGAGGTCCCGGACGGGGTGGGACGTCGACCGCTCTTCGCCCTCGGGACCACGGCCGGGCTCGAGCGCCTCCGGCCGGGCCGGAGCACCGTCGGTCGCGGGAAGTCCGCTCGACGGCCTGCCGGCCGCAGCGATGCCGACCGGAACGGTGCCCGCTGGTGGGCGAGGGTCGACGTCGGGGCGCAGCTGGACGACCGAGGCCCTCTGCTCGTCGGGCTCGGGATCCGTGCCGGGCCGACCAGGTGCCTCCGCACGGTCCTGCGGCGTCCTGGGCGGCTCGCTCTCCCCGCTCAGGCCGAGGCTGCGCGGGTCGATGCCCATGCGGGCGAGGTCGGCAGCCGCGCCTTCGGCCTGCCGCCGACGTCGAGCGGAGAGGTCCGCTGCGTCCTGGTCGTCGCCGGACGTCGTGTCGTCGCTCATCAGAAGACCTCCCCGAGCTGGCCGTAGAGTCCGAGCGCGCCCGCCAGCACCACCAGCATGGTGACCACGACCAGGAACTCGACGATGTTCAACGTGCGCTTGACCCTCGCCCTGGAGATCTCGGAGATCGAGATCGAGCCCACCCCGACCGCCGCCGCGACGAGCGCCGCGGTGGCCGGCACCAGGAACGGCGACAGGTCGGCGTCGGCGGCCGCGGTCGCGACGGCTGCCGCCACCGCCACCACCCCGGCGGCGAGCCGCAAGGGCAGGACGTGCTGGATCCTGGAGAACACGCGCGAGCGAAGCAAGGCCGCCACCGTGACGACGACCGCCAGCGTGCGGTCCCACGGCTCGCTGGAGAGGTCGAGCACGATGCCCAGGGCAGCCACGACGGCCGCGATCCCGAGCAGTGCGCCGATGAGGACGTCGTTGCTCGCCTGGTAACGGCGACGCAGGGCGGCGAGGTCGAGCTGGCCGACGTGCCGCACGCGGTAGTCGGCGCTCGCCAGTCCACCGACGGAGAGCGAGACACGGGGCAGGACCCCGACGATCAGCAGGGCGAGCACCGGGAGGGCCCGCACGCCCTGCATGGCCTCGATGCCCGCGAGGGTCGTGGCCGCACCCTGCAGGAGCACGGCCGCGAGGACGACGACGGCGAAGGCGGCGTGGGCGGTGGCCGCGGCCGTCAGCAGCCTCGCCGCGCCGGCGACCGCGGCGGCCACCGCGACGGCCACCATGAGCCCCACGGTCTCGGGCACGGGCTCGGCGATCGCACGCCCGAGCAGGAAGCCCCACAGCAGAGCGGCGGCGGCAGCGACCTGGGCGTCGAGCGAGCGCGCGAACCGCGCCGCCCACCACGTGGCGAGCAACAAGGTGGCCACGGCCGCGCCGGCGCCGACGACCCCGTCGAGGCGGGTCCACGTGGAGGAGCCCTCGACCGGGTCGAGCAGGAAGGAGACCGCCGCCCACACGGCCAGCAGCAGGGAGCCGCCGAGGACCACCGCCGATCGCGTGGTCGTCGTGGACCAGACGCCGCCGGCTGCGTCGACCGTGTCCTCGACCGCGTCACGCACGTCCTCCACGAGGGCCGGCGAGACGTCGTCACGGTGGGAGCGCAGCTCCAGGACCTCGCCGTCGAGGACGCCCGCGTCCGCGAGGGTCTGCACGAGCGGGAGTGTGGGCCCACCGATGCGGGCAAGCGTCCAGGCGGTGGCCGTGGAGTCCTCGCGCTCCGGAGCGGCGTAGCGCATGATCTGCGGCATCACGTCCGCCAAGGGCAAGGCACTCGGCAGCGCGAGATCGATCGTCCGCTGGTCCGTCACGACCGTGACGCGACTGTAGGCTGTCTGCACGCGGCCCTCCCCTCCGACTCTCGTCGCCGTGCTGGCACAACACCTCGGCGGTGGTGAGCATAGCGTTGGCGCATCTGTTCCTGCAGCGAGACGACGGGGTGGCATCGTGACGACGACCTTGGTGAAGCGGCCCGCGCGGCTGGCACCGCCGGAGCGGACCTCCACGGCCCTCGAGATCGCGACGCCCCCGTCGCGCGGTCAGAGCCCCCCGGCCATCGCCGGCGCGGGCATGATGATGATGCCGGTCCTCGGCGGCACCGGGGCGATCACGATGGCCTTGACCCAGCGGGACCGCCCGATCGTGGCCGTCTCGGCGTTCCTCGTGCTCATCGGGGCGATCGCGATCGGCGCGATGATGCTGATCGCCCAACGCAGCGGAACCCGCCGACAAGTTCGAGAGGCCCGCGAGCGCTACTTCGACTACATCGAGTCGATGCGTCACACGGTGCGCGAGCAGATCGGCTCCCAGCGGGCCGAGCAGGCCTGGCGCCACCCTCGTGCCGACCAGCTCTACGACGTGGCGCGCGACCACACGCGACGATGGGAGCGGCGTCCGTTCCACGAGGACTTCCTGACCCTCAGGATCGGCACGGGGGACGTCCCACTGGCCGCCGGGCTGACCCTCGACGCCGACACGGGCCCCCTCAACGACTTCGACCCCGTCTGCCTCCAGGCCGCGCAGGAGCTGCAGGAGCGGTACGCGATCCTCCGGGACCAGCCGATCACCATCGAGCTCGGCTCCTGCGGCCAGACCAGCGTCGTCGGCCGCCCCGACGCACGTCGCGCGCTCCTGGTGCAGGCGCTCGCCCAGCTGGTGGCGCTGCACGGCCCGAACGACGTCCAGCTGGCGATCGTGCGGGCGGACCGGACGGCGTCGGCGTGGGACTGGGTCAAGTGGCTCCCCCACACGCAGGAGCCGGCGCTCCTCGACGGCGACGTCCCCGCCCGCCGCGTCGCCTCGTCGGTGCACGCCATGGCCGAGATGCTGGAGACCGAGCTCGAGACCCGGCTCGACCGACGTGCTCGCGCCCGGGGCGGCGAGCACGTCCAGGCCTCCCACCTGGTGGTGGTGGTCGACGGGGACGGTCTCCCGCCCGGCCAGCACCTCTCGCCACCGGACACCACCGTGGGCTGGGCCGAGCTCGGGGTCCACGTGATCTCCCTGGTCGACGTGCCGAACCAGGAACCGGAGACCGTCGACCTGCGGCTCGAGATCGACGACCACGGAACGGTGCGCAGCTCCACCCGGTCCGCTGTCTTCCGGCTCGACGTCCTGCCACCGGGCGCCGAGGTGGCCATCGCCCGCCAGGTGTCGGCCATGCGCCTGACGCTCGACGAGGCCGGTGAGGACGGGCTCACCACGACCGTCGGGCTGCCGGAGATCCTCGGCGTCGACGACCCCGCCCGACTCAGCCTCCAGCGCACCTGGCGGCCGCGGGCCCTGCGCGACCTCCTGCGGGTCCCAATCGGGGTCGGCAGCAACGGACAGAGCGTCGCCCTCGACCTGAAGGAGTCCGCCCACGGCGGCATGGGACCGCACGGCCTCGTGGTCGGCGCCACCGGCTCGGGCACGTCCGAGATGCTGCGCACGCTCGTCAGCTCGCTCGTCATCGGCCACGGCCCCGACCGGCTCGCGCTCATGCTCGTCGACTTCAAGGGTGGCGCGACCTTCGCGCCCCTCGAGGGCATCCCCCACCTGGCCGGCATGATCACCAACCTCCAGGACGACCTCACGCTCGTCGACCGGATGCGCGACGCGCTCTACGGCGAGATGCAGCGCCGCCAAGAGGTGCTGAAGCGCGCCGGCAACCTCCCGAACGTCACCGTCTACCAAGACCGCATCGACGCCGGCGAGGCACTCGAGCCGCTACCGCACCTGCTGGTCATCGTCGACGAGTTCAGCGAGCTGCTCACGGCCAAGCCCGACTTCGCCGAGCTGTTCGTGGCGATCGGACGCATCGGTCGCTCGATCGGCGTGCACCTGCTGCTGGCGAGCCAGAAGCTCGAGACCGGCAAGATCCGCGGGCTCGAGTCGCACCTGTCGTACCGGATCGGTCTGCGCACCTTCTCGGAGTCCGAGAGCCGGGACGCGATCGGTGTGCCCGACGCCTACCACCTCCCGCCCGAGCCCGGTGGCGGCTACCTCAAGGTCGACACGACGGTCTTCGAGCGCTTCAAGGCCGCGATGGTCTCCGACCCCTACGTCCCGCCGTCCGCGGGCCCGCGCACCGTCGTGCCGGTCGTGCCCTTCGTCGCCACCAACGGGCTCGGACAGTGGGTGGCCGACCAGACGGCGGCGAGCTCGCACGCCGAGGCACCCGTCCCCGACGACGACGCCGACTCGGTCCTCGACGTCCTGGCGCGTCAGCTGATCGACTCCGGCGCCCCGCGGGTCAACCAGGTCTGGCTGGATCCGCTCCCCGCGCACCTGAGCCTGGCGGAGGTGACCGACCTCGAGGAGCGCGGCGAGGTCGCCACCATGGCGGCCGCGATCGGCCGCGTCGACGACGCGGCAAAGCAGCGTCAGTTTCCCCTCCTGTGGGACTTCACCGGCGCCGGCTCCAACCTCCTCGTCCTCGGGTCGCCGGCCACCGGCAAGAGCGTCCTGCTGGCGAGCCTGGTGGGCTCCCTCGCGCTGCGGTACGCGCCCGGCGACGTCGTCGTCTACGCCATCGACTTCGGTGGTGGCCTGCTGCACGGCCTGCGCGACCTCCCCCACGTCGCGTCGGTGACGGGTCGCACGGACCCGGAGATGATCCAGCGCACCGTCAACGACGTGCTGACGGTGCTCGAGGGGCGTGAGTCCCTCTTCCGCGAGCACGGCCTCACCTCCATGCGTCAGCTGCGGCAGGCGCGCGCCGACGGTCGTGTGCCGGCCGACGTCCCCGGTGACGTCTTCCTGGTCGTCGACGGGTGGGGCACCTTCCGCGACGAGTACGACCACCTCGAGAACGTCATCGGCGACATCGCGGCCCGCGGGCAGAACTACGGCGTCCACGTCGTGCTGACCATCACGCAGGGTCTGCAGGTCCGGATGAGGATGCAGGCGGCCTTCGGCGGCCAGCTGGCGCTCCGTCTGACCGACGTCTACGACTCCCCCTTCGACCGCAAGCTCATGGACCAGCTCCCGAAGGACGTCCCCGGACGCGGGGTGACCGACGTCGACGGCGAGCTGCTGTTCCAGACCGCCCTGCCGCTGCTGTCGCCCACCGAGGACGCTCACGGTCTGGACGCCGGGCTCGGGGAGCTGGTGGAGCTGGTGGCGCAGCGCTGGGGCGACGCCGCCGTCGACCGGGTCGCGGTGCTGCCGCCACTCGTGCGCGTCGCCGACATCCCCACCCCGGAGACCGGCGACGACGTCGTGCCCATCGGGCTGTCGGAGCTGAACCTCGGGCCTGCCGGGATCAACCTCTTCTCCTCCTCGGCCCACCTGTTCGTCCTCGGCGACGGCGAGACCGGCAAGACCAACCTGCTCAAGCTGTTGGTCCGCCAGCTCGTCGCGACCCGCTCGCCCGACGAGCTGGGCTTCGTCGTCATCGACTACCGCCGCACCCTCCTGCAGGAGGTCCCCCCGGAGTACCAGCTGGCCTACATCACGAACGCCTCCGACGCGGCTGCCGTCACCGCCGAGGTCGGCGCGTCCCTGCGCGAGCGCATCCCCGGTGCGGACGTCACGCCGGAGCAGCTGCGCAACCGCTCGTGGTGGAGCGGGATGGACGTCGTGGTCCTCGTCGACGACTTCGACCTCGTCGCCACCTCGTCGGGGAACCCGCTCGACGGGTTCAGCGACCTCGTGCCGCAGGGCTACGACCTCGGCTTCCACCTCGTGCTGTCCCGTCGCATCGGCGGCATGGCACGGGCCCTCTACGACCCTCTCGTGCAACGGCTCGGCGACATCGGGACGCCCGGGATCATGTTCTCCGGCGACCGCAGCGAGGGACGCATCCTCAACAACGTCGCCCCCCAACGCCTCCCCCAGGGACGGGCGCTCTACGTCGCGCGCGGCGGAGCGGCGAGCCAGGTGCAGGTCGCGCTGGTCGAGGAGGACGGGCCCTCGCAGGCCTGAACGGCGGGTCGAGTCGGTGCCGGGCCATGAGACCGGTGCGCCCGCCGGCGGGTCCCCTGATGAGGTCGTCGCGAGGACCCGGACGCGCGAGGATGCACGGCATGCACGACGAGGGCCCGGAACCGATGGTCCCGGGCCCTGGTCGTTCGTGCCGTGCGACTACTGCGCGGCGATGGGCCGCGTCAGCAGCGTCGAGTTCTCGTTCGCGGCGGACTGTGCCGGCGTGAGGTCGAACAGCGACTGCGCGTCGCTCTGCGCACCCTGTGTGCCCACGTTGCTGACCCCGTTGCCGGCGGACGCCACGTCGTCGGCCAGCTGCCGCGCGGGCGTGGACCACGTCGAGGAGTACTCCTGCAGCGCCGAGGTCAAGCCGGCGTGGTGGACCGCTCCCGAGCCGTCGGTCAGCGCCGTCGTGAACTTCGTCGTGGCGGCACTGGCATCGCCCTCGAGATCAGCGATGGTTCGACCGGCCTGGTAGACCGGCTGAGGGTTCAGGCCGTAGTCGACCCCGCCGCCGCCACCTCCGTGCTCGCTTGCCATCGGTCACCTCACCCCTGGATCCGCCGAAGCGCTCAAGCGCGGTTGGCGAGGTAGGACGTCATGCGCTTGCCGCCCTGGGCCATCGTGTCGGTGGCCCGGGTCAGACCGGTCTGCGACGTCTTCAGCGAGTTGACGTGCTCCTCGAGGTACTGCTCGAAGCGCTGACGCACCGCGGCGACCTCGCTGGTGCCGATGCCGTCACCGAGGTTGGCGATGATGCGATCGAACTCGGCTCGGGCCTGGCTCTTGAAGTTCTCGACGTTGCCGAGGTGGCTGCCGACGTCGCCGGCGGCGGTGCTCATGGCACCGGTGTTGGCGCGGATCTGCATGTTTCCACTCATGTCGGTTCCTCGTTCCTCAGGAGCTGATCGGCTTGGAGAGGAGCCCGCGGGACTCCTCGCTGGAGGCCACGGACGTCTGCTGGTCCTGGCCGGCGGACTCGTCGGCCTGCAGCGCTGCACGCTCACCGAGGACGGCACCCAGCGCGAGCTCGGCGAGGCGCTTGCCCAGCTCGGTCCCGCTCTCGAGGTTGCCGACGGCGGCGCGACCGAACGCAGCGCCACCCTGGCCGCGGAACTCACGATCCATCGGCTCGAGCTTGCCCGCGAGGTTGCGGTTGGCGCCCTGGTGGCCGTCTGCCGCCTCGCCCTGTGCCTTGCCGGCGCGCGACTGGGCGCCGACCTGGTCGAGATTGACTGTGTTGTCGTTACCCATGATCTCTCCAATCAGGGACTCACGCCCCCCGGATGTGTCCGCCCCAGGGTAGCGAGAATCGCGCGAGACGTCACCCCTGCCGCCGGCGCGGGTACGCCATGGGTCCACCGATGACAGCTCGGCGGGCTGGTCAGGAGGCTTCGGCGTCTACTGTCCCGTGGCCGTGAGGACGAGACGGCGTCCCTCGACGTCCAGCCAGACGTGGCTCACGAAGCCCGCCGTGCTGAACGCTCGGTCCAGCTCGTCGCCGGCGAGGAGGGGTCCGTCCGGGACGTCATCGCGCAGGTCGGCCACGACGTTCGGCTCCCGCGCTGCCGCCTCCGGCGCGTACTCCTGCGTCAAGGCGTCGACGTCCTCGCGCGACAGCTCGACGACGGCATCGACCCAGTAGCTGCTCGGGCCCGGGGCCGCGTCACGACCGAGGGTCCCGGAGTACCACGTGGCACGCGCCGGCGTCGGGAGGGCCGAGAATCGCGAGGTCAAGGGTCCGAGATCGCTGCGCCGCTCTCCCGTGCCGCTCTTCTGAGCCGGTTGCTGTGTGCCCGTCGATGGATCCGTCCTGTTCTCGGGGCCGGTCGCACCACGGTCACCGCAACCGACGCCGACCGTCGCCACGACCACCGTCGCCGCGAGGATCGGGGCGATCCGGTTCCTGGCTGCCACGGGGCCTCCCGGTGTCCTGCCACTGACGAAGGCGTCAGCGGCCGCGAACGGTCTCAGGTTGCGCGGCCACCGGGATCACCGGTTCCGGTGACGAAGGAGCGGACCTTCTCCGCATCCGCGGGACGGGTGCCGAAGCCGAGGGACATCGCCCGCTTGCCCGTCGGGGCGTGGATGACCTTGTTGCCCTCGATCCGCAGGTCCTCCGGGCCGGAGATCGGGAAGCGCCGCACGGTCATCCCGAGCGGATTGCGCATCTGCACCTCGGTCTCGGTGATGACGGCGATGGGGTTACGGATGGTGAGCACGCCGAAGGCACCGAGCAGCAGACCGACGAGGATGTTCAGGACATTCCCCGACAGCAGTCCAACGAGGAGGAGCAGCACGCCGACGACGGCAGCGGCGATGGCCAGCCCACGGCTGTAGTGGATCGAGATCATGGGAGTGACCCTACGCGTCGTCCGCACCGGACGTCGCCCCTGCGACGGCACCGAGCCGCTCGGCTGCCGCGCGAAGATCATCCCCGGACACCGCAGGTCCGAAGCTGAACCGCACCGCGGTCTGTGCGACCTCGCGCTCGATCCCCATCGCGGTGAGCACGTGGCTGGGTTCGTCGCTGCCGGCGCGGCACGCCGACCCGCTGGAGGAGGCGACGCCGTGACGGTCGAGGTCGAGCAGCACCGACTCCCCCGACCGGCCAGGCAGCACGAACGAGGCGTGACCCGGCAGCCGGTCGGTGCGGTGGCCGGTGAGCCGGGCCCCGGGGACCCGGGCGAGGACGTCGTCGACGAACGCGTCGCGTCGAGCGGCGACCTCGGCCGCTCCCGCGTGGTCGACGAGTCCGAGCGCCGCGGCGAGCCCCACGGCGCCGGCGACGTTCTCGGTTCCGGAGCGTCGACCCGACTCCTGCCCGCCGCCGTGCAGCACCGGTTCGAGCGGCACCCCTCGACGCACCCACAGGGCGCCGATGCCCTTGGGGGTGCCGAGCTTGTGGCCGGAGAGGCTCAGCGCCTGGACGCCGAGCCCGCCGACGTCGAGGTCGAACCACGGCGCGGTCTGCACCGCGTCGGTGTGGAACGGGACGCCACGCTCGGCGCAGACGGACGCGAGCTCGGCGACCGGCTGGACGGTGCCGACCTCGTTGTTGGCGTGCTGGACGCTGACGAGCGTGGTGTCGTCGCGCAGTGCAGCGGCGAGCGTCTCGGGGTGGACGAGGCCGTCGGCGTCGACCTCGAGCTCCGTGACGTCGAACCCGAGCCGGCCGAGCCAGCGCGCCGACTCCAGCACCGCCGGGTGCTCGATGCTGCTGACCACCACGTGACGTCCCCGGGGCGTCGCCACGGCGATGCCCTTGACGGCGAGATTGGCGGCCTCGGTGCCGCCGGAGCAGAACACGATCTCGCCCGGTCGGGCACCGAGGGCATCGGCGACGGCTCGACGGGCGTCGTCGAGCGCCCGGGCCGCGATCTCGCCGGTCGCGTGCCGGCTCGACGGGTTGCCGAACGCAGGCCCGAGGTACGGGCCCATGGCGGCGAGCACCTCGCGGCGCACGGGGGCCGTGGCGGCCTCGTCGAGGTAGATCACGGGACCGCTCCCCCGCAGCCCCCTCGGCGGACGTCGACGTCGAGCCCCAGGTCGATGGCCGGCACGCCGTGCGTGAGGGCACCGACGCTGATGACGTCGACCCCGGTGCGGGCGACGTCGCCGATGGTGGCGAGCGTGATACCGCCGCTCGCCTCGACCGTGGCGCGGCCGGCCACCTGCTCGACCCCGGTGCGCAGGTCGTCGAGGGAGAAGTTGTCGAGCATGATCGTGCCGACGACGCCGGAGGCGAGCACGGGCTCGATCTGGTCGAGCCGGTCGACCTCGACCTCGATGTGCGTGGTGTGCGGCAGCCGCTCGGCCGCCTCGCGCAGCGTGGAGGTGACGTCGTCGAGCAGGGCGAGGTGGTTGTCCTTGGCCATGACGGCGTCGGACAGGGAGAAGCGGTGGTTGTGGCCGCCGCCGCAGCGCACCGCGTGACGTTCCAGCGCGCGCAGGCCGGGGGTGGTCTTGCGGGTGTCGACGACCCGCGCCCCGGTGCCGGCGATCTCGGCGACGTGGCGCGCCGTGAGGGTGGCGACGGCGCTCATCCGCGCGACGAGGTTGAGCGCGATCCGCTCGGCCTGCAGCACCGCACGGGCCGGACCCTCGACGCTTGCGAGCCGGGCGCCGGGCTCGAAGGTGTCGCCGTCGGCGGCGTGGGTCTGCACCGTGACGGCGGGGTCGACGAACGTCATGGCGACCTCGAACACCTCGGCGCCGGCCAGCACCCCGGCCTCACGGGCCACGAGGTGGGCCACCGCGACGGCGTCGGCCGGCACCAGCGCGGCGCCGGTGACGTCGCCGAAGGGTGCGTCCTCGGCCAGCGCGGCCTCGACGACGCGGCGGATCTCGGCCCGCGACAGCAGCGCGCTCATCGCAGCACCACGCCGGAGTGCACAGCGGGAGCCCCGGCGGGGGTCCCGGGCCCCGGGCGGGAATCGGACCCGGCGGGGGTCCCGGGCCCCGAGCGGGAAGCACCATCGCTGCGGTGGTGCCCGCCACGCGACTCCGTGCGGGCGGCGGCCGAGGCGACGACCGCTCGCGCCACGAGCAGCAGGGCGGCGTCCTCGGCGGCCTTGGCGTCGGCGGGCTCGGGCACCCGCCACGAGGCCAGCGCTTCGGCGGCCGCGGCGAGCCCGTCGCCGCCACGGACGAGTCCGGCGGCGTCCCACATGAGCTGCTGGAGGTCGGCCCGGCTGCCCTGGACCGTGCCGGCGGTCTCGTGGATCGCGAGCGGCTCGGCCCACCGCTCGTCGAAGGTGGTGGCGGCGTCGGCCTCACCGAGGACCGCCTCCGCGACCCGGCGGCCGTAGACGGCACCCTCGAGCAGGGAGTTGGAGGCGAGCCGGTTCGCCCCGTGCAGTCCGTTGCACGCCACCTCGCCGACCGCGAGGAGTCCGGGCACGGAGGTGCGTCCCCACACGTCGGTGCGGACGCCGCCCATGAAGTAGTGCGCCGCGGGGGTGACGGGCAGGGGCTCGCGCGCCCAGTCGAAGCCCTGGGCCCGCACCGCGGCGTCGATCGTCGGGAACCGGCGTGCGAGGAACTCCGCACCCAGTGCGGTGGCGTCGAGGCGGACCGGTACCCCGTTCTGGGCGGCCATCTGCGCGGCGATGCCACGCGCGACGACATCGCGCGGGGCGAGCTCGGCGTCGGGATGGACGCCCGGCATGAAGCGTCGACCGTCGGCGTCGAGCAGCACGGCACCCTCGCCGCGGACGGCCTCGGAGACCAGGTGGTTGCCGGGAGCGGCGAGTGACGTGGGGTGGAACTGGTAGAACTCCAGGTCCGCCGCGACGGCTCCGGCGCGCAGTGCCAAGGCGATGCCGTCGCCCGTGGCCACAGCGGGGTTGGTCGTGTACGGGTACAGCTGGCCCGCACCGCCGGTGGCGAGCACCACGGCGTCGGCGGCCAGGGTCTCACCGCCGAGCAGCCGCACACCAACGATCCCGTGGTCGTCGCGCAGCAGCTCGACGACGGTGGTCCGGGCCCGCACGGTGACGCGAGAGCGGCCGAGGGCAGCGAGCAGTCCGTCGGCGATCGCCGCTCCGGTGGCGTCGCCGCCGGCGTGCAGGATGCGCGGGTGGGCGTGCGCGGCCTCCAGACCGCGGGCCAGCTGCCCGTCCTCGACGTCGAACCGCACCCCGCGGCGGATGAGGGCGGCCACCGCTTCCGGGCCGTCGGCGCACAGCACCTCGGCGGCCGCCTCGTCGCTCAGGCCCGCGCCGGCGACGAGGGTGTCGGCGACGTGCGAGGCGACGGTGTCCGGCGCTCCGGTGACGACGGCGATGCCGCCCTGCGCGTAGCGGGTGTTGCTCTCGCGCAGAGGCGCCTTGGCCACGAGCGTCACCTCGACACCGGGTCGTTCGGCGAGCTCGAGGGCGGCGGTGAGCCCGGCCACCCCCGCACCGACGACGACGACCCGGGACATCAGGCGTCCTTGGGCAGCGCGGCGAGCATCCGCTCCAGCGCGACCTTCGCGTCGGCGGCGGTGGCGTCGTCGACGACGATCTCGTTGCGGACCTCGCCCTCGACCAACCCGTCGAGCGTCCAGGCCAGGTAACCGGGGTGGATGCGGTACATCGTCGAGCACGGGCAGATGACCGGGTCGAGGCAGAAGATCGTGCGGTCCGGGTACTGCGCCGCGAGCCGGTTGACGAGGTTGATCTCGGTGCCGATGGCGATGACGTCACCGGGGCTGCTGGCCTCGACGAACTTCTTGATCGCGTCGGTGGAGCCGGCGGCGTCGGCGGCGTCGACCACCGGCATCGGGCTCTCCGGGTGCACGATGACCTTGCAGCCGGGGTGGTCGGCGCGGGCCTTGTCGATCTGCGCGACGGTGAAGCGCTTGTGCACCGAGCAGAAGCCCGGCCACAGCAGCACGCGGGCCTGCGCGAGCTCGTCGCTGCTCAGTCCGAGACCGGGCTTGCGGGCGTTGACCATCGGCATCTGCTCGAGCGGGATGCCCATGGCCTTGGCG
>SXGT01860939.1_pt1 | contig 30090 bp, 27 predicted proteins | sample 3176221 | NCBI WGS metagenome assembly SXGT01 (sample SAMN11356862, study PRJNA531348) | freshwater metagenome | isolation source: freshwater sample F1-120 | place: China: Fuxian Lake, Yuxi | collected 2017-12-25 | reverse complement strand
GCCGCCCCGGGACAGGTGAGCCCGACCACTTCGCCCGCCCGCGCCTATGCGCCGGACAAACCGAGGCCCCGAGGAGCGCTGCCAGACGCTGCTACCCAGGGCCAGAGAGACGAGACACATGGACTCTGCACCTGCTGCGCCGCCCCGTCAAGACTCCACGATCACCGTACCTGCCTCCCTCGCCCGCGCGCTGGCTCGCGTCCTCGCGCCCTACCTGGCCGAGGTGCTGGCGACCCCTCGCGAGGCCCCGCCGCCGCGCTACGCGACGCACCCCGCGCATCTACGGCCGCGCGGCGCCTCGCAGTCCTACCGGTCAGCCAAGCGTGAGATCTCCCCTGTGCCTGGCGCCGAGCATCTCGGGCCCGGGCTCTACGTATGCGATGTGGCGGCCCACCACGCGCACTACAGCAGGCCCGCCAGGCCTCCCACGCCGCGCCCCTCGACGCCAGCCAACGACGCGACCGCCGGCGAGCCGACCGACGCCGAGCCCACCGACGAGGACCTCGACGCCATGCTCGGGGCCGCGCACCTGCGCCCCACGCGGAAGGCTGGTGCAAGGTGAGCGCCGCCGACGGGGGCCGACCGTCCCGCGCCGCTCATCATGCATGGATGGCCGCGTGGGCCATGCTCGGGCGTCATGTGGCCATGGTGCGCCGCCTCGACAGGGAGGCCGAGGCCCGGCAGCGCCAGCGCTCCTACGCCGAGCTCATGGTCATCATGGCCGAGGCCCAGGAGGCCGACGCCAGCCTACAGGAGCGCGAGCATCAGGCCGCCGTCGAGCGCGCCGCGTGGCTCGCAGCCCTGGCCGACCTGTACCCGCTGACGCTAGCCGAGCACCACGAGGCCGAGCGCCTCGCGCTCATGGACGCCGACATGGCGGCGCGGTGGGCACCGTGAGCCTCGAGACTATGGAGACGTGGGATGACGACTCCTGGCGCACCGCGCTGGCCAGCAACGACCACGAGGCGCCGAGCTCCCCTCACTCCGGCGTGGCCGGCATAGAGACCGACGGCGTATCGACCATCTTCGCGCCGATGCCGCCCGTCCCTTGGCTGGTCCATGGACTGCGCCTCGCCCCTGGCCGTCCGACGATGATTGCAGGATACAGCTACAGCGGGAAGACCTTGGTGGCACAGAGCATCGCGCTCGCCATCGCCTCGGGCCGGCTCGTGTGGGGGATCTACAGCGTACCGAAGGGGCCGGCGCTCTGCCTCGACTTCGAGCTGGGCCCTCGCCTTATCCGCAGTCGCTTCCAGCGGCTGGCTCGGGGCATGGGGGTGGATCCTCGCGAGCTGGACGAGGGGCAGCTCCGGTGCGCGCACTTCCCTCCCTTCAAGTTGGACGATCCGCAGATCGTGGAGCGGCTCACTCGAGCGTGCGATGGAGTCGCCATCTGCATCATCGATTCCTTCACCGCGTCGACCTCGTGTGACGAAAACTCCACGGCAGCGGGTGGACCCGGCTACCGCCTGGCCGAGGTGAGCGCCGCGACGGGATGCACGTTTCTGTTGATCCACCACGCTCGGAAGCCCAGCAAGGACGCGGCCGGCGGCGCCACGATGGCCGTGAGAGGTAGCTCCGCGATCTTCGGCTCCATGGGGAGCGTGTTCGTCATGGGAGGCCCCAAGGGGGAGCCGGTGCGGGTGAGCCACGAGAAAGAAGAGAACGGTGGCCAGACCCTGCCCGACTTCGGCCTAGCCTTCGATGACGTGGAGATCGGCGGGGTGCCCATGGCCGGGCTCCGCGTGCGCCACCTGGACCCCGAGCAGATGGAGGAGCCGAAGTCGAACCGCAAGGCCCTCGACAGGTGCGCCGCCGCCGTGCTCGCCCTGCTCGCCAAGGGCCCCTTCCCGGGGAGCGTCACGACGATGCGAGACATTCTTGCGGTCAGCAAAAACAACCTCTCCTCAGCCATCGCAGAGCTCTTGCAGTCAGGGAAGATCGTCCGGAGCGGCACCGAGAAGGCGCCCGTGTGGAGCCTCCCGTGATGCCCGAGGTCTCACCCGTACTACCCGTACTATCTCGTACTCAGTACGGGTCCACCGTACGCGTACTCTCCCCTAAGGGGGAGTACGGGTACGGGTACAGGTGGGCCACGAGAGCCGACCCGTACCGGAGGCGAGGCTGCTTCCCTTCCGGGCTCACCCCCTCTTCCCTTCGAAGGCTCTTCCTCAGGGGAGCGTCCTGCTCACCATGGCGCCCAGGCTGGAGCGTCCCCAGGTGCGCCATCCCGACGATCCACATGGATCACTGTGGTGGCGCACCATCCCCGAGGCCCCGACGTGGCCAGGCTCTCCCTCTGCCGCCACCTGTCACCTGGGCAGGGACGAGGAGTCCCGTCCCGGAGCCGACCCCCAGGGAGGCGGAAGGGACGGGGCGGATCGTCCCAGGGACCACGCCACATGGAGCGCTCCCTCTGCTGGCCGACCGACCTCGACCCGCGCGGATCGTCGTGCTCGGCCAGCATCCCCGAGGCCACGTCCTGCCCGGCCGCTGGCGCCAGTGCGCTCCCTCGAGCCCGAGCCCTCCCGGAGGAGCGGCCCGACTGGCAAGCGCGTCTCAGGGCAGCCTGGCGAGGAGGCGAGCCCCTCTCCCGGACCCACGCGTCAAGTTGACGCTACCAACTAGCTGGACACTGGTTGACAAATGGCAAGCGTGACAAGGGTGACAGCGAGCGACGATCCCCCGTGCCTGTGCCGCCCCGCGTCCAGCTCCCCCTCGCCGGTGGGAGCGCCAGGCCCCGGCCCGAGGAACTCGAGGTGCACGTGGGCGCCCAGGTACGGGCCGCCCTGTACCCCGGCCGTGTAGGCGGGGCATGATGTAGAGCGCCCCGGCGAACTCGCCAAAGCTCCCGGGGCCGTGGTCCGAACCTGGAGAAGAGGTCGAACATGTCGAGCATGCAGCACACCCCGAGGGCCGTCTAGATGCCGGGCCCTCTGACCGGCTCCCCTCGATGGAGTCAACGCCGCAAGATGTGGGAGGCGCGCGTTACCCCCGTGGAGGGAGGGCCGCGCCATTCCGTCCCCATGCCTGGCATCGCCAAAGACGACAGGGCAGGGGCCGCCAAGCTGGCCTTGAGGCTCGCACGTCGAGCTCGTGTCGTGGGTGTCGTCCCCGTGGCGAGCCCCGAGACCGTGAGCGAGTGGTTCTCCAGATACTTCGAGTGGCGAGAGACCCGCCCCCAGGCCGAGACTATCGGCGACCGTCGCGCCAGGGTGGCAAAGTGGGTTCTCCCTCACATCGGCACCAAGCCCATGGTGAGCATCACCCCGGACGATCTGCGGGCCGTGGTCCGGGCCCTGGACGAAGCGGTGGTGAGCGAGGCGATCTCCTGGCGGACCGCGGGCAACGTCTGGGGCGAGGTCACCAAGGCCTTCGCCGATGCGTGCGAGCTGAACGAGGATGATCTCCGCGTGCGCAAGGACAACCCCGCCGAGAAGGTCCGCGGGCCGATGCGAGGGGACACCCGGCGCAAGCCCTTCCTGCGCCCCGACGAGCTCTCCATGCTCTTCGCCTGCGACCGGGTGCCGCTCTACCGTCGGAGGCTCTACGCGATCGCCGCCTACACGGCGCTTCGCATCGGTGAGATCCGAGGGCTTCGCGTGGCCGACGTGGACCTCGAAGCCGGGCAGCTCGACGTGGTTCGCCAAGCAACCCGCCTCGGCGTCGACAAGGCCAGGACCAAGACGGGGAGGGCGAGGGTGGTGCCCGTTGAGCTGGCGCTCGCCCCGCTCCTGAAAGAGCTGGTGAGAGGGAGGCCGAGCACGGCGCCCTTGCTCGAGGTACGCAACGAAGACCACGCCCGCCTGGTGCGAGAGGACCTCGCCACGGCAGGGTGCACCCGGGAGGCCCTCACGGCCGACGACGCCATGCGAGCCCCCTTCGTGTTCCATGGCTTCCGGGACACGTGCCTCACCCACATGGCCGTGCGCAGGGACCCCCCGCAGGACATCCAATGGAGAGCCGGCCACACGACCCCGGCGACCACGGAGCGCTACATCGCCGAAGCTCGGTTTGCGGCGGGCAAGAACTTCGGGCAGCCCTTCCCGGGCTTGCCCGCTGAACTGGGCCGTCAACTGGCCCATCCGCCCAGTTCACCTCTAAAAACCTGGGAAATACCGTGCGAAGGACGGGACTTGAACCCGTACACCATTTCTGGCGCTAGAACCTGAATCTAGTGCGTCTGCCAAGTCCGCCACCTTCGCCGATGGACGCCCTCGCCTATAGTCCGAAGGGATCCGGTTCGCAAGGAGCGTCGTGGAATTTTGGCGAGGGTCAGAGGTTCTCGACGCTCTTCAGGAGCTCGCTGAGGAAGTTGTAGCGGGGCTGGATCAGGCCCACCCGGATGGCGCCGGGGGGACGCCGGATGGTGTCGCCGAGGGGGTTGGCTCCGGCGCCGCTCATGAGGTCGTCAGGGAACGCGACCACGCTGCCGCCCTCGACCCTGGTCTCGCGGTAGGAGGGCGCGGCGGGGGGGGTTCCCTGGGCGAAGGAGGGGAGGGCGACGAGCGAGACGGACGCAGCGACGAGGACGGCGAGCAGGGGGCGCATGGCAGGACCTTTCCGGCGCGCTGGAAATCGCGGCCGAGGGGAGGGGACAGGACGGGGGACGCCGGGCCGTGGGCCCCAGGGGCGTGTGTCCGTCGTGCGCGGTGAGACGCGAGGCTCTACGGATCGCTTGGGCGAAATCGACAGGGATCTGGCATCCTGTCGGGGCGGGTGAAGTGTGCCCGCCACTTCGGAGGATCGGCAATGCATGGCAAGACCCTTGGTATACTCGTAGCGCTATCGGCGGCTCTCTCGGCGGCGATGGCCTGCTCCTCGAGCTCGACGACCTCCACCGGACCCAAGTACGCCACCGTGCAGGCCTTCTGTACGGCGAAGGCCGAGGCCGAGTGCGTGGTGAGCGACCTGTGTGTCGTGAAGAAGGACGCTTGCATCGCCAAGCGAAACAGCGTCTGCAACGACGCCGCGAAGAACAAGAACTACAACTCGGCCATCGCCGAGGCCTGCCTCGTCAAGGTCATCGAGGTGTACAGGCCGGAGTCGTCGGTCATCAAGCCCGTCGACCTGCGCGCGGTCGAGTCCGCGTGCGACAAGGTCTATGGAGGCACGGTCGAGCAGAACAAGGCCTGCGAGACCACCGGGCAGTGCTCGAGCGCGTTCGTCTGCGACAAGGGCTTCTGCGCCACCCCGACCCAGAAGAAGGGCGGCGAGCTCTGCGGCAACCCCGGAGAGAGCTGCGAGAAGGACTACTTCTGCGTGGGGGACGGGGTAAAGAGCTGCATCCGGGGTAAGCTCCTCGACGAGGCCTGCAGCCAGACCGCCCCATGCCTCACAGGGTTCCGCTGCCTGGGGACCTGCAAGCCACAGCTCGACGTGACCGAGGTCTGCGGCTCGGACGGGGACTGCAAGTCGGGCTACTGCGAGCCCGTCAAGAGGATTTGCACCCCGGGCCTCACCTTCGGAGGCGGCTCCGACGTCTGCAAGCAGTACGGCGGCTGAGACCGCTGTCGGCTCCGGATCACGAAGCAGCTCGTGATCCGGAGCTCGCGTTTCCTTTGCCCCGGGGGGGACGGGGCTTTGCTACGTTCGTCGCCGATGGCGAAATCACGAGAAGGAGCTGCCCCTCCCCGCGCGGAGCTCGTCGAGGAGCTCCGCCAGATCGTGGCCGTGGATCGCCGCTCGCTCGAGGCTCGCCTCGCAGGGCCGGCGCTCACACCCAGGCCCAGAGGAGCGCACGGCGACGACGGAGTTGCCCTGGGGGTCGAGCACGCCGCGAGGCTGGACTCCATCATGCGCAGGCTGTTCGAGGAGGTCGGGCGCGACGCGAGCGCCGACGGCCTGGCCCTCGTCGCGGTCGGCAGCTACGGGCGAGGGGCGGTGGCGCTGCGCAGCGACGCGGACGTGCGCCTGCTCGCCAGGAGGAACAGCCTGCTCGCCGAGCGCTTCGCGGAGAGGCTCCTCTATCCGCTGTGGGACGCGGGGATGTCCGTCGGCCACCAGGTCGCGACCCCGACCTCCATCCTGGAGCTCGCCCAGAGCGATCTGGCGACGGCCACCTCCCTGCTCGACGGGCGCCTGATCGCCGGGGATCTCGAGCTGGTGCGAGATCTCGAGGAGCGAGCCTTCGGCGGCGTCTTCTCCGAGGGGGAGCTCGGGCGCTTCATGGAGCGCCTGGAGCAGGAGGTGAGCGGGCGGCACGCCCGGTTCGGGGGCTCGGTCTACCTGCTGGAGCCCGACGTCAAGAGCGGGGCGGGCGGCCTCCGGGATCTCGACGTGGCCCGCTGGGCGGCGAGGGCGCGGCTACGCACCCGCGACCGCGGGGCGGGGGGCTTCTGGGCCGAGCTGGTGCGCATGGGCATGCTCGTCCCTCGCGAGGCCTGCGAGATCGCGGCCGCCGAGGAGCTCTTCTGGCGCGTCCGCAACCGCCTCCACGCCCAGGCCAGGCGCCGGAGCGATCGACTGACCTTCGACCAGCAGGAGGCGATCGCGCTCGATCTGGGCTACGGCACAGGCCGAGGTGAGGTCGACGAGTCCGCGGAGGGCCGCGCCGCCGCGGCCGAGCGCATGATGCAGGACTACTACGTCCACGCCCGCGCCGTGACCCGTGCTCGAGAGCAAATCCTCGCCAGGGCCACCCCTCCCAAGCGCCGCAACCGGCCCACCGAGATCGATCTATGCGACGGCGTGCACCTCTTCGACGGGCACGTCACGCTATCGCCCGCCCAGCTCGAGGCCGAGCCGGATCTGGCGTTTCGCGCGTACGCGGCGTGCGTCAAGCACGACGCTCCGCTCCTCCCGTTCGCGCGGGAGTCGATCGCCCGGGCTGCGGCCGATCCGGGGTGGTGCGCTGCGCTGCGCATGAGCCCTCGATCGCCCGGCGTCTTCGTGGAGCTCGTCTGCACCGTGCCCGAGGTGAAGACCCGCTCCGGATCGATGGTGCGCGAGCTGCATGACGTCGGGCTGCTCCTCGCCATGATCCCGGAGTTTTTGCCGGTCACAGGCCGGGTGCACCACGACGTCTACCACGTGTACACGGTGGACGTGCACAGCGTGGCGGCCGTCGACTGCCTGCGGACGCTGCGTCGCGGCGACGTGGCGCACGAGCGGCCGCTCGCGTCCAGGCTCGCCGCCGAGCTCGCCAGGCCCAGGCCCATCTTCCTGGCCACCCTCCTCCACGACGTGGGCAAGGGGTACCCGGACGAGGATGGCTCCAGGAAGAAGCACTCGCTCGTGGGGGCGAGGATGTGCGAGGTCATCTTGCCTCGGCTCGGGTTCTCGCAGGAGGAGACCGACGAGGCGAGCTCGCTCGTGGAACATCACCTCGCGATGTACCACGTGGCGACGAGGAGGGATCTGGACGATCCTGCGACGGCGGCGGACTTCGTCAAGCATGTCCGGGGGCGGGAGGGCCTCCGCGATCTCTACCTGCTCACGGTGGTCGATCTCACCACCACCTCGCCTACCGCCATGACCTCGTGGAAGGCGCACATGCTAGACGAGCTCTATTTCGCCGCGGACGCGCACCTGGCCGGGGCGCCTCGCGCCGCCGACGAAGCCAGGCTCGACCGGGTGCGAGAGGGAGCCAGGAGGCTCGCGGGGGGCAAGTCGGGGCTCTCCGACGAGGAGCTCGAGGCCTTCCTCTCTTCGATGCCGGATCGCTACCTGCTCGCCAACGCGCCCGAGGCGATCGTGCGGCACGCCGCGCTCGCGGGGCGACGAGGCGATCGCGCGATGGTCGCGGAGATGCTTCCCTCCAGGCACCCCGGTATCAGCGAGCTCTGCGTCGTCGCCACGGACAGGGCCGGCCTCCTTGCCAGGATCGCCGCGGCGATCACGGGGGCGAAGATGGAGGTGCTCACCGCACAGATCTACTCGCGTGAGCTCGCGCCGGTCGGCATCGAGGCGGTCGATCTCTTCCTGGTCCGGGACCGGGTGGACGAGCGGCTCGACAGGGAGCGCCTCCTGCCTCGCCTGCTCGCGGATCTCGAGGCCCTGTGCGCCGGGACGGTCTCCCCTCAGGAGCTGCTCGAGGAGCGCCTGGGCAAGCGCTCGCCCTGGCGTGAGAGGCCGAGCCCGGCGGTGTCGACCGAGATCGTCATCGACGATCGGGCTTCGCCTCGCCACACGATCATCGAGGTGTTCGCGAAGGACCGCCCGGGCTTGCTCCACGCGGTGGCGCAGGCGCTCTACGATCTGGGGTTGGGGATCGCCCTCTCCAAGGTCAACACGGAGGGCACGCGCGTGGCCGACGTGTTCTACGTGAACGAGCGCGACGGAGCCAAGGTGCGCCCTGGCGAGAGGTTCAAGGAGATCCGCGAGCGGCTCGTCGCCGCCGTGACGGAGGAGGTTCGATGACGAAGATCCGGTTCGTGAGGCGCCTCGAGAGCTGCCCTGGTTGGACACGCACGGCGGCCCTCGTCCTGGCCGCGGGGCTGGGCGCCCTGGCCTGCGGAGGGCCGCCCGCCGTGGAGCCGACCCACGGGGCCCTCACGCCGCCCTCGCTCCCTCCCTCCATGGCTGGCCCCAAGGACCCGCCAAGGCCCCCGGCCGGGCCCAGCCCCGACGTAACGCGAGGTCTGACCTTGCTCGAGAGCAACGATCTGGCAGGCGCGAGGCGCGCGTTCGAGGCGGCCCTCTCCAGGAACGCGAGCGATCCCGACGCCCACGTCTACCTTGGCAGCCTGGACGAGCGCGGCGGCGACAGGGCGAGCGCCGAGAAACACTACCGTGCGGCCCTGGTCGCGACGCCGGATCACGAGGGCGGAGCGGTCAACCTCTCCGCCCTCCTTCTGGACGCGGGCAAGCTCGACGAGTCGATCTCCCTGGCCAGGGGCGCCCTCGCCACGAGGCCTGGGAGCGCCTCGCTCCACACCAACCTGGGCGTTGCCCTCGCCGCCAAGGGCGACGAGGCCGAGGCCACGAGGCACCTCGAGGAGGCCGTGCGCCTCGCCCCCAAGGATCCCATGCCGCTGCTCACCCTGGGCCAGTGGCTGGGCAAGTGGAAGAAGAACGACGCCGCCAAGGCGCGCTTCCAGCAGGCCGACAAGCTCTCCGGCGACGACGTGGGCGTCCTCGCCTCGATCGGCTTCGAGCTCAAGAACATCGGGGCCTTCCCCGAGTGCATCGCGGTCCTGGACCGGACCCTGGCCAAGCGCGACGCCGCCGAGATCCGCACGTATCGCGCCCTCTGCAAGCTGGGGGCGCAGGACAAGGCGGGCGCCCTCGCCGACCTCGAGACCGCGGTCCGGAAGGAGCCCAAGTACGGCCCCGCGCACTTCTACCTGGGAGGGCGCTACGCCGAGGCCGGGCGCTGGAAGGACGTGGTCTCCGAGTACGAGATCTACCTGAAGCTCGACTCGGACGGCCCCCTGCGGAAGGCCGCCGAGGACCGCATCAAGATCGCCAGGGAGAAGCTCGCCAAGAAGAAGTGAGGAGGGGACGGCCTGGTCTCCTCGTTGTGAACCGAACCACGCCCCCCTCCGCGAAGGGCCAGGCTTCGAAAGACGGCCTCTTGCTCTATTTCGATATCTTGTTCGGGGTGGGGACAAAGCCTCTCCGCACCCTCCCGGGGAGCCCCTCCGCCGCGTCGTCCCGCTCGCCGATCGCGATCAGGGATCCCTCCTCCGAGAGCCAGGCGCAGGGGCCCGACGGGCCCTCGCGGATACATGCAGCATGCACCTGTTTCCCGGCGTGGGCGGCGCGGGCCGCGTCGGGGTCGAGCACGAGGTGGGGGAGCGCGCGTCGCGCCGCGTCGGCGAGGGGCACCAGATCGCCGAGGGAGAGGGTGTCGAGCGGGGTGGCCTCGGCGATCACGAAGGGCCCGGACCGGACTCGGCGGAGCGACGTCAGGTGGCCCACGGTCCCCAGGGCCGCCGCCAGATCCCTGGCGAAGGAGCGGACATAGTAGCCCTTGGCCACGTCGAGCTCGACGTCCAGCCAGGGCTCCGGATCGAGGCCTGCGTCCACGAGGGCGATCCGCTGGACCGACACCGGGCGAGGCGAGAGCGTGACCTCCTCGCCGCGCCGCGCCAGGGCATGGGCGCGCTCGCCGTCCACGCGGATGGCCGAGTAGGCGGGCGGCGCCTGCGATGTCCTGGCGAGCTCGGAGGCCACGGCCTCCGCGAAGCCCGAGGCGTCCCCGGTGGCGCTCAGCGCGCGGAGGGCGAGGAGCAGGGCGTCAGGGAGCGGCCCTCGGGCGAAGGTGATCCCCTCGGCGTCCAGGGTCTCCGTGGTGGTCCCGAGGACGAGGCGAGCTGTGTAGCCCTTGGAGTGGGCGGTGAGGTACGGGACCAGCTTGGTGGCCTCTCCCGTCGCCAGCACCAGGACGCCGGTGGCCATGGGATCGAGGGTGCCCGCGTGGCCCACCTCCCGGGTCGAGAGTGTGCGCCTTGCCCTGGCCACCACGTCGTGGCTGGTCGGCCCCCTGGGTTTGTCGACGACGACGACACCGGCCGGTGCAGCGGGTCTGGCCATCGAGACGCCCAGTCTACGGCGACTGGGAGCGCCCGTCGATACTTGCAGTAAGCTGGCCGCGCATGGCCAATCTCTCCACGTCCCACCCGACGACGCTCGGGCCCTACGAGCTCGTCGAGCGCATCGCCACCGGCGGCATGGCGGAGGTGTACCTGGCGTGGCGGGCGGGGCCCCACGGCTTTCACAAGACGGTCGCGGTCAAGCGCATCCTCCCTCAGCTGGCGGAAGATCCCGAGTTCGTTTCCATGTTCGTCGACGAGGCCCGGATCTCGGCGCGCCTCTGCCACCCCAACGTGGTCCAGGTGTTCGACTTCGGCGAGCAGGACGGCGAGCTCTACATGGCCATGGAGTACGTGGAGGGCACCACGGTCGCTCAGCTGATGCGCGCCGCGGCTCTGGCACAGACTCCGCTCGGCCTCGAGGTGGTGCTCCACATCGTCCTCTCCGTGCTGAGGGCCCTGGAGCACGCGCACACGCTCCGCGGCGAGTCGGGGCAGCCCCTCCGCATCGTCCACCGCGACGTATCGCCGGGGAACGTGCTCGTCGCGCGCTCGGGCGAGGTCAAGCTCACCGATTTCGGCATCGTGCGAGGAGCGGATCTGGATCGGCGTACCAGCGTCGGGGTGGTGAAGGGCAAGCTGGGCTACATGTCGCCCGAGCAGGTGCTGGGGCGCGAGCTCGATCCCAGGAGCGATCTCTTCACGGTGGGCATTGTCTTCGCGGAGCTGCTCGTGCTCAGGCCGCTCTTCGGAGCGGGCAGTGACATGGAGGTGCTCACCCGTATCCGGGACGTCGATCTGGGCGCCTTCGAGCGGGCCGCCCAGGGCGTCCCGGACGACGTGAAGCGGGTGGTCCACCGCGCCCTTGCCGCGGATCCCACGCAGCGTTACGCCAGCGCTGCCGCCTTCTGCGAGGCCATCGAGGAGATCGTGCGTCGACGCCGGATCCGGGTCGCTCCCCGCGCGGTCGCCCAGGCCGCCAAGCAGTTCGGCCTGCTCGCGGACGACGCCGTGGCGGAGGCCCGCGAGGCGACCTCGATACGTCAGCGTGGCCGCTCCGGCATCACGGGCCCTCCCGACTCCCAGCACGGCACCCTGCCCCCGGCGAGCGGCTCGGAGGAGCCCGAGGGCCCGTCCTATCGGATCCAGCTCCCTGGGCTGGAGCAGGCCCTCGGCCCCCTGAGCTTCGCCGAGATCGTGGCGCTGCTCGTCACCGGGAGGGTGTCGGACCGCGCGAGGATCGCCAGGGACGGCGGCGCGTTTCACGAGCCGCTCGCCCTCTCGGAGATGAGGCGCTTCGTCTCGAGCCCGGCCCTGCGCTGGGACGATCAGGCCGCGGACGAGAACAGCCTCCGCGCGCCCCTCGATCGGCGCGAGCTGCCGGGCCAGCTCTTCCGCCTCGCCAACGCCAGGGAGACCGGCCTGCTCTTTCTGTCCGATGGCGACAGGCGCAAGAAGATCTACTTCGTGGACGGCGTCCCTGAGTTCGTCGTCTCGACCGATCCCAGGGAGCTCCTGGGGGAGTTCCTGGTCTCGCAGGGCACGGTCCTCCGCTCCGAGATGGCGCTGGCGCTCCGCGCGCTCCAGGGCTTCGAGGGACGCCTTGGGGACGCCCTGGTGGGTCTGGGCATTCTCCGTCCGGTCCAGCTCTTTCGAGCGATCTTCGAACAGGTGGAGGCGCGCTTCCTCGAGATCTTCCGCTGGACCCGGGGCGAGCTGCTCTTCATCCGGGGCCGCCGTTCGTACGAAGAGACCGTGCCGCTCGGCTTCGACCTGCTGGATCTGGTGGTCCGGGGGGTGAGGGCCCACTACGCCGCCGCCGAGATCGCGCTCTTCCTGGAGGGGGTTCAGGGGGGGGTACGGCCGTCCCCACGTCCGCCCGGTCGGATCGAGGCGTTGCGGCTCACGGAGAGCGAGGAGAGGCTCCTCCGTAACCTGCTCACGCCTGCCACGATCTTCTATCTCGCTTCGCGCGAGTCGCTCCCGCTGGACGTGGTGCACCGCGCGATCTTCCTGGGGCTGGCGAGCGAGTACCTGGTGACCGAGGGCTGGGGCAGGGGCTCCCGGGGGACCGGCGCCTTCCTCTAGCCGGCAACCCGCGTGAGGCTCACGGAGCCTGGCTGCCCGGCGCCGCGGGGCCCGGGTCGCTCAGCGGCAGATCGTGTATCGGAGCGGGCGGAACTCGGGTTGTGGCGCCGTGCACTGCACGCTCCCTCCAGGGCAGTCGGCCAGGGAGCGGCAAAGTACGAGCTCGCTGCAGCTCGCCCCGCAGAACGAGTTCAGCTGGAAGCCGTCTATCGTGTTTGCGCAGCAGAACTGCCCCTCCGGGCAGTCGTCCTTGCTGTCGCACAGCATCCGCCCGGCGAGCGCCGTGCAGTTCGACTCGGCCTTGCACGCGCCGCCGCCGTCGAGCTCGTCACAGCACATGGCGCTTGGTACGGGGCACGCGGTGGTCCCGCCGGTGCATGCCACGCGCGGTCCCGCGTCCGCAGGCGGCCTCGCCCCGTCGTCACCGGCGCCGTCGGTGCCGGCGTCGCTCATGGCATCGCTGATGACCTGACCGGCGCCCGTGTCGGCGTCCGCCCCGGCATCCGCGCCGGCTTCGGGCACGCCGTTTCGCGGCGACACCGGATCCTCACCGACGCAGGCGGCCGCGACTGCGCCGACGCTGGCGATCACGATCACGAGATAGGTGCGTTGTCGTCTCCAGGAGAGCATCGGCTCTGGCCACGCTAGCACCGCATGCCATCCTGCACGCCCGGAACTCCCGCTCTCCGAACAGAAGCTTCACTCACCCGGCAACTCGAAGACCCCTGCATACAGTTCGTCCACCCCGATTTCCACGCCGACGCCCTCGAGTGGGACCCGACTCCCCGCCCCATGCACGCGGAACCGAAACACCCCGGCCCCCTCGCGGGTATACACCTCGACCCTCGGCTCCCGTTGCGACACGAGCACCAGATGCTTCAGCGAGGGCAGGGCCAGGTAGCTCGCCTGCTTCTCGCCCCGGTCGTAGGCTTCGGTGCTCTTCGAAAGGATCTCGATCACCACGACGGGGTTCGTCACGACATCGGTCGTCCCGGGGCGCAGCGTGATCGGCCGGCACACCACCACGGCGTCCGCGTACACGAAGTGCTCGTCCGCAATGCCGAGGCGTAGGTCCGAGGTGTGGACGTCGCAAGGCTTTCCCTCGAAGGCAAAGGCCAGGCGGACGATCGCGCGCGAGGTCAGCAGGCTGTGGCGCGGCGAGCCCCCGGCCATCGCGAACACCTCGCCACGCAGGTAGACGTGGCGTCCCAGCTGCTCGCGCTCCCAGGCGAGGAACGCGTCGGGGGACATCCGCAGGCTCGTCGCTGGCTGCGTCATGCAACGACCCTAGCACGCGCACCGCCAGCCTCGTCGCCTCCGACTGCGTGAGCGGCATCGGCGCGGATCTCGGCGCGGGTCTCGAGCGCCAGCTGGCGAGCTGAATCGGCAATAAGAAGAGCGTACCGTGGGCTTGAAGGGATGGACGAGGCCGCGGCGAGACGCTAGTAGGCGGCGCATGAAGCTCGTACACGTGGCCCTCATCGCCCTCTTCACCGCGGCCTGCGGGCAGGCCGCTCCGCCCAACGTCCCGACTGCGCCGGCCGGCGCTCCGGCCGCCAAGGGGCCGCTCAAGGCGCCAGGCGACGCGCAGGTCGGCGATCGTACGACCTGCCCCGTCTCGGGGGAGGAGTTCGTCGTCACCGCGGAGTCGCCCAAGGTTCAGCACGAGGGGAAGACCTACTTCATGTGCTGCAGCGGCTGCGACAAGAAGTTCGTGGCAGAGCCGGCCAAGTACCTGAAAAAATCCTGACCCTCTTCCTGAAGGACTTCCATGGAGGGCCTCGCCTTCTACCAGGCGCTCTTCGGCGCAGCCTCGGCGCGGTCCCTGCGCTGAGCGGGCTGCTACGATAGCGGGGTGCACGCGCATGCCGACGTCCTCCTGGTGGATCCCGTGACCGGGCGCAGGACCGGCCTGGCGGCCTCCGTCCGCAGGGCGCTGCGGGCGCTCTCCGAGGCCGAGGTGCCGTACGCCGTCATCGGCGCCACCGCGCTGGCGGTCCGAGGGCTTCCCCGGATGACGCGCGATCTGGACGTCGTGGTGGTCCTCGAGGACGCCTTCCCGGCGCTCGACGCGCTGGAGGCCGCCGGGTTCCGCTCGGTGACGCCGGTGAATCGGAGCGAGGATCCCTAGCCCATGTACGTCCTCGAGCGGCGGGGCGGCGGTGAGGTCGACGTGCGGGTGGCTGCCGCGGAGCCCGAGAGCACCGTGGTGGCCGAGGCCAAGGAGGCCGAGGTCTTCGGCGTGCTCGCGCCGGTCGCGACGCTCGAGCACCTCTTGCTGATGTACCTCTATTCGAACCAGCCCAAGCACCTCGGCGACTTCGCGCGGATCGTCACCGAGACCCCCGCGGATCTCGCCTGTGTGGAGCGCTACCTGGCCGACGTTCACCCCGAGATGCTGGGGGTGCTGAAGGAGCGCGTGCACCTCGCCAGGAACCCGCCGGCTCCCCCGCCGCGGCCCAAGCGCCGAGTGAAGCCCACATGAGCAAGGAGCGCGCAGGAAGCGGATGGATGGACGCGCCGCGGGAGGCGCGGCATGCTGGCCCGATGCTCGAGCGCTTGGCGGAGGATCTCTGGACCACGGCGAGGCCTCAGAGGTTCTGGGGGCTCGAGACGGGCACCCGCATGAACGTGATCCGCCTCTCGGACGGCGGGCTGTTCGTGCACTGCCCCGTCCAGCTCGACCCGGGGACCCGCGCCGAGATCGACGCGCTCGGTTCTGTGCGCGCGGTGGTGGCCTCCAGCCTCTACCACCACCTGTACGTGGGGGAGTGGATGGCGGCCTACCCCGGGGCCACCTTCCACCCTTGCCCCGGCCTCGCGGAGAAGCGCTCCGATCTGCGTTGGGGCCCCACCCTGGGCGACGAGCCCCTCGCCGCCTGGGAGGCCGACGTGGACCAGGCCCCGTTCACCTCCCGCTTCGAGCGGGAGATCGTGTTCTTCCACCGCAAGACGCGCACGCTGGTGTGCGCCGACGCCCTGATCAACCTCTCCAAGCACCCCTCGCGCGCGACGCGGATCGCCGCGACGCTGATGATGAACACCGGACCCGGCAAGGGGTACCTGGAACGGATCGCCGTGCGCGACAAGGCCCTGGGGCGGAAGCAGGTGGACCGCATCCTCCGGTGGGACATCGGGGGCATCGTCCTCGCGCACGGGGCGCTCGTGCCGAGGGATGGCGCGAGGGTCGTGCGCGAGGCCTACGCCTGGCTATGACCCGATGTGAGAGCCCGGTCGACGCAGGTCCAGGGACCCCGGGAGGTCCACCGGATACCACGCAAAAACCCTTCGATCCTGGGGTGGGCCGAGGCTCGGTCCTTGCTACGGTATCCTTGATGCGCCTCTCCCGTGCCCTCGGGCTCAGCCTCGTCGTCGCCGCTGCCGTCGTCACAGCCGCGAGCTGCGGCACGACCTCCGAGGCTGTGGCCGAGCCGGATGGCGGGACGTCCGCGCCGCTCCCGCCCGCCGAGGCCGCGGCGACGGCGGACGCCCCGCCTCCCCCCGCCGGGCGCCGGCCCAACATCGTCTTCGTCCTGAGCGACGATCAGCGCGCCGACAGCGTCGCGTGCATGCCGCAGCTGCAGGCCAGGCTCGCCGCGAAGGGCACCACGTTCCGCAACAGCTTCGCCGCGACCCCCCTCTGCTGCCCTGGCCGCACATCCATCTTGACTGGCAAGTATGCGCATAACCACGGAGTGGAGACCAACGGCGACGTCGAGGACGGGGAGCCGGTCAAGGGGGTGAGCGGCAACGAGTCCTTCAACGCCAATGGCAACGAGGCGCTGGTCTTTACCCGCTGGCTCCACGACGCGGGGTACCGCACCGGGCTCTTCGGGAAGTACCTCAACGGCTATACCGACGTATACACGGCCAGGCCAGGGTACGTCCCCCCCCACTGGGACGAGTGGCGCGCCTTCCTCGCCTCGGAATTCTACAACGTGACGATGGTCGAGCGAGGCCTTGGCGAGGCCAAGGCCAGGGCCGTCTGCTACGAGACCACCCTGACCGACGTCCGGCCCCTCGCGAGCTGCGACGCGTTGACCGACGAGCGGCGGACGGGCGCGGAGCACTACTCGACCGACGTGCTCGCGGGGCACGCCAAGGCGTTCATCGAGCGAGCGGGCAAGGACAAGGTCCCGTTCTTCCTCTATTTTGCGCCCAAGGCGCCTCACGGACCGTTCCTCTCGCCCGCGCGCTACCAGCCCGATCACCGCGCCGTCGCCTTCACGGAGGTGGCCAAGCAGCGTCTCGGTGCCTGCCCCCTCTTCGAGTGGGCCAACCGCCCCCCGAGCTTCCTCGAGGAGGACGTGAGCGACAAGCCCGACTGGGTACAGAACGAGGTGCCCAGGACCGCGGCCAACCGCGAGCGGATGCGCGGGCAGCAGGACGAGACGCGGAAGCTGCAGCTCGCCAGCGCGCTCGCCACCGAGGACGCGCTCGAGGTCCTCATGCAGACGCTCGAGGCCACCGGGCAGGCCGGGGACACGATCATCGTTTATAGTTCGGACAACGGCTTTGGCTGGGGCGAGCACTGGTGGGGAAAGAAGAACTGCGCCTACGACGCCTGCTCGCGCGTCCCGCTCATCGTCTACGATCCCAGGCATCCTCAGCCGAGCCGCGTGGTGAACACGCTGGCGATGAACATCGATCTGGCCCCCACCTTCGCGGAGCTCGCGGGGGTGACCCCACCGACAGGGGCCCGGATGAACGGCCAGAGCCTCGCGGGCCTCGTCACGGGGGCGTCGGGCGAGCTCTCTCGAGCGCAGGTGCTCACCGAGTGCTGGGGCGGAAGCACGGGGCCTGACACGCAAGCCTCCGTGCGCACGGACCGCTACAAGTACGTCGAGCACTACGAGGACGCGTCGCGGGCCAGGGTGCGCACCCACTCCGCCGGAGGGGAGGACGTGGAGCTCTACGATCTCTCCAAGGATCCCAGCGAGGTCGACAACCTCCTGCGCGTCCCTGACGCAACGCTCGCGAGGCTGGGCACCACCCGGGCAGACGTGGAGAGCCTGCGCGCGACGCTGCGCGCGGCGCTCGCGGGCCTGCGCGCGGAGTGAGCGTCCGGGGCGGGCGGGCGGGATGGCGACGCTCGCCAACGGGGCCACGTTGGCCGCCGACGCGATCTACGAGGGAGCATTCGAACTCGCCGGAGACGCCTGAGCGTCCACGCGCTGACCCCGCGCGTTTACCGTCGCCGAGCACGGCGGCGAACGAGGAGGGCGCCGAGCGCCAGGAGCGATATCCAGCCCGCTCCATGGGCGGCCCGGGCGCTCGCGGTGCGGCATCCGCAGCCGCCGGTGTTCTCGGTCCCCGTGGGGCCCGGCCCTGGGTCAGGGGTCCCCGTGTCCGCAGGGATGGCCGCGTCCGCGGGGGCCGCGTCGGAGGTGCCCGTATCGGCGATTGCGCCATCCGATGGCGGGAGGGCCGCGTCCCCCGCGTCCCCCGCGTCCTCGAGCCCCGCGTCGGGCGGGGGCGGGGGTGGGGCGACCCTGACGTCGGCGGTCGCGACGGTCCCCTCCGAGTCGGTGACCCTGACGACGTCGGTCACGTTGATCGTGAGGCCCGCGGTGTAGATCCCGGAGGTGGGGCCGATGGATCCACCCGAGGCGTTGGTCTGCAACACGAACAGATTCCCCCTGCCGCTGCCGCCCGACGTGACGAAGATCTGGAGGCCTCCTGGGGCGACGGTCGCCGAGGCCGGCGAGAGGATGATCGGGGGGCTCGAGAGCTTGGTGAGGATCCCGTCGAAGGGATCGCCTCCGAATATCGACTGGAGGGCGCCCGGCCTGGGAAAGTTCCTCGAGTTGGTGAACCCCGCCACGTAGGCGCTCCTATTTCTGTCCACCGCGATGCCGTCGGCGCGGTCGACGTTCCCGCCGCCCAGGTACGTCGAATACGCAAAGGCGCTCCCCGCGGGGTTCAGCTTGGTCACGAAGACGTCCTGATCTCCCCCGGACGTCGCCTGGGAAGCGCCCTGCGTGGGGAAATCGGTAGACGCCGTGGAGCCGGCGACATAGGCAAACCCCGCGGAGTCCACGGCGATGCCCGCGGACGAATCCTCGCCGCTGCCGCCCAGATACGTCGAGTAGAGCAGCGCGCTCCCGGCCGCGTTCAGCTTGGTCACGAAGGCGTCGTTCGGGCCTCCCCCGTAGGCCGCCTGGAGCGGGGCCTGCGCCGGGAAGTTCATGGACGCCGTGCGCCCCGTGACATACGCGCTCCCGGTCCCGTCCACCGCGATGCCGAGGGCTCTGTCGTCGTCGTTGCCGCCGAGGAACGTGGAGTAGACCAGCGCGTTTCCCGTGGGGGAGAGCTTGGTCACGAACGCGTCCTCGCTCGTCCCTGGCCCTGCCTTGGCGGGCTGGAAAGGACTCTGCGTCGGGAAGGTGGTCGAGTAGGTGCTCCCCGCGACGTACGCGCTCCCCACCCCGTCGACCGCGATGCAGAGGGCGTCTTCCGGGCCGCCGCTGCCGAGGAAGGTGGAGTAGACGAGGGCGCTCCCCGCGGGGTTCAGCTTGGTCACGAAGACGTCGCCTCCTCCCGCGTAGGTCGTCTGGAAGGGGTTTACCGTCGGGAAATTTGCCGATCCAGTGGACCCGGCGACATACGCGTTCCCGGTCCCGTCCACCGCGATGGCGGCGCCCAGCTCGGTGCCGCTCCCGCCGAGGTAGGTCGAGTAGACGAGGGCGCTCCCGTTCGCGCTGAGCTTGACCACGAAGGCGTCGGTGGATCCCGAGCGGGCCGCCTGGAAGGGCCCTTGCGTCGGGAAGTCCGCGGAGCTCGTCTCCCCCGTGACATGGGCGTTTCCGGTTGCGTCGACCGCGACGCTGGTCACGCGGTCCGCGCCGCTCCCTCCGAGATAGGTCGAGTAGACGAGCGTATTCCCCGCGGCGTTGAGCTTGGCCACGAAGGCGTCGGCCGGCCCCGAGCGGGCCGCCTGGAAGGGCCCTTGCGTCGGAAAATTCGTCGACCCCGCTCTACCCGCGAGGTAGGCATTCCCGGTCCCGTCCACGGCGACGGTCTGGGCGCGGTCGTCGTCGCCTCCTCCCAGGTACGTGGAATACGAGAGCACGGGATCGATCACCAGCTCGCGGGTCCTGTCGTAGGCCGCGACCTCGAAACCCACCGAGCGCCTCCCGATCAGGCGATACCCCGCAGCCACTTCCTGCGTCTCCCCGCTCGCCTCGAGCTGGTAGACACGAGGCCTTGGCTGCAAGAGCACCCCGTTCTCGGTGTGAATGACCAGGTCCCCCGTGGAAGTGAGAGAGAGCTCCTTGGCTCCCGAGACCTCCATGGCAATCTCTTTGGAGTCTGCCCCGGGGGCCACGACGAAGTCGTATTCGAGCTGTCCCTCTTTTCCGTGATAGACAAGGTCCACGCCCGGGAGCACCCCGGGGTAAACCACCCGGCCAAAGTTGGGTATGTCGGTGCGCCACCTGGAAGGGTCGTTTCCTAGAAAGTAATTGGATATCGTCACCAGTCGCCGATCCGCGCGAGGAGTGACCCTCCGGCCGCCCGCGACCCTCAGGGTCAGCACAGTGTCCGAGCGCAGGCTCAGCGTGGCGGCATCGTCGGTGAGAAAGAGCGTGGCTCCACGGCTCCTCGCCAGGAAGCGCACGGGCGCGTCGAATTGCCCTGCGTTCGGCTCGAAGCGCACGGGCAACCTGGCGAGCGGAGCCCCCTGGTCGACGTTGGCGGGAGGGGTAGAAGCGGTGACCGCTCGGGGGATTGCGAGACTCTCTCTCTGGAGCGGAGCGTCGCCCGAGAGGAGCGAAAGCGCGACGACGGAGAGCCAGGACGTTCGGGGCATCATGGACCGAGAGTAGCGTGGATCGATGGAGCCGAGCGGGGATACGTGGGGCGCCCTCAGGGGAGCGACGCGGTCCCGCCCGGTCGATCGATGCCTATGCTCTTCTCGTAGTCGAACACCATGCCCCCGTCCGCGCCCCCGTCGGGCGTGTTGTTGGGAGCAAAGCTCCACTCGCCGCCGGGGTACCTGGCCGGGTCGGCGCCCGTGACGGTATACGTGCCGGTGCCTCCCGCCTTCACGAAGACGCCTATGGTCGGGAGCGTGGCTCGCCGGGTCTGGAAGACCTCGCTGGAGCTGGCACAGCCGAGGGAGCTCAGGCTGGGCGCGGTGAAGGTGTCGTTGCCCCCGACGACGACCATCAGGCCCACGCCGTTGGCGTTGCCGCAGCCCAGGGAGAGGCCGGGCGCCCTGTAGACGTCGTCGCCGCCCTCGTCCAGGTGGACGGCGGCCGAGTAGTCGTGGCCCACGCCGATCGAGGTCGCGGCGATGGGGAAGGTGGGGTTGTACCTGTCGTTGCCGCCTTGCTCCAGGAAGAGCGCCACCCCCGTGTGGGCGTTGGCGCCCTGCACGTACCACAGGCCCTCGTAGGTGTCGTCGCCTCCGCCCTCGAGGAGCATCCCGATCCCCAGCCCGAAGGAGCAGCCCTGGCCGAACACGCCCGTCTGGTAGCTGTCTTTTCCCTGGGCGTCGCGGAGGATGCCCATGCCCCCCGCGAACTGGTAGGGCGGCTCGGGGGCGTCGGGGCGGTGCCCGAAGCCGCAGCCCTGGCTGAGCGAGGTGTTCGCCTTTCCGGGGAGCTGGGCGCTGGGGTAGATGGGGTCGCCCTTCACGTCGGGGTGCCCGGGATCGCTGTAATACGTATCGTCGCCCGCGAGATCCACGAGGGCGCCCACGCCCTGGGTAAAGCCGTAGCCCTGCGAGGTCGCATAGGTGAGGTAGCTGTCCTTGCCGCCCCGGTCGAGCAGGAGGCCGACGCCGTAGGAGGCCGCGCCCTGCGACATCGCCTCGGACGCATAGGTGTCGTCGCCTCCGTCGTCGTAGAGGACGCCCACACCGAAGACGCCCGCGCCTTGCGAGAAGACCAGCGACTGGTACCGGTCCTTGCCAGAGCCCAGATCCCACAGGAGGCCGACCCCGAGAAGGGCGCTCCCTTGCCTGCCCACCCGGGAGCGAGTCCGACCTCCGCTGCGTCCGGCGCCGTCGCCAGGGAGGCGCCGACCGACGGTGTCCTCCGGGATCTTCTTCTCCACGTACGAGTAGAGGTCGTCGCCGCCGAGGTCGACGGAGATGGAGATGGGGCGCGAGCGGGTCGCCGAGGCCACCGGGATCCGGTAGGTGTCGTTCCCGCCGGTGTCGAGGACGATGGCCGCGTCCTCGGCGGGGCTCCCCGGAGCGTAGACATCATCGCCAGCGCCGCGCAGGACGATCCTGCCAAAGGGCGCCTCCAGGTCGACGGCCGGGATGGGAGCGCCCTTCCAGCGCCCGAGATCCGCCGCCTCCACGGCCGTCGCCACATGGACGGCGGCCTCGGTGATCCGGGCGAGGTCCACGCCGTCGAAGGCAGCGAACTGCTCCGGCGTCCATTTTTGCAGGCCTGTATAAGCATAGGTGCCCATGGCCCAGAAGGGCGCGGACTCCAGCCTGGTGAGCTGCGAGATCCAGGGTCGCTTGGCCTCCTCGATGGAGAGCCACGCCGCCCCCACGGCGCGCATCACCGGAGCGAGCGCCTGCTGGAGCTCGAGCGGGAGGCCGGACAGGGCCGCCCGGGTCGCGTCGGCGTCGAAGTCTGCCCCGAGATCCGTGGCGACCTGCCGAAGGGCGGCCACCAGCGGCGAGGGATCTGCCTTCTGGACCTCGAACCACGCTGGCGGAGGACAGAGGGTGACGGGAGCGCCACGACGCACCGACATGGCCGCGATCGCGCCCGAGACCGGCCGGTCGCCGCCTGCCGCAGAGTCCAGCCATTTCGCGGTCTCCCGGCCATATCCAGGGAGGCGCAGCGGGTAGGAGAGCAGCGGGGTGAAATCGGGGAGCTGCCGCTTGTCGTTCACGTTCATGACCGCGACGGGCATCCTCTTCGTATCGAGCTCGAGCGAGCAGCGGTCGAACCCTCGCCTGGCGATCGCCTCGTCGAAGGAGTCGGGCCTGTCCGGCCTGGGAGAGCCGCAGGCGCCCGAAGGGAAGGGCGCGGGCGACGGGGACGTGACGCAGGTGCCCGAGAAGGCGACCGGAGCGTCGACGCCCGCGTCGGCCGGGCCGGAGTCCGGCGGGGACGCGCCTGGCTCCGAGGAGCAGGCGTGTAGCGAGATCGCGCCGCTCGAGGCGACGACGAGGGCGAGCGCCAGGGGTCGCTGCATCCCTCGAGGGTTGCAGGTCTCTGGCCCCAGCCGCAAGGCCGCTCTCCAGCGAGCTCATTCAGTAAAACGCAGATACACTGAACATTTGTCTAGCGCTTGCTGCGATATCTGGTAGGCTTCTGCTCATCACCGAGCGCTACGGAGCTCGGTGAGCAAAATTTCTACGGTGCAAGACGAGGCGCGGCGAGACCGGGCCTGTGAAGCGAGGGCCGGAGGCGCTCGATTCGCGGTCCACTCCACGCGAACAGGGGCAGCGGAAACCAAGACCGGCCCGAGCAAGGGCCCTGAGAGGGACGATCATGAACCCGAACATTCAGCTGAACATCGAAGAAGCATCGCCGGAGCAGTCCTTCCTGAGGCTCGGGATGTGTGGCCCCAGCGGGAGCGGCAAGACATTTACGGCCCTCAGCATCGCGGCCGGCATCGTCGAGGCCGGGGGAGCCGACGAGATCGTGGTCATCGACAGCGAGAACGGGAGCGCGACCAAGTACGCGAAGAAGAAGGACGGCTCGGAGGACAGGCGCCGGGACCGCTTCAGGTTCAAGTGCATCAAGCTCCCCAGCTACTCGATCGAGACCTACATGGAAGCCATCACGCTCTCGAGCCGCAGCGTGAGGCGGCCCGTGCTCATCATCGATTCTCTCAGCCACGCCTGGGCGGGCAAGGACGGAGCGCTCGAGGCGGTCGACAAGCTCAAGGATCGGGAGCGGGGCAACAGCTTTGCGGCCTGGCGCTTCATCACCCCGCTCCAGCAGCGCATGGTCGAGATGATCCTCTCCTATCCGGGGCACGTGATCGCCACGCTACGGGTCAGGACCGAATACGTTATCGAGAAGAACGAGCGTGGCAAGGACGTGCCTCGAAAGGTGGGCCTCGCCCCCATCCAGCGCGACGGGCTCGAGTACGAGTTCGACGTCTTCGGCGACCTCAACGATCGTCATGACTTCACCATCACCAAGACACGCTGCGATCTCGTCGACGGCGCGGTCATCGAGAAGCCGGGGCGTGATCTGGGAGCGCAGCTCGCGAGCTGGTGCGGAGGGGCGACGGTCCGCCAGGCACCGAGGCTCCAGGTCGAGCAGGCGGCGCGCCTGGAGGTGCACCAGGTACCGCGCCAGGAAATGCGCCCGATCGCTCATCCCGAGGGCTCGGAGCCGCGATCGCCCATCGGCGTCCGCCTCATGGCGGAGATCGACGCGGCGAACTCGGGGCGGGTCTTTGATACGATCAAGCTGGATCTCGAGGGAGCCCACGAGTCGGGCGACATCGCCACGACGGAGTACGACGCGCTGCTCGAGCACTGGAGGGCCACGCGCAAGGCGCGCGCGATCGCCGCCAAGCGGGCCAAGGGGAGCGGGGAGGCCAGCGAGCCGATGAAGCTGGCGCTCGAGTCCAGGCCGGGGGCCTCGGAGCCCGAGGCCTTAGCCTCCTAGGAGGGCGAGCCGGTAGACCGGGTAGGGTCCGGTGTCGTGGACCGGCTCGAACCCCGCCCTCCGGTAGAGCGCTTCGGGGCCCATGAAGGCCTGCTCGTCGTGGAGCGCAGCCTCGCTCCGCAGAGGGTAGGCCTCGAGCGTCCTGGCGCCCCAGGCGCGCGCGTGCGCCGGGGCCGCGGCGAGGAGGGCCGCGGCGACCCCCGTCCTGCGGTGCTCCGGGTGGATCAGGAAACACCCGATCGAGAAGGCGCCGTCGTCCGGTCCCAGATCGAGCGGGCGGTACGCTCCCTGATTTCGTAGCTTCACGAGGGCGCTCCGGGGGGCGAGCTTCATCCAGCCGACCGCCATATCTCCCCGCAGGGCCAGGAGGCCTCGCCCTCGCGGATCCGTGGCGGCGACGTCCGAGGCCTGCTCGGCCAGGCTCTCCTCGGGGCGGAGGGCGGTGCGCTCCAACCACTCGTTGCGCGTCCCATCAAAATGCCAGTAGCGGCAAAAACAACCGCAGTGAGAGGCTTCGAACAGCGAACGGAAGCCCTCCAACATCCCCTGGCGGAGGACCTCGATCCGGATCTGGGCGGGGTTCACGAGGCGAGTCCTGGGCGGGCATCCCGGACCGGGGAGGCCTCCTCCCAGGCCGAGGCCAGGCGTAGCGCGGTGGCCTCGGCCCAGGGGCGGGTGACGATCTGGAGCCCTATGGGCAGGCCGCTCCTGGTGAGGCCACAGGGCACGCTCACGGCCGGCAGCCCGGCGAGGCTCGCGGGGAGCGTGTAGACGTCGGAGAGGTACATGGCGAGCGGATCCGAGATCTTCTCGCCGAGCGCGAAGGCCGCCGTCGGGGTGGTGGGCGAGACGATCGCGTCGACGCTCCGGAAGGCCTCGTCGAAATCGCGGCGGATCAGGGAGCGTACCTTCTGCGCCTTGCGGTAGTAGGCCTCGTAGTAGCCCGCCGAGAGCACGAAGGTGCCAAGCAGGATGCGGCGCTTCACCTCGACGCCGAAGCCAGCGTCCCTGGTCTCACCGATCATCGCCCGGAGGCTCGAAGCCTGGACGCGCAGCCCGTACCTCACCCCGTCGAAGCGAGAGAGGTTGCTCGACGCCTCGGCCGTGGCCAGCACGTAGTAGCTCGCCACCGCGTGCCTGGTGTGCGGCAGCGACACCGGGACAACCCGGCAACCCTGCGCCTCGAGCGAGGCTATCGCGGAGTCCACGGCGGCTCGAACCTCCGGATCCAGACCCTCACCAAAGTACTCCTCGGGGACCCCCAGGCGCAGACCAAGCACCGGCTGACCGCACTCCCCCTCGAGATCCGGAAGGGGCTCCCGGGCGGACGTGGCGTCCCGACGATCGTGGCCACCGATGACGGAGAGAAGGCGGGCGGCGCTCCTCACGTCGGTCGCGAGAGGTCCCACCTGATCGAGGCTCGATGCGAAGGCGACGAGCCCGAACCGGGAGACGCGGCCATAGCTTGGCTTGATCCCCACGACGCCGGTGAACGCGGCAGGCTGGCGGATGGATCCGCCCGTGTCGCTGCCCAGGGCTCCTGGCACCTGGCGGGCCGCCACGGCGGCGGCGCTGCCTCCCGAGGAGCCGCCGGGTGTTCGCGAGAGATCCCATGGGTTTCTGGTGGGACCGTGGGCGCTGTTCTCGGTGGACGACCCCATCGCGAACTCGTCCATGGTGGTCTTGCCCACCAGGATCGCGCCGGCCTCGCGCAGCCGGGAGACCACCGTGGCGTCGTAGGGAGGCACCCACTTCTCGAGGATCCTCGAGCCGGCCGTGGTCACCGTACCCCGGGTGCAGAGCGCGTCCTTCACGGCGATCGGGACCCCGGCGAGCGGACCGAGCGGCTCGCCTCGGGCGCGCCTCGCGTCGACGACGCAGGCCGCCTCGAGCGCCTCCCCCCTGGCCAGGGCCAGGAAGGCCGAGAGCTCGGGCTCCAGCCGATCGATGCGGGCAAAGGCGTCCTGGCACACGTCCTCGGCGCGAAGCTCGCCGTCGGCGATGCGCCTGGCCAGGGTGACGACGGAGCAGGGCGCGATCACACCATCACTCCATGAAGCCCGGCACGGCAAATCCGTCCTGCGCCGTGCGAGGGGCGCCGGACAGCGCGTCCTCGCGAGAGAGACCCGGAAGCACCTCGTCCGGGCGCAGCCGGCCGCTCGAGTCGCCGTGGGGGCTGGCCATGGGTCGGACCTCGGCGGTGGGCACGGAGTCGAGCTCCGCCACATACTCGACGATGCGCGCCAGATCGGCGCCCAGCGCGCCGACCTCGGCCTCGTCGAGCGAGAGCGCCGAGAGCTCGGCCAGGTGGAGCACGCCCTCTCGCTGGAATGGGGTCATGGCCCATGAAGGTAGTGGGCGGCGCGCTTTCCACCAAGCGAGAAGACGGAGAGGGTCCCCGGCGAGGACGGAGAGGTTGCGCCCGGCCAGGCTCTTGGGGTACGAGGGGCGAGTGACGGCGGCGAGGAGCAGGTCGCTCCTCGCCGGACGTCGCCCGCGAGCGTCGTGGGCCGGGCTCCCCCGGTTCACAGGGAAGCCGGTGTAAGTCCGGCGCGGCACCCGCCACGGTAACTGGGGACGAACCCGAGCAAAACCACTGGGCCAGGAGGGCCCGGGAAGGGCGCGGGGGAGGACGATCCAGGAGCCCGGAGACCGGACGCTCGAGGTTCGCAGGCCTTGGCCTCGCGCGGTGTGCGCGAGGGGGAGTCGAACATGAAAAAGGTACTTCTGCTGGGCAGCGTGGCGTCGTGTGTGCTTGGGGCGCTGGGTGCATGCACCGGTGACGACACGGTCTTCGCCAGGGACGCGGGCCTGGACGCCACCTTCGACGTGGTGCTGCCCGACGCCACGCCCCTGCCCGAGGCCGGCGCCGACGCCGCTCCCGACGCCAGACCGGTCGAGCCTCGGCTGCTCCTCACCATGAACAACCGCGCGACCAGCGAGCTGGTGGCCCTCAACCTGGTCTCTCGCTCGGTCGACGGGCGGCTCACCTTTCCGGGCTTCATCGGGAGCACCTACTCCGAGGGAGAGGACCCGTATCTTCTCCAGTCCGCGGGCGACGTGGTCGCTCGCCTCGATCGCGGCGAGCCGTGGAAGATACGCGCGTCGTGGACCGTGGCTGGCGACGACAGGGTGGACGGCGGCGACAGCTACGCCAACCCGGTCGCGGTCGTCGTCTCGGCGGGCAGCAAGGCCTATGTCCTCCGGTACAACCGCAACAAGATCGCCGTCCTGGACACGGGCACCACAGGCGATGCGGCCCCTCCCACCAGGACCATCGATCTCTCCTCGCTGGTGGCCACGGGGGACCGGGACGGCCTGGTCGACATGACCTCGGCGGTGTGGATCGCCTCCAGGAAGCGCCTCTACGTCGCGCTGGGCAACATCGACAAGACAAGCATCGCCCCGCCGACCTTCGATCTCCCCTGTCCCACCAACGGCCTGGCCAGCTCGATCATCGCCATCGACACCGACACCGACCAGATCGTGCCCCTGGGCGGCACGGGCAAGGGAGGGGGCATCGCCCTGACCGGCTACAACGTGGCGTTCGGCGTCCGCCTGGTCCACGACGCCTCCCAGGATCGGCTGGTGGTGCTCAGCGCCGGCTGCGGGCCGTTCGCGACGCCCGAACGCCGTCGGGTCGAGGAGGTCAGGCTCTCGAGCGGCCAGCCAAGGACGCTGCTCGATCTCGACGCCCAGGGTTTTCCCGGCGCCTTCCTCTGGCTCTCGCCCGACAAGGCCGTCCTTGGCCTGGGCAACGACGCCTTCCTCTGGGATCCCACCAAGACCACGATCGGCGCCAAGATCGCCGGGGCGCCGGGGAGCTTCGCCTACGACGGCAAGGACCTGGTCGGGACGCGCCCGAGCTTCCTCGCCGACGGCGGCGCGGGGCCCCTCGAGGTGGTGCGGGTGCCGCTCGAGGGAGACGCCGGGATCACCACCCTGACGGTCAACCCCTTCACCGACAACAGCGGCTTCGTGGGCAGCGTCGAGGTCTGGCCCCGCCGCTGAGGGAGCGAAGTCGTCCCTTTCCACGAGGGCGACCTATTGTGTACTATGCACATGTCTCGGGCGGGCAGGGGCCTGCTCGGCGTAGGGGACGCCCATGCGCTGGCTCTATCACGTGCTTCCACGCTCGCAGGCGAGCCTCTCGAAGGGCAGCTACGCCCCGGCGTCGCTCGCCGAGGAGGGCTTCGTCCACGCGTCTTACCAGCCGCTCGCGGAGGAGAGCGCGCGCCTCTACGTGGAGGACGATCCGGTCGCTCTTCGCATCGATCCCCGACGGCTGCCCGTGCCCGTCGTGGAGGCCGACACGCCCCGCGGGCCGATGCCGCACATCCATGGTCCGGTGGCGCGCGACGCCATCGCGGGGGTGGTCGAGATCCAGGCGCTCGCCGACGCTCCGGATCGTGTGAGGGGTACACGCATCGGCTTCGTGGCCTTCGAGGGCATGACGCTCCTCGATCTGGTGGGGGCGCTGGATCCTCTGTCGCGTATCAGGAGTATGGGCTTCGACGACTCCAGCTCCTGCGAGGTGATCGCGGGGACCCTGGGCTCGGCGGTGTGGGAGGGGCACGGGGCCAAGCTCCGGGTCCAGCGCGTCAGGCCCAGCCTGGCCGAGTTCGACCTGGTCGTGCTCCCCGGGGGGGCGGGTACCCGCCAGCTGGTGAAGGACACGGCCTTCGTCCGCTGGCTGGGGACCTTCCCTTCGAACCGCCTGGCGACCTCGGTGTGCACGGGCTCGCTCCTCTGGGGCGCGGCGGGCAGGCTGAGGGGCAAGCGGGCCACGACCCACGCGAGCGCCATGGGCGATCTGGCGGGGCACGGCGCCCAGGCCGTGAGGGCCCGCGTGGTCGACGAGGGGCAGCTGGTCACAGCCGCGGGGGTGAGCGCCGCGATCGATCTGGGTCTTCACCTGGCCCTTCGCCTCGAGGGGCCGGAGGTCGCCAGGAGGATCGCCGAGCAGATGGAGCTGCCCGAGGGCTTCCTGGCGCTATCCCGACCGTGATATTGGCTAGCCTGTCCTGCCGAGGTTGAAGCCATTCCCCAAGACAGGCGAGGTGGTAATTCACAGGAGAGGGGAGGCCGTTGCCTCCTCGCCTCTTCTCCTGTGAACTACCACCTTGCCCGTCTTGCGAGATCGTTGCCTCCTGGCCTGCACCCGCCGACGCGGCTCGGATCGCGAGATGGTGCTGGCCGTCCCGAGGGACGCGTGGGACGGTGTCCTCACCTCGGAGCTCGGGCGCGCCGCGGGCACGGCAGCGTGATCCACGTCGACGTGCGCGACGGCAGGGTGCTCATCCAGCACGACGGCACGGAGGCGGGGATCGCGAGCGAGCTCGTGGAGGCCGGCGTCCCCAAGGAGAACATCGTGCTGGCGTTTCGCCCGGTGGAGCGGCGACCTTACACGGGCTTCGGCGTCTGATCACCGATCTGCGGGCGAGCGCCTGGAGTCGCGAGGCTACGGGACCGAGGTTCACGTCGGGAACTCTGCGGCGAGCACGCCCTTGATCTGGACCAGCAGCTCGGGAACCTTGTTCTCGATCAGATCGCAGAGGATGTCGTCGTCGAGGGCGAAGTAGACATGCCCAAGGAAATCGCGCAGCCCGGCGATCTTCTTCCACGCGATTGCCGGGTGACGGGCTCGGACCTCGTCGGGCACGCTCTTCACTGCTTCGCCGAGGACGAACAGGTTCCGCTGCACCGCATCGTAGGTCTTGTCGTCGGCTACGATTTCCGGACCGGTCATCCCCTGCGTGTAGCGAACGATCTTCTCGCAGCAGGTGATGATGTCCTCCAGGTAGAGGCGGACGTCACGCGACAAGGATCGCCTCATGCTCGACGTTGGATCTTACCGTCGCCCGGAGCCCCTTCTGGGTGACCAGATCGACCCTACGCCCGAGGAGCTCCTCCAGGTACAGCTT
>SXGT01157076.1_pt1 | contig 30098 bp, 21 predicted proteins | sample 3176221 | NCBI WGS metagenome assembly SXGT01 (sample SAMN11356862, study PRJNA531348) | freshwater metagenome | isolation source: freshwater sample F1-120 | place: China: Fuxian Lake, Yuxi | collected 2017-12-25 | reverse complement strand
GATGCCGTAGCACATGAAGTTCAAGATGAATGTGATGGACATCCTCAAAAAGATGGTTTTTACCACTACCATAGCCTGAGTGATTGTATTGAAGACACTTCAACGAATGGACATTCCTCTTTGGTCGGATATGCCTTCGATGGATATGGAATTTATGGCTATTATGGCGAAGACGGCACAGAAGTCACCAATGAAGACCTTGATGCTTGTCATGGACACACACATGTAGTCGAATGGGATGGTCAGATGGTGGAGATGTATCACTACCATGCCACCCATGAATTCCCTTACACGGTTGGTTGTTTCCACGGTACGCCTGCCGTGCGTGCTTTATCTAGCGAGGGTGGACCGCAAGGACAACAAGGTCAGGGACAGGGTCAACAGCCTGCTGGGCAGACTCAGCCCACAGGTCAGGCAGGAGGCGTGCAGGGTGGGCAAGGGCAGCAACCTCCGCAGGAAGCGATCACTGCCTGCAGCGCTTTGGCGGTGGGTGCATCCTGCTCATTCAGCACCCCGAATGGAACCGTGAGCGGAACCTGCGGCGCGCCGCCAAACTCAACACAGTTGGCATGTATGCCCGCAGGTGGACCTCCTCCATAAGACAGTGGAAAAGATTCAACTGAACGGACAAGCAGCCCTTACAACACAACCATGATCAATTGATCTAAAACATAACGACCCATGACACGTGTCATGGGTCGTTATGTTTTTTTGCATGTTTCTTCTTCGCGATCAATGATTTTACGCACTGATTACAAGTTGTTTACAACCGTACAATGCAGAAAAGAAATAAAAACCAGGAGATGAAGGAGAGTAGAGATGAAACAAATAGCCAAATATTTATTGATCGGGATCAGTGTGATCGCAACAGGTTGCCAGGCTGTCATGCCGCAACAGGTGAATGCTTCGGTGGAGGATGCGAACTTTGAGTCGCCTCCTGAGAATGTTGGGGGAATGACTTTGGAAGTTATTCCGCTTGATGGCGCGGGTAATAATCTTGCGAACCCGGAGTGGGGAAGTGTGAACTCGCCCTTATTGCGCATCTCACCTGCAGATTATGACGATGGTATTAGCAGCCCGGCTGGTGCAGACCGACCCAGCCCGCGGGTGATCAGCAATACGTTCTCTGCTAGCCCGGAAGATGGAATTGTAAATGACCGAGACTTCACAGCCATGGTCTATGCCTGGGGGCAGTTCCTCGATCATGACATCGACCTGACCGGTTCTGCCAACCCAAAGGAATCACTCCCTGTGATCGTTCCTGCCGGTGATGAGTGGTTCGACCCGAATAGTACAGGTGAAATGACGATCTTCTTCTCACGCTCTCAATATGACCCGGCGACGGGAGCATCCACAGGCGACCCGCGTGAACAGGTCAACGCTATCACGGCGTTCATAGATGGCTCACAGATCTACGGCGTGGACTCGGAACGTGCCGCAGCTTTGCGCGAGTTTGTCGGTGGACGGATGAAGGTCAGTGAGAATGATTTTATGCCCCTCAATACCGAGGGCTTTGAGAACGCCAACGATGCTCATCGCGTGGATGATGCACAGTTGTTCCTTGCTGGTGATGTGCGTGCCAATGAGAACCCTGAATTATCGTCCCTGCATATTTTGTTCATCCGCGAACACAATCGCATCGCGGATGAGGCGGCACAACGTCACCCCGATTGGACGGATGAAGAACTGTATCAATTCGCACGCCAGGTTGTGATCGCGGAACTTCAAAAGATCACCTATGATGAGTTCCTGCCTTCCATTCTCGGTGAAAACGCCATGCCCGATTATCGCGGCTATCAGGCAGATGTAAATCCCGGTATCGCCAATGAGTTCTCCACGGCGGCGTTCCGTTTTGGTCACAGCATGTTAGGTAATGACATTGAATTTTTGGATAACGACGGAGAAGAAATTTTCGAAGCGATGGAACTGCGCGACTCATTCTTTAACCCGGTCGTGCTCTACGAAACGGACATTGATCCCCTCCTGAAATATCTTGCTTCAGACAACGCGCAAGAGATCGACCCCATCGTCGTGGACGATGTCCGTAACTTCCTGTTCGGTGAACCGGGACAAGGCGGCTTTGACCTCGCCTCACTCAACATCCAGCGCGGACGTGACCATGGCTTGGCAGATTACAACACCGTCCGTGAAGCCTACGGTTTGGAGCGCATCACCAGCTTTGACCAGATCACCTCCGACCCGGCATTGCAGGCAAAACTGGCATCCACATATGGCAGCGTGGATAACATTGACTTGTGGATTGGCGGCTTGGCAGAAGATCATTTACCTGACTCCAGCATGGGCGAGACGTTCACAGCGATCCTTGTCGATCAATTCGTCCGCTTGCGAGCTGGTGACCGTTTTTGGTATCAGTATTCTTTGCCCAATCGCCTGGTGCAACAGATCGAAAACACCACCCTGGCAGATATCATCCGCCGTAATACCGACATTACCAAATTACAAGAAAATGTATTTTTCTTCAACGCATCAACGGTAATGGTCGAATTGTCAGAAACCACGCAAGATCAAACTCTTTCATCCAATGACCATGATGGTCCGCGTAATGAGAATCAACCGCCGCAGGGTCCGCCACCCAATGGCAGACCTCCACGTAACGGTGGTCGCGATAACGACGGGAATGGGCAAGGACGTCCATAATAAAAAGAGGTCACCAATTTGGTGACCTCTTTTATTTAATTCCGATCTGCTGTTCTCAATAAGATGACCCCAAGCAAAAGTAATAAACTTCCGCCAAGTTGAACACCCGTCATCAACTCGCTCAAGAAGATATACGACCACACTGCAGTGAAGACAGGTTCGAGGGTGGCGACCAGATTTGATATCGTTGGCGACAGATAGCGAATGCTTAGTGTGTATAAGCCAAACCCGCCGAGGGTGGGGGCAACACCGAGAAAGAATAGCAAGCCCCAGCCGGGCAGTGAGTTGCCGAGCCACATTAAGTCAGAGAACACAGGTTGTTTTGTGATGAACAAGTCACTGGCGATGGTGAAGAAGAATAAGAAGAACGTGGCAGAAGCAAAGCTGTATAAGAGTGCAGTCCATGAATCGATGTGACGATCTCCGGCAGCTTTGCCTTGCAGGTTGTAGACGGCGAACATCAGACCTGTTAGCAAGCCAAAAATGATGCCCAGCGGATTTAACTTCCATGCGGCGGGGTCGGCGGCGCCTGCCACCAAAATGGTACCGATGAAGCTCAAGGCGATCGAAATGATCTTGATGCCGTTGAAGCGTTCTTTGAAGATGAGGTAACTTAGCACAGCTGTCATCGCGGGTGAAGAAAAGGCTAGGACGGTGGCAACAGCCGCCCCGTTGTATTGAACCGAGAAGGTCCACATCGAATTGAAGACCGCCAGCGAGAAACCATACAAGACCATGAATCCCCAATGCTTGCGGTCCAAGGCGAATAGTTTTCGGCTGAAGATCAACAAACCGACGAACATACCAAACGCCACGAACAGGTCGCGCCAGAAGGCCAGCACCAGCGAGGGCAGGGAATAAGTTTTGCTTAGATAACTAATGAGCGGACCAGTTGTGGACCAGATGACGGTGGCGATCAGCGCAATGATAAAACCACGTGAAGAGTTTGATGTTTGCATGGGTCTCCAAAATGGAACAGCCACCAAAATGGTGGCTGTTTGTGTGCCCCCACGGGAATTCGAATCCCGGTTTAGGCCTTGAGAGGGCCTCGTCCTGGGCCACTAGACGATGGGGGCATGTCTGGTAAGCGGGCGAGATTGTCCCGCACGCTTTACTGACTCTGGGTAGAAGCGTGCGGGATTGTATCACCCGCGTATTGAATCGTCAACGAAAACGTGAATTTCCTTGGGACCATGCACACCAATCGTCAGCGTCATCTCAATATCGGCAGTGCGAGAAGGTCCGGTGATGAAGACAGTGTTCTTGCCTTTGACGAGGTCCATTGCATCTGGCAGGGATGGCAGGATGTCGCTGGATTGCAAGACGGTGAGATGGATTTCTGGAAGCAGCGACCCAAGCAGTTCATCATCCGCCTCCAAAACGGATCCGGTATCTGCCAGCCCCGCCCAAGCCTTTGTCACACCGACTGTGAGAGTCGCGTCGGGTTCGTGCGTGAAGTCGATGCCTGCCTGGCGCAAGAGGGATTCATTGAGGATGTTGGGTTGTAGGTAGATGCGTTTGATGTTCTTCGATAGTAGATATTCAATGATCGATTGAGTCGGATTGTTCGTTTGATAGACATTGCCGGAAAGGGCGGTGAGTTCGACGGTGAAACGCTCAAGGCGGGAATCGGGGATTGGTACATTGGGAGTTGGTTCAGGTATATTCTCGTTTTGGTTGTCATGTTGCTTGGAAGGTTTTTCGATTCCCAACTCTCGATTCCCTTTCCACTGACTCCGAAAAGTCTTCTCTGCAAACCTTGGCATGTCCTTGCTGTAGCCCCAACCCGTGAACGCGGGCAGATGCATCCACTGCGAGCGGGGGGAGAGGAGATGCGTTCCCAGTGAAGCGAATTTTTGAGAGAGGGCAAACAGCTTCGGCTGAGTCGCGAGGCGGGTGTATAGCTTTAAGAAAAATTTTGTAGACCAGGTCAAGCCCGCCCCGTCTTTTTTCTTTCCTCTTTCTTCGTCCACTTCTCCTGCTCTCACCCTCGTTAGCAGCTTCGGCAGATCAATATCCACGGGGCAGGCTTCTTTGCATGCGCCACAAAGTGACGAGGCTTGGGCAAGTTGAAAATAATTCTCGCCAAACAGCCCCGGCGAAATGACACTTCCGATCGGACCAGGATATGGCGCAATGGCGAGGTCACGTCCGATATAGGCGTGTCCGCTCAGTTCACGAAAGACCGGGCAGGCGTTCAGGCATGCACCGCAGCGAATGCAATACAGCGACTCTTTCAATGGCGAATTGCGGACACGGGTGCGCCCGTTATCGAGCAAAATGATGTGACGGGATTGCCCCGGCATGGGTTTGTGGATGAGTTGAGTATAGACCGTGAGCTTTTGCCCGGTGGCTGAACGCGGAAGAAGGGAAAGCAACAGCGCAAGATCATCGAGAGTGGGTGCGAGACGCTCCATGCCCATCAAAGCAATGTGCGTCTTCGGAATGGATGTGACCATTCGCCCGTTACCTTCATTCGTGACAATGCAAATCCCGCCCGTCTCTGCCACACCAAAGTTAACTCCGCTTAAACCGATATCGGCAGTGAGGAAAACTTCACGCAGAACTTTGCGGGCAGTGGCAGTGAGAGTGGGAATATCTTCAGTGTAGGGAATACCGAGTTTTTCGTGGAAGAGCTGCGCGACTTGTTCTTTCTTAAGATGAGCCGCCGGGGTGATGATATGACTCGGCTTTTCTTTGCGCAGCTGCACAATGTATTCACCAAGATCGGTTTCAACGACGTTGATGCCGTGTTTTTCGAGATGATGGTTTAGCTCGATCTCTTCACTGACCATGCTTTTGGATTTGGCGATCAATGGCTTTTGTTGGGGCGACTTGTGAGTTGACCCAACGATGTCCAAAACGATATCGATGGCTTCTTTTGCATCCTTGGCGCGGTGGACGATGACACCGTTGGCTTCTGCATTGGCAATAAATTGTTTTAAGTAATCATCCAGATTCTCGATCACATTTGCGCGGATGCGATGAGCACGCTGGCGTCTCTCACTCCAGTCGGGAATAGATTCAAAGGCTAATGCCTTGCCTCGCAGACGACGCTCGGTATTATTGTCGAGCGCAGTTTGCAAAGTTTCGTTTTCAATGGACTTGCGAATGCGGTCGCGAAAGGAAGTTGTGCTCATCTTTGTTTATCCCTGCTTATCTCTGGTTCAATACTTCTGCAATGTGCACAACTCGTTGAGGCTTTCCTTGCCGCTTCAACCCACCCATGATGTGCATGAGACAGCCTGCGTCAGTGACGACGAGGGTCGGTGACTGTGTCGCTTCGAGATTGGAGATCTTGCGCTTCAACCATTCTGCAGAGAGTTCAGGGTGTTCGACAGACATCACGCCGCCGAAGCCGCAGCACTCGTGCGAGTTGGGTAGATCTACCAATGTTGCGCCGCGAATATTTTTTAGCAAGGTGCGAGGTTGTTTATCCACGTTAAGTCCGCGCAGGGTGTGGCAGGAGGGATGATAGGTGAGCAATCCGTTCCAGGTTGCGCCAAGGTCAGTGACGCCGAGATGATCAACAAGATATTCGGTAAATTCAAAGACACGCTTGCCAAACTTCTCCGCACGTTGATACCATTCAGGATCCCCTTCAAAAAGTTCTAATAGATTGTGTCTGAAATGATGAGCGCATGAACCGGATGGCGTGACGATATCTCCGCTGGTTTGCTCGAATACTTTGATGGTGTGTTCCGCGATGGAGCGTGCATCTGCTCGCAGACCGGCATTGAATTGCGGCTGCCCGCAGCAGGTTTGTTCAGGGGTGAAGTCCACGCCGATGCCGAGCCGGTTGAGAATTTCTACAACGGACTCGCCCGTTTTCGGGAAGAATGAATCGGTGAGACAGGTGATGAAGAGTTGAACGGTGGGCATGCTTGGATTATACGACTAATAAAAAACACCCCTACAACGCGTGTGCATTGCGGGGTGTTGGGTGTGAAATGCTATGGAATGCTTACTTGCCGTACCACATGCGTGAGAGCAAGTTATCTTTGAGAATGAATTGGTGATAGAACGCAGCACCAACATGTAATAGCACAAGAGCCATTGCCATTAGGTAAAAGAGATGATGAACATCGCCTATAAAACCAGCGCGGCTGATCTGCGCGGTACTATCCATGAGGTATCCAAATAGATTGCGTTGGATCGCGATTGCCCCACCCAAGCCTAAGATACCAAATGCTGCTATATATAACCCAAGATGGGTCAATTCACCGATCTTATTGAAAAACGGATTTCCAGCATCCAAAGGAGCAGGTCGTTTTGTAGCAAACCGAGTGATCAACCTTGCGATCATGACAACCAAAAGAAGTGCGCCAAAGATCATGTGGAAGTTGATAGGTGAATCGCCGCCTTCTTCTGAAAGGAATCCCGCGCCAAACATGAAAATGATGGTCAACCAATGCAGGGTAACGAGAATGGGATGATAACGTTTTGGGGTATTCATTTTTTGCTCTCCTTGTCCCCGACTATAGAACCGTTTTATTAATGCTGAATTACAAAAAGCCTTTCTTGAAGGTTTCCCCATAATTTCCACATAAAGGAAAATCCCTGAAAGTCACAAGACTCTCAGGGATTTTTATGAATTGCATTTTGAACGATCAGATGACCAGGCTAACCAACTTGCCTTTGACCACGATCACTTTCTTTGGCTCTTTGCCTTCCAGGAACTTCTGGATGACTTCGCTCGCCATTACCGCAGACTTGATCTCCTCTTCGCTGGCTTCGGCTGCAACTTTGACACGGTCACGCACCTTGCCATTGATCTGGACAGGGATCTCGACGAAATCATCTTTGGCAGCGACTTCGTCTACGGCGGGCCACAGCTGCTGGTGGACGGAGTAAGGTTTGCCCAGATGTTCCGTCCACAGTTCTTCGGCGATGTGTGGAGTGACAGGCGCCATCATCTTCACATATATCTCTTGCGCTTCCTTCCACTCATCGGAACCGGCGGCACCAGCTTCACGGGCTTTGTACATTTCGTTCAGCAATTCCATCAAGCCAGAGACGATGGTATTGAAATCGAAGTTCTCGAAATCACGCGTCACACGCTTCAGGGTTTGGTGAACCTTGCGGCGTAGATTCTTTTTCACTTCGTCAGAAGCAGTTGGCGGCGTGGCAGGGTCCGTGAACAGAGTCCATGTGCGGCGGATCCAGCGGGCGGAACCTTCGATGCCCTGTGAGTCCCATGGTGCGCCCATTTCCCAACGCGCAAAGAACATAATGTAAGCCCGTACGGTGTCGGCGCCATATTTGTTCACCAAGACATCCGGCGCAATAACATTGCCGCGGCTCTTGGACATCTTCTCATTGTCTTCGCCCAGCACCATACCTTGATTGCGTAACTGCATCATCGGTTCATGACCTTCCGTGAGACCGATATCACGCAGGGCTTTGTGGAAGAATCTTGTGTACAGCAAATGCATGGTCGCATGCTCAATGCCGCCTGTGTAGGTGTCGACGGGCATCCAGTAATCGTACTCCGCCGGGTCAAAGGGACCCTTATCGTAATGCGGTGACAGATAACGCAGGTGATACCACGACGAACACATAAAGGTATCCATCGTATCGGTCTCGCGGATGGCGGGTCCATTACACACTGGGCAGGTGGTGTGCTTCCAGGTCGGGTGCAACTTCAATGGAGATTCACCGGTTGGCTTCCACTCCACATCTTCAGGCAGGGTCACGGGCAGTTGGTCATCAGGAACAGGATTCCAGCCGTGGGTTTCACAATGAACCATCGGGATGGGCGAGCCCCAATAACGCTGGCGGCTGATCAACCAATCGCGATAGCGATAGTTAACCGTTTCTTTACCAACGCTTTTTTCTTGCAGCCAGTCAATGACCTTTGCAATGCTGGGATTCTTTCTTCCCTTTTCGGTATTGACCTTGGTACCGTCCAACATGCCGGAGTTGACCATGGTGCCGGGACCAATATAAGCTGTCTCGCCAACAACCGCTTCACTCTGACCTTCGGGCTTGATCACTGGAATAATGGACAGCTCATACTTTTTAGCAAAGGCGAAGTCGCGCTCATCGTGCGCAGGCACAGCCATGATCGCGCCCGTGCCGTAAGACATCAAGACGTAGTCCGCGATCCAGATCGGGATGCGTGCGTTGTTGACCGGGTTGATGGCATAACTGCCAGTGAACACACCGGTCTTTTCTTTGCCTACCGCACCGCGCTGAATATCAGACTGTCGCGCCGCTTGAATTTTGTATTCGTCCACGGCGGCTTTGTTCTCAGGCGTCGTGATCTTATCCACCAACGGATGTTCCGGCGAGAAGACCATAAAGGTCGCGCCCCACAATGTGTCGGGGCGGGTGGTGAACACGGTGATCTTTGCCTCATCTGCTGAGACACGATCACTATCCACAGTGAACTGCACTTCCGCGCCTTCGCTGCGGTCGATCCAATTCGTTTGCAATGTCTTCACTGTGGGAGGCCAGTCAATGCCGTCAAAGTTCAAGAACTCATCGGCATACTTGGTGGACTTGAAGAACCATTGCTCCAAATCCTTTTTGATAACCGGCGTGCCGCAGCGTTCGCAATGACGATCATCGCCCCAGACCTGTTCGCGTGCCAGGGTTGTGTTGCAGTTCGGGCAGAAATCCACCGGCGACATTTTGCGATACGCCAAGCCTGCCTTATACAACTGAATGAAGAACCACTCGGTCCAGCGATAATATTCGGGCTCGCAAGAAACAGCTTCGCGTTCCCAATCGAACATCGCGCCCATCGAACGCAGCTGCTTACGCATGCGGATGATGTTCTCGCGCGTGCGTTTCATCGGGTGGACGCCGTCTCTGATGGCGGCATTTTCTGCGGGCAAGCCAAAGGCATCGAAGCCCATTGGGAACAACACGTTGTAGCCCTTCATGCGCATGTAACGAGCACGCGCATCCGAAGGCGTCATTGCATACCAGTGACCGATGTGCAGGTCACCGCTGGGGTAGGGCAGCATCGTCAACGCATAGTGCTTCTTCTTGCTGTTGTCGATCACGGAGCGATACAGCTTGTCCGCTTCCCATTTTGCCTGCCATTTTTTCTCAATGTTGCCAGGGTTGTAAGACAGGTCCTTCACCTTTGTCTCCTCTTTCTCTTTTTTCTCAACAGCGACGATGGCTTTCGGCTTCTCTGTCACTGGAGTGATGGCAGCCTTTGGTGCAGGGATGATAGCCTTCGGCGTCGCTTCTTTCTTTGCTTTGGGCTGACTCACCTTCTTGACCGTTTTTGTCGCCGCAGGCTTTGTCGCCTTTTTCGCAACAGCCTTGGTCGTTTTCTTGACAACCGGTTTTACCGTCTTTTTCGCGGTTGTTTTCACTGCCGTTTTCTTTGCGACAACTTTCTTTGCTGCAGGTTTTACTGTTTTCTTTGCAGCGGGTTTCTTCTTTTTTTCATCTTTCTTTTTTGTAGTAGCCATTCTTACCTCATATAAAAAGTTTCAAGTTCCAGGTTTCAAGATGCAAGGGTTGCACCTCGTGATTTACAAAGACGTGCAAAGAAGACCCGCAAGCAAAGGACCCTGCTTCCAGAAATTTCGTTTGATGTTCATGCGTGCCTCCTTTCAAATTAGACGATGGACCATAGCCCGTCGCCAGAAAATAAAAAAACCCTTCATCCACATCAGGGACGAAGAGCTCTCTCCGCGGTACCACCCGAATTACGTTCCAACTTGCAAACGTCACTTTGGTTGCTGTAACGGGCATTCCCGGCGCGGACTACTTGATTCACCAGCGCAGTTTCTCTTGCGAGATAACAGGCGAGTTCGGTCGTTTGTCCCCTTTAGGGGATTTTGTGCTCCCGTGGGCACGTGAATGCTGGGCTTCCACCTCGCTTTCCCAGCTCGCTGACGGGATGACCTACTACTCCTGTCCTGACTTTTAACTATGTTTTGGCATTATAGCATAAGAGCGATTAGTTTCCTAATCGCTCTCGCAGGTGGACCCAGGGGGATTCGAACCCCCGACCTTCTCAATGCCATTGAGACGCGCTCCCAACTGCGCTACAGGCCCGTCGTTCAAAAGGCGACGGCTATTCTACCTGAGGGAGGGGGGAATGTCAATAAAGTTGGGAGGTAAAAAGAATTCTTTTTGTACACGGATTCCACAGGTCTTATGCCATTGGGAGCAATACCTTGAACGCCGAGCCGCGTCCTTTGCCTTCGGATTCTGCCCAAATGGAGCCGCCTTGAGTTTCAATGATGCCTTTGGCAATGGTTAACCCAATACCCAGTCCGCCATGATGGCGGGTATTGGGTGGTTCGATCTGGTAGAACTCTTCGAACACTTTGTGCAGTTTATCCACCGGGATGCCTTCGCCGCGGTCTTGAACCCAGATCATCACTTGTTTCCCTTGTTGTACAGCACCAAGAGTTAACTCGCTTTTTTCAGGCGAGAAACGGATGGCATTGTTGAGCAGATTGACAATGGCAAGTGTGGTTTTTTCGGGGTCCACGTTGACGGGGATGGGCGCTTCTTGAAATGCCAGAACAAGCTGCAGGTCCCGGCTGGAGGCGGTGACTTTGATCTCATCCAGGGCGAAGTGCAGAATATCCTGCACGGGGATCTTGACTCGCCGCAGGATCATTTCATCGGTTTGAAGCATGGTGAGGTTGTTCATTTGATCGAGCAGGGTGCGCATTTGGGATGCTGCAGTAAGCACATGCCCGGCATGTTCAGTGGATTCACCTTCGGAACTACTTTGTAAAAAGGTGGCGTACCCAATGATGATGCCCAATGGGGTGCGCAGTTCATGCGATGCCAACGCAAGAAAATTATTCTTGATCTCATTCATCGTGCGGACCTTTTCCAATGCCTGTTGGCGGGCTTTGAACAGACGCGCATTGTTAATGGCAATGGCGGCATGGGCAGCCACTACCGATAAGATCGCTGTATCGGTTTCATCGAAATTGCCGCCATGTTTATTGATCGCTTCGAGCACACCCATGGTCTGGTCTTTAATGGGCATGGGCACACCCAGCAGGGTCTTGACCTTGATGTTGATATGGTCTGCCACGAGTGGAAAGTGACGCGGGTCTTGATCGGCATTGTTCAGGATCATCGGCTGGTTGGTGCGGAAGATCGTGCCTGCGAGGCTGTTATCAATCGGCACGGGGATCTCTGCCAGTTTGGCGGGGTTGGACCCGGTAGCGGCGGCGAAATACAGGCGCGGATGCCGTTCATCATAAAGCAGGATGGAGGCGGCTTCACAGTTCAGCGCTTCGGTGGCTGTGGCAGTGATGAGTTGGAGAAGTTCTTCAAGATCGAGCGTGGAATTCAAGGTCACGCTTAATTCAACAAGGCGTAATAGAAGTTTCTCCTTCCCCTCAAGGTGCTTCAATGCCCCTATATTTGTAAGGGTTGTCATGATTGTTTGTCCAATTCCTGGGTTAATCCACCATGGCGATGATCTTGGTGACGGTGTCGTATTTCACATTGACGATCATGCCGGTCTGATACTTCGTCATTTCATGCATGGGGATGAGGCGTTCTGCATCGGCTTGAAAACTTTCTCCGAAGGATTGCACTTCCAGTGTGAAGCGCATGCCGTAGTAATAGTGATTGACGCGTGTGCCAGTGGGGGTGATGTTCAAGATGCGAGCCGTGCCGGATTCTCCCCTTGAAAGCGCTATGCGTCCGAACAGCCAGCCAACTACGCCCGAACCAACTAGAAGTCCGATCGCAATGATAGACATACCGACCGTAATCACGAGGTACAACCCCATTTTTCCGGGAAGTTCACTAATGGACCCATAGGTGTGGTTCCCGGCGGGCATATCCATGAACATCAAAATGAAGGGGACCCACATTAGGGTAAAAATGATCCAACCCAAGCCACGCATTAAACGAGGAATACTACTCATAATAATAAAGCTCCTGATCGAATTGTACAAAAAATACCCGTATTTGAAACCAACCATTCGTACCATTCATACCTTACAGCTTCGACATGTGAGCTTCCTTGTGTGGTTTCTCAGCTGCCGGATTGATAATCCTAAATTTTCAGAATCAAAAATCCCCGGCAGGAAATTCCAACCGGGGACGCATATTGAACGAAAGGGTTTTACGGGATCATTGTAATTCGATTCTTTGGTCCGGGGGCGACGGGCGAGTTTGCTGTCAGATATGCCACAAACGCATCCAGGTCGATCATCCCGGTCAATAGGTCGGTTCCGGCGGTTAATGCGGTGAAGCCATCACCGCCGCCTGCCAGGAAGTTATTGACCGTAACGCGGTAGCTGGCCGCTGGGTCTACGGGCACGCCATTGATCTTGATATCGCTCACTTTGCTGCCTACCGGCGCGGACAGACTCCACGAGTAGGTCAGGCTGTAGGAGATCTGCAGCATTCTTCCCGATCCGTCTGAACCGGCGGTTGCCTGTTGTTCAAGCACTGCCTTGAGTTGTGCGCCTGTCAACGTAAGGGTCACCAGACTGTTGCTGAACGGTTGGACAGCGAATGCTTCAGCGTAGGTCACCTGACCAGGCATTTCACCACCGCTGATCTGAGCATAGAGCACGTCGGTGCGGATGCCGCCCGGATTTGTCATGGCGATCACAGCTTCGCCATAGCCAACATCTTTCGTGGCAGCAAGTTGGGCATCTGCGATCACATCACCCAATGCAGACTCTTCCATATTGCCACCGCGTTTGATATCCGCAGTGATCGTGCCAACCACGCGGTTCGCCAGCGGGGCAGATGCGGTGCGGTATTGGTCGAGCAGAGCTTTCATATCCGGATCTGGGACTGCACCAAGATACTGTACTTCCACAGGGATGTTGTTCGCAACTCTGCCGATCACCTGTCCGTTCGTGCCTGCAATGGTCAGGTCGATATCGGTCAGGTAGCGACCGTTATAAGCGGCACCAGTGACGAGGATCGGGTCGTAGTTCTTCTTGACCATGATCTGACAGTTATAGGCATTGTGGGTATGCCCGGTGATCACGGCATCCACTTCGGGGTCGATGTTCATGATCACATTCGCAAAGAACGGGTCGGTGTAATTGCAGGCGTTGTAGCTGGGCGCCGAGCCTGCGCCATCATGCAAAATGACAACGATGGCTTTAAGCCCTTCTGTATCTTTGAGATATTTGACATACTCGTTGATGGTGTCAACTTCTGCTTGGAACATCAACCCTTCCACAGCCGAGGATACGACGATGGTCGGTGTGGTTTCGAGTGCAATGCCAATGAAGCCGATCTTCACGCCATCCACTTCTTTTACACTGGTGGAAGCAAAAAGTGTTAGCCCGTTATCCAACCGAATCACATTGGCAGATAGATATTCGAATGATGCACCCGGAAATGCTGGAACTCCAGGGAAACAGCCATCCGTTGGATGACAGCCGCCATTATCCATGCGCAGCAATTCCTGCCAGCCTTCATCGAACTCGTGGTTGCCGGTGGTGCTGAGATCAAAGCCCATCAAGTTGAACGCCATGATCGTCGGTTCATCATGGAACAGGGCGGAGAGCAGCGGGGTGGCACCGATCATATCGCCGGCAGAGATCTTGATGGTATTGGGGTTGGTCGCTTCGGCGGCTTGAATGAACTTGGTGAGATATTCAGCTCCGCCACGGTAATACCATGTGGCTTGGTTGGTTGAACTGGGTTTCGTCAATGCCGCATCGAGCGCACCGTGAAAATCGTTCACTGCAAGGATTTGCACTTCAACAACATCGGGCTTGTCTGCAGAGACGCCTGAAGTCTGCAGGGCAGCTGTCAGCAAAGCAAAGATCACAATAATCGCAAACAACTTACTTGTTTTCATTTCGTCCCTCCCAGGACCTTGTTAAACAAATAACCGGCCATAATCGGCCGGTTTCGCTATTGGCTCCCTGATAACCCATAAGCGTCCAAGCTAAGTTACCAGTTCATCGCCGCCACAATCCATGCGGATAACTCAACAAATCGGGCAGAACATGTGTGAAAACCACCTCCTTCTGAATTTCAAATTGCATACTCACCATAGCAAACTGCCACGAGAATTACAAGCCTGACGTTTGTCATATACACTTTCCCCATCACTTTCAATTTACCTGCCTGACAGGATCTTTGATCTGGAGCGTCTCAAAACCTTCTGAACTGTCATCTTAAACATACGCAATGATCGAGCCATTTTGATCAATGCAGGTCATGGTTCCAGTTGAGGGATCATACTTGGCACTGACCTTCGTTCCAGCAGGATATATCGAAACATCAAATGGACCTGTCTGCCCGTATTCGATGGTGCTGATATGAGCGGTTTTTCCCTCATGTTCGATCTCAAAATCGAACCGCACCACTGGAGTTCGGAACCCCCTTTGTCCTTCGTAATACAATACTTTTACATTTATGATCTTTGCAGCAACCCTGATTCCTCGTGCGTGAGCGATTCCTTTAATCCAAAAATTCAAACGACTTTCAAAATTAGATAATGCAATACTCACCTTACGCAGTAGGCAAAAAAGGCATACACTTTGGTCATGACCAACGCTGAACTTCTGGATTTGTATAGTGATTATCTGCTGAGTGCCTTCGGTCAAACGACAGCGACAGGTCTCTCGCTCATGTTGGACGGACAGGTCAGTCATGATCAAATCCAACGATTTCTGGCAAGTTCCAAGCAAACCTCAGCCGACTTGTGGCGGATAGTAAAACCACATGTGCGGAAAATCGAACAAAAAGACGCCGTGATGATCGTTGATGACAGCATTGCGGAGAAACCGTACACCGATGAGAATGACATCATTTGCTGGCACTACGATCATTCCAAAGATCGGACGGTCAAAGGGATCAACTTTCTAACAGCGTTGTACCACAGTGCCGGTCTGTCCCTGCCCATTGGGTTTGAGCTGATCGCCAAAACCGAACATTATGTCGATCCAAAAGATGGTAAGGAGAAACGTCGCTCCAAAGTCAGCAAGAATGAACTCTACCAGAAATTGCTCAAACAGGCGCTGCGGAACCAAATTTCGTTCAAATATGTGCTGAATGACGTCTGGTTTGCCTCTGCCGAGAACATGATGTTCGTCAAACATGACTTGAAAAGGCATTTTGTCATGCCACTCAAATCGAACCGCAAAGTCGCCTTGAGTTTGGCAGAAAAACGCCACGGTCGTTTTGTGTCAGTAGATACACTTGATCTCCAAGAGAATGCTGTTCAAAGAATCTATCTGGAGGCAGTGGATTTTCCTTTACTCCTCGTCCAACAAGTCTTCGAAAACGAAGATGGCAGTCGCGGCATTCAATACCTGGTGACCAGTGAGACTACCCTCACGCATGACGAAATCCTTTTGATCTATCGCAAACGATGGAATATTGAGCCGTATCATAAGTCCTTGAAACAAAATGCGTCTTTGGAAAAATCGCCAACTCAAACGGTGGTGACACAGACCAATCATTTCTTTGCCGCTTTGTGTGGTTACATTAAACTTGAACTATTGAAAGGCTCCACCCACATGAACCATTTTGCTCTCAAATCCAAACTCTATTTTTCGGCTCTTCAGTCTGCTTACAGCAGACTCAATTCCTTGCAGCCTGTTCGCCTTGCTGCGTAACATCAGTTATTTAAATTATGAATGGTTAATTGATACCGAAAACCAAATTCTAATGGTGAATCAAACCTTGCCCAGTTGTACCACCCGATCAGGATAGCGCCTGCCACCAGAGGCGAAATAAGAGCAAGCCAGGGGCTGATGGTTTGTTTCCAGCTAAAGGGTTTGGGCGAAATTCTAACCATCCATAATAGGGTTAGGGGAACTATCATCAATAATGGCAGAACATTCATTGCTCTTGATCCTACAGCACAAGCCCAAAATAGACCCGCTAGAAATAAATAGAGCTTATTTAAAGACTTCTCAAAACCAATCAAAACAAAATAGGTTCCTCCCATCAGAAAGAATTGACCTGCTCCAATTGCTGCAACATACACATTAGGGATGTTGATAGACCATAGTACAGGTAATATCAGTCCGATAACCAGAATGGAAAGAATAACGTTGTAAATGGGTACATCTCTGTACAGCAGTCGCCATAATTTTATGATCAGTAGTGTATTGAAAAGAAGAAGTGCGCAAAAGAAAAAATAAACCAGATAAATATCCTGGAATTGTTTATTGCTGATGAGTTGAAAAGGCAAAAGAATCAAAGAGGGGACAGGCCCCCAATATAAATACAGCTTCCCGTTGTAGAAAGACATATCCCAAATATCATCATCAATCGCCCTGCCTATATCCGGATTGTAGGGATCCTCTAATCCTAATAAGGTCGCTCCAGGATCTAGGTCTACATTCAATTGTCTTTTTTCAAAAGCATCTGCAAGCAGGGAATAATAGTGGGTTGATGCTCTCCATTGAGTGAAGGTTCCGAAAGTAATGAACCATGCGTAGACGATAAAAACGAAGGTTAAAACATGCCCAAGCAAAAATAAGATCTTGTTTTTTTCAACTTTGATAAATGCAGGGCTGGTCTTGAATAACCTCAAAGCGATGCCAATTAAGATGACGCCCAGAATGCCTATTAATACACGAGAAGAACCCCAGTCAGGAGTTGGGTCAAATCCAAGATAATGGGCGAAGAAAGCAAAAAAGATACTGACTATCCCATCAGCCAATAACACAGTTTGAATTACCTGGTCGGATATTCCATGGCGTTGCATATTAAGATTCTAACCGAACTTATACATTTGATGAAAACCACTGTAAAATAAGCTAATCAACTTTCAAGGGAGGTAATCATGGAAGCTAACTCCAAACCTACATACCGAATTTCTGACCTGCAAGAATCAGATAGACCGCGAGAGCGGCTTGCATCTTTAGGTCCTCAAGCATTGACCAATGCTGAACTGCTTGCCATTCTGCTTCGGGTGGGTGTTCAAGGTGACAATGCAGTGGAGGTTGGGCAGCGTTTGTTGACCAGGTTCACTGGTCTGAATGGTTTGCATCGAGCACCATTTAAAGAATTGATGGATCAGCATGGGCTGGGGGAAGCCAAAGCGGCTCAGATCAAAGCTGCCATTGAATTGGGGCGCAGACTTACCCTTGAGTCGCCTCAGGAGCGTCCTGCCATCAACAGCCCAGCGGATGCAGCTGCATTACTTCAGTTTGACATGTCTGCTTTGGAGCAGGAGCATTTGAGGGTAATGCTATTGGATCGAAGGAACCGCGTATTGGAGATTGTGGAAGTGTACAAAGGGTCGGTCAACTCATCTCAGGTGCGGATCGGAGAATTGTTCAAAGACGCGATCCGTGCCAATGCTTCGGCTGTGATCGTGGCACATAACCACCCTAGTGGCGACCCTACACCCAGCCCGGATGATGTTGCTGTGACGCGGGCGATGGTACAAGCTGGAAAATTACTTGATATCGATGTGCTTGATCATTTGGTGATCGGTCTGGGAAAATGGGTTTCGTTGAAAGAGCGCGGTTTAGGATTTGCCTAACTTTTGGTTGGAAATTTCATTCCCCTGTTTTTGCAATACTTACTTGATTCCTCCCATTGTTCTTTGATAAATACAAAGCCTTGTCTGCCAGTTTTAGCAGGTCATCACTCGTTTGGCCTTGTTGAGGGAAAATGGACACACCTAATGATAAGGTTGTGGAAAGCTGTTTGCCTTCAAATTCGATCTTCGACTGTTCGAATGCTTTGCGCCAGTCTTCTGCACGGCGGACGGTTGTGTCCATGTCTGCCCCGGGCATCAAGATCAGGAATTCTTCACCCCCATAGCGACATACTACATCTTCAGCACGCGAGTACGTGGTGAAAACTTCTGCAAGCTGTTTCAGGACCAGATCACCAGCCTTATGACCATGTTGGTCATTGAATGCTTTGAATTGGTCGATATCTGCCATGCAAATTCCAATGGAATAATTTTCACGGGTGGCGCGTGCGATCTCTCGATCGAGAGTTTCTTCCATGTAGCGACGGTTGAAAAGCCCAGTGAGCGGATCACGGATGGCTTGTTCCCGCAACTCGCTTTGAAGCAGTTCGATCTCTTTCAAATGCAGGTGTAAACGATCGTGTGCCTCGAGCAGAGCTTTCTCAGACATCTTCTGCCTTGTAATATCCCTGAACATGATCAGCCGCCCTGTAAGGTTGTTTTGTCTGTTCTTGATCGGTTCAACCCGCAGGTCAAAATAGGTATTCGGACTATTGACCGCTCGGACTTCTGTTTGTACATAAATATCAGCAGGAATGCTTGAAAATTGGTCGAACCAGGTTTTGAGTAGATCTCGAACGTCTTTCCCGATCGGGGAAGATTGATTCCAGTCCAGGCACTGTAACGCTGATGGATTGACATCGACGATCCGGTTCTGGGCATCGACAACAATGACGCCGTCTTGCATGTGTTCCACCAGCAAATGACGTGCAACAGGGACCACATCAAATAGGTGGAACCAGAACAACCCATATGCGAAGAAAATACCCATGACAGTAAAAAGCAGCGGCGTGGGGTCGATGATCTCCCCTTTGCCTACACCTATAAAAAGAGTATAGGCAAGATTCCCAAGGAGCGGGATCAATATGCCCGTAAGCACAGTTGCCGTTTGCCACCGATACATGGGTGGGGATTTTAAGAATTTGCGTAAGATGAGCAAAAAAGTAAAGAGCGTGACACTATAAGAAAATATAATGAACACCCAATAAAATGGACCTGGCGTAAAGTTCCAATCTCCATTGTGGAGTTTGTTCGTAAAATCACGTTCTATGTAGAACAGACCATGGTACTCCGTTGTCCAGCTTAAAAGGACCGAGATGATCGGAACCAGGCTAATAAGAAAAATATTTCTCTTTGTCAACCATTGACCATGCTGCGTGAACTCTGCCCCAAACGCCCAAAAGGCAGGGGTGCCCATGATGGCGCCAATGCTCAAAACATTGAACCAAAAGATTTGCCAATTCGGGTCTTTCGTTTCAAGGATCATCCCATTGGAAAATGACCAAATGAAAGCTGTGAAAAGGAGCAGGGCTAATGGTGTTGCACCAGGCGCAGAACGCCGTCGCCAGGTGAGAATGGCAACAACGAGAGTGATCAGAGCAGAGATAAATAGGTAAGGAGAGTATGGGTTGGAGAACATGAACTTTGTTTCCTGGAAGGCTTGGAAAAGCGGGACATTATGCTTTACATGCTCCTCTTTACTCCGAATTCATTGTACTCCCCATTGGGCGTTTCCCACTCTATTCTTGACTCGTCCACCCGTGACATGCGAGGACCTTGCTTCATCGTTTCAATAAATCGTTCGACCTGGTCCCGCTGACCTTCAGCTACAGCCTCCACTGTGTCGTAACCGACATTGCGCACCCAACCAGTGATACCCCCGATCTGTTTGGCTGAATATTCCACATGCGCGCGAAAGCCAACCCCTTGCACACGTCCCTTTACCCAGATGTGGGCTCGAACCAGGTTACTTGGATTGGGTTGCATGTTTTCTCCGTTGGCGCATCATATCTACAGCGCCCCAGATGGGCACAAGCAAGACAAGCACAAGCAATAGAATGAACGGTAATAGGTTTCGCAATGCCACACCGGTTTGATTTTGACCCAGCACATTCTCACGCCAGCGCGCGTCCAATTGATCGAGCGAGGAGCCCAATGCCTTGGTGATGCCGAGGTCGCAGTCGAAGCCGTCGCTGTAGGTGCTGATCAGGCGTGAGAGACCAGAGACGCCAAACGAGTCGCGGATATAGGTCACAAAGGATTGAGATTGAGCATATGCCAGAAACGCTGAACCAGAGTCGGCGGGGAATGAAGCGCACAAGTCCGATAGCGGAATCAATGTATGGTTCACGCTTGCAATCTCCAACGCGCGGGCATAATCCGGGTTTGGGTAAAGTTCCACCATCGCGGCGATCCCTTCGATGAGCCATGCGGGTTGCTTGTTGTATTGATCGCCAAGCGAGCGATAGAGCATTACGTGCGCTAACTCATGTGGGATGAGCGCTTCCATTTCGGCGAACTGATTGGCGCCGGGCGCAACTGCAACCAGCACTACACCAAGGTCAGCATGTGCATGCCCGCCAGCCCACTCGCGCCCGCCGATCATCATCGTATCGCCAAGGTCTTGCACATTGGAGTAGATATAAATGTGAGTCGGTTCGGTAAGCGAGAGCGGAATGAAATCTTTCATCGCCAATAAACCTGCTCCCGCGCTATCCAATGCGGAGGTGCCGAAAGCATCATCGCCTGCATACCAGTGAACAGTGATGTTGGCTTGCGATGTTTCGCGCCATGGAAATCGGTTATCAACGTATTGAAAACGTGTTGAGTCGCTTGTGTAAGTTTTGCCGTCGCCAAGAGTTGCTTGAAACCAGTAAACGACCCAACTGAACGGCGGGAAAACATTCTGGGTTGCATCGTAGGTGAAACTTACCGAACCATCCTGTGCAACTTGCAGGGTTTCCACACGGGTCACTTCTTCGTTGACGCCGCGAAATAAGAGCGATGCTTGTTGAATGGGACTCGATGACTTGATCTTCGCTGTGAATGTGATCGACTTCCCGAACTCTACTGCCGTTTGTGGATTTTCCACCACGATTCCTTCTTGCGCCTGTGCCTGATTCGGTTTCAGAGACAGGGCTGCCACGAGAAGTGTGACCATAAAGACTTGTAATATCCTTTGACGTGTGGCAGACATTTTCATTACCTCGCAAGGAAGACGATCAACGGTGTAAGGGTGAGCGGACTTAGCACAGTTCCAAAGAAAACGATGGCGGTGACAAGCGAAGGTTCCAGTTTGTATTCAGTGGCGACGACGGTGGTTGCGACCGCGGCAGGCATGGCGGCTTCGATGACACTGCCCTGACGGGTGTGTCCTTGCAGACCGAACAGACTTGCCAGCAAAAGCCCAACCAACGGACCAATGAGTAGTTTGGTGGCAACGCCCACGCTCATGGCGCGCATGCTGTGCGTCCATTCGATGCGGGTAAGTTCCAAACCAAGCAAGATGATCATGGCGGGAATCGCTCCGTTCGCGGCGATCTCGATGGTGCGCGAAAGCGGCAATGGCACGGAAATGCCAAAACCTTTGATAAGCAGGGCGATCATCACCGCGTAAAGGATCGGCAGTTTGAATACTCCCAGTATAGCGGATTTCAAATCCAAATGTCCAAGCGAGGCGATGACCACGCCGACCGTGTTGAACAGGATGGTAGTGGTGACATAAAATATGGAAGCAACTGCCAGCGCTTCATCCCCGAAGGCGAACTTGACCAGCGGCAAGCCGTAGTTGCCTGTGTTCCCGAATGCGACGGTAAGGACCACAGCAAGCAAATGAGCACGTTGAAGTTTAAAAAGTTTACCGAGAAGGAAAGCCAGTGTGCCCATGATCACGATGACGGCAGCGGTGTACCCAACAGTGGTGAGGGCTTGTTTCAGGTTCAGTTGGCTGGTGACCATGAGGTTGAACACCAAAAGCGGACTGAAAATATAAAAGACCATACGCCCAATGGTGCGCGAGTCGACGGTGAGAGTTTTGCCGAGGATGTACCCTGCCGCAGCGATGAGCATGATGGGGAGCAGGTTGTTGGCAAATGTGTTGAAGAGTTCGATGAAGGACATGTTGGCAAAATTATAACCCCCGAAAAACGCAGGGGCGGGTCTCAGACCCGCCCTTGCAAAATTACAACGAGATCAATTCAGCAGGCTGTTTGACCAGATTCGCCTGCATCGACCATGGACCCGTCCAGGTGACGGTGACGGGCAGGAGTTTGCCACGCAGGTTTTCGTCGCTTTCCACGAAGACCAGTTTGTTGGTGGGGGTGCGTCCCTTCCAGCGGTTCTTGACCTTTTCTTCGAAGAGAACATCCACGGTTTGTCCGAGATATTTTTGGTTAATTTCACCCACGATCTTTTCTTGCAGATCGTCGAGCATGTGCAGACGGCGCATCTTTTCTTCTTCGGGTACATCGTCCACCATGCGGCGGGTGGCAACGGTCCCTTCTCGGATGGAGTAACGGGCTAAATGGGCTACATCCAGTTTGAGGTCCGATAAGACGCGATGCGTTTCCATGAACTGTTCCTCGGTCTCACCGGGGAAGCCGACAATGATGTCGGTCGCGATGGAGCAATCAGGAATTCGTGCGCGGATCTTTGCCACGAGGTCGCGGAATTGCTGTTGGGTGTAGCCGCGTTTCATGTTTTCGAGCACGGTGTCATCACCAGCCTGGATGGGTAGTTCAATATGCGGCATGACGCGCGGCAACTCGGCAATGGCGTTGATGAGGTCATCGTCAAAATAGTTCGGATGCGATGTTAAGAAGCGGATGCGTTCGATGCCTTCTACTTCGTGGATGATGCGCAGCAGGTCAGCGAGTTTGGGACCATCGGGAATATCTTTTCCATAGCGGTCTACGATCTGACCAAGCAGGGTGATTTCCTTCACGCCTTGCTTTGCCAACGAGCGGATTTCAGCAACAATATCGCCGACCGGGCGGGAACGTTCCACACCGCGCTTGTAGGGAATGATGCAGAAGGTGCAGGCGTGTGAACACCCATACACAATGGGTACATGTACGCTGATGGTCTTGCCCTGTTCAGCAACAGGCAGTTTGAGTTCCTCGTCCATCATCAGGAAGCGGCGGGTGGTTTCGGCATCTTCCAACGATTGCACTTCACCCTGGGTGAGATGCGAGATCAACGGACCCGGATCAGATGGGGGCGAGAACACGTCGACAAAAGGGAGTTTTTCACGTAATTTCTCCGCGCCACGCACGCCCACCATGCAGCCCATTAAGTTGATAACAAGATTGGGGTTTTTCTTTTTAAGAGGAGAGAGCGAGGTGACACGCCCCATGGCTTTGTCTTCGGCAGATTGGCGGACAACACAAGTATTTAAAACGATAACGTCGGCTTCTTCGGGGTTTTCAGTAAGGGAATAGCCGAGGTGCTCCAACGACGAGCCGACCCGCTGTGAGTCGGCGACGTTCATTTGGCAGCCTTCGGTCCAGATATGGTATTTCATGCGTGCTCCTAGTTTCGTAGGCGCGAATTATACCAAGCCTGTCCGGAATTGGATGCGAGCATCATGGTTTATGGTTGGTATCATGCTCAGTGTCTGACCAGCTTACGACTTGATTTCGTCCGCCATTTTTAGCGGCATAGAGGGCTTTGTCTGCAAGAGCAAGTACTTGAGTTTCTTTGTTGCTGTCTGTGGGGAATTCGGAAATGCCGCAGGAAATTGTGATGGCAAGGTAGCTGCCATTGTCTTCGATGTTGAGGCGCTGAACAGCCACTCTCAATCTCTCCGCGATCTGTGCAGCAACGGCTTTGGAACGATTGGGCAGCACCAATAAAAATTCTTCGCCGCCATAGCGGACGAGAATATCGCCATCGCGGGTGAACTCTTGAAATTGGCGGGCTATGGTTTTCAAAACCACATCCCCGGTGGCATGCCCAAAGGTGTCATTGACCTTCTTGAAATGGTCAATATCCACCAATAAGAAACTGACAAAATATCTTTCTCGTTTTGCACGAGCAAGTTCATGCGCCAGGGCTTCATGCAAAAAGTGACGGTTATGCAGCCCTGTCAGTGAATCGCGGATCGCCAGTTCACGCATATTGGTTTGCAGCAGTTGGATTTCCTCGACCTGTTGTTTTAACTGGATGTTGGCATTTTGAAGTTGTGCTTCTGCCTGTTTGCGTTCTTCAACCTCGATCGCCAGATTGGCGTTCGCTGCATCCAATTTTTGGATCAGATTTTGACCCTGATCCAGTTCATCCTTAAGGTTGGATATTAACTGGATCTTTTCCAGCGCGATGGAGACCTGATCGGCATAATTCAACGCGAGTTGGGCATCGGCATGAGTGAACTGCCCGATCCTGCGACCATCCAATGAAATGAAGCCGGTGATTCTTCCCTGCACTTTTAGCGGAACTGCCATCCAACTATGGATGTAATTGATGGGAGGCTTCCTGAAAACGGGATAGTTAATTTGAATATCCTGACTTAATACATATGGATATCCCTCGGCGATCAAAGGGTAATCGGGGTCTGCAGGGCTGATGGTGTAACGTTTTTCCTCCTCTGTCAGGTCTGGGACGCCATCTCCACCGATCATGTGGGCGGTCTCGCCTTCATATATCCAGACCGAAGCGCTGTCGTAGGCGATCACGCGTTTAAGCTGGTTCATAATGAGCTGTATCGCTTCCGAGAAATCGATGGCAGATGTAACGATCGCCGTCGTTTCGCGCAGAGATTCAGACTCGATGTTGCGTTTTTGCAGGTCGTAGATCAATACTTCCCGGTCCATTTCGAAGCGCCGACGTTCTGTGATATCTCGCATAAAAGCGATGACGAATGAGTCATCCTTGGTTGCAAAATAGCTAAGGTTGATATCAACAGGCAGGGCGCTCCCATCTTTTCGCTTTGCGACCAGGTTCATGCCAGCGCCCATGGATCGTGTGTGTGGTTTTGCAGCATACATTGCGCGATGGCTCGCATGTTTCTCTTTTAAGTGGTCTGGCACAATGGTATCAATGGGCAGGTTAAGGAGTTCATTCTCCCCGTACCCTAATAAACTTGATGCCTGGAGATTTGCGAAAACGATCCTGCCATTATGATCTACACCGAAGACCGCATCGGGAGCAGAAGTGACAAGGGTGCGGAACCGTTCCTCACTGGCTTGAAGTTCCTGCTCGATCTTTTTGCGTTCGGTGATCTCCACTTTCACCATCAGTAAACTGACAATATTCCCGTCCGGGTCCATGATGGGGGATGTAATGGCATCTTCCCAATATAGTTCTCCATTCTTTTTGCGGTTCAGGAACTCGCCGCGCCAGGTTTTTCTCCCCAGGATGGTTTGCCACATATCCTGATAGGTCTCAGCCGGGGTGAAACCAGATTTTAAAATGCGCGGATTATTCCCCACAGCTTCGTCGTACGAATAGCCTGTTGTGGCGATAAAGTGCGAATTGACATATGTGATATTTCCCTGCGGGTCGGTAATAACAATGGATACCGGGCTTTTTTCCACGGCTTGGTTGAATTTCAGAAGGCGCAGTTCGTTCTCTTTTCGTTCTGTGATATCGCGAAAGAGGATCAATTGACCGATCGTCTTCTTGCCTCTTTCATCATGGAGCGGGGAGAATGTAGCTTCGAAGTAGCCCTTTTGGGTTTCACCATGTTCAAATTCCAATCTGAATTCCTGTGTGGGAATACCTTTTATGTTGGTATTTGAAAGCGGCTTGATTTCCCCCAGGTCCCTGCCGATCACGGACGTGGACTGAACGCCAAGGAAACGTTCAGCAGCGGGATTGATGTCAATGATGCGATTTTGTGTATCCACCACGATCATGCCATCCACCATGCTGCTGACCAACTGTCCCCGGGCAACGGGAACGATGTCGAGAAAATGCAGCCCATACAAGGCGTATAAGATCAATATGCTGGTGATCGAGAATGTGACGGATGTCCAGTCTATGCCTTTGATGCCCCATGCCCCGAGCCGATAAAGAAGGTTGAACGCAATGGGAAAAACGAGAGCGAACATTACAATGCGCGCCTGCCGCCTTGTAAAATCGGATCCTTTTCGAAAGGCGATCCATAAATTAATAAAAATGAAGATGAGCAGGGCGTAACTGGTAATCACAACCCAGTTGAAGGCAATTCCATGTTCGTAATCGACCACATTGAGGTCGTATCGGGTAAACCCAGACCAGATCCAGCCGTGTAGTTCATTGGTGAGCGTCAATAAAATATTGGAAACAGGGATGAAAAAAAACAGGAACTGTACCCATTTCCATCTCAGCCAACGGTCGGTCCCTGCGTAATACATGGAAAAGACCGCGAACAATGCAAAAGCACTGTGATACCCAATGGCTTCCAACTTGGCGAAGAAAATCTTTGTGGCTAATGGAATTGCGGCGTAGTCCAGCGCCGATGCAAACGACCAAAGTGAGATGCCGATCATTCCCAACGCAAAAAAAAGATTGCTCTGGTTGATCTTCCGCTTCCAGGCAATATAGGTGACCCCGATGTTAACCATCGTCGTGATCAAGAGAACGAAACTGATGATCGTAAGTGTGAACATTATCAACGTTGAATGGGGAGTTTACACTATAGCCGTTGCAATGGCAATTAATAAAAGCCGTATCAGAAGGATACGGCTTTCAGGCTTGATAGGTTGTGTGCTGCAGCTTCAGGCTGCGAGCAGTTCATCATATTTCCGGCGTACTTCACGGATGTCTTCCCACATCAACGACTTGGGTGAGCCGGGCTCACGCGATTGATTGCGTAATAAATAAGATGGATGGAAGATCGGCATGAGCCAGCGCCCGTCGAGTTCGGTCCATTTGCCGCGCAGGGTGGTGATGCCGGTCTTTTGCAATACAGCCTGGCACGCCACATTCCCGGTCAGCAGGATGACGAGCGGGTCGATGACGCGGATGATCTCGAACACGAACGGACGGTAGAACTCGATCTCCTTATCGTTCGGCTTGCGGAAGTTCTTTCCGTCATCTCCCGGCGGCATGCGGAAGACCGAGTTGGTGATGTACACATCATTCTCAGGGTCGAACTCCCCAGACTGCAGGATCTTATCCAACAATTGCCCGGCAGGACCCACAAATGGCTTGCCTTTGATATTTTCCTGCGGACCGGGAGCTTCACCAATAAGAAGTAAGCGCGCCTTGGGATTGCCGCGGCTGATGACGATGTTCGTGCCTGCATCTGCCAGCGGATCATCCTTTAGACCTCGAATGGCATCAAGGACTTCATCGAGAGAATTGTATCGGGGAGCATCGAATAAGCCGGATTGTGTCATGGTCTATTCCTTTTAAGATGAAATGGATTCCTTGAGTATTTTACGGTATTTTATGATGCTCCGGTGATCTGACTCGCCGTCCATTTTGGCTGTCCTATTTTCCGTTCGGGAGGGATTAACACTATGAAACGGAGACCCATGACCCTGAAAATATTTTGCTCACCGAGAGTATGATTGGTTCAATGAAGCGTTTGAAAGCAGAATCCGCTGAGACGGCTCGTAGTGAATCGCGCTCTTTTGAGTTTGAACGTCTTTTCATGGAGCATTGGGCGTCCGTTTATCGTGTTCTCCACCGTTTGGTGGGGGACCCAGCCGAGGCAGAGGACCTTGCCTTGGAACCCTTTCTGCGTCTCTATCGCGAAACCGAAAAGCAAAAGACAGATGGCATGAATGCAGGCGGTTGGTTGTATCGGGTCGCGACCCGACTCGGTTTGCATTCCATTCGCAGTTGGAAGCGCCGGGAACATTACGAACTGACAGCAGGAAGGTACGCACTGGAAGAGTCGGAGCAGGCTTCACCGGCAGAGATCCTGGCTCAACAAGAGGAACGTGGACAAGTCCGGCTCGTGCTTTCGCGGATGAATGAGCGGCAGTCGCAACTTTTGGTGCTGCGTCATTCGGGTCTTTCCTACAAAGAGATCGCGGAAGCCTTGAACCTGGAACCCGGCTCGATCGGTCCGCTGCTGGTACGTGCCGAGCGTGAATTTGAAAAACAGTATCGTGCGCTGGCACAGGAGGAATGATGCAAAAACACTTAAATGATGGCGAACTGCGGGCTGCACTCGATGGCGAATTGGATGCCAGATCCCTTCAGCATCTTGAGACTTGCACCTCCTGCCAGGTGCGCCAGCAGCAATTGCATGAGAAGCAACGCGAAGCGGGACGCCTGCTTGCTTTCTTCAATCCCGCAGAACAAACCGCTCCCTCTGCCCAACGGGCTTGGAGTCGGCTTTCACAGAAGATCATGCTACAAAAGGAGATATCAATGACTAAAAAGTGGTTCTCATTCCCACTCGTTCGTTTTGGATTTGCAGCCCTGGCGCTGTTGACATTGTTCCTCGTATTCCCCGGCTCACGAGCTTGGGCGGGTGAATTCCTGAATTTATTCCGCGTGCAGCAGGTGCAAGTCGTGTCTGTGGACTTCACCGGCTTGGAGCAGTTGACCGGCGACGGCACGCTCGGCAACCGCTTCACCGAGATGATCGGCGACTCGGTGAATATGCAACAGGAACCCAGCGAGCCGGTATCTGCTGCCAGTGCCGAAGAAGCCAGTGATTTAGCAGGCTTTGAAGTACGCATTCCCGAAGGCATGACTCCCAGCCAGATCAACGTGACCAGCGGCGCTGCCTTCACCTTTACGGTGGACCGCGCCAAGTCACAAGCCTTGCTCGATGAAGCCGGACGGGGTGATCTCGTCTTACCCGAATCGGTGGATGGTGCGGAGATTCTGGTGAACATCCCTTCAGCGGTCAGCATTGGTTTTGGCACTTGCCCCACACCAGGTTCGGAAGTGTCTGGCAATACCGAGCAGAGCACCATTGAAAATCGTTACCCCGAGTGTGTCATCTTTGCCCAGATCCCCAGCCCCAACGTCAACGCGCCGGCAGATCTTGATATCACAGCGTTGGCTCAGATCGGGTTGGAATTCACAGGCATGAGCACGGAAGAGGCGCAAGCGTTCACAAGCACGGTCGATTGGACATCCACACTGATTGTCCCCATCCCGCAAAACGCATCGGTCAATGAACAGGTTGCAGTGGATGGCGTGACCGGCACGTTGATCCAACGCCCATCGGGTGAAGGTCCGCAATTTGCGCTGCTCTGGGCGAAGGATGGAATCATCTATGCCATCAGCGGGTTGGGGTCGAACGCCGAGCAGGCTGTGAATATGGCGAACTCGCTCCCGTAGGTTTTTATGTCTGTTGCAGCAATCGAAACTGAAGCACTTAGAAAAGTATTCGGCGACCATGCCGCCGTGAAAGGCCTCACCCTGCAAGTTTCGCAGGGTGAGGTGTTCGGCTTTCTTGGTCCGAACGGCGCGGGCAAGACGACCTCCATCAAAATGCTGTTGGGGCTTGTCGCGCCGACGTCGGGCAAAGCGAATTTACTTGGCGCACCCATCGGTGACCGTGCCACGCTCGCCCGCATCGGATTCCTGCCGGAGCATTTTCGCTTTCAAGATTGGATGACCGCCAGTGAATTTCTCGTGCTGAATGGCGAACTGCTGGGAATGGATGGGCAGGCGCTCAAGAAACGGCGCGATGAACTCCTCGAACGCGTGGGCTTGGCGCCTTTTCGCAACAAGCAATTGCGCACGTTCTCAAAAGGTATGTTGCAGCGCATTGGCTTGGCGCAGGCATTGTTGAATCATCCGGCGCTGGTCTTTCTCGATGAACCCACCTCCGGGCTCGACCCGGTGGGGCGGCGACTGGTGCGGGATGTCGTCCACGAACTGCGCAACGAAGGGACTTGTGTTTTTCTCAATTCGCATTTGCTGAGTGAGATCGAAGTGACCTGTGACCGCGTCGCGTTTATTCGACATGGCGAAGTGGTGCGCGTTCTGGAACTTGCCACATTGAACGGCGATCAATCGGTGGTCACCATTCGCGCCTCAGGTCTGACCTCGGAACTGGTTGCCAAACTAACGCATTGGGGCAGCGAGATACAGTTCGACAACGAGCAGTTGACTC